>JADMIO012752731.1_pt1 | contig 101012 bp, 83 predicted proteins | sample 8958161 | NCBI WGS metagenome assembly JADMIO01 (sample SAMN16585339, study PRJNA669376) | soil metagenome | isolation source: Crop rotation soil | place: USA: Cullars Rotation, Alabama | collected 2011 | reverse complement strand
GCCGCGACTTCAAGTCACGTGAATTCCAAGCTTCGGATCCCACTGTGCTGGAAAGTTTTTCTGGCGATTGCTCTTCCGTTGAAGATGACTGGAGGGCGACCACCGGCTCCGTGATCGAATATTTTACAAGGCACCAGAGAGCGCGGAACCCATCTTTCCAGCCGATCTTCTTGCCTTCCTCGTAAGTGCGGCCCCAGTAGCTGATTCCGACTTCATAGATTCGCAAACGCCGTTTGGCTATTTTGACCGTGATCTCTGGCTCAAAGCCGAATCTGTTCTCCTCGACCGGGATTGCCTGGATAATTTCGCGTCGGAAGACTTTGTAACAAGTCTCCATGTCGCTCAGGTTTATGTTCGTGAGGCAATTGGAAAGCAACGTGAGCACGCGATTTCCGACCGAATGCCAGAAATACAGCACGCGATGTGGGCGGCTGCCCAGAAAACGTGACCCGTAGACAACGTCAGCCTTGCCCTGGATCAAAGGATCCAGCAATGCCGGATAATCCGCGGGATCATACTCGAGGTCGGCATCCTGAATAATTACAAAATCACCCGTGGCTTCCTCGATGCCTCGACGAAGAGCGGCACCCTTCCCCATATTTTTCGGTTGTAGAAAAACCCGCAAATTGGAGTATTCATTTTGCAGTTCACCCAAAATGTCCTGCGATCCGTCGCGCGAGCCGTCATCAACGCAGATCAATTCCAATTCGAGTGGAACTGCCAGCACCCGCTCAATTACAACCCGCAGCGTCCTGCGTTCGTTGTAAACCGGCATGACGACGGAGAGTTTCATAAGGTAAAAGAGGCTTCCAGTTTAAAGCAAAGTTGCTCGTGATGGGTGCGCATTTGCGGATAGACAAAATCGATTCGCCCGCGCACAACGAACCTCGGATGCTACGTAACCTCGTCGCTAATGATGAATATGACTAAAGGTTAATAGATGGGCATCAGGTAAAAAGTGTAATTAGTTCCAACTGGAGGGCACGACCGAGGAAAAATTTCACGCGAGGATCCCCCCTTAGCTTGTAGATAAAGAACTTAGCTGGCCCTGATGTTTTGGTCGACCGTGCCGAAACGTCGGCGTGGCCGGCACTTTGGGGAGCGATTCTCCGATTTGCGCAGTGGAAATGAGCCTGTAAGCGTGTACAGTCTCACCGCTGTTGAATTTTCTTGCACGCATGTCCCGAAATGGTGCAATCCTTCACTTTCCCTTTGGACGATTATCTTCAACAAAGTAAATAGTTTGCTTGTGATCCGCCCGATCCACCGCATTCGGCTAAAAGTCCTGACCTTTTACACGAGAAAGTGGAAATCCAAGCCACCTTGGCAGCATGCATGCTATGACTTTTGGAAGAACACCCAAACATTTGGAGTATTCAGTGCTGGATGCCGCAGTGCAGTCCTCGCACGCGTTACTTCTATTCAGACAATCGCCCTACCGGGCCCGAACTACTTGATTGAGGGGGAAGTCGGAATGAAGGAAAGCTCTATTCGGCTGGGTCCCCGAGAACAGCAGATTGCCGAACTGCTGCTCCAGGGTTGCGACAACGCCGAGATCGCGCGCCAGCTCAAAATGGCTAGACGCACGGTAAAGGCGCACTTTAATCGTCTTTTTTTACGCTTTGCGATAACCGGCGGTATTAAGCGAGTCAAACTCGCAACAATTCTTTATCGGAGGCAGCTATGTTCGGAGAACAGCGTTACGGAAATCGTGTCCCCAGCAAGCGAGAGCAGCGAGTCATCGAGCTCGTTGCCCAGGGACTCAAAAATCGAGAAGTCGCGAACGAAATCGGAACCACAGAGCACGTCGTCAAAAATTACCTCCGAATCATCTACGACAAGCTCGGACTCTGGAACCGTGTCGAACTGGCCCTCTGGTACGAAGCGAGGCGACAGGAAATCCCCGCGCACGCCTGAGGTTTTGGAAAGCTGGGAGCACAGCATTCTGAGTCTTCATCAGAGTGCGAACCGGCGGAATCTTTTTCAGCGTTAATCAATCGAAGCTTGGACAATTTTTGACGCTGGCCTTCAACGATCTGTAAAACAACCTGGCAGGAAAAAACAAACCCCGCTGCGAAGCGGGGTTTGTTGTGTTCTGGAACTATCTGTATATGGCCGGCAATTTCCGCCGAAGGATCTACTACTGACAGCCGTGCTGTTCGAGATCTCGCAACTGCCCCGCGGCCTGCGCAGAGCCATGCTTCGTCGCCGCTAACAACAGAAGTCGCGCCTGGTCGCAGCTCTTGGCAACTCCGTCACCGCGTGCGTACAGCCCGGAAAGCAAGATGGCCGCCGTCGGATTCTGTTTGCCCACCGCTTTCCATAACAGCTTTGCAGCTTCGGAGGCGTCCCTTGTGCCCGCATTGCCGGCGAGAAAACGCTGGGCAAGCCGCAGATCCGCGCTCGCGCTGGCATCATCAACCGTTCCCGGCAGCGAGGAGTGGGACACCGGCGCTGTGAGAACAGGCGACGCGGGAACCAGCAATGAAGCCTTTTGTGACGCCGGCTGAATTCCCGCTTCCGTCTTGCTCTCGGTTTTAGCGGGAATCGTCGGAGTCGTTACGGCTCTCGTTGGTTCCGCAGTGGATTTTTCGGAAGAAGAATCAGAAGCCGGCGTAACCGCGTCGGCAGTTCTGTGAACGGTTCCCGGGGAAGCCGCAGAGGGTAACGCCACCGGGTTGACCCGCGGCCCGGATGCAGAGGTTGCAGGAGCAGATGCAGTCTTGGGTGGATGAGTCATGTTCCATTGCACATACCCCAGGCCACCCAATGCGATTACGACCAGCCCCAGCACATATTTCCAGCCGCTCCAGGCCGGAGCCTCGGCCTCGTAAAGATGTCCGAGCGATCGCTCTCGCAGCCACTGAACTTCGTTGTCTGTTTCCGCAACTGGCGCATTGCCTGATCGCGCCGAGTCACCGGGTTCACCGTCGGCGAAATCCACCCTGATTTTTGCGCCGGACCGAACCGATGCGAGTCCGCCACCGCATTGCCCGCAGAACTGGTGATCGGAAGGATTTCGATGCTGGCAAAACGGGCAACTAAGATCCTGACTTGCACTCGAATTTGTTTCTGAAGACCGTGGCCCTGCTGCCCTCATCTCGGCGGGCGTGGTTTCGGTGTGTCCCATTTCGGGAGGTCGAACAGCAGTTTCGCGGCGAGCTCTCTCCGCATCGAGAATTTCGCTGGTCTCGTTCTTGATTTCCTGCAGAAGACGATTCACTGCCTCGTCGCGCTTTTCGGGAGGATTGCCGAAGTACACTTCAGCCCATCGGCTGAGATTCCGCTCCAGAGCTGGGTTTGCGAGAGGATTCAAATCTGGCCGCGTTGGCGTTCCCGGGGTCACATCCCAGAAATATGGCAAATTACCCTCCCCATAAAAGATGGTAGCAAACATCGCACCGTCATTCGCAGGTTGTCAAACCCTTAGATGTGGAAAAAAATTCCTGTAGGACTAAAACGGTCTCGGTGGGTGAATTCTCAGTCGATAACTCCGGCAACTGGCACAGCGAAGCAAAATATTGCAATCAGGTGTGTACGAATAGAAACACTGCGGCTGGCACGAAAGCTATTGGCAAACCTTGCGGTTGGCGGGCTCGAACTGGTCCTGTTGCGCCTCCCGTTGGGTGGAGAACCTTCCGTCGGGAGTTTTACCGAACAAATCGCTGCCCGGACAGTGATAGAGAGCAGTGTGGACATCGACCCACACCCGCGTGTCAGGGTTGCCCAGATAAACGGGCGCGGGCGGGGCTTCTGCGAGACCAAGACTGACCATCAGGTTTTCAAACGCCGTTAGTTTCGGTGCCGCAGGCGCGGTCCTACGCTGTCCGCTCGCAGCCGGCGACGCATTCCCAGCCACGGCGGTCGAAGATGGCCGCACGCCCCATCCGGTGACTACAACCAGAAGGATCAGAGCTGCAACTCCGATATAAATGTTTGCCCGCCGCGTCTGCCACTGATGGGTAATCCATGTTGCGGTAGGACTGCGGTGAGTTTTGACCGTTTCCAGCCATTGTTGAGTTTGCTTTGCTGAGCCCCAGGGATTGGCCTGGAGCTTGTCGGACGGTGGAAATTCAGCGGGAACAATTCTCAGCGCTTCACTCGGTACGGGGGCGGCGGCAGTCTCAACCGCCGGCGCGAAGTGATCGGGCGGAGAGAGTTCAGCAGCAGTCTGATTCGGCTGCTTCTCATACTCCAAACCAAAGTTCAGAGGGCGCGCAAAATGATCGGGCGCTGTGTGCGTGATCACCGGAGATTCCGCAGTTACCGGTTTCATCGGCGCAGCTTTCGCCACTTCGCGCTTCTCGAAATGCCTGGCTACGTGGGCGGCAGGATTCTGCTGAATCGCACTCAACTCAATCAGTTCCTGTAGCGACGCCGGCGATGACTTCGACAAGTTCACTCGCCCTTCAGGAAGAGATTCAAGATCGTAGGGCGTGATTACCGGAGCACTTATGTTGCGCGTAGCGTCGCTCGCACTGGATCGAGGAGCGTGATGCTGAGAAGCGTTGGAACTTGGAATATCATGATGCGCGGCCGCCGGCGCTTCCGGACGGGCGCTTCCGCAAATACCGCAGAATACTTCGTCCTTGCCAAAAAAATCGCTGCCGCAAACCGAGCACTTTTCCGATGCCCGGGCCAGAATGGCTTCGCTGTCGGCGCTCGGCGGGAGAACGATTCGAGACTCCGCAGGAAACGACGGGTTCAACGCTTCGGTTCCGAGCCGCTCCAGCTGAGGCTTGATTCTTTCCAAAGCTTCCAGCATGCTCTGGCGCTCTGACGCCAGCGCATCCTTCCACTTCAACCGCGCCGCCGTAGCCATGGCGTCGCTCAACAGGCCCGCCATCAGTTCCGCGGTTCTCAGGTCGGCTTCACGAAACGCGCTGACCTTGTTGAAACGTAATTCAAGCACGCCCGCCACCTGGCCGGCGTGATAGACGGGCACCGCGATGAAGGAGCGAACATCACGCGCGCGAAAAAGTTTGGCGCGCGCCGGTGAATTTACATCCGCGTCGGGATAGTTCGCCGCAGTGGCGTTACTCAGGCAGTCGGCGGAGAGAGAAGCTTCGGGCGTGACACGGGTTTCGGCATCCATGCCCGCAGTGCCGGTCGCGGCGCGATAAACCAATTCTCCCTTGTCGAGGATTCCGATGGCTGCGCCTGAGGCGCTGGTGATTTTTTGAACCCGCTCGGCAACCAGCTTCGCGGCGGCGCCGAGATCGAGCTGCAAGGTCTGAATCAGTTTTTGAGTTTCTACAATCGCCGAGAGGTTTTGGGCGAAATCGGCATGGACTTCCTTCCCGCGCAGCCGGTCATTGTGCTCCTGAAGCACATACGCCGCGGAGAGCAGTTGCTGGAACGAGGCCTCATCCAGAAGAGGCTTACGTTGCGGGCTGGTAGCAGTTTGTGTCACTAGTTACGTAGTACCCCGCCAGCCGGTGGGGATTCCGGAAAGTCTATTGTAATGCAATCCACAATCCAAACCGGCGCACCAAGGGCACATTCAAAAGTTTAAGACCTCTATGTTTCGGGGATGCCAAAGTCGAAGCACGAGCCGTTCGTAAGTGTATGAAGCAGAAGCCATGCTTTCAGGTGGCGCAACCAGGCCATCCTGGTTTGTGCCGCAAGGCTGCGGCATCTCCACGCTGGATGCTCCCTGGGTTGGTCGAGATGTGCAAAACTATGCGCTATTCGTGCCTGAAATCCTAGAAATCGGGTAGGCACAAGCCGGCTCGCCCGAGCCTATTTCTCGCGTCGTTTCTTGGGAAGTTACCGTCGGAGATCTGTCAGTTACTCAAGTTCTGGGCGATCGACGATGTTAAAACGCCTTTCTTTTCACGGACAAGTACCGCCAACCCTTCCGATCGGGATGACATGCCATTCCGACATGTCATTTCTCTCTTTCAACCTCTTTCCCTGAAGACAATCCCGTCGATAGCGGAAGCTCCACAGTCATAAGGGTGCCTTTGCCCGGAGTGCTGTCCGCTCGGATGCTCCCTCCGTAGGCCTCTACCAGGGCTTTTGCGATTGCCAGGCCCAGGCCCGATCCTCCTGTGGCGCGCGTGCGGGAATGGTCGCCGCGATAGAAGCGCTCGAAGATATGCGGAAGATCGGCAGCGGCGATTCCACTCCCGTGGTCCTCGAAAACAACTTTGGCACTGTCCTCGTCGTGGGTGACGACAACTTCGATCGATGCGCCTTCAGGACTGTAGCGGACGGCATTTTCCAACAGGTTCGTCCACACAAGTTGCAGATCCTCAGGATCGGCGCGAAAGGGAACCGCGCCATCGGTTGCGAGATGGACAGTCATGTTCCGAGACTCCGCCAGGGCGACAATTCTCTCCACCGCTTCTTCGCATGTGGAACTGATATCAATCACCGGGAGCTCCCGGCGGCGAGAGTCCTGAGCCCACTGTTCGGCTCGCGCCAGCCTGAGCATCCATTGCAGAAGCCGCTCCAGCCGGTCCAGATCCTGCAAAGAAGCCTGTAAGCCAGCCTGATATTCTTCTGAGCTTCTGGAACGTTGCAGCAGAGATTGCAAGGTTGACTTGAGCACTGCCACCGGAGTCTTCAACTCGTGCGCGGCATTTCCAAGAAATTCTCGCTGCTGCACAAATGAGTGCTCCAGCCGGGCCAGCATCTGGGTCATGGACTCGGTCAAAGGACGCAGCTCTTCAATCTCTTCGGCTTCTTTCGGAGCCACCAGCCGCCAGCTCTGAGTGGACACCTGGGCCGCCTGCTGCGCCAGAGCTTGCAGCGGGAATAATCCCCGGCGGATCCCCCAGGACGCTAGCCATGCGGTCGCCCCCAGCAGCACAAGGCTGACCAGGGCGATGAATGCGGCTGCGGCTTTGACCTGCTGACGGATCCGAGTGGTCGGAGAGGCATACACGATGGTCAAGGTTTGGGGGCGGTAGCCTTTGTCTTCTTCGCGATCCAATATGGGGACGCGCGTGATGCGCAACGCGTGATAAGGAACCCCTGCCCAGGTGAAATTCCAATGCTGGTTCGGGCCAGGTTCGAGCGGCAGCCCTTCGGGCCAATCTTCGGAGCGTGCCAGCAAGCCGGTGCGGTCAGCCCAGACTTTGAATTGGTCAGGATGATTTGGATCGATCGATTCGGGCAGCAGGCTGTTGTCGAAGTAGACGTTCCCGGTGGAGTCGTCGGTGTAGCGCACCAGGACGGCGACGCTGACTGCCTGAGCTTGCATTCCCGCGTCCAGTGTTGCCAGCAATCGCCAATAGGTGGCGACCACGCCAGTCACCATCAGGCCCACGGTGAGAATTGCCTGCGAGAGGATGACCGTGGCGACGAGCCGCCGCTGGATGGAGTCGCGCCGCATCCTCAGTCCTGCAGCATGTAGCCCTGGCCGCGCAAGGTGCGAATCAGCTGGTGGGTTGCGCCGTCGTTCAGTTTCCGCCGCAGCCCGGAAATATAAACTTCAATCACGTTACTGAACTTCTCCCAGTTGTAGTCATAAAGGTGCTCGAGTAATTCAGTCTTCGAGACCACGGCCCGCGGGCGGTGCACCAGATACTCGAGGACGCGATATTCCATGGCTGTCAGCTCAATCGCACGTCCTCCCCGCTGCACCGTGCGATTTACGGTATTCAGCTCCAGATCGCCGATCACGACAACCGGCGAGGGCTGGCCTTTTCCGCGACGGATCAGAGCTTTCGTACGCGCCAGCAGTTCGCCCAGGTCGAATGGCTTGGTCACATAGTCATCGGCGCCGGCGTTGAGCAGTGCAACGACAGATTCCTTGTCATCGCGCGCCGTCATCACCAGCACTGGAGTGTGTTTCCCTGACTGGCGGATTCTCTGCAACAACTCCATGCCGTCGATCTTGGGCAGCATCAGATCGAGCAGCATGACGTCGTAGGCATTCGATTCCGCCAGAAACAGTCCCTCCTGGCCGTCCGAGGCAATGTCCACAGCGTAGCCGGCGCTCTCCCGCAGACTGCGGGCAACGTTCTCGGCCAGTCTCGGCTCATCTTCGACCATCAATACGCGCATAGAGGGCTCCGCTCCCATTCTATCTACAGACGATGCGGCTCGACGCCTGGGACGTTGCTACTACGGCTTGGGGGACGGCCGCATGGCCTATGCTCCATTGTGGGAGCTTAGTTCCCAATTCGGGCCGTTTCAATCTCAGGCGGCTCAAACGGGTCGTCCTAAACGTAGCATTCAGTTGGCTTTGTCCTTTCGTTCGGGAGGCGAATCTTTGGCGAAGTAGTTGCTCTTAAGGGATTCACCAACCAACAAGACCAGAGTTCAACGAGGAAGCTGATGTTAAATCTTGACCACATCAAAATCACTCCGCGCGACCAGCAGGTGCTGCAGCTGCTGATCCAGGGCTGTAGCAACAAAGAGATCGCGGCCCAGCTCAATATCAGCCCACGCACCGTAAAACAGCACCTGCGGACCCTGTTCCTGCGGGCCGGAATCCGGGATGGGCGGAAACGCGTGAAACTGGCTACCGCGATATTCGCCAGGGAAATGGAGAATAAATCCAATCATGCAACCCCGTGAACGGCTTACCACCAAAGAACTGCAAGTCGCCGGGCTGGTCTGGCAAGGGCTGACCAACCGTGAGATTGCACGCACCATCGGCACCACGGAACAGGTGGTGAAAAACTACCTGCGCAATACCTTCGACAAGCTTGGGGTATGGAGCCGCCTGGAATTGGCCATTTATGTCGCCGCTCACGGCGGTGCGGCCTGGCTGGAAGCCATCAGTCCTCTCTCTGCCGATCCGCTGACAGGGAGCGCTCGGCTGGCCTGAAACGCCCGCTGCAATGGTGCGGCATCTGGAAGTTGCCAGGTGGACCACAAAGAGTGAAAAATGTTGCACCAAAGTTCCCACTCGGGTTTGAGTTTCATAATCAGCCTGTTGTAAACAAATAGCTTAGCTGCCAGGCCCCGGCCCATGAATTGCTATCCTCAGGGTGGGGCGTGATCCCAGGCATTATCCGGCGCTGTTTCCCCTAAGCCAGCCAAATGCGACCCCGCGAGGTGGAGATGGCGTACAAGGAAACGTTTTGGATGGCCTGCGACTCAACCGAACAGATGCGGGCCGAATATGGTCCCTTTCACACCCGGCCCGAGGCTGAACAGGAAGCCCGCAAACTGGGTTTTGGCTACCTGCTGCGCTACGAGCACATCATCGGCGACAACGAAGACATTCAGGAAGTACGCTGCGTCTTCATTGAACTGCCCGCAGGCCCGATTCCGGTGCAACCGCGCTTAGTCCGCAAGCTGCATACCCGCTGCGCTACCTGCGGCGAGACTGCCATCCATGATGAGCCCTGGCAGGCGGAAGTGTGGGCCGACATCCATGAGTTTGAGCACACCCGCCACCGGGTACGTCTTTTCGAGCAAACCCGTGCAGAAGGTTTGAAGGAAATCGCCGACTGGCGCGATACTTGCGCCTGAAATAGGGTGGGGAACGGCACGGCTTCAGCTTCGTGCCGTTTCTCTTCCATTTTGTCAGATACCTTTAAGAAGCAAAAAGCAAGACGCAGCAAGCAGCAAAAAGCTAAAAAGCCGTCAAAAGCCGCGGGCGAGGGTGCCCGCGTCACACCATCCTCCATACTGCCCGGGGCTTCCGAACTTCCAGTAAACCTGCGCTCTCGCAATCAAGTTAACGCTTGGCGGCTTTTTTGCTAATCTGTTGGCCGTGACTTTCCTGCTCAACCGAGTCTTTCGGAAAAAACCATGATGCTGATCCTCTCTGTGCTGTTGGCGCTGGTTCCTTTGCTGGGCATCGCGTGGATCCTGATGAAGGGGCTGGTCACAACCGTGGACGGCCTGTTCATGTCGCTAATTTTATTGGCGATGTCGGGAATCGTGGGCTTGAACGTCCTGCTCGAATTGCGCAAGAAAAGCAGCGGCGCAGCGCGGTCGTCCTCTACCGCTACCGCAGCTTCATCGATCTCTGGCGGGCTCACCCAGCGCGGGAAGGTCCAAAGCGTTCAATTTTATGAGTCCGGTGTTGGCGAGCCCAACAAATCTGTTGTAACACTCGGCGATGGGGAAGCTTCGTCGCGGCTGCTCGTGCTCGAAGGCGACATGCGAAACGCGCTCCCCGTAGGGCAAAGAGTCGAAGTCACATTCCGCAAGGAAAGCGGGCACAATGTCCTGGTAAATGTTGAATATCCCTAAAATTCGCACGATTTCTGCCAGATTACGAACGTAACTGGAACGCGTCTTTTCCCGCTCGAACCCCGCCTCGATTGCGGTACAAATTCCTAAGGACCGTTGTTCTGACAGAGGGAATTCTGTGCGCACCACCGGAGAGGGAATGTTCGAGTCGAACGAAGACCGCGCCGTTCAGCCCTCCATGCTGGCCCGAACCGAGGAGATCCAAAAACAGATTCAGCAGCTTTCCGGGCGGGATCTGCAACTGTGGTCCATCGGAATTCTGGTGATCCTGGTCCTGACATCCGGCCTGCTGGCCGTGGTGTTGCCCAATATGGTTTGGACCCAGCGGGTCATGCACATCGAGCACTCCTATCTGCCTCAACTGTTTTTCGGACTGATTTCTCTGATTCTGCTGTTCAATATTTATCTGCTCGCGCAGAAACGCAATCTGAACACCACCCGCCTCGCGCTGATTCGAGAATTGGTCCTGAACGAGCGCTTGGAGAGCCTTTCCCTGATCGATCCGCTCACCCAGCTGCTTAACCGGCGCGCCCTGAACGAACTGGTTCCCCGCGAAGTAGCACGCGCGAACCGACTGGGCAGCAGCCTGACTTTTATGGCGATCGACTTGAACGGATTCAGTGGTATCAGTTCAAAGTTCGGGGCGCTCGAAGGCGACCGGGTTCTGATCGAGTTCGCCAAAATATTGAAGACCGTGTTTCGCGGCGCAGATCTCTCCTTCCGTCAGGGCGGTGACGAGTTTCTGATCATGCTGCCTGACACGACCGAAGAACAGGCTGATTGCCCGGTTCACCGCCTGCTTCGCGAAGTGGATCAGTGGAATCTGGCCAGCAAAAAGGGCTACGAATTGTCATTCAACTGGGCCCTGGCGCCCTACGTTACCGGCTCGGACGCAGAAGATGTTCTACGCGCTGTCGACCGCAAGATGTACTCCAAGAAGCACAAACTCACGCCTGTATTCTGAAGATTTCCGAAAAGATTCCAACCAGGTAAGAAATGTTTCGCGGAGTAGTGCGCGCTGCCGAGACGCCTAGCCGAGAAAAACTATGGCGGCCCCATCGGCTGGAGGATGATTCGTTGGTCCGTTTGCGCCGGCTTCGGCAAAGTCACCGAGAGCATCGGCGTGACCTGTCCGCCACCGACACTGAAAGTTGTCGATATGCTGTTGGACGCGCCAAACTGATCGATAACCGTGGCCGTCGCCGTATAGGTTCCTGCCGAAGAAAAAGTCTCCACCGCAGCCGGAGTAGAAAACTTTTTGCCATCCGAGTATTGCAGCTGGTGGCTGATCAGGAATCCGTCCGCATCGGTCGAAGTCGCGGTGCAGCCGAGAACCGTTGTGGGCGAAATGCCCGGCAGTGGCGCCAGTGTGAGATGAGCCACCGGAGAAATATCACCCGGCTCGGCCACCACATTCAACGATTTGCTGGCGGTGATATTTCCTCCGCTGTCGAGCGATTGAACCGAGATCTGATGAGTACCCGTAAAGACCTTCAGCGCGGTGTTAAGCGTATCGCCGTTGGCGGCATAAGCCTGCTTCCCATCGATCAGCACTCGCATAACAGAGACCGGAGTTCCCGGATTCGCGGAGGCAACCAGTGTGGTCGGCCAATTCACGGTAGAACCATCACCAGGGCTGAACACGGTGATGCCAGCAGAAGAGGGCTTGACGGAAACCTGTTGCACTGCGACCGAAGATGCACCAGCTGCGTCAAACGCCGTAGCGGTGACGAGATATGTGCCAACAACCGCGTAGGTGTGAGTGGCCGACGCCGAATTGACCACGGTACCGTCTCCAAAATCGATCACCGAGCGGGTTGCATTTCCGGATGAAACCGAAGAAGTGGCCGTATAAGTCAATCCACTGCTTTGCGACAGACTGAGCGAGACACCTGGAGGTTGGTCGCCAGGATGGTAGGTAATCGGGGGCGACATTTTATTCAGAAAGCTGGGCGCACCAGTTGCCTTCACGTAGATGAGGTAAGAGCCCGAAGTCAGGTTCAGCGAGCTTAAATCGAATTTATGAGTGCCGTTGGGGACGTCGCCCAACTTGGCCAGGTTCGTTCCGTCCGAGCTGATGAAGACGGTGTAGTGATCGATCGTGCTTTCCGCTCCGCCGCTCACCTGCCAATTGATCGTCGTGCCCGACTGCGAAGGCGTCAGATAAATGCAGTTATCGATGCCGGGCTCGATGGCCGTGCCTTCCTCATAGTCATTCCAGGTCGCTATCTGGATTGCAGGCAGCTGGTTGCTGCTGGAGTAGAAGTTTCCTGCCTCCTTAAACGTCTGTTGCCATGCTTGGCCGCATTGCTGATTGATCTGGCGGTTGGTTCCCCACGCGGCTTGGGTGTCGTTGAAGCCTTTGTAAGCGGTCGCGACGGCCAGACGTCCCGGGGTCTGCTGCGCAGCCTGATAAAAACTGTCCTGGGAAGTTAAGTTCGGATCGAATGGGTTGCTTGCATTGATATTCACCCACGAAAATCCGCCGTCCGAAATGCTCCGGTCAAAACCGTTGGCGCCTTGAAAAATCAGCAGAGGATTTCCGGGGATGGAAGAAACCACCCGGGCCCAATCAATGTAATAAGCATCTACGCCAAAGAAGAAAACGACAGGGCGATTATTGAAGTGCGTGTATGCCGGTGACGATTCATACTGGGCGGCGATATAGGTCAAATCAGCGATCAACTGGTCGGTGACATCGCAGCCATTGCTCGTCGCTGCCGCCCCCAAGGCTCCCACGTCTTCCATGATCGCAAACTCGAACTGGCCCGGGTGAGCCTCGGCTTCAGCTTTCAGCAGCATGGTGGCATGATCTGTGCTGGTCTTGGCCGCACCAAACCAGTCGGCGATTGCGCCTTGAACACCGCGGCTGATCATGTCCTCAACCTGGCGGTGCACCTGCGCGGCGTCATCTGAGTTGTACCCGACATTTATGTGGCTGGGGCCACCAAACCAGCCCAGCCAGGTTACGTACACTTTGGTGGTCGATCCCGCGTAAAGCAGCGAGCGCAGCGGAACTTTGCTGACGTTTCCGGCTCCAGCATTACCGTTTGTTTGCTGGATAAATGAATCGGCTGTGCTGGTGTTGTTGCCGGTCTCTGCCAGCAGAGTCGTAGTTGCCGCGGGAATGGAGCCGCCGGGATTGGAGGGAGCCGGAGATCCTGCTGACGAACCTCCGCAGCCTGCAAGCGCACCCATGAGTAGGCCCAGAAGAAGAACGCGTGGAATGGACGCCGCGACCAGCGTTAGCCGAGGGCGGAACTGATGAAAACGCATTGAAACCTGTTTCCAGCAGATACTTGCTGGTAATTCAAGGAGTTTCGATGCGGATGCAGACGAAAGAGTTTATCGAAGCGTTGATGCCGCAAAACAAAAAGGGCACGGCTTGGAACCGTGCCCCGGTCACGCATGATACGGACTAGAAAATAAGCTTCAGAGCCAGCTGAATCTGGCGCGAAGAAGTCGTGCCATCCGAACGGGTTAGGGTGGCAGTGGAATAACCCAGAATCGAGGTTCCAATGCCGCGATGAGGTTGTGCAAACTGCGGGTGGTTCAACAGGTTGAAGAACTCAGACCGCAATTGAATCTTGAAGCGCTCACCCAGGCTCATATTCTTGATGAACGACAGGTCGGCATTGGTGTAATGCGGGCCATAGAAGCTGTTTCTTCCCGCGTCCCCCAGATGCCCTAGGAAGGTGCTGCTGAAAGCGTTGCTGTTGGAAGCACCAGTAAGGACATTGCCATCGGCGTTGATGCGAGGGCCTGAGCTCGCATACGGGTTGCCGATAACGTCAGGAAAGGATCCGTTCACTCCATTCCGTCCGTTGTCGATGTTTGTGAAGATGGTGTAGGGATGGCCGGTTTGTGCGCTGACGATTCCGGCCAGTTGGATGCCCTCGAGAACTCTCCCCGCGACTCCTCCCGACAGATAAGCCTTTCCCTTGCCAAAAGGAAATTCATAGGAGAAATCGATCACTGCCCGATGGCGAATGTCGTTGTCCGAGTTTCCCTTGTAGGTCACATTCGGATTGCGCGCATCGATCGGGAAACTGCCCTCGCCAACCTCAGGGATCAACGGATCGTTGGAGTCGTCAATGGCATGCGACCAGGTGTAAGCGCCATTGATTTGCAGCCCACGCGCGAATTGCTTGCTCACCTTCACCTGCAGAGCCTGGTAGTTGGCGTCCGAGTTGGTTCGGGTGATGCTGGTAGGCGGGAAAAAGCCAGGAGTCTGAATGGCAGTGTTGCGGATTGATGGAGGCGCAACGCCGGGGATCCCGGTGTAGAGCGCTCCATTGCTGATAACTCCGTCAGGATCTCCGGGGGCGCACGCTCCGTTGGCGACGCAATCGGCGATGGCTTGCTGCACCAGGGCCGGATCAGGAGGCACCGCGTCCAGACTGCGAATCACGTGGGTTGCGTGCGCACCAACGTAGTTCGCTTCGAACACAATATCGCCCTGAAGCTTGCGCTGGATGCCGAAGTTCCAGTTTTGGCTGGCGGGCATCTGGATATGCGGGTCCAGCAGGGTGAGGGTTACGAAATCGCCATCGACAAAGTGGGTGCCGGGAGGCGTGGTATTGGTGAACGGAATCGTTTCCGGCGTGGTCGGCGTGCCGAACAAGTTCGACACCGCTCCCTGGAATGGCGGATTGGAGCGCGAGTTGCCAAACAGGTTGTCGAAAATTCTGTCGTGGAACATTCCGTAGCCGCCGCGTATTGAAGTCTTGCCGTCTTTGAAAGGATCCCAGGCAAATCCGAAGCGCGGTTCGATGTCCTTGTAGTCGTTGTCGTACATCTGCCGCCCGGTTCCAGGACCAACGATGGTGAGATCGAATGGTCCAGCCGAATCGGGATTTGCGAACAAATTCGAAAAGTTGGCGCCTTTCTCAAAGGGAACGCCGTCGAACTGGTAGCGCACGCCAAAGTTCAGCGTCAGGTTGCTGCGGATCTTCCACGTGTCCTGAATGAACCCGTCGTACTCGTGCTGTATGAAAGTCTTATTGTCGTTGGGCTGGCGGTTTCCACTCTTGTCAAAAAACTGCGCCTGAAATTCTGTAACCGTTCCACCCACCAGCATCCACGACAGGTCCTGAATGGCCTGGAATGTGTCGGCATCCAGATTTGTCGGATCAATATTGACCGCGGGATCCGGGCCAAAGGCGTTGCGGTTGAAAGCCAGGGCATCGCGAGAGCTGAAGTTCGTGTCCCCGGTTGAGTGAACATGGCGGAAATCGCCGCCGAACTTCAGAGTGTGGTTACCCTTTACCCAGGTGATCGTATCGGCGTAACTGGTAGTGCCGGAGAAACCAGTTTGCGACGCAGAGTCAAAGAGCCCGTTGCAACCAATAACGTTCAAAGGGCCGATGCCGAGCGCTCCGTCGGGAGCGGCGAAGTCCCTGCCTTGTCCAAACGAATCGGTTCCCGTGATCGGATCCAGGAACTTGCTGCAGTTGCTGATGAAGCCGGCCGACAGCTTGTTCCATCCAAACTTGAAGTCGTTGACCAGCGAGTTTGTCAGGGTCGAGGTCAAACCGGCAAAGACCCCGTGCGTGTATGCAGGAGAGCTGATTGCGTCAATCCCCGGCGCCATTTCGGAGTGAAAAGGATTGGAGTCAATCGAGTGGTTGTAGGCGTAGCGCAGCGCCACCTGGTGTTTGTCGGTGAGCTTGTGATCGATTTTCGCCGTCCACGTGTAGGCATTCAGGCTGTCGGGGCTGGGAAAATTCAGGTTTCCGGTGAGGCCCGGAATTACAGCGCCGGCATTTGGAGCGGGAAGCAACGCCAGCACCTTGGCCATCGACGGATCAAGTCCGAGGCCGGTGAGGTTTCCCGGCGACGTTGGTGTGCGCACATCGACCTGTTGCCCATCAGGGGTCGTAAACAGTCCGGACACAAAAGCTGGCGTGGGGACGACTGTGCCTGCCGTCAGCGTCGTCCGGTATCTCGAGTATTCGTTATTGATGAAAAAGAAGGTCCGGTTCTTGATGATCGGGCCGCCGATTGAATAACCAAACTGGTTGCGAATGTACGGGTCCTGGGGATCGGGACTGCGGTTGAAAAAGCTGCGCGCACCCAGCGCGTTGTAACGGCCGAACCAGTAGGCATTCCCGTGGAACTCGTTGGTGCCGCCACGGGTGACGATGTCGATGATCGCGCCAGTATTCCTTCCGTATTCGGCGTTGAAGTTGTTGGTGATCACGCGGAATTCCTGCGTCGAGTCAGGATTGATGGAAACGATGCCGCTGGGGCCGCCGGGGACTCCAGTGTCGTTATTGTCCACGCCATCCAGCAGGAAGTTGTTGTTTCGGCTTCTCGACCCGTTCACGGAAAAACCGGCAGAAGTATCGTTGGTCTGAATCGCTCCGGGTGAGAGCAACACCAGTTCATAGGGGTTGCGAGTGAGCAAGGGAAGATTCAGAAGAGTCTTGCTATCGACGAGCGTGCTGAGCTGGGCCGATTCGGTTTCAATCGGAGCTACTTGTGCGCCGTTGACTTCAACCGTTTGCTCCGAGGCTCCGACCGACAGCGAGGCATCGAGTGACAGCGACTGCGCCACGGTCAGAGGCGTGTTGGCAAACTTCACCGGCTTGAAGCCGGATTTTTCCACGGTGATGGAGTACTGGCCCGGCACAAGATTGGGGACGGAATAAAATCCCGACGAATTTGTGGTTGCGACCCGGGCGGAATTGTTGCCCTGGTTCGTAATGGTGACTTGCGCGCCTTCAACCACGGCGCCGCTTGAATCTGTCACCACGCCGCTGATCGATCCCGTGTTCTGCGCAAACAGCGAGCATGACAGAGCAATCATCGCCAGCAGAAGAAAAAACTTCGATACTTTCATTTAGACACCCTCATAACAATTGTTGAGCAGTTAGTTCGCTTCAACTGCAAATGCAATTGCGATTCCACGAGTGGCGCGATTGTCAGAATTGTGCCGGGAGTTGCTCGGCAATCGGAGGCGGCGAATTAACACAGCGATCACATGTTGTGTTTTCCAATCGCTTGTTTAGCGAGCAGGAAAAAATGTGATGAGCCGGCCGGGCGGGAAATCAATGTCTGCCAAGAAATAGAACTTCAGAAGAGCAGCGAAGTTAGCAAAGCACAACACCGATAACAAAACAAAGTCCCAAGGAAAGACGCGAGAAATGTTTAAGAACGTGAAAATAAAGTGAACTTGAACGTAGACTACTGAGCTTTGTCTGTTAAGTTTCCAAAAAACGGATGTGAGGTATGTCTTGTGGGATTTCCCGGAAACATACCCGTCGAGCTGTGTATAGGAATTTCGGGAAAGGTAGCCATGACGACTTACTCACGAGGGACGTTTTAGCTGCGCACAACGTGCGGCGCCAAGCAGCGCAATCTGGTCATTGGTGATGACCATTACCGGCATTGATTCCAGCAGCGCCTGCATTCTTCCCTTACCCGTGAAAGCCTGCATGAACAGCGGCCCGGACAGCTTTGCCAGCATCTTTGGCGCGATACCACCGCCCAGATAGACTCCGCCCGTGGCCATGAGTTTGAGCGCGAGATTGCCGGCTTCGGCTCCATAAATAGAAACGAACAGATCGAGCGCCTGTTCACACACTGAGCATTTGCCATCCATACCGGCGCGTGAAATAGCGGCCGCTGGATCTGAGTGAGCCATTTCATCGGTCAGCCATTGTGGAGGCGTGCCGCGGCCGGTGTCGCGGAGAAAGCTGAAGACATTCACCAGGCCCGGGCCCGAAATAATGCGCTCGTAACTGACGTGTCCGAAACGAGTGCGAAGATAGTTGAACAACTCGACTTCTACTGGATTTCGCGGCGCAAAATCTCCGTGCCCGCCTTCACTGGCGAAAACCTGGTGCCGCACTCCGTCCCAGTACATTCCGGCTTCGCCCAGGCCGGTTCCCGCTGCGATCACCGCCCGATTGCCAATCGGCGTGCCTTTTACGTGATTGAGGGCAACTACATCCTTGGCCTCGAGTGCTGGAATGCCCCAGGCGTTGGCTTCGAGATCGTTAATCAGAAGTGCTTTGCTGATCTTGAGTTCTTCCGCCAAACGCTTGGATTCGATGATCCAGGGAAGATTGGACGCTTCCACGCGTCCATTACGCACTGGTCCTGCAATGCCGAAACAGGCGGTGTCCGGGCTCAGGTTAGCCGTGTCCACAAATTTGGCCACGATCTCATCCAGGCCCGAGTACTCGCGGCTGGGGAAGATGGAAGCGGAAATCAGACTGAATCGGCCATCCAGGACGTCGAAGAATGCCAGTCGTGCATGCGTGCCTCCGATGTCGCCTGCCAGAATCATTTCTCGAAATTCCTCCAGTGTCGGCCGTCGCGTTCCAGCAGATCTTCCGCCTCTTTCGGTCCCCAAGTGCCAGACGGATAATTGGGAAAATTGCGGGGCGGCAAAGCCTTCCACACGTCGAGTACCGGGCTGACCACACACCAGCCGGCTTCGACCATATCGGCGCGCTGAAAAAGGGTGGCATCTCCAATCATGCAGTCGTGCAACAGACGCTCGTAGCCGGTACTGGGCTGAGATCCGAAGTAATCGGAGTACTCGAAATTCATATCAACCGCGCCCAGCCGCATCGCCGGCCCCGGCACCTTGGCTGCGAAACGGAGCGAGATGCCCTCTTCCGGCTGGATGTGAAGCACCAGCTGGTTGGGCATGAGATTTTCCACCGGCGTGTCGCGAAATAAAACAAAAGGCGCGCGGCGGAACTGGATCACGATATTGGTGCTGCGTCCCGGCAGGCGTTTACCAGTCCGGAGATAGAAGGGAACATCCGCCCACCGCCAGTTGTCGATTTGCAGCTTCATGGCCACGAAGGTTTCCGTCCTGGAGTCAGGAGGAACACCGGGCTCGTTGCGGTAGGAAGGCACGCGTTCGCCACCACTGATGCCCTCGCCGTATTGGCCACGGACGGTGCGAGTCAGCACATCCTCCGAACTCATGGGCTGTATGGCGTGCAGAATTTTGCCTTGCTCGTCACGAACCGCATCGGCGCGAAATGACACCGGCGGTTCCATCGCGGTCAGGCTGATGAGCTGCATGATATGGTTGGGCACCATATCGCGGAGTGCACCTGCCTTGTCGTAATAGCCGCCGCGTTTCTCCACACCCACCGTTTCCGCCACTGAAATCTGTACGTGATCGATGTAGCGGCGGTTCCACACCGGCTCGAAAATTCCGTTGGCGAAGCGCAGAGCCAGAATGTTCTGAACGGTCTCTTTGCCCAGGTAGTGATCGATGCGGTAGATCTGCTTTTCTTCCGCCACTCGCAGCAGTTGCCGGTTCAACAAGCGCGCGGATTCCAGATCGTGTCCGAAGGGTTTTTCGATGACCACGCGGCGCCAATGCTGGGCGTCTTGTTGCATAAGGCCGACATCTGCCAGGTGTTCCACTGCCGGCCCGAAAAATTCGGCCGACGTGGCCATGTAATACATATGATTGGCGTGGGTGGAGTGGTCTTTGTCCACTTTGTCGAGCAGATCTTTCAGCTGAACGTAAAGATTCTTGTCGCCCATGTCGCCGCTCAGATAGTGCATGCGGCGAATGAACCATTCCCAGATGTCGGGATCCACTTTGCCGGTGGCGAAGCGCTTGATGTCCTCCGAAACCTTCTTGCGATAATCCTCCGTAGACATGGGTGAGCGCGCCACCCCGATGACCGCGAACTCACGCGAGAGCAACTGGTTTTGGGCGAGATTGTAGAGCGCTGGAATTAGTTTGCGACGGGTGAGATCGCCGCTGGCGCCGAAGATCACCATGGCGCAGGGATCGCCGGGCCTGCCGATCCGCTGCTCCATTGCGGGCTTCACATCATTCTGTTCCATGGGATCGAACCGGAATCTTTCTCTTCAAATCTGTCTGGGACTCTGCTGTGAGACGTCACACTTTTCGTCTCTACAGCGCCGGCAATCAAGTGGTGTGTTCTAAGCCTTCTGCTTTGCGGCTGCGGCGGGTTCCACGTGGCCGCCGAATTTCTGGCGCATTGCCGAAAGCATTTTTTCCGCGAAAGTATGTTCCTGACGCGAACGGAAGCGGGTGTACAGCGCGGCTGACAGAACTTCAGCCGGGACCGCTTCGTCAATCGCTGCCTGGATGGTCCAGCGCCCTTCGCCGGAATCCTGGACAAAACCTGTGTAGCCGGAAAGCGTCGGGTTTTCGGCCAAAGCCATCGCAGTCAAATCGAGCAGCCAAGAACTCACGACACTGCCCCGACGCCAAACTTCGGCGATGTCGGCCAGGTTCAAGTCGTAGCGATGTTCCTCCGGAACCTCCTGGCTGGTAGCATTGCGGAAAATATCAAAGCCCTCGGCGTAGGCCTGCATCAACCCATATTCGATTCCGTTGTGAACCATCTTCACGAAGTGACCGGCGCCCGACGGGCCGCTATGGATGTAACCATCTTCGGCTGTTCCTGGAAGCTTTTCACGTCCGGGTGTGCGGGGAATATCGCCGCGGCCGGGAGCCAGCGTCTTAAAAATGGGATCGAGTTGTTGCACCACGTCTTTCGGCCCGCCGATCATCATGCAGTAACCACGGTCCAGGCCCCAGACACCACCGCTGGTGCCGACGTCGACGTAGTGAATTCCTTTTTTCTTGAGCTCCGCAGAGCGCCGAACGTCATCTTTGAAATAACTGTTTCCGCCATCGATGAGAATGTCGCCCGCCTGCATGCGCTGGGCCAGGGCCTGAACGGTCTGCTCGGTCGGCGCGCCAGCCGGAACCATCAACCATGCGATTTTCGGCTTCCCCAGTTTGCTTACGAAATCATCCAGCGAGGAAGAGGCGATGGAGCCTTCGCCTGCCATCTTCTTGACATTGTCGGCACTCAAATCGGTGACTACTACTTCATGTCCGCCACGCATCAAGCGGCGCGTCATGTTGGCGCCCATCTTGCCGAGACCGACCATTCCCAATCGCATAATCCGCTCCTTCTCCATATTAAATCGTTTCTCTAAATCATGCAGAATATTGCTTTGATTGAAGCAAATTACCCCAGGTTGAACCCGTGCAGTATACCCCGTGGAAGGTTAGCGCAAACCCTGCTGGAATGCCGACGCAATCGCGCGAAACCGGAAGCGAGGTCTTTGCCCGGATGCACACGCAATGCGTCTGGCAGCGTCGTCGCAGGTAAGTTGCAGAATGGCACCGCTGTGTCGGTGAAGTTCCTTCTGCACATCAGCTACAGCGGCGCGAAGCTGTCAGCACGAGCGGCTTGCTCGGCAGTGATGTCGGGCAAGCCCACCCAGTTGGCTTCATCCGTGCCGGTCCAGAGAGATGCATCCTAGAGCCATAGCCGGTGGACCTTAAGCCTGCAACGCTTAAGCCTGCAACGCTTAAGCCTGCAAACCTGTCCTGACGCTCATTTCGATTTCGTACTCTTCTCCACTGCTGCCAGAAGTTTGTCGAAAGCCTCGGCGAACAGGCGAACTCCGTCGTCGGTAAGTTTGTCGGTGACTTCCTTCATGGAAATACCGAGCTTGGCGACGGCTTCCATCGTCCGCTGGGCTGCATCAACGTTCTCGGTCAGGCTGGCGCGTGGAATTCCGTGGTCGCGGAAGGCGTCCAGAGTGGCAGGTGGAATCGTGTCAACCGTATCCGGCCCAATCAACTCTTCGACGTAGAGAACATCACGGTAAGCGGGGTTCTTGGTGCTGGTGCTGGCCCAGAGAACGCGTTGCGTCTGCGCTCCCTTGGCGGCCAGAGCCTTCCAGCGATCGCTGCCAAAGATGGCTTGATATTTCTCGTATGTCTGCTTGCCGTTCGCAATCGCGACTTTCCCCTGCACGTTTTTCAACTGCTGCTGCTCGCCGGCGTCTTTGGAGGTCTTGAGCCGGCCATCGATCATGGAATCTACTAGCGAATCGATACGGCTGATGAAGAAGCTGGCCACGCTGGCCATTTTGCTGACATCGCCGCCACTCTTGGCAAATTGCTCAATGCCGGCGATGTAGGCTTCCGCCACCTTCACGTAAACATCCTGCGCGAAAAGCAGGGTCACATTGATGTTGATGCCTTCGCTGAGCGCCTGCTGGATCGCCGGGATGCCCTCTGCGGTGCCGGGAATCTTGATCATCACATTCTCGCGGCCGACCGCCTTCCACAACCTGCGCGCCTCCTCAATCGAACCCTTTGTATCTCGGGCCAGGTAAGGCGATACTTCGAGGCTGACGTAGCCGTCACGGCGCTTCGAGCCTTGATACACCGGCCGCAGGAAATCCGCCGCGTCCTGTATGTCGCGGATGGCGAGAATTTCGTAACGCCCCTTGGCATCAAGATCGGTTCGCGAACGCAGCGAATTCAGCAGATCGTCATAGAGGGTGCTGCCTGTGATCGCCTTCTCGAAGATCGTGGGATTAGAAGTCATGCCACGCAGGCCGTCTTCCTCGATCAATCGCTTCAGTTCGCCGCCTGTGAGCAAGTCCCGGCGGATGTAGTCCAGCCAGACCGATTGTCCGAAGCTAAGCAAATCTTTAAGGGGGTTGGTTTTTTTGGCGGTTTCTAGAACTCCGACTGGCTGCATATATGAACCTCTTTTCTTTTTCGTCAGTGGTCAGTAATCAGTTCTCAGATGTCTCGCTGGCGACTGAAGCTGACGACTGTTATTTCCCAATTGCTTTACGGGCTGCCGCGACGACGTTCTCCGTGGTAAACCCGAATTTCTTCTGTAAGTCTTTGATCGGAGCCGAGGCTCCAAATCTGCGCATTCCGATGATTGTGCCGGACGGGCCAACATATTGTGACCAGCCGAATGTGGCAGCCTGCTCCACCGCGACTCGCGCCTTCACCTCAGGCGGCAGAACTTTGGCTTTGTACTCGTCACTTTGGCTTTCAAACAATCCCCATGACGGCATGCTCACCACTCGCGCCTTGATGCCTTCGGTCTTTAATTGTTCGTAGGCATTCACGCAAAGCGTAACTTCGGTGCCTGTCGCCATCAGGATAACTTCCAGCTTGCCGTCGGCGGCGTCGGCCAGAATGTATGCGCCCTTGGCAACTCCCGCGGCGGAGCCGTATTTCGTGCGGTCAAAAGTCGGAACTGCCTGCCGGCTCAATACGATTGCCGCCGGCTCGTGCTGCAACTTGATGATGACCTTCCATGCCTCGACTACTTCGTTGGCGTCAGCTGGCCTGAGCAGCATAAGGCCAGGCATCGCGCGCAGGGAAGCCAGTTGTTCGATGGGCTGATGAGTCGGCCCGTCTTCTCCGAGGCCGATCGAATCGTGCGTGAACACGAAGATCGAAGGAATTTCCATCAGCGCTGCCAGGCGGACTGAAGGCCGCATGTAATCGCTGAAGTTAAAGAATGTGCCGCCGAAGGGCCGTATTTTGGACACCGCCATGCCATTCAGGGCCGCGGCCATTCCGTGTTCCCGCACTCCAAAGTGCAAATTGCGCCCACCGTAGCTGCCGGGCTGAAAATCTCCAGCGCCATCAAACTTCAAGCGAGTTCTGTCGGAGCCCGCCAGATCGGCTGATCCGCCGATCATCCACGGTATGTTCTCCGCGATCGCATTCAGAACCTTGCCTCCGCTCTCGCGGGTGGCCTGGCCTTTCGCGTCGGCCGGGAACGTGGGCAGGCTCTTGTCCCATCCCTCCGGGAGTTCGCGATGCTGCATAAGCTTGATTTGGGCCGCCAGTTGCGGAAACTTCTTTGTGTAATCCGCGAACAGAGTTTCCCACTTTTTGTGCAACTCACCGCCACGCTTGCCGATCCCGTTGCGGAAGTTTTCCAGTACTCCGTCGGGCACCAGGAACTTCGCGTCTTCGGGCCAGCCGTAGAACTTCTTTACCAAACGGACTTCTTCTTCTCCCAGGGGCTCGCCGTGAGCAGCGTTGGTGTCCTGTTTGTGCGGCGAACCGTAGCCGATGTGACTGTTGACCCTGATCAAAGTAGGCCGATCGGTGGTCTGCAGGAAGCCGTTAAACGCTTTCGCCAGCATCTGCAAATCATTCGCGTCGGTAACATGCAGAACGTTCCAGCCATATCCCAGGAATCGCTCGCCTACGTCTTCGGTGAAAGAAACATTCGCCGGACCATCCAGCGTGACCTGATTCTCGTCATAAATCCAGCACAGGTTTGGCAGCTTGAGATGTCCGGCGAGAGATGCCGCTTCGCTGGCAACGCCTTCCATCATGTCGCCGTCGCCGCAGACGGCATAAACGTTGTAGTTAAAGATCTCAAATCCCGGCTGGTTGAAATGTGCCGCCAGCCACGCACCGGCAATAGCCATGCCCACGCTGTTGGCAACACCCTGGCCGAGCGGCCCGGTGGTGGTTTCCACGCCTGCGGTCCAACGATACTCGGGATGCCCGGGTGTTTTGCTGTCGAGCTGGCGGAATTTTTTGATCTCATCCAGAGTGACGGCGAACTCACCCAACCGTTCGTGCTCAGGATTTATACCGCGTACCTCCGCCAGGTAGAGCATGGCGTAGAGCAACATGGAGGCGTGGCCGTTGGAGAGCACAAAACGATCACGGTTGGGCCAAACCGGATCCGCTGGATCGTAACGCAGGAATTGCTGCCAGAGGGAATAGGTGACCGGCGCCAGTGCCATCGGCGCTCCGGGGTGTCCAGAGTTCGCCTGTTGCACCGCATCCATCGCCAGGGTGCGGATGGTGTTGATACACAGTGCATCCAGCTGTTTGCCGGTCGCCAATGTTTGTTCGCTCACTGCCATGGAACCCTCCTTTTGAGGGTACGTCATTCACCGACGCGGGTGGAAGCGCAACCTTGCTGAGATTTTAGGGGCGGGAGAACCCGCATATTCCCTTTAGCCAGTCTACCAACTTCTACAGGAGTATGTCGCCGGGGCCAGGAAGCTGGAAACCGCAATTATCAGGAATTTAATAATTAGATGATCGGGGCGTCTCTAGCGTTTCATTTGTGCCAGATAGCCGTTCTCGGAGTTGTAGCCCTTGGTGGTGCTTTCGACAAATTTCAGGAAGTGGCGCAGATTTTCGCGTTCTGCAGGTTCGAGTTCGGAGAACTTGATGCGAACCCCGAACGATGGACTGCTTTTGGTGACAATGCCGGTCAGAATCAGACCCTTGATCCAGATCTTGCCGTTAGCCAGCCAGAGGCCGATTTCCACATTTACTCCGGAAGGCACCGGCGTGGCGGTCTCGACAAAGCATCCGCCCAATCCAGTGTTCGAAAGATTTCCCCAGATCGGCACGGCTGAGTTTCCAAGACGCAATTCGACTGCGACGAAACACTTCATTCGGGTGTGGCGGCGGCGGTCCTGGTTTGAAGCTGGTGTAAAGATGTCTGGTTCGAAAGGCGGACTGGCCGCAGGGCTGGTTGCCACGGGTTTTACAGCAACGGGCTGCACTACTGGAGCGGATGCCGTAGTTCCTTCGATCGCGGGCTTCGAGGGCGCGGCGGCAGCTTTGGGCACATTACCCATGATGCCGCGCATGGCTTCCAGCAGGGCCTGGTCGCGTTTCTCAGGGGGCGCTTCGCGATAAACCTGGAGCAACTCTCCCAGATGACTGACCAGGGATGGGTCGGTCAGCAGTTGCGTCCAATCCGCACCCGAACCGGAATACTTTGAATCGCTCATAAGATGAGTTAGGTCCCCAAAACTTTGGTTACGCCCTCTTCTAGATTGGGGCAGAGCGGCTCTTTGAACAAGATGACCATAGTCACCTGAAACGATGACGACGGGACCTTGCCCATCCTTGCAAGTCGATAAAATATAGGGGCGAAACGGGACTGGCGGGCTTGTGGATCGGGACCCGAATCCCGCGCGCGAGGGACTATGAAAGTTCTGGTAGTTGAAGCCGACGAGACCACCCGAAAAGGGACCGGGGTGATGCTCAACCGGCTGGGCTACAAGGTGGCGCTCACATCGGACTGCGATGAGGCGTTCAGAACTTATTGCAACGACGGACCTTTCGATGTGGTTCTGATTGCGATGAAGTTCGTGCGGGGTTCCCGGGCAGGCGGCGCCAAATTTATCGACGATGTCCTGGAGAAGAATCCCAGCCAGCACTATGCCTTCGTCACCGGATCGCCGGTTCTTCGTAAGCCATTCACTCTGCAGGATTTAGATGATTTTATGGGCGCCTTCCGGCGTCCCGCGGACAGCCGCTTTGGCTGAGGACTTTGTCTTTTTTGCTTTTCCAGACGTGCTTGCTTTTTCTCTCGCGCCCTTCCATCCGCCGAGCTGCAACGCAATGGTGAGGCAGGAATTGCGGAGCTCGTCCGCATGGGTGCGGTCGACCAGGGTCCGTGCCACAATCATTCCCCCGATGCTTAACGAGGCGATGACTTGTGCGGTGGTTCGGCAAGACCCGTTTTTGTTCTGAAGGCTCCGCTCCAAGACGCTGACCATCGCTCGAAAAACTGTCTCGAAAGCCCGTCTTGCGGCGACGCCGCTGCGGGCCACATCGGTTGGTAACGCAACCATTGGGCATGAGTTCTCTACGTCGTCATAGTGCTGCCGGGAAAGGTAGGCGCTTACGACTTGTGCCCCGACATCTGTCGAGGAAAGGTCGACGTGGACTCCCTCCCAGCAATTTTTCCATTCCGGGTCGGTGAAAAAGCAATTCAGAACTTCAGCATAGAGATCGCTTTTGCTGTTGAAATACGAATAAAAACCGCCGTGGGTGAGTTTTGCACCCGCCATGATTTGGCCGATCGAAACGCTTTCGAATCCGTGCCGGTTGAACAGCCTCCGCGCACTGTCGATAATCTTCTTCCTGGTTTCTACGCGATGACCAGCTGGGTATGGCATGTTTTTCCCCGCAAGGACGGATCGAACGGGCCTGTCGCTGCACCGCGCATATTATTACATTGAACATATTTTGAGTTGATGTTCCCATCCAAGCACTGGAAATGCTCTGCAGAGCTGTAATACCTGTCTTTTGGAGGAAATTCATGGATGCTGGAACTCGGTTGCTCATATCCGAGCACGTGCCTACCCGACGCCGATGGATCACAGGAACCGCGGCGGCCATTGGTGGATTTGCTTTTGGTGTAACAACTGCAATCCGCGCCGTCGCTCAGACCGTCGCAGAAAATGGGCTCTCCAAAAACTCGGAAGCCATCCACCAGGAAACCATTTTCAAAGCGAGCCCAAAAAGAATCTACGAAGCTCTGACCGACGCGCAGCAATTTCAAAAGGTCGTGCTGCTAAGCGGAGCTATGCAGAGCCTCGACCTCGCCAAAAAGCCGGCGCAGATCAGCCGGGAACCGGGCGGATCTTTCAGTATTTTCGGAGCATTCATCGTAGGCAGGCAGATCGAGCTTGTGCCAAACCAGCGAATTGTCCAAGCGTGGCGTGAGATCAGCTGGCCCGCGGGGATTTATTCAATTGCGAAGTTTGAGCTTAAAGAAGAAGGATCAGGAACGAAACTCATCTTCGACCACACCGGATTTCCGGCAGGGAACGGTGAGCATCTCGCGGCAGGATGGAAGTCTCACTACTGGGACGCATTAGAAAAATTTCTGGCCTGATGGATGAAGTGCCAGGAGCGGTTGATTTTGGCTGGAATCACTTGTCAGCGTAAAACCAGGTGCGAGTATTCCGGATGTTTCGCGAGGTAGTCGAGTACCGATGGACAAATCACATCGACCTTGAGTTTGTTCGTCAGAGCGTACTGGAGCGCAGTCTCTGCCAAAGTGGACGCGATACCCAGGCCACGCAGTTTTTCAGGAACCTCGGTATGGAGTAATCCGAGGACACTTCCGGTCAGGGTGTATTCAAGGTAAGCGACCTGTCCGTCGCGCTCGACTTCGAAGCGTCCCGTGGTTACCTTCTGCGGGGCCTGCGCCTTGCGGCCAAAAAGTTTCCATCCGACCATTCGTCATTTTCCTGAATGCGAGTGTAGATGCCAGATTACAACAGCAGCACATGGCACCGTAATCCGCTCACAATTGAAACTCACAATTGAAATAAGAGGGACGACGAATTCCTGGAAACAAGTAGCTGGGGAAGGAGAATTTAGCCGGTCATACGTGGAAGTAATCGTCGCCTCTATTGCAGCTTGGCGGACTCTGCTTTGGCTTCCTTCAGGGATGTCGGAGGCTTGCAAAGGGCTTCATGCGGACGCACGGTCTCAAAACTGTTTCACCATCCACAAATTGCTGCCGACCGTAGGGGCCGGAATGGCCACGTACTTCCCATTGTGCGACGGGATCGCCCATGTGGCCTGAAAGTTTTTTACTTGCCAGAGTGGACGGGCATTTCCGGACAAGTCCACGTACAAGAGGGTGGATAGGCGTCCGGTCGGGTTGCTGGAAACGAAAAACCCTTTTCCGTCTGCGGCCCAGTCCAACGATCTGAAATTATCCCAGCCCTTCACCGTGATTTCGCGCGTTGGCTTGCCTGAAAGGGAAATCAGTCGAATCTCGCCGTGATTTCCGGACAACGTCGATGCGGCGATGAGTGTTCCGTCGGGAGAAAGAGTCCAGTTCCAGCCAGAAGCCGGCTCTTCAATTCTCTTTATTTCGCGGGGGTTACCTTTTACTGGGTCGAAAGTTGAAAAGATATGGTATCCCGGTTCGGCTTGGCCCACGATACAAACGTTGGCAGGAAACCGCGAACATTGGAAATTAACGATATAGGGCGCCTCGAGCACCAATTGTGATGGACCTCCCTGAAAGGGTGCACGCATGAGGCGCACAATCTCTGTACCTCTTTGGACCTCTGACCGCCGCTGACCGCCAATATCACGCTGGCTGGGTGGAACCAGATACAGAATTTGTGAACCGTCAGCACTCAGCCGCGAGATCGTCTTTTGTTCCGGACCGGAGACCAGCGTCTCCGCGGAGGCGTCGTCGATTCGCTGGCGATAGATATTAAAGATATTATTCCCGACGGTTCGATCGGAGATGAACAGGATGGATGAGTCATCGATGGTCCAATCGAAAGGCAGATCGTCGGCGTCGTCCAGCGTAAGCCGCCTGGGCGTACCCAAACGCGGACCCTTAGGAAAAAATTCCGCCACGTAGACGTCGAGTTGCGGCTTGAAGCGGCCGAATACCAGTTGCTTGCCATCGGAGGTGGCGCTGAGCTGAATGACATAATCATCGCCATTAGTGATTTTTTCGGGCCTTCCTCGCGGACGTCCGGTAGCGGCATCCAAGTCAACCGCCCAGAAATTTGAGGTATTCTGATTTGGCTGCTCGCTCACAGCGTAAATGAGACGTCCGTCAGACAACCATTTGAGATCCCATTCCAGGTTCGGCTCGTCGAAAGCTACAGTGCGAGTATTGTGCTCCAGGTTGAAAACTTCGACCCAGGCATCATTGTGGTAGGCTCCAAAGCGAAACTTGCAGTAGGCAATCGAGCGCCCATCGGGGGACCAACTGGGTGAAGCAAACAATAGGCCCTGGTCGGACTCCGAAACGATCTTGCGCTGCTCGCTTCCGTCCGCTCGCATGAGCCAGATTTCTTGTCCAGTTACTCCGTACGCAGCACCTTTCACGAATACAATTTGCGAGCCATCGGGAGAGGCCGAGGTGGACCAGCCCTCATCGCTGAGTTGCCGCGGGTTTCCTCCGAGGATGGATAGCGTCCACAAGCCAATCTTGGAGGTTGGAGAAGATGACCACGAGGCCAGTAAGCGCGCGCTGTCGGGATACCAGCTCAAATATTGAACGTTGTCGTCTTTGGGCAGTAACGTGTGCGTCTCTCCGGTAGAAATGAGTCGAAGGAATGTTCCAGTATTGTCCGAATACGCCAAATACTTGCCGTCGGGAGATATCGCCGAAGCAGAGACCGGGTTCTCAGTGGGATTTGAAGTTAAGCGTTGAGGAGCCGGCTGCGTTTGCGACGAACTCGGCCGAGGCGAGCGTTGCCAAGCAAACCACCCCACGACAAGCCCAGTGACCACCAAGATTGCCAACGCGGCCACGGCAATCTGCCACTTCCCAGCAGAGGAGATGAGGCCGGTGTGCGTGTCCGCCGGTAATTGAATTGCGATTCTTCCGGTTTCTGTGTCTCGCTTCAGGCGTTTCAGATCAGCTCTAAGCTCCGCGGCAGACTGACACCGAATCTCGCGATCTTTTTCCAATGCTTTATTGATCACTTCCTCGAGCTTGATTGGAACCGCGGGATTCAGGCGCACGGGGGCGACCGGGGCTCGATTCAAGATTGCGTCGAAGATCATGCCCGAAGTATCGCCACGGAACGGAAGCATTCCGGTACACATTTCATATAGAACCGAACCGAAGGAGAACAGATCCGTGCGCGCATCGAGTTCTTTTCCCTGAACCTGTTCCGGGCTCATGTAAGCTACGGTTCCTATTGCGACCCCGGGGCTGGTCAGATTATCGTCAATCGTCGCAGTAGGATCGGACGTCGCTGCCGTCAACTCTGACCTGAGAGTGCGTTTGGCGAGCCCGAAATCGAGAACCTTGGCCTGCCCGCGTGCAGTCACGAAAATGTTCGCGGGCTTGATATCGCGGTGCACGATGCCTTTGCTATGGGCCGCATCAAGGGCGTCGGCGATCTGAATTCCTAGGTCCAGAACTGATTCGATTTCCAGCGGTTTACTCGAGATCAAATGCTTGAGAGTGTGCCCCTCCAGCAACTCCATGGCGATGAAGGTCCGCTGCCCACTCTCGTCGATCTCGTGGATGGTGCAGATATTCGAATGGTTGAGGGCGGATGCAGCACGAGCTTCGCGGCGGAAGCGCTCAAGAGTTTGTGGGTCATGCGCTACCTCTTCTGGCAGGAACTTTAAGGCAACGAAGCGACCGAGGCGGGTGTCCTCGGCCTTATACACCACACCCATCCCGCCGCCGCCGAGCTTTTCAATGATGCGGTAGTGCGAAATGGTCTGGCCGATCATCGACAAAGGAGAAATCGTGGCACGCAATGGTAGTTGGGAGTAGGGGGCAAGTCAACGCGCGTGCCGGAGACTTCGGCCACAGAGCCTGCCTAAGAAACTTTCTGTTTTCTTCTCTGCAGCTTTTGCTAATGAATTTAGCCGTTCATGCCGGAGAAGTAATTGTCGCCGCTTGCAGCTTCGCGTACTCCGTCTTCGCTTCTCACGATGGGAATGTCGGGATCGGCGCTTTTACCGTAGGGATGAGGAGGTTTTAGGGTGCCTCCCAATCGAGCGCGTAGATTTCCTGGACGCCTATGTCACGCAGGATCAGGGGAGAGTCATCAGGTGTGAGACCAACCCAAGGTCCCAAGTTTCCTGTTCGACGAATATCTTTCAGGCTGATGATCTTCTCCAGCTTCCGATCCTCGAGCGATACACGATACAAAGCAGTCTCATCGCCAGCCGGACTTTTGAAGTAAACGTATCTATCGCCGTGCGACCAATTGAAATTGTCGGCAGGAAGATCGGTTAATTCTTTCCAGCGCTGAATCGTGAAATCGAAAACTACCAATTTTGAGTCGCGTTGTCTCTCGGCTGCGATGTAGCGGCCCAGTCTTGACCACCGGGGAAGGATCAGACCTGCCGACTCGGCGAGCGGGGTAGAGCGGTGAGAATTCAGATCAGCTACTTGAATGGGTTCTTCTTTGTCTCCAGACTGCAAGCTACTGAACACGACCGAATTTCCGTCCGGGGACCAGTCAGCCCAAAACTCACTGCCTTCACCTGAGATCACTTGGCGGGGTGTACCACCCTGGGGGGAAACCACATAAATTTTCCACACTCCACCCGATCTGGAGCCAGTGAACAGGATGCTCTTTGCGTCTGGCGACCAGCGGGGATTGTTGATTCGCATTGGTGGAAATGTGAGCTGCAGCTTTTGGGTACCATCCATTCTGCTTCGCCATAGGGATCCTTCCGGATAACTCGAATAAGCTACCCATTGGCCGTCTCGCGAGAAGTCCAACTGATCTGCTGAAATCCCAGAAAGGTAGGGTGTGAACTGCCGTAATTTAAAGTCGTAGTGCGCTAACTCTCCATGCGACTGCGTGCCAATTGCAAAAAGCTTCTTCCCGTCACGGCTCGGAAGCGGTGAAGAGAAGGACATTGGTCCCGCAGTCAGTTGCACCGGCTCTCCGCTGGCGCTTTCAAGCACACCGCTCTTCTCGCGGATCGCCCAAATATTCATCGTCGCGCCTCGAGAAGAGGCGAACACGAAATAGTTCCCGTCCTGAGTCCAGTTGCCACAGCATTGATTGTCTGGAGAAGGGAGAAGAGCGTGCAGGCGCGCACCATCGCGTGAAACCTCCCACAGAGACGATGTGCCTGTTTGGGGTTCTTCTAACGTGAAGCGCAACTTGGTTCTATCCGGCGACCAGCGAGGCTCCGACGGTACACCGGGCACCGAAACTAGCTTCCGCCGCTCCTCCCCGTTGCTTTTGGACAGATACAGGTCCGAACCGCTCACTGAAACCAGTTCTTGCGCATCTGGCGACCAGGCTGCATCGCTAATATGTGCTTCGCCCAAACTGCGAGGGGAACCTCCTATTACGGGCAGTGCCCAAAGTTGCCACTCGTCCTCCTCCTCCTCGATCCCACTTGCGACCAGAAGTTCAGTCTCGGCTGGGGAAATCCCCAAGGGTCTCAGAGTCTGAAATGGAGTTGTGACGACCACAGTATCTCCGCCGTCGATCGACACTTGTACCAGCGATATCCCCCAACCGCCGCCCCCTCCCCCACCCCTCCATTCCGAGAAGTAGAGCCGCGGGCCATCGCCGACCAAAGGGCCGTACTTCCGCCGACCATCGTTTGTAAGCTGTGCCGAACCCAATATCTTCGGCGGCGGCTTCCGGGAGTTCCACCGGTATGACAAGCCAGTGATTATTAGTAATGCCAATCCGAGCGCGACTACCGGCCACGGCCACCACCATGAGTGAGTTTCCCGAATAAGTGCGTCTGGGCCTATCTTGAAATCAGAACTCACGGTTCTTCCCGACCCGGTATCGCGAATAAGCCGCTTCAAATCGCTTCGTAACTCAGAAGCACTCTGGTACCGCAGTTCGCGGTCTTTCTCCAGCGCCTTGCCGATGATTTCCTCCAGCCTGGGCAGAACTTCGGGATTAAGGTGCGATGCCGGGGCCGGAGTGCGGTTCAAGATGGCCTCGAAGACTACGCCCGGACTCTCGCCGTCAAAGGGCAGCTTGCTCGTGGCCATCTCGTAGAGCACCGCTCCGAACGAGAACAAGTCCGTGCGGGCATCAAGTTCCTTAGTCCGCACCTGCTCCGGAGACATGTAGGCTATCGTACCCAGCGCCGTGCCCGGACTGGTCAGGCGCGCATCCGCGGTAGCGGTGGCTTGTCCTATCGCGCTTGCCTGTGCCGCAGTGCCATGGAGCGACGTCCACTTAGCCAGCCCGAAGTCCAGAATTTTGGCGTGCCCCCTCTTGGTGACGAAGATATTTGTCGGCTTGATATCGCGATGCACAATGCCAGCGGCGTGGGCCGCGTCTAAGGCGTCGGCAATTTCGATTCCGAGCGACAGCAACACTTCAATTTCAAGCGGACGCCCGGCGATGCGGTGACTTAGAGTCACGCCATCCAGGAATTCCATGGCAATGAACGACTGATCCCCGTGCTTGCCAATCTCGTAAATTGTGCAGATGTTCGGATGGTTCAACGCCGAAGCTGCGCGTGCTTCCCGCCGAAAGCGTTCGAGCGCTTGCGGGTCTCGGGGTACATCTTCCGGGAGAAACTTCAGGGCAACAAAACGGCCCAGCTCCGTGTCCTCAGCCTTGTAGACCACACCCATGCCGCCGCCGCCCAGCTTTTCAATGACGCGGTAGTGCGAGATGGTTTGGCCGATCACTTGGAGAGAGACTCCTGTGGGATGAGAATGGTAGGACGGTGCCACAATCAAGTCAAACAGCTAGAGGCTTGCAGAGGGGCTTAGGTATTCGTGCTAAATGCCTTAACCGCGTCGTCGTCACGTTCATACGACTTGAAGACTGTCGCTAGTCTTGTCCGTTGAAGCAAGTCGGCCACGCGCTGATTTGGACGAACTAATTTGATCTCACCCTGCCGGTTCCGCGTTGACGCAAGCATTCCGACGAGGGTGCCTAACCCGCCGCTGTCGACGTAGTCTATGCCACTAAGATTCACCACAATCTGCTGGGTTCCTAGGAGGGTGTTCCTTATTCTCTCGCGGAAAGCAGCCGTCTCATCGCCGAACACGAGGCGTCCAGAGCAATAGAGAAAACAACCTCCCCCGAAATGTCAGTCTCCATCTTTAGTGGCATATCAAACGACGAAGCGCACGCAAGTGTGAACTCGCGAACGACCACGACCAAGAGTAAGTCAAGGAGGTGTTGCACCGTCGATACGTGCACCCCTCGGAAGACACGGTGCTTGCGGCATTTTCGCGGATGGGTGGGCACAGTTCTGGGCACAGTCCTGAAATCGCTAAAATGCCGCCACGGTCCGAGAGCGCAGAAGTGGTTGAATCCCACGAGGAAATCTGGTGCGCCCGGAGAGATTCGAACTCCCGACCTATTGCTCCGGAGGCAATCGCTCTATCCATCTGAGCTACGGGCGCGCTGTTTCAGTTTACATCCCGGGAGTGGGACCATCAATCCACCATGCCAATTGAAATCTGGAAGGATCGACGATCGTAAAGAAGACAGGCTTGACCCATTGAGTCTGGATCACGATTTCGCGATCCGATCTCACAGGCTGAAGAATCAGGTAGCGCGGACGGGAAACTAGTAACGGCCTCTGCCGCCGCCACCACCGCCACGGCCGCCGCGATCTCCACCACGGTCTCCGCGATCCCTTCCGCCGCCACCACCACCGCCTCCGCCGCGCTCGACCTTGGGACGGGCCTCATTGACGTTCAGGGTGCGCCCTCCGACTTGAGTGCCGTTCAAGGCGGCGATGGCTTTGTCTCCTTCTTCGGCGTTGGTCATCTCCACAAAACCGAAGCCGCGGGAGCGGCCGGTGTCGCGGTCGGTCATAATGCTGACCCGATCTACCTGTCCGTGCGCTTCGAATATCCGCCGCAGTTCTTCCTCGGACGTGTTGAAGTCGAGGTTCCCAACGAAAATGTTCTTCAAGCGAGTGTCCCTCTAAGTGAGCTATCTGAGAGTGACTGACTTCGGCGGAAAAGCGAAGGCTGGTTGGCCGTCTTACAGCCGGAGCAGATGAACAGTCAAATGCGTGGGGAAGTATAGCAGGTCTTTTATGGATGGGAAGTTAATCCGTGAAAGGCGCCAGGCGCCGCGATTTTACTGGGGACGCGGCACAGTTACGAAAGCCCCAGGCTCTTGATTGTCGTTTTCAATACGTCGGCGGAGTGGCGCAATTTCGCGATCTCATCCGGGCTGAGTTCAAGCCGCAGGATATTTTCAACTCCGCCGCGATCGATGACTGTGGGCAAACTGAAACACACGTCGCCGATGCCGTAGTAGTCGCTGATCAGGCTCGAAGCGGAAAGTACGGTGCTCTGGTTACGGAGGATGGCTTGAGTGATGCGCATCAGCCCAGCGGCGACGGCGTAATAAGTTGAACCCTTGCACTCGATGATTCGATAGGCCGCGTCCCGGGTCTGAACAAAGATGTTTTCCATGGCGCGCTGGTCATAGGGCAATTTCTGCGCCTGGCAAAATTCCGGAAGGCGCATCCCGGCTATGTTGGCGAGCGACCAGACTGGAACCTCGCTGTCCCCATGCTCCCCGATGATGTAGGCGTGAATACTGCGGGCGTCCACACCGAAGTGCTGGCTCAGCAGGTAACGAAAGCGCGATGTGTCGAGCACCGTACCCGAGCCGATCACTCGCTGAGGAGGAAGCCCGGACAGTTTCCATGCCGCATAAGTCAAAACATCCACCGGATTGGTCGCGATCAGGAGAATTCCGTCGGAGTTATGTTTCATCACTTCGGGGATGATTGCGCGCCAGATGGCAGCATTCTTCTTGATGAGGTCGAGCCGCGTTTCTCCGGGCTTCTGGCTCGCGCCTGCGGCCAGCACGGTTACGGTTGCGCCCGCACAATCCGAATAGTCACCCGCCCAGATGCGCGTGGGATGAGTGAAGGGCACGGCATGATTAAGGTCCATCGCCTCGCCCTCCGCCTTGGCGCGGTTGGCGTCAATCAGAACGATTTCGGATGCAAGGCCGCTGAGAAGCAGCGCATAAGCGAAAGTCGCACCCACGTTGCCTACACCAACAATAGCGACACGCACCGGCCCAGCATGCTCTTCCATATCAGTTTTCACGCTTGATCTGGTTCGTCAGAATTCGACGGGCTAACAATCGACTTTCCAATAGCCTTCGCGTTCGTAGCCGATCTGCAACAAACGGTTCTTGGGGTCGTGGCGCTTCTCGCAATTTGGGCACTTCAGGTAGCGGTTCCATGCTGTTCCCTGGCGGTCGTAGTTTTCGGAAACGGCGAAGGTAGTTCCGCAACTGCAGGGAATCACGAACATTTTGAGTCGCTTGTCCGTGTCTTTAGTCATTCAGCCAGCCAAGATTTAGCGGATCCCGAGCAGCACGGCGACGTAATCCCTCACCTTTGTCAGTAACTCGGGATCTGCCTTTGAATGAAACGCTGCGCGTCGGGCAGCCCAATCCAGGCTTTTCAAATGATCCACCAAGACTGCGCCCTCCACCTTGTCAACCACGGTGGGAAGGGCGAAGGGATAGCTCTTTCGCTGGCTGGTCAGAGGACAGACAACCGCCAGGCCGCTGGCGCGATTGTAGCTCTGGTCGGTCAACACCAGCGCGGGACGGCGCTTGGCTTGCTCGCGCCCACTTTGGGGATCAAAGTCCATCCAGGCCACATCGCCTGCCCGGGGCACATAGCGGGCTACCATTCCACCGATTCCTTGCCGCGTTCACGCCCGGTGGGAGTCTCGCCGTAACGGTTTTCCGGGGTGATCTGAGAAACCAGTTCGCGCAAGCTTGGAGGCTGGTCAGCGCGCCGCACCTCGATCTGCCCCTTGGCAGCTTCCATCAGTACCCGATCGCCTTCGCTCAGGCCCGCCTCTTCAGCCAGAGGTTTGGGGATTCTGATCGCCAGACTATTGCCCCATTTGACTATTTGAGCGCTCGCCATAATGATACAAAGTATATACCGTAGAGGATACTATGTATATACCATTCTTTAAGCAAATTCCCACTACTCTTCGATCGCCACCATCGAATTCTTCTTGCCGCGCCGATTGGCCTGAAGCACTTTTTTCCGCAGACGCAGCGATTTGGGCGTCACTTCGACGTATTCATCGTCGGTGATGAATTCGATAGCCTGTTCCAGATTCAGATTGCGGAAGGGAACCAGGCGGATCGCCATGTCCGAGGTCGAGGAGCGCATGTTGGTCAACTTCTTCTCGCGCACCACGTTCACGTCAAGGTCGTTGTCTTTGGCGTTTTCGCCGACGATCATGCCTTCGTAGACATCGACCGTGGGTCCCACAAAAAGTTCGCCACGCTCCTGCAGATTGTAGAGAGCATATGGGGTGGTGACGCCATTGCGGTCCGAAACCAGTGCGCCCGTCAGGCGATGTGGAATTTCACCCTGCCACTCGATGTAGCCATCGAACAGCGAGTTCATCACAATCGTTCCCCGGGTATCGGTGAGCAACTGGCTGCGCAAGCCGATCAGTCCTCGGCTGGGGACGCGGAACTCGATGCGTACGCGCCCGTAGCCGTGATTGTGCATGTTCAGTACTTCACTCTTGCGGGCGCCGAGCTGTTCCATCACCACGCCCACAAATTCTTCCGGCACGTCGACCGTCAGCTTCTCGATCGGCTCCATCAGCTTGCCGTCCACTCGCTTGGTGACGATCTCAGGCTTTCCGACCATGAGTTCGAAGCCTTCGCGGCGCATCATTTCGATCAGGATGGAAAGCTGCAGCTCGCCGCGTCCCATCACCACAAAGGAATCGGTGCTGTCGGTGTCTTCGACGCGAAGCGAAACGTTGGTCAGAAGTTCTTTTTGCAATCGCTCACGAAGGTTTCTGGATGTGACGTACGTCCCCTCGCGTCCGGCGAACGGGGATGTGTTCACCGTGAACAGCATGGCGATAGTGGGCTCGTCGATGGCGATATGAGGAAGAGGCGAAGGATTTTCGGCGTCGGTGATTGTCTCGCCAATGGTGATGCCCTCAACGCCAGCGACCGCGATGATGTCTCCGAGAGCGGTATCGGTTATGTCGACACGCTTCAGGCCGGAGAATGAAAACAGCTTGGTGATTTTCGTTTTGTGCAGCGTGCCATCAAGCTTGGCGATGCCCACGTCTTCGCCGGTGTGCATGGTGCCGTTGAAGACTCGCGCGATGGCCAGGCGTCCCAGATAGTCGCTGTAATCGAGATTCGCGACAAGGATCTGCAGCGGTCCGGCAGCATCGCCTTTGGGCTCGGGGATAGTCTTGACGATGGCCTCAAACAGCGGCTGCAAGTTTTCTCCGGTGACTTTGACGTCAGTAGTGGCAGTGCCGGTTTTCGCGTTCGTGTACAAGACCGGAAAATCGATCTGCTCTTCCTTGGCGTCGAGGTCGATGAAGAGGTCGTAAACCTCATTCAGCACTTCCTGGGGACGAGCGTCTGCGCGGTCAATCTTATTAATGACCAGAATCGGGGGAAGGTGGGCTTCAAGAGCCTTGCTCAGCACGTAGCGGGTCTGCGGCAAGGGGCCTTCGCTGGCGTCGACCAGCAGCATGACACCGTCGACCATTTTGAGCGCGCGTTCCACTTCTCCGCCAAAGTCGCTGTGGCCGGGAGTGTCAACGATATTGATCTTGATGTCGTGATAGAAGATAGCGGTGTTTTTGGCCAGAATCGTAATGCCGCGCTCACGTTCGAGGTCATTGGAGTCCATGACGCGCTCGATGAGGTGCTCGTTGGCGCGAAAAGTGCCGCTTTGCCGGAGCATGGCGTCAACCAGGGTTGTCTTGCCGTGGTCGACATGGGCGATAATTGCGATATTGCGGATGCTGGAATTCAAAAGTCAGAGGCCTTTCCGAGGGTGCTGAAAACAGAGTCCTGCTACCACTTTACTATGTATTTGGGCTTCTGAAGTGGGCTAGTTTCTTAAAGCGTTGTCATCCTGAGCGGAGTGAGTTCGCTCGCTGGCGAGCGAACTGACGCAGTCGAAGGATCCCTATAGCTTTCACAGTCGTGTGCGGCGGTGAGGATTGCAATCCTAGATACAGCGTAACTCCGGCGAGTGTGTTCAAGATGCCAGGGGTCCTTCGACTGCGGTTTCGATTCGCAAGCGAATGGAAACACTTCGCTCAGGATGACAGGGTGGAGTTGGGGAGGGGCGCTACCAGGGCCTTACAGCACCAGGTCCGACTTTTGGTCTCCGCTTTGACGCAGGCGATACCAGGCGGCGATTGCGACCAGCGAGAAAATGAAGATGATGCTGGAGATGGCGTTAATTTCTGGAGTGATGCCACGCCGCAATCGTCCCCAGATTTCCAGTGGAAGAGTATTGTCACGTCCGATCAGAAAAAAGCTGACTGCAATCTCGTCCATCGAGAGGGTGAAGATCAGCAAAGCCGCGCCGATAATCGACAAGCGCAAATTGGGAAGGGTCACGCGCCAGAAGGTCTGCCAGTAGTTTGCACCCAGATCCAAAGAGGCTTCCTCCTGCGCGCGATCGACTTTCTGAAGTCCCGCAAACACCTCAGTGGTGGCAACCGAGATCAGGGCAGTGCCGTGACCCAGAATGATGGTGAGCGGACTAAGCCTTATGTCGGCTTCGCGAAATAACATCAGAAGCGAAAGTCCGGTGATAATTCCGGGCAAGATCAGTGGTAACAACACCAGTCTTCGGAACAGAGCCTTTCCGGGAAAGTTTGCGCGATCGAGCGCCAAGGCTGCCGGGATACCGAACGTTAAAGAAATTGCCATGGCGGCGGCCGCGACCAGCAGGCTATTCAACACGGAATTCCAGATCGCTTCATCGGTAAATAGCAAGCGGTACCAGTTCAAGGTCAGGTCGCGCGGAGGGAATCCGCCGACACCCGAACCGTTGAATGAATAGACGATCAAGGTAACGATCGGGAGATAGAGAAAGCCGAAGACGAGAATCGCGTGCCATGGCAGCCAGAACGAGGAGCGCTCTTCGCTCATCGAAAGCTCCATTTCTTCTCCAGACTTTCCGAGAGAAAGAGAAGAGCGAGAACGAGTCCGAGCATACAGAGAGAAATGGCTGCTCCCAGGGGCCAGTTATAGGCCGCGCCAAACAAGCTGACCACGATATTGGAGATCATGATTCCGCTGGGACCACCGAGTAATAGCGGTGCGAGAAAGTCACCCAGGCTGAGCACGAACGCGAATGTCGCCCCGGCCAGAACTCCGGGGATGGACAGGGGAAGGATCACCCTCCAGAAGGTTTGCAGGGGCGATCCGCCGAGATCGTGTGATGCCTCCACCAGATTTCGCGGGATGTGCTCGAGCGACGAGTAGATCGGCAGGAATGCGAACGGGGTGTAAATATGGGTTAGCGTCAACACCACGGCAAAGGGACTGTAGAGCAGAAATTCCGCCGGATGGCTGGTCAGGTGCAGATACTGCAGCAGGGTGTTCAGTACGCCGTCACTGCCCAGGATCGTCTTCCATGCGTAGGCGCGAACCAGATAGCTGACCCACAGTGGAATGATCACCAGTTGATAAAGCAGTTCTTTCCTTTTGCCCGCATAAAACGAAAGATAGTACGCAAGCGGATAGCCGAGCAGCAAAGAGAAGATCGTCACCCGCGCCGCGATCCACATTGAGCGAAACAACGTTTGCAGGTACACATTCACGTTGAAAAGCTGGCGATAATTGTCCAGCGTCCACGAGTGAATGATCTCCTGCGACGGGGAAACCGACCAGAAGCTGTAGCAGAAAAGCAGTGCGTAAGGAACGAGCAGGAAAACGGCCACCCACAATAGCGGTGGCACGGTGATTATTGTTCGATAGGCACGGGAGAACATCAGGCCTTCTCCTGTGTTTGTATCTCGGGCGCCTGCTCTCCAATTTGTGGGGGCGATTTGCGGACCGGTACGGCATCTGCCGGCGAGAATTCGAGGTCGATGTCTCCATTCCAGTTCTCGCGGCTGGCGGTACGAACCGAAAGTAGAAGATCGTCGCCACACTCAACCTGGATCAGTTCCGTGGCCCCGTGAAATGCCTGCCGCAAAACTCTGCCCCGAAATCTGGCAACGCCGGCACTGGCCATGCCGCTGCCCGCCAGGCGAATATTTTCAGGACGTAGTGAAAACAATCCCGGGCCATCGCGCAAACCAGTTCGCCACGAAAGCGATTTGCATCGTGCGATACCGTCCTTCACCTCTCCACTTAAAAGATTGGTGTGGCCGATGAACTGAGCGGTGTAGGCGGTTGCGGGGCGGTTGTAGATCTCTCGAGGAGAAGCTACCTGTTCAAGTTCTCCCATGCGCAGAAGAGCGATGCGGTCCGACATCACCATGGCTTCTTCCTGGTCATGTGTGACGAACACGAACGAGATTCCAACTTCTCTCTGCATCGACTTCAGTTCCACCTGCATCTGGCGCCGGAGATTGGCATCGAGCGCGGAGAGTGGTTCGTCGAGCAACAGCAGGCGCGGACGGTTCACCAACGCACGAGCCAGGGCGATTCGCTGCTGCTGTCCGCCACTGATCTTGGACGGTTTTGAGGCCGCGTAGGGTGTCATCTTGACCATCGCCAACGCCTGTTCGACGCGGGTCGCGACTTCCTCCTTGGGCAAGCGGGCGATTTTCAATCCGTAGCCAACGTTCTCAGCAACCGTCATGTGCGGAAAAAGAGCGTAGTGCTGGAAAACGGTATTCACGCGGCGCCTGTAGGGCGGAAGGTTGTCGAGGCGCTCGTTGCCCATCAGAATTTCGCCGGAAGTGGCGTTTTCAAATCCAGCAATGATGCGCAGCAGGGTGGTTTTGCCCGATCCACTCTCACCCAGGATGGTGAGAAATTCTCCCTCGGCGACCTGCAAGGAAATATCACGCAGGACGGGCGTCTTCCCGAACGACTTGGCGACATTGCGGATGGTGAGCAGAGGAGAGGTTGAAGCCTGTGGCACGTGGCTGATTGCTGGTTCGCTCACAATGGCCAAAATTGTTCTCGGTACTTCGTAGCGCCGGCGTCCCGCCGGCTGTCCGGAGGGCATCCTGCCCTCCGCTCGCGGGCGAGTCGCCCGCGGCCACACAAGCTAAAACGCCACCGGAACGTCTATTGCGCTGCCTTTACTTCGTTCCAGATCTCGTTGTACTTCGCGCGTCGCGGTACATTCTGCCAGAAGTACAGCCGCTTCTGATAATTGTCTACATCGTCGAGGTGCAAACTCTTGATCTCGTCCGGCGTCATGTACTGGGCGGCGTGCGGGTTCGCCGGAGTATACCCGGTCACATCGGTTACTTTCTTCTGAATCTGGGCCTCGACCATGTATTCCAGAAATTGGTGCGCCAGTTCTTTGTTCTCGCTGCCGGCGGTAATCATCAGGTGATCGATCCATCCCGTAGTGTTTTCTTTGGGGATCGTCTCTCCGACCGGGAAATTGATCTTGCGAAGCTGGTTGGTCATCAGCGGCCAGCCCATGGCAGCGACCACTTCGTGATTCTGGAAGAGATTTGTCAGCTCGCCGCCGGTGGACCACATCTTGCGAATGTTTGGCTTCAACTCCAGCAGCTTCTTCTTCACGGCATCGAGCTGTTCGTCAGTAAGGTTGTAGAGCTGCGAGGGATCAGGTTTGTCAAAGCCAAGAATCTGCGCCGTCATGTAAACGGTGGAAAGATCGTCCCACACCGAAATTTTGCCGCGATATTTTGGATCCCAAAGAATACTCCAGGTGTCGGGAGTCTTGGGGAATGCCGTAGTGTCGTAAATCAGGGGATCAGGTCCCCACATGAACGGGACGCCGTACACCTGTTCGTTGATGCGCACCAGGGTCAGCGAAGTCAGCTGCGGCGAGAGCTGGCTGTAGCTGGGAATCTTCGACAAGTCGAGTGGAAGAGCCAAGCCCGATGCCGCGATGGAAGTCGCGACATCGCTCGAAGGCGAGATGACGTCGTAATTACCGGCGCTGCCGCCGCGCAGCTTGGTGGTGAGTTCATCGCTCGATCCCATGTAGCTGGCGGAAACCTTGCAGTGGTACTTCTCTTCAAAGCCCCGCACAAACGAGGGATCGGCGTAGCCTTCCCACACCAGCAGAGTGAGCGACGGCGTTTTCTTGGTGCAAGAACCTAGTAGAAGGATGGCTGCCAGTAGTAAAGGTGAGACTGCAAAGCGCCGGATCATCGTTCCCCCCTTGGCCTCGCACTGTCGAAACTTAATTTGCTGACGCGAAAATCCGTACTAGAAGGTGGGCGGAGTATTCACCCATAACACCCAGGTTTCACCGCGGCCGGGATTCGTCCAGCGATGCGGCGTGGCACTTTCGAAATAGAAACTGTCACCAGGCTGCAGCAGGTATTCTTCTTCTTCCAGAGAAATCTGCAATTCTCCTTGCAGGATGTAAAGGAATTCTTCGCCCTCGTGAGTGTATGACTCGCCACTTCCGGACTGGGGGGCGATGCGAAACAGATGGGGCTCCATCACGGTGTTGCCCCACGCCAACAATTCCATGCGAACCCCGGGGCCCGCTTCCAGCACTTTGCGTTTGTCGGGAGAGACCAGGCGAATGCTGGATTCAGCGGGATCAAAGAATCCCAGGATGTTGGTTTTGTAAAATCGAGCCAGTTTGCGAAGCGTGGAAACCGAGGCGCTCATGTGGGAACGTTCCAGCGCGCTAAGGAATCCAACAGAAATGCCCACGGATTTTGCCACCTGGGCAAGAGAAAGACCCCGCCTAACTCGCAACTGGCGCAGACGCACGCCAATAGCGCGGGCGCCGCCATCGGGAACCGACCGTACCTGGCCATTGCGTTTGAGCAACTGCACGATGGCAGGAGCATTCAAGCCGCGCACCCGTCGCAGAAAACGAGCGCGCTTGAGAAGCTTTACGTCTTCGGGACCGTACAGACGGTACTTGCTGGCCGTGCGGCGGGGACGAGTGAGGCCGAGACTTTCCCAGGAGCGAATCACCGAGGGAGAAACGCCGACCAGCCGCGCCACATCCCCGATTTTCAAGTAGGGTTTTCGCTCCTCCGGTTTCATTCCCGAGCCTTGCTCCCACGAATTTAGTGATTAGGAAGAACGCTATTTTTTGCTTGACAGTCTGTGGAGGGTGCCTCTAACCTTGCGCGATTATAGCAAGGTTTGTCTTGGACGCAAGCTGGTGTTTTGAAGTTGTTGGTCGCGTTGTTCAAAGCAACTTGTGCTCAAATCTTGTGCTCCACAATAAGCAACAGCCACTCGCAGCCCGGAGATCCCCCATGACATCGTCAACCGCCCGCTGTGCGACTCGTTGGATTGTCCTCCTCTCTTGTCTCGCTGTTTCCTCGCTTCTGATGGCCCAGAGCACCGGCGGCAGAATCCTGGGAAGGGTGTCCGATCCCAGCGGCGCCGTTCTGGCCAACGTCCGGGTTCTGGTGGTGAACGAGGCGACCGGCACCAGTCGCGAGGTTCAGACCAGCGAAAACGGAGACTTCGTTCTGGTGGAAGTGCAGCCCGGCAGCTACCGCGTGGATTTTGAAGACAAGGGTTTCAAGAAGAGCGTTCACAAGAATGTGGTTGTGGAAGTCAACCAGGTAGTCACGCTGAATGCGGTGCTGCAAATTGGCGGCACACAGGAAGTGGTAGAAGTCACCGCGGAATCGCCGCTGGTCGAAACGACCAGCACCCAGATGGGCGCGGTGGTAAACCAGAGAGCCGTTTCCCAGCTTCCTTTGAATGCCCGGGACACTTATCAGTTATTGCAGTTGCAACCCGGCGTGCAATCGCAGACTGGCTCCGATCTGTTCTACGGCAGCAATAACGCTGGCGTAGTTTCAGTCAATGGCGGCCGTGGCCGCTCCAACAACTTCAGTGTGAACGGCGGAGACGCCAACGACCAGTTCGCCAATCTACCGGCAGTGCAGCCGACGCCGGACTCCATCGAAGAATTCCGCGTCCTGACCAACACCTTCGATGCGGAATACGGACGTAACTCGGGCGCCGTGGTCAACGTTGTGACGAAGTCCGGGACGAATGCATTTCACGGCAACGTCTATGAATTTTTCCGTAATAAAGTTTTGAACTCGAAGGGTTATTTCGACAGCGAAAAGCCCGACTTCAAACAAAACCAGTTCGGCGGCACGTTTGGCGGGCCTATTAAGAAAGATAAGACTTTCTTCTTCGCGTCGTACGAAGGGCGCCGGATCCGGCAGGGAATCTCATCGGATTCGATTCTCGTTCCGACTCCCGAAGAGCGCGCGGGTGACTTTTCGACCCAAACTCCATTTTCCGGCGTATTGACTGACCAGAACGTGGCCGACACGTTGAATGCCCGGACCGGATGCGCCGGTGCGGTGGCGGCCGCCGGCGGCGCCCCGATTGCCGCTGGGGCAAATTTTGCGGACATCTTTGCCGGCAACGTTATCCCTACAGAGTGCATGGATCCGACTTCGGTCGACCTGATGAACCAGTTCGTTCCCGGCGCCAATCGTCCGGACGGAACCTTCCAGACTGTCGCTGGAATTCACAAGGATCGTACCGATCAGTTCACCTTCAAATTTGACCACCGCATCAACGACAAGCAGAACTTCTCCGCTTACTACTACTTCAACGACAGTACCCTGTTCGATCCCTACTCTCGCTTTCAGGCGGGCGGCGCGACTACGCTCGACTTCGGCGCCAACACTCAGGAGCGCTACCAGCAGTACAACCTTACGCACAACTGGACGATCAGCAATAACCTGGTGAACGAGGCACACTTCACCTACTTCCGCGAAGCCCAGGGAAATTTCCTGCATCCGCAGCACACCAATCTGGTGCAGGACTCTTGCACCACGGTCGCTCCGGACGCCTGCTTTAACGATGGCACGGCGGACAACCAGACCGGCATTCATCCCAGGCTCGGCGCTGGCCGCGAGGGTGTTCCATTCGTCGACGTTTCGGGATTGTTTTCTTACGGCAACAACTTCGAAGGCGAAATCCCGCAGGTTGGCAATACCTTCCAGTGGTCCGACAGTTTGAGCTGGGTGAAGGGAAGTCACACTGTCAAGTTTGGATCTGACATACGCCGCCAGCGCTTTGACCAAACCTTGTACTACAACGTGAATGGCCTCTACAGCTACTACGGCGGCAGTGCCAATGACGTGGGCAGTGACGACCTGATGCCCAATTACCTGCTGGGCCTGCCCGATAGTTTCAGCCAGGGATCGGCTCAGGTCGAGAATGTCCGCAGTTCGATCTTCGCCTTGTTCGCGCAGGACAGCTGGAAAATTAAGAAGAACATCACTTTGAACTACGGCTTGCGCTGGGAATTATTTACTCCGCTCACGGATATCAGCAAGCACGTGCAGAGCTTCCGGCCGGGACAGGTCAGCAGCATCTATCCGTGCCAGTTCACCGATCCAGTCATGATCCAGATCTTCCAGGATTCGGGCAACGCCAATCCGGATTGCGACAATACTGGAGTCGTGCCCACCGGCCTGGTTGTTCCCGGCGATCAAGGCGTCCCCGCCGGACTGACCAGTACGTATTACAAGACCTTCGCGCCGCGGTTGGGAATTGCCTGGAGTCCGGGCGATTCTGGCAAGACCAGTATTCGCGCCGGCTGGGGACTTTTCTATAACCCGATGGAGCAACTGGTGCTGGAGCAGTTCAGTGCCGAGCCTCCGTTCGGTGGCAGCAACATCATTAATGCTCCGCTGTTCAACACGCCATACCTGCAGCAGGATGGCACACAAAAGCCGAATCCGTTTAATGGAATTCTCGATCCTCCGCGGGGACAGCCTGTCGACTGGGCGCTCTACCGTCCGATTCTTCTCTACGGACAGTTTCAGCCGCACCTGCGGACGCAGTATTCGACTCAATACAACCTGAACATCCAACGGGAATTGACCAAAGACCTGGTTCTCCAGGTCGGGTACGTGGGCTCACAAGGCCATCGGTTGCTGGCGAGCCACGATGTGAACTTCGGCAACTCGCAATCCTGCGTCGATCTCAACAACATGGCCAATACGTATGGCGATGGCGACCTTACTTGCGGACAGTTCTACGCCGACAGTTCGTTCTTCATCCCGACTACCGAGGGTGGCGTGCCCACGGTCGCTCCCGCCGGTGGCCTGCACTTGCCCTACGGACCCAGCGGATCGCGGTTCATTCCGGAAGGCACTCCAATCTCTTCGGTCGCGCCGGATGGCATTACCCTCGTCGGTCTGCGTCCCTTCTCGTCGCCAAACTGTAATCCTCTCGACGGAACTGGATGCCCGCAAGACGGCACACCAGTCTTCTCCAGCATCTTCGCCGAAGACACCATCGCCAACTCTAATTACAACTCCCTGCAGGCTTCGCTGGAAAAGCGTTTCTCTCACGGCCTACAAGCTCAGGTGGCCTATACCTTCAGCAAATCTTTTGACCAGGCCTCCAGCTTCGAAGGCGAACTGAACCCACTCGATCCCCATGCGTCGTATTCGCTTTCCCAATTCGACGCCCGTCACCGCTTTGTTCTGAGCTATGTCTGGCAGCTGCCCATCCCGAAATATTCAGGGTTTGCCGGTGCAGCTTTGAGCGGATGGGATGTTTCGGGCATCTACACCTACCAGACGGGATTCCCGATCCGCATCACCTCTTCGGCTGACAATGAATTGATGTACAGCGCGTTCTTCGAGTATCCCGGAGAGCCCAATCAGCTGGCGCCATTTCACAAGACCAATCCGAAAAGTAACGGCGGCTACTGGTTCGATCCCAACAGCTTCACCGAAAACGCTTCGGACGATTCCGCGGCTCCGTGTTCCGATGGGGCTACGTTCAACTGCTTCGATCCAAGCCTTTTCGGCAAGATCGGGAACGCCAGGCGCACCATCTGCTGCGGTCCGCCTATCAACAGCATGGATTTTGCACTTCACAAAGTGCTGCCAATGGGAGAGAACAGGCGGTTTGAGTTCCGCGCTGAGTTCTACAATCTGTTCAACCACTCGCAGTTCAACAATCCGGACGGGAATACGACCGACGGTTCGGATTTCGGCCGCATCGTTCGAGCCAAAGAACCACGCCAGATTCAGTTGGCTCTGAAGTTCTACTTCTAGAGGGAAAGCGTTAAAGTAGAGACAGCCTTAACCCGGGCGGCTGCGGTCGCCCGGGCATTCTAATGGCCGCAATCAGAGCGGCTTGAGCCATTCCTGGAGATCCGATGTACCCCGCACTGCAAAAAGAGCTCGATACTTTCGAGCGTCGCACGCCGAAGTCCGCCGCTGCTCACAAAAAGAACCTCAAACGTATTCCGCTGGGCGTAGCCAGCAACTATCGCGCTTACGACCCCTACCCGATCTTCGTAAAAGAAGGGCAGGGCAGCAAGTTCCGCGATCTCGATGGTAACGAGTACATCGACCACAACCTCTGTTTTGGCGCGCTTATGGCAGGGCATTGCCATCCCGCCGTGATGAAGGCGGTGGAAAAGCGTCTTAGTGCCGGCACTATGTTCGGCATGCCTCACGATATGGAATGGGAGCTGGCGGAAGAAATTTGCAACCGCTTCCCGGTCGAGATGGTGCGCTTCGGCAATAGCGGCACGGAAGCCACCATGCACTCCATCCGCCTGGCTCGTGCGGCTACCGGTCGGGACAAAATTGTGAAGTTCGAAGGCGGTTATCACGGCCTGCACGACTCTGCCCTGGTAAGCGTGAAGCCACACGCGCCCGATTACGGCGACATTAACGCCCCCACATCGGTGCCCGGCGGATTGGGAGTGCCAAAGTCTGCGGTCGCCAATGTTCTGATCGCGACTTTCAACGATCTGAACTCCGTGGAGCTGCGCTTCAAACAGAATTCTGGTGAGATCGCAGCCATCATTCTCGAGCCCATCATGATGAATGTGGGCCTGTGCTTGCCGCAGTCAGGGTTTCTTGAGGGCCTGCGGGAGATTGCCACCAGAAATGGCGCACTGCTGATTTTCGATGAAGTCAAAACCGGTGCCAAACTCGGTTGGGGCGGAGCTTCTGAATATTTCGGCGTAACACCCGACATGATTTGCCTGGCCAAATCGATTGGCGGCGGCTTGCCGCTGGCCGCGTTCCTAGCACACAAGTCCGTCATGGACCTGATCTCGCAGCACAAGGTCTTTCACGGTGGCACCTACAACACCAATCCGGTTTCGATGGCTGCAGGCTTGGCGACTTTCCGTGAAGTTCTTACCCGCGAGAACTACACGCACGTCGACAAACTCAGCAAGAAACTTACCGACGGCTACAAGAAAATTGTTTCCAAGTCCGGCTTGCAGGCTTACATCGCCAGCGCCGGAGTCAACGGCGCGCTGATGCTCTATCCGAAAGAGATTCGTACCTACCGCGACTGGGAGGCGATTGATATCGACTTGTGGCGCCACTACTGGTTTGCCATGGTCAACCGCGGCGTAATGGCGCAGCCCTACTGGTGGGATGAGCAATGGACGATCTCGGTCCAGCACACTGAGGCCGACATCGACAAGCATCTCGCCGCGTTCGAAGATGTTGCGCCGTCACTAGCCAAGGCGCAGCAGGAGCGTGTAGGAGAAGTAGTGGCAGTAGCGCACTAGGAAGATCTTCGTAGCGCCGCCGTCCCGGCGGCTGTCGTGGGGGCGTCTCGCCCCCACAGCGAGGGCAAGATGCCCTCGCGACAGCCGGCAAGATGCCGGCGCTACGAGCCCAAACCAAGGAGCTAGATTGTCCACGAACGATCCTGAACAACCTCATCTCAAGCGCGTGCTGGGTCGCGCGGATCTTGTCCTGTTGTTCGTGGTGGCAATTTTCAATCTGAACGTAGTCCCCTCGATCGCGGCCAACGGAGGGGTTACGGTCTGGTTGTGGATCGTATCGCTGGTATTGTTTTTCTGGCCGCAAGGAATTGCCGTCATCGAACTGGCGCACCGCTATCCCGGAGAAGGTGGCGTGTACCTGTGGGCGAAGGAAGTCTTTGGCGACTTTCACGGTTTCCTGTCGGGATGGTGCTACTGGACGAACAATATGCTCTACGTTCCGACGGTGATGCTGTACTTCGTCGGAGTGTCTGTCTTCGTTCTGGGTCCAAATCATCAGGCGCTCGCCGACAATAAAGTGTTTGCGCTGGTAGTCTCCCTGCTCTTGCTGATCATCCTTGTTGTGCTCAACATCGTTGGTCTGGGCGTAGGGAAGTGGGTCAACAATCTAGGCGGCATTGGTACCGGCATCGCCGCTGCCACACTGATTGGGTTAGGGCTGGTTATCTGGTTGAAGTTTGGTACCACCGTGAATTCCGCTGATTTCAGGATCCCGTCGAATCCGCGCTTCGTGCTCAATTCCTTCGGTGTGATTTGTTTCGGCCTGGTGGGCCTGGAACTGGCCTCCGTCATGGGTGATGAAATCCAAGACCCTCGAAGGACGTTGCCCGGCGCGGTCGCCTGGGGTGGCGTGCTGTCAGGCCTGCTGTACATTGGGGCCACTCTGACGCTGCTGATCGCGGTAAGCAAGGACCAGATCAGCGTGCTGCAGGGCATCGTACAAGCTGTAGGTACGATGGCCGCCAGAGTTGGTGCCGGCTGGATCGTGGCGCCGTTTGCCCTGTTGCTGAGTTTCTCTATCGCCGGAATCGGCTCGGCATGGCTTGGCGGCTCGGCCAGAATTCCATTCGTGGCAGGCCTCGATTCCTACATGCCTGCCTGGATGGCTAAGGTCCATCCGCGGTACGCGACTCCCTATGCGGCGCTCATTGTGCATGCCGCGGTTTCGATGGTGCTGATCGTGATGAACTTCGTCGGCGCCGGCGTGCAGGAAACTTTTCAGAAGATGCTGTCGCTGGCGGTTGTTCTGCAGTTGATACCGTTTCTGTATATGTTTGCGGCCCTGATCAAGCTGGCTCTGAATACTTGCGCAGGTCCGGGGCACTACAGCAAAACAACACTATTACTTGCCGGCATCAGCGGGCTGGTTACAACCACGCTGGGAATCGTGCTGGTATTTTTCCCGGCCCAGCAGATCAGTTCGTTGCTGTCCTACGAAGTATGGATGTTCGGCGGCACGTTGTTCTTCATCGGACTGGCCGCATTCTTCTTTTACGTTTACGGCAGTAGGAAAGCCAAAAATGTGGGTGCGGGCGTCACGCCCGTGCGGCCGAGCGAAGCTCGGTAGTCGAAACCAGCAGGAGGCCATGATGCCTGGCGGAGTGAAAACCGAGGTACGAACTTATCAGCTATACATCAACGGCGAATGGGTCGACAGCAAGTCCAATAAGACATTTCCGGTTTACGATCCTGCCAGCGAAGAAGTAATCGCGCAAGCGCCCGACGCTAACGCGGACGACGTCAATCGTGCGGTGGCCGCTGCCAAAGCCGCGTTTGAGGACGGACCATGGGCGACGACCACTGCCCAGGAGCGCGGTCGCGTGCTTTTTCGCCTCGCAGAGAAAATTCGCCAGAACACGGCCATGCTGGCGGAACTGGAATCCCGCAATACCGGCAAGCCGATCGTCGAAGCGGAATATGACATCACCGACGTAGCGACCTGCTTTGAGTACTACGGCGGCCTGGCCACAAAAATTCTGGGATATGTAAATCCGGTTCCTGACAACGCCATGAGCCTTACGCTCAAGGAACCTATCGGCGTTGCGGGGCAGATCATCCCGTGGAACTACCCGCTGCTCATGGCAGCGTGGAAACTCGCGCCGGCTATAGCCGCCGGCTGCACTTGCGTGCTGAAGCCCGCGGAGCAGACCCCGATCACTGCGCTGGAGATGGCGAACTGGCTGGGCGATGTGGGCCTTCCTCCCGGCGTGGTGAACATCATCACGGGTTTCGGAGAAAGCTGCGGCGCGCCACTAGTGCAGCATCCCGACGTCAACAAGATTGCCTTTACCGGAAGCGCGGCGGTGGGAAAGATCATCGTTAAGCAGGCCGCTGAAACTGTGAAGCGGGTTACTCTTGAACTCGGCGGCAAGTCCCCGAACATCTTTTTTGCCGACGCCGATTTTGCAGCAGCCATAGATGGCGCGCTGTTCGGAGTTTTCATCAACCAGGGGGAAGTCTGTTCTGCCGGCAGCCGCATACTGGTGCAAAAATCCATCTACAAGAATTTCGTGGATGCCATGGTCGAAAAATCCAAGAAGATCAAGCTGGGCTCGCCTCTCGACCGCGATACCAAGATGGGTCCATTGGTCAGCAAGGACCAGTACGATCGCGTCCGCTCCTACCAGGAACTGGGTAAAAAAGAGGCAAAGCTGGCCACCGGAGGTGGCCGCGCCGAGAAATTCGCTAAGGGCTACTATGTCGAACCCACAATCTTCTACGATCTGGATAACAGCGCCCGTATTGCGCGCGAGGAAATCTTCGGCCCGGTAGCAGCTGTCATTCCGTTTGAAGACGAGAAGGACGCAGTAAAAATCGCGAACGACTCTCCCTACGGACTTGCAGCCGCAGTCTGGACCCGCGACATCTTTAAAGCGTTCCGTACCGTAAAATCCCTCCGCGCCGGAATCGTGTGGGTCAACCACATGCAGCCCACATACGTCGAAGCGCCGTGGGGAGGATACAAGCAATCCGGCTTTGGTCGCGAGCTTGGTCCGTGGGGGATCGAAGAATATCTGGAAACCAAACAGGTCCACATAAACCTGAATGAATCCCCAATCGGGTGGTATTGAGAAACGCAGTCGTCAGTCATTAGTCTTCGGTCGTCAGTCGCTTGCAACATCACGAGACTAACGACTAACGACCAACGACCGACTTCGAGAGATACGATGGCAACTATTGATCTGAAAACTCCGGTTCCAGGCCCAAAGTCGAAAGCTCTCGGCGAGCGTCGCACGAACGCCGTACCCCGTGGGCTCTCTATCGGCACGCCAGTTTACGTGGCCAAGGCCGAAGACGCATGGATGGAAGACGTAGACGGTAACCGCTACCTGGACTTCGCCGGCGGCATTGGCTGCCTGAATGTCGGGCATCGCCGCGAACCGGTCGTCAATGCGGTGAAGACACAGCTTGATCGCTTTCTGCACACTTGCGTCCAGGTCACGCCGTATGAAGATTACATACGCCTGGCGGAGCGCATGAACCAGGCCACACCTGGAAAATTTCCCAAGAAAACTCTTTTTGTAAACAGCGGCGCCGAGGCCGTGGAGAATGCGGTAAAGATTGCGCGCGCCCACACCGGCCGCTCCGGCATCATCGCGTTCGAAGACGCGTTTCATGGCCGCACCATGATGACGCTTGCGCTGACCAGCAAGACACATCCTTACAAAGCTGGTTTCGCCCCGTTTCCGGGCGATGTCTACCGCATCCCGTACGCCTATTGTTATCGCTGCTCCTATTCGCTGAAATACCCGTCGTGCGATCTGTTCTGCGCGCGCCATCTCGAAGACACCTTCAAACGCGTGGTTGCATCGGAAGATGTCGCCGCTGTGATTGCGGAGCCGGTGTTAGGCGAAGGCGGCTTCGTTGTTCCTCCTAAAGATTTTTTCCGCGTGCTGATGGAAATTTGCCACAAGCACGGCGTGTTATTTATCGCGGACGAAGTGCAGAGCGGATTCGGCCGTACCGGGCGCCTCTTCGCCAGCGAGTACTACGGAATTGAGCCGGATATCGTCGTGACCGCAAAATCACTGGGCGGAGGGCTTCCGCTGGCCGCAATCACCGGCCGCGCGGAAATCATGGACGCTCCCGGCCCCGGCGGCCTGGGAGGAACATTTGCCGGAAATCCGCTCTCCTGTGCTGCTGCTCTTGCGGTTTTCGACATCTTCGAGCGTGAAAACCTGCTGGCCCGCGCCAACGAATTAGGCGAACGCTTTCAAAAGCGGGCACGGCAGTGGCAAAAGCGATGGCCCATCATCGGCGATATTCGCGGTTTGGGCGGCATGCAGGCAATCGAGTTGGTGCGGTCATCCGATAGGCGGGAACCTGCGGCCGAGGAAACCAAACAGATCGCGCAATATTGTTACGAACACGGCTTGATCACGATCACGGCGGGCTCTTATTCCAATGTCGTGCGCGTGCTGGTGCCGCTGGTAATCACAAACGAGCAGATGGACGAAGGCATGGACGTTCTGCAATCGGCCCTGCAAATGGTATCCGAAGAGAAAGGCGCCATCGCCCAGCCCGTTTAGCATGTGTGGCCATGTGGTCATGTGGTCGCGGGCGACTCGCCCGCGGGGCACGATCGAGTAAGCCCAAGAAATTCGAAAGGATGTCTCAGGCAGCGTGCCAGCGCCACGCTATAAAACCGTTACAATATTCAGCGAGATAAATTTATGACTGTTGCTACTCCGACTCTGACGAAGGTTCCTAATTTCATTAATGGCCAATGGATTGATTCGAACGCTACAGAATGGTTCGATGTCACCAATCCGGCCACTGGCGAGGTAATCGCTCAAACTCCGCTTGGAAGCATTGCCGAGGTTGGCGCCGCGGTGGATGCCGCCGCTGCTGCGTTCCCCGGATGGCGGCGCACACCCGCAGAAGACCGCATCCAGCCCCTCTTTAAGCTGAGGGCGCTGCTTGAAGAACACCTGGACGAACTCAGCCGCGTCCTTACTCAGGAGAACGGCAAAACCCTTACCGAAGCCAAAGCTGAGTGGCGCCGCGCGATCGAAAACGTCGAGGTTGCGTGCGGCATTCCCATGATGATGCAGGGCTACAACCTTGAAGACGTCGCCCGCGGCATCGACGAAATGATGATCCGGCAGCCGCTGGGTGTAGTCGCGGCGATCGTTCCTTTTAATTTTCCCGGAATGATTCCGTTCTGGTTTCTGCCCTACGCCATCGCAACCGGAAATACATTTGTGCTAAAGCCGTCAGAGCGCGTGCCGCTGACCATGCGCCGGGCTTTTGAATTGATGGAAAACATCGGCCTGCCCAAGGGCGTGCTGAACATGGTTAACGGCGGAAAGACCGTGGTCAATGCACTCATCGACCATCCCAAGGTGCGAGCCATAAGTTTTGTCGGATCCACACCCGTAGCCCGACACGTGTATGCAAGGGCCGGCGAGCATGGCAAGCGAGCGCAGTGTCAGGGTGGCGCGAAGAATCACGTTATCGTCCTGCCGGACGCCGACATGAAGATGACCACGCAGATCATCGGCGACAGTGCTTTTGGCTGCGCCGGGCAACGCTGCCTGGCAGTTTCCGTGGCGGTAACGATTGGCGAAGCGCAAAAGACCTTTCGCGACTCCATTGCCGAAGCAGCCGCCGCCCTCAAGGTTGGTAACGGGCTGGATGAGGGCGTGCAGATGGGCCCGGTGATCACAACACAAAGCAAGTCAAGAGTCGAATCGCTGATCGCGACTGGTGAAAAGCAGGGAGCGAAAGTGCTTCTGGACGGCCGCAACTCGCGCGTCTCCAAACACGAGGGCGGCAATTTCGTAAAGCCGACTATTCTTGACGGCGTTCCAGCCAACAGCGAACTGACGGAAACTGAAATCTTTGGTCCGGTGCTAAGCCTGGTCCACGCTAATGACATGGACGAAGCGCTTGCCTTCCTTGAACGCAGCGCGTACGGCAACCAGGCATCGCTGTTCACTTCGAGTGGCGCGGCAGCACGGCGCTTTCGCTACGAAGCACCGGCAGGCAATATCGGCATCAACATCGGTGTGGCCGCGCCGATGGCCTACTTTCCTTTCAGCGGTTGGAAAGACAGCTTTTTTGGCATCATGCACGCCCAGGGACGCGACGCCATCGAGTTCTACACTGAAAAGAAAATCGTGGTTGAGCGCTGGGCGAAAGAGCACTCGCGCAAGTTCTAAAGCCCGGCAAGATCCGCTTGGGGACAGCCGCCCTCGGCTGTTCAGCCCAGCAAAACTCGGCGGAGATTCCAGTGAACTAGACTCTGGCGAACTTTGCTCGCCCGCCGAGACGAGGACGTCCGGGCCTACGTAAATCCGCTAACACCGAGGTATTCATGTCCGACACCATCCAGAAATACAAAGACTACGTCATGACTGGCTTCATGAAGTCGGTCGTCCCAATTGTCATTGACAAGGCGAGTGGCGTAACCGTCACTGACATCAATGGGCGAGAATATCTCGATTGCTTTGCCGGAATTTCTGTCGTCAACGCCGGACACTGCAATCCCCGTGTGATTGCGGCGGCCAAGGCGCAGATGGACAAGCTCGTCCACTGCTCGTCGTACATTTATCACGTGCAGCCCGTGGCGGACCTGGCTGAAAAGCTGGCCCACATCGCTCCTCGCGGACTGACCAAGACATTTTTCGGCAATGGCGGCGCGGAAGCCATCGAAGGAGCTATGAAGTTGGCGCGCCTCTACACCGGCAAACACGAATTCATCGCGCTTCATGCCAGCTTTCACGGACGCAGTTGGGGCGCGCTCAGCGTTACTGGCAACATGGGACGCAAGAAACGCGGCGGCCCCTACGCCGCCGGCGTGACCTTTGCGCCCGCCCCTTATGCGTATCGGTCGCAATGGGCGAATGACCCGGAAGAGTGCGGGCGGCAGTGCGCGCAGGCAATCGAAGATGTGATCCGGTACACCACTTCCGGAGATGTCGCGGCTTTCATAGCCGAGCCGGTTATGGGTGAAGGCGGAATCATTGTTCCGCCCCCGAACTATTTCAAAGAGGTTAAGAAAGTTCTCGACCGTCATGGCATTCTCTTTATCGCCGATGAAGTGCAGTCCGGCTTCGCCCGCACCGGCAAGATGTTCGCCATCGAACACTACGGCGTGGATCCAGACATCCTTGTCACAGCAAAGGGTATTGCCGACGGCTTCCCGCTGAGCGCATTTACGACGCGGCCTGAAATCGCGGCCGCCTACAAACCCGGAGACCACCTTTCGACATTCGGCGGCAACCCCGTCTCGTGCGCGGCTTCGCTGGCGAATATCGAATTTATGGAGCAAGAAGATCTGCCAGCGCGCGCGGCTCGGACCGGCGAGTACGCCATGACGAAGCTGCGCGATTTGCAGAAGCACAATCCGCTCATTGGCGAGGTTCGTGGCCTGGGGCTGATGATCGGTGTCGAACTGGTCAAGGACGAAAAGCTGACGCCAGCTACGTCTGAAGCGGATGCGATTCGTGACAGCCTATTGCGCCAGGGTGTGCTGGTCGGTGTAGGCGGAGTGTATGGAAACGTCATCCGTTTCCAGCCTCCACTGATTATCAGCCAACAGCAGATCGATCGGGCCATCGACGCGTTTGCGTCAGCTCTGCAGGAAGTCGCTCAACCGGCGCATGTGTAACCGGAGAGTTTTGTCTGCGCGAGTTCAAAAGCCATCGGGAAGGGCATGGCTTTAGCCTTGCCTCCCAGACCTCCAAGCGGGCTTCTAGCCGCGGCGATACGCTTTGTAGCGTGCGGAGTCGCTGAGGTGAGGTCTACCGCTTCGACCATCACAAAAGGCGGGTCCATTCGCCGGCCTGAAGGCAAAGGTCACGGCATTCTGGATCCCAAAAGCAAGATCATCCATCTGATCGAGATCGTTGCTGCGAATTAGGCATCTTCTTCTCCGCTTCCGAAACCACATACACCATCAGGATTCCCAGCTCCGGTTCAATGGGATGGCGATAGCGCGGGTGCGGAAAGACGATGTAATACAAAGCCGGGTAGCTCAGTATGAGCCAGAAAAAAAGCCACGCTACTGGCTTTCCCCTCCGCAGAGCGCGACCCAGACCCCAAAAAGCCAGCACTGAGGATGCCAGGAACACCGAGTTCTTGATGGGCGCCAGCGCCGGAATCTCTGATGACCGTGGAACTCCGCCCCAGTAATAAATGAAGCGCTTCAGATTCAGTCCCATGAAGCGCGCATAATCCTCACGAATAAAAGCCATTGCTTCCCGTTGTCGTTCAGCCACATAAGCAATCTCGCCCATCTGCCGAAAACGTCGCATCTCGTACACGTTCTGTGTGGGATGCAGGTACTCCCGCCAGGTTCCGTCTGCCCACGGCCCGTTTCCGATACGAAGCTCGGCTCCGAAATTTGAACGGAGAAACATTAACCGTCCGAAGGTTTTCGAGTTTCGAACTGCCCACGGTGTTACGCAAAGCACAAATATCAGCGAGGCCAGCGCGACACCTGCTAATGACGATTTTCCGCGTTTCCAACGCCGGTGCCATACCCACAATCCGGAAGCCGGCAGAAATGCGAGCAGGGAAGTGTTGGTGAGCCCGGCGATCCCCCACAGGAAGCCGAACTCCAACCATGGCCTGAATCCCTCTCGTTCCTCAAGATCAAGCGCCAGCCAGAAAATCAGAGCGAGCAGGAATGCCGCCAGGCTCGTTTCCCACACCCAACGGGTGCACCAGTACATGACGGGCGGCATCACCGCCCATAGCCACGCTGTCCAGATGGCTAATTTTTCGCCGAAAGACCTTTTGGCGATCCGGAAAATGGGAATGCAGGTTAGCGCCGAAAAAAGGCTATTCAGGCCGAGTAAGACAATCGCCGAGGCGTGCGTGTAAATCCCGAATAGTTTGAAGACACCGGCGATCAGGAACGGATAAAGGGGTGGCTCCCATGCTGTAGGCCCTGTTGTGGTGTTGAACGGATTGCTGAAACCCTGACCCAGCGCGAGCGACCGCCCGATCCGGCCCATTTCCCAACCAAAGCTGAAATTATCGTCGAGCGCTTTGAACTTGTAAGTGTGGGCAACGATAATCCAGCCAAAGCGCAGGCCGAACCCGACAACCACCATCCAGAAAAACGAAGTTCTGGCTTGAATCCACCAGCGGCCGAAAGCAGAAGAAGGCGGCGCGGAAGTGGTTGCAGCGGCATCAGCCATGGGTCAATCCGGCGGGCCGCCGGAGTAGTTTCATTTGTAGCTGATACAGAGATGCTGGGCAACTGGCAGAGTTAGCGTTGAGGGGACCGCCTACTTGGTGGCGGTGTCTCGAGTTTCCGGAGGCAACTTGGAATAAATCAGAGACTCCACCTGATTCCACACTTTGGGGTCGCATTCAATTTCGGTGTGAGCCTTCACCAGCACCCGGTCGAACCACGGATATCCATCACACTGAATCGGGTGTGCCGAGTAGTCGAAACGAAAATTCCCCACAATCTCGGTGCGGTCGGGATCGGCGGCCCTGATCGCCGGACGACCGTGAATGATGCCATCTGGCTGGTAGAAATTTACTGCTTGGCCGACGTTGGCGGGAATTATTCTGTCGTTCTGCCCGATCTTCGAAACGCTATCAACCTGGATGGTAAGCAGGACCGGAATACCATCCCGCTCAAGTTTTCGCGCCAGCGTAACTGTCTCCGATGCTCCCCAGCTGTGGCCGAATATCACGATGCGGGCATTTCGCTTTTCTTCGCTCGATAGAGTTCCGTCGTTGTTAGCGTCCAGCCGCCGTTGAATTTCCTGATAGGCCTTCTTCCGATGACGATTTTCAAACGCCGCAATGTACGTGCCCGAGGCATACTGCTTGCGAAGATGCCGCACGACCTGGACGGTGCTGTGAACGGCGTTGTCATGTTTGACAAATCCACCGACAAAACCAATCACGATGGCCGGAGATTGACTGGATGGGTTCGTCGTGATTACGGGTACCGCTGGGCTCATCTCCGCGCAAGCTACTGCGACCAGGGGGAAAAAGCAAAAGATTCGAGCCAGGGCAGAGATACAACGCATAACAGGCGAGCATGATAGCAAAAAACGCAGGTCGAGTTGTCTCGAATCCGGGAAAAATAAGAAGAGAGGCTAAGCGGAATTCTTTTGCCTCAGATGAGAACTATTTTGCAGACGAGAACTATTTTGCGGGTTGTGCGCTGTCCGTGTCGATCTGCTTGCCTCTGGAATCAGCCACATAACGAGCGCTGTAGGAAGGAACCGATTGTAGTAAATTCCAATCGCTCTTGAATTCGACCATACTCTCGCGACTGTGCTTGGGGCTTTTCAGGACGCGCCCAATGCGTGCCAGCACCAATTGATGCGCCAGCTCCGGGTCTGAACTGGTGCTTAGTACGTTGCTCAGGCTAAGCCCGACGCGAGAGGATTCGCCTCCTCCGGAAACCTCCATCCACAAGGCTCCATTGTGGTCAGCCACCGGGGTTCCTGCTTTGTCGAGTTGCTGGAAGAAGCGGTTCAGCGATCCGCGCTGGGGAATACTGTCCTGGCGGGCCGCGTCGGCGACCAGGGTGTTGAATTCCTCGCGGTACTTTTTCCATTCCTCGGCGGTCCCGATCACAGCGGCACTGTGTTGGTTTTTTTCCGTCTCGAGCTGTTCGACACGGACCTGGTTGTCCTCGGACTTTGCCAGCCGGATCTGATGATCAAGTTCTGCTGCCTCGGCCGTAGGATGTGCTTCCAGTTCGTGCTGCGGATTGAAACGCCCGGTCAGCAGGTAAGATGCTGCGACAAAGGGTAATATGTGATCGGCAAAGACCAGCATCGGTACCAGCAGCTTTTTGGAGCGAAAGAGTTGCTCTGTGCCTGCTCTCGCTACCGTGCTCCTTTTGATGGTGCCCGGAATCTGGGTGAAGTGCAAAACCCTGTAATGCGCCTCCGGATGCCGCTTTGCATAGCGGGAGAATGAGCGCGCAATCGCTTTCGGGCTGGTCATGCCGAAGTCATTGATGTAATCGGGTCCAGTCGCGCCGGGGAAATAAGCGTTGATCACCCGCCGGGTAAAGTCGGCGCAGTTCCTGGTCATCCCGTTAAAGTGATTCTCGTTGGGAAGGGAATTGAACTGTTCGATCAGGCGAAGATCCTGTTCTACCGTGGTCTGCACAACGAACACGTACATGCTGCGTGCCAGGGTCGCCCCTACCATCTCCCGCCACTCGGCTTTGTTGCTGGTCCTGCAGGATTCACTGACGCAAAGATCGCCCAGATATTGTTCCCGGTAACGTTCCTCCAGCACTCGCTTGATCGGCTGAGTTCCAACTATGGGGCGGAAGTGAGCATTTTCTACCCCGTAAAGATAGATGTTGAGAGGTACGACATTCCACTCAAACGGCTGATCCTCGCCCAGGGTTGTGTAGTTGCTCATGACCGAGCCCTGCTCGCCGGAGTGGCAAAGGCGAAGTTTTACGGGCGACGCAGGACAGATGCGCGAAAAATAGACAGCGCTATGTCCAGAGCCCGTGATCCTGGCAACACTTGTGTCCAGAGACTCGTTCAGGATTACTCCCACGTCGGCGCGCGCGCTGGGGCACGTCAGACAGGCCAGTAGCAATGCTGCCAGCAGCGAACACATTCGGACGACGCACGACGTGGAGAGCGTCGACCGCAAGAGCATGAAGCGCGATGATGGGTTTCTGGTCACCAAAGTTCGTTTTCGATTCCCGCCGGGGCTCATCATCGCTCCCCGACCTTAAGAGTGTTCGAGCTGGGGTTAAGGTTGTAGCCGCTATCTATTGAATTAAAAGAACTAAGCGTTTTATACGTACAATCCGATTGCATGGATCGCTAAGACTCTTGCCTTCAGCAGGTTGGGCTTAATAGCGTCGCCCGCACCCTCATTGTGGAGGCAGAAGGGGACTTCGCGAAGGTAACGTTGGCTATGGACTTAAGTAACGGGCCGCCAAAAACTGCGGAGAATGGCTGTGGCGGGACAGGAGAGACCGGACGGCCTCTCCTCTCTCCGATTTCGGAACTTGGGATTTATCTCCCTCTCGAATTTTAGCGTTCGCATGACTGCGAACTGTGATCCAAGAAGTTACGGGCTAGAAAGTGTAGATCAGATCGAACTGCAATCGTTTCAGCCACGGCTCTATCGTCCCAACGGTCGTTCCGGGGGCCACGATCGCATGTTCCAGATTGCTATTAAGCGTGCGCCCAATCCACATCGTAAAAGCTGCCGTCGTGTTTGGGCGAACCTTCCATAGGCCATAAACTCGATGCTGCAAAATGTTGGTGGGCGCACGCTGCTCGCTGTCCGAGAACGACGAAATGATCGCATCCTGCTCTTCGCGCTCGAATGAATAACCGAATTGCACATCGTTCCGATTTTTCACTTGCCCCAGGCTGACATCGGCAAGATATCCGTGCGACTGCTTACCCAGGTTGGTCAAATTCCCTTTGGCATCCAGAGGGTGGTCCGCGGCATTCAAATTGTTCTCGTATTCAAGCAGAACGTTAAGTGGCAAGCGGTCGATGCCAGTCTTGACCTGGTTGTTCAGAATAAAGTCCGCATAGAGAAACTGCGAAAGGAAGTGCCGCCCATTCGCATCCGTGGTTGTTGCATTCGTGAACCCTTGAGGTCCGTAGACGCACGGAGGGAATGCGGGCAGGTTGATTCCGGTGGCGCACCCAGGTCCTTCACCCGGAACGTTTCCATTGTTCGTTGTGCCGGTTCCCGTAGTCGTGGCCTGCACTGCGAAAGCCGATGCATTCAGAATTGCATCTACGTTGCGCCAGTTCAGCAGGGTAAAAGAAGGATTCATGGTCATGAATCCGAAGTCGAGCTTGCTGGATACTTGTCCGCCTGCGGCGAATGAGTCGTGGCCTGTCAGGAACTTTGCATTGTTGTTCTCGTTATTGAGAAGCTGAATACCCTGGATTGTGAAATTCTTGATCACCGGAGTGCTCAAGTCGAAGGAGAATTTTTCGCTGAAGCCTTCGGGATTGATGTCGGGATCGAAGGTGACCGAGGTTCGCTGCCATGTATAGGCAAACTTTCCGGCGGTGACTTGCAACCATCGGTGTGCGACCGGTTGATAAGTGATGTAACCGCGATCCAGGCCAATCGTTTTGCGGTTGAAAAAGTTGGTGAGAGTTTCATTCGTCGAATTGGAGTCGCCGAGCGAACCCGTAATCAGGGCAAAGCCGCCGCTAAAATCCTCACTGAGCTTTCCCTCGACCCCAAAACGCACTCTCAAACGCGCACGATTCCGATCCATACAAGTTGCACATCCCTGAAAGATGCTGTCGTCCCTGACCCGTACATCGCCGGCGAACCGGAAGCGTCCGGCCACGCCCTCGAGGGCAGAGACACGTTTCTGTGAGTTTTGAGCCGCAATTGCACTTTTGGCTAGACCAGACTTCACGTCGGCGACATCCGTTGATAGTTTGGCCACCGAAGTCTTCTCGTTGCTCGCGACTGATTCCACCGCCGCAGCTTTACTCTGCGCCTCGGCTGCGGTTGCCTGCGCGTGTTGCAGCTGTTGCTGGGTCTGCTGCCAGACTTGATCCCGTTTCTCCAGTTCCTGCCTCAGTTCCTGGATCTGTTGCTGCTGGGCCGCCAAAGCGCTGGTCTGCGCCGCCAATGCATCGCGCAAAGCCTGGAGATCTTGCGCGGTTACAGCGGCAGTACTCGTTTTGGCCTTTGGTTTAGGTGCCGTCTGGGCTGTCGCCGGCATCATCAGAAATACGAGCACAAGCAATTGCAATAGCAATGAGCAGAGTGTCCTCATCAGGGGGGCTCCTGTGTGGTGACAAAGTTTTATTGTTTGGTGGTTTAGTTAGTGGCGCATCATTTGTTGGCAACCGGTCAGTGAGATGTGGATGCAGCCGGTACCGCAAAACCGTAGGCCGTAAAGAGGGCGGCGACAGCCGGCGTCTTGATGAAGTCGAGAAACGCTTTCGCCGCATCTTTCCGCCGGGATGACTTGAGGATTACGCAGGCTTGCTCGATGGGAGGATAGTCAGCGGATGGAATTTCAAAATACCGCCCTTTATCCTTCATGTTGGGAGACAGAGCCAGAGACAGAGCCACGATGCCCGTGTCGGCAGACCCGGACACTACGAACGTTGCCGTCTGGGAAATGTTCTCGCCAAGCACGAATTTGTCGGCAACCTTGTCGTAAACGTTCTCTTTCTTCATGGCGGCGACAGCGGCTTGTCCATAAGGAGCATGCCCGGGATTGGCAATGGCGATTTTCTTGATCGAAGACGTCGTCAGCGATTGAAGGCCGGAACTAATATCAAGCTTCGATTCGTTCAGCACCCAAATCACGATCTTTCCAGTGGCGTATTGATAAAACGTACCTGGCTCGGTTAAGCCGGCCGCCTCAAGTTTCTTCGGGTAGTCGAGATTGGCGGAAAAGTACATGTCGAAGGGCGCGCCGTTCTGCAGTTGCTGAAAAAAGTTTCCCGACGACCCATAGGTCAGCTTTACAGTTTTCCCCGTCTCTTTTTGGAATCGGGCACTCACGTCCTGCATAACAAATTGCAAATCGGCTGCCGCTGCAACTGTGATTTCCTGAGCTGTACTGAGTTTGCCGCCGATCCCCAGCAACAGAGCGAATACCAACGCCAGCCTTCTGAAATTCATCGGTTCCTTGCTCCTGTGAAAAAAGCCTGGTTGCATTCGGACGTGCGGAGGACAAGGCACGACTCCAAGGTAAGCTGGTTTAATGCAGATCGATCAGACCTGTCAAGTCGAATTGAATCGCCTCAGGATGGGGCGGAAAAAGGCGATTTCAGGGACGCGGAATGTGGATGCATTCCACTGTCACGCTCGTTGGCAATGGCTCATGGGGCGGTTCATATGCGCAAGATCATTACTTCCGTGGACTTGATCAACGCTGCTGCCACCTGGCCCATTTCCAGGCGCATTTCGCGAACCGCATCGGAAGTGATCACCGACGTGATCTTCTGGCCTCCGATGGACAGGGTGACTTGGGCCATGATTCCATCCACTTTGATGTCGACGATTCGACCGATCAGTTGGTTTCGCGCGCTTATGCGGCGGAACTCCACTCGCCTCCGAGGAAGGGATGTTTTCCTGGATGCCACATAGAGATGTTTGTCGAGTTCACTTTCCGGAATCCGGTGGTGCCCACCCTGAGTCTGAACCGTTTGAAGTTTTCGGGTGTGAATCCATCGCTTCAGGGTGGAATAGCTGATTCCCAGCACTTTTGCGGCGTCACGAGGCCGTAGCAGTCTGGCTCGGTCACTCCTGGCGCGTTCACTCTTGGCTTGGTCACTCAAGCGTAAGTTCCTCCGCCGACAAGCACGGCTCGCGCTGTCTATAATAGCCGCATGACACTTTCAGCGAGAAACAAACTGAGCGGGCAAGTCGAAGAGATCGTCCTCGGAGACATCATGGCGCACGTGGTGGTTCGGGTGGGCGGCAACCTAATCGAGAGCGTCATCACCCGCCGCAGCGCCGAGGAGCTGAAGCTCAAGAAGGGTGACACCGTCTCTGCCGTGGTGAAGGCTACGGAAGTGATGATCTTGAAGGACTAAGCTGATTGTTAACTTCGAACTCGCTGACCATCCTGACCCACCGGTCGGGCCGCTTGTCGCCGGGCACCACCACCCTGAAATGCCCCTGTTTCAGCGCCAATGCTTTTCCATTCATACTATCGGCGACCATGATCTGATTGTCGGTCATCGCCGGATCGGCCTCGGCCAGAGAATATACAACAGCGCATCCGTCCGAGGCGCGGGCCACGACGTACGTTCCTAGTGCTTGTCCTCGCAGCTTCTCGCCCAACTGCACTGCTGCCTTCTGTAGCAGGTCGGAGTGCCTCACTCCTTCGTAGTGCTGCATCTCTCCGGTGTGAGGCTCCCGAACATCGACGGCCAGGCGTGGCAGTTTCGCCAGATCAGCCGCGGTCAGCTCAACAGGTTCGATTCCAGACCCACTGATTCGAATCTTCGCAACTTGAGCTGAACTCGAAACCGCCGCGGTCAGCACTGCCATCATCAGAAATGAAGACCGAAAGCTGACAATTCGCATGGGCAATTGTGGCGCGATGTCTGCACGCGACGGCCGCGGCCAGCGCCCGGTTGGACGATCGCAGCAATGGACTATCGCAGCTCGGCGGTGGTAGGGTCGATCCTGCCGCCGATCTCGGTCACCCTGGTGGCAGGAAAGCCACTCAGTTCCGCGTGACGGTGAATCAGCGCCTCATTCGCCGCCAGATACATGCAGTACATTTTGTCGGCAGAGACAAAGGATTCCAGCCACTGAATGTCGGGTCCAAGCTGGCGAAGCACCTGGTTCGACTTGGCCGCGCTCTCTTGCAACTGTTGCCGCTGTAAAGTTCCGATTTTTGGGATTTCACGCTCGATCATGTATTTCTTCATAACATCCTCCATAGTTTTCTCCGCGAAATAGCCGCGGATCTGCCTGTCTGTCGTCAAAGTTGTTCATCGAGCTAGGCCGAACCCGGGGGAAGAAATGGCAGCGACTGAGGACCGACGACTTCCTTTTCGATAATTCGACGATAGACGCAAAATGGTCTTGCCACAAGATGGCAGATTTGCCATTATACGTAGGCAATCAAGCCAAGCGCCAGCCAGAGGTTCCCGATGACAGACGTCACCATTCTTTTTCTCGACGAAACCTTTTCCTCCACCGCGATCGGTCCAATGGAAGTCTTCCGGCACGCCGGGACGCTATGGAACCTGCTTACGGGAAAGCGCCCGGCTGCTCATTTTCGCGTCACCACCGCATCGGCGGATGGACGGGCTGTCCGTTGCGATGGGCCAATCCATATACAGCCGATGGCTGCGCTCAAAGACATCCGCAAGACGGACCTTATCTTCATCCCGACCACTGGCCTCAGCCTGGACGACGTGGTCGAGCGCAATGCGCCAGTTGTGCCCTGGTTGCGACGCTGGCACAAGCGCGGAGCTGCCATTGCCAGTGTGTGCTCGGGGGTGGGCCTGGTTGCAGCCACGGGCTTGCTCGATGGCAAACGCGCCACCACCCATTGGGCTCTGGCTGAGCGTTTTCGGGAGAAATATCCCAAGGTGAAGTGGATGCCGGAATTGATGGTGACCGAGGACCACGATTTCTACTGTGGCGGAGGAGTGCATGCTGCGCTTGATCTCAGCTTGTACCTGGTCGAGAAATTCTGCGGCCACGAAGTGGCCATGCAAAGCGCGAAGGCGTTGCTCATCGAGACGCCTCGGGCGTGGCAGGCCGGCTTCGCCATCATCCCTCTAAAAACCGAGCACTCCGATGACAGCATTTCCAGCGCGCAGGAGTGGCTGCACCAGAATTTTCATCAGAATTTTCCGCTCGAGTCTCCAGCGCGCCGCGTGGGCATGAGCCTGCGAAATTTCGTTCGCCGCTTCAAGCAGGCCACCGGAGACAGCCCGCTAATCTATCTTCAGAAACTACGCATCGCCGCCGCCAAGCGCCTGTTGGAGGGCGATCACCGCACCATGCAGGAAATCAGCGACGCGGTGGGATATCAGGATGTTGCTTATTTCCGCGGCCTCTTTCAACGCCATACCGGGGTCTCCCCCAGCGCCTACAGGCGAAGATTCGGGTTGTGAGACGCAATGGGGAAGTTGATTGGAGACGGTCCGGCCCGCAACTGGACTGAATTCTTGGTTAGCGGTTTAGTTTTGATTAGTCGCTGATTTGTAATCATACTGAAGAACTTTAGTCCGAAGAGTCGTGCGCGCGCCGCCGTAGGCTCTGCCGACTTGTATTACCGTTAGCCGCCAGATGCACCGCAAAACTCGGCATGACGCTATCAAATGTACCCAAGTCAGACTAGGCAGACTGAAAAGATCTCGGCCTTTGCCTGAAATGCCTTTGGCGCTTATAGTGTAGGGTTTGTGAGTGTCCGGACATCCGCGTCCGGAGATTGAGGACGATCCATGGGCTGGCTGCAGAACAAATTCGAAAAAAACTTCATGATCACCACCGTCGACTATGTCTTCAACTGGGCGCGTAAGTCGGCGGTTTGGCCGATGACGTTTGGGCTGGCGTGTTGTGCGATCGAGATGATTGCGTCTTCGACCGCCCGCTTCGACATCGCCCGCTTCGGTTCCGAAGTGTTTCGTCCCAGCCCAAGGCAGAGCGATTTGATGATCGTGGCCGGCACAGTCACCCTGAAGATGGCGCCGGTGGTGAAGCGTATCTACGACCAGATGCCAGACCCCAAGTGGGTCATTTCGATGGGCGCCTGCTCATCGGTCGGCGGCCCTTTCAACACCTATGCCGTGCTGCAGGGCGTGGACAAGATTGTGCCCACCGATGTGTATGTGATCGGCTGCCCGCCGCGTCCCGAGAACCTCTTCTATGCGCTACTGAAGCTGCAAGACAAGATTGATCAGATGTCGCTGGCCAAGCGCCCCACGGAAGTTCGGCTGGATCCGCACATGGTGGAAAATTTCAAGCGCCAGGTGATGATCGCGCAGACGCTGCAACCTAAATAGTCGTCAGCCGTTAGTCGTTAGTCGTCAGCGCTGCCACGGCCCATGTAGGGGAAGTGCCCACCAGCCCAGCCGAGCGAAGCTTGGCAGTCCTGGTTTTTACCTCGAAAGGCTACATGCCTAATTTCATAAAACTCGCGACCCAATCTGAACTTCCTCCCGAAGGCGAAGCCCGGGAGTTTCCGCTCGGCGACAAAGTAATCTGCGTTGCCAACGTCAACGGGACTATCTCAGCCATGGACAATGTCTGTCTGCACCGCGGCGGGCCTCTGGGGCAAGGGATGATTGAGGGCGACAAGGTTGTGTGTCCCTGGCACGGCTGGCAGTGGGATCCCAAGACTGGCCAGGCGGCGCACAACGCGGCCGCGAAGGTTGCAGTCTATCCACTGAAGGTAGAAAACGAAGATGTGCTAATTGAGATGTAGGCGCGAGCATCCCGCTCGTAGCTTCGACGGCAATGTCCTGCACGATGACGCTCGCGCCCACATTTATCTATCCCAGCAACTTCAAGAATTTCCCAGTCTGATTATCAAATGCCGGGAAGACTTGATTGAGGGCGTGGTTGCCCAGATGCCGGTCAACCGCTTCTCCAAGCACCCGCCGGAAGTCTGTGGTGACTGCGAGGTCCCTTCCTTCATAAAGTTGTGACTGCTCGAGACCGGGCCAGCGTCCATACACTTTGCCGCCCCTTACCGGGCCGCCCATCACGAACATTACATTGGCATGGCCGTGATCGGTGCCCCGATTGCCATTCTCACGGGCGGTGCGGCCGAACTCCGACATGGTGACGACGACCGTGTCTTCGGCAAGATCGCCGAGGTCTACCCAGAATGCGCCCAGCGATTGCGAGAACTCGCGCAGCACATTGGCGATCTGGCCTTGCGTACTGCCTTCGTTGACGTGGTGGTCCCAGCCGCCAATGTCGGCAAATGCCACCTGTACGCCCAGATTGGCCTTGATGAGTTGGGCGAGCTGCTTAAGACTGTCGCCAAAACGTCCGCGCGGATACTCGGCGCCCGCCGCAGGCTTGTACTTCGAGGGATCGGCTGACTTCAGCATCTTGACTGCGTCGAAAGTTTCTTTGCCTGTGCCATTCATCACCGTGTCCACCGAATTGGCGTACATGGCTTCAAAGGTGTTCGAAACCGGCGCGGCATTTGGATTTCGACCGCCTACTCCAAAATCATTGATGTTGTTTACGGCGACCGCCGGCTCCTGCCCAGAGAGAATCCTTGGCAGCGATGGTCCGAGACCGATGGCGCGGAAGGCGGACTTGTCGGCGGGTTGAGGTAAAGAATGTAGCGCACGATTCAGCCAGCCATCCTCAGTCGCTTTGAAACCTGGAGTGCCGGACTCCATAAAATCCTGCGCATCGAAGTGGGACCGGCTTGGGTCGGGTGAGCCGGCCGCATGCACGATGGCGAGGTGACGCCCGTTCCAGATCGGCTGCAAAGCTGACATGGATGGATGAAGGCCGAAGAAGCCGTCCAAGTCGAGCACCGAATTGCGCGGGATGTTGATCGACGGCCGCATCGCATAATAAGCCTGCTCACCGTGAGGCACTACGATATTGAGGCCGTCGGCTGCGCCACGCTGAAAAATGACCACAAGGCGCTTTTTCCAGAAGCCCGCTTCATCGGCTGAGAATGCCGCCCGCGTCAAGAAAGTCGGGATTGCGGCTGTGCCGACGACAGCAAGGGCTCCGTTGCGAAGAAAAACGCGGCGTGTGATGGACATATACAGCTCCTGGCTTCTGGCTCCTTGCTATTCGCTACTTGCCAACACGGACAACTGCTTATCTACCTTCTCTGAAACTCGGGCGATCCCAAGAGCAGCCCCGCGATCGTGCTCGTCGGTGAGGGCACAGGTTTTGTATTTCCAGCTTTTGCGTTTCCGGAACCAGAAGCGTTCATTTGGGAGGCAATCGTGTCGTGCGTTTGCCGGGAGACGTCGCCCGCCAGCAAGCTGGTTTCCAGGGTTAGTAGCGTTGTTTGTGGGTCGTCTGGGGCACTGGTCGCGTTAGCTATGTGATCGGAGTCGACCTGCAATCCCTTTAGTTTGCCGCCGGTCAGAGCCAGTGCGAAATTCATCCGGCCCAGGAGTGCGGACGAGTTCACCCAGGCATCGGCCTTCATCGAATAGCCCGTCGGGGGCTGCATTCCATAAAGCTGCATGCCCATGTTTTGCAGCTGCCGGGCCAGGGGCAACGCATCGCTGACTTCGGCGCCGCTGGCGCGAACCGCGGATACGACGAACTCCAGCGGAGTTTTTACCTTTGCCCGGTACGAGTCAGGCGCCCAGAATTCTGGAGACCGAAACAGAGTCTTCAGCACCTCCCGAATGTCGCCGTCTTTCTTCAGGAAAGTTTGCGTCATGCGGTCAATAAGAGCCGGTGGCGGAGTGTCCGAAACGAAGCGCATTGCCAGTTTTGTCGAAATGAACCTGGCTGTCGCAGGATGGCGCGCCAGAATGTGAAGAACCTCGCGACCCTCTTTCTCCCCACTCGACTTGATGCGATGGCCAAGCACTTGCTTGTCTCCGGGCTCGTGCATCCGTTCTTCGAAAGTAAAGCCGCCGCCTTGTTTGGGCTGCTTCAGCGTCCACCCCGTGAGGACGCGAGCCACCTCAGTAACATCCCGCTGGGTATACCCGCCGTTCACTCCGAGGGTGTGCAATTCCATCAGTTCGCGGCCATAGTTTTCATTCAGGCCGCTACGCTTTCCCTTGGCCTGTTTCACCTGTGGCGGGCGCCGCTGGCGTGGGGGTCGACGCCAGTTGTAGTTGTTATTGCGCTTCGGGATGCCGTTGGCGAAATCCGAATTTGGACCCACACTAAGCCAGTTGTCCAGGTAGAAGAGCATGGCCGGACTGTGTGCCGTGGCAGTCAGGAGATCTTCAAATTTTCCCATGGCATGGGGACGGATGACGTCACGCTCGTAGCTGGTCAGCAGATAGCGGTCAGCTCCTTTGCCGATGAACACATTGAAGTGATTGAACCAGAAATCGGTCATCACTTCTTCCAGCTGACGATCGCTGTAGACGGCTCGCAGCAACTTTCCTTGTACAAGTTCACTGGTCACAACCTGCTGAGGATTGTTCAATGCCATCAGAGTTTCGCGCTGCTGCGGCTTCATGCCCTCCATGAATTCGTTGCCCCGGTCGCCTTTGAGGGATGTCCCGATGGCGCGCTGGTCTCCGGGTGACATTTTCAGAATAGCCTTCATCCGTTCGTCGGGCGGCAAATCCAACAGTTCTTCAGCTTTGACGTCGCCATAGAGACGGTCCTCACGACGGCGCGTCCGCTCTTCATCGCTCATCTGAGACAGTTTTCCCGAAGCCGCTGCAGGGTCAGTGTTCGTGGCCTCCTGCTTGCGTTCCTTCTTTTCCTCGTAGCGATCGAGTTGTGCCTGGTAAACCGCGCGCCTGGCAGCGTCGGATGGAAGGGATTGTTTGCCTTCCGCGATCGCCTTTATCACCTGTTGGGAAGGAAAATTTTCGACCAACTCACGCGTGTCCATGCGAAGTGTGCGAAAGGGAGCGAGGCGGGTGTCGAGGGCACGGTCATCGATTTTTTCCGGATGAAGTTGCTGATCGATCCATTTTTCGATGCCGGTTGCCGAGACCCGCTCGACGTCGCCGGGCCGTGGCCCGAAGGCCAGGCGATTGAGCGCATGCAGCGCCCGCTTTTGCTCGTCCATCTGAAGAGTCGCCGGATCGCGTTTGTCGTTCTTGTCCTTCTTCGCGATGGCAACCTGGCTGGAGAGATATAGCCCGATGCAACATGCGGCCACAAGAAGCACGGCTTGTCGGCGCGGTAGGTTCATGGCACACGCGGTCAGGCAGGGCTGGCCCACTCATTATTAACACCCGGGCGCGAAACAAGTTGCTTATCGTTTTTCAGGCCGGCAGCAGCATGGGGGCAGCTCTTCATGTCGCTGTAACCTCAAGCTGGACAATGACTTCAACGGAAGAGGGAATGATGAACTAAGTGAGGTACAGGCGGCCATGCGAGATCTTGTGCTGCAGGGTTGCCGCCAATTGGTCAACGTCTCCGGCAGCGATATTGACGGCGGAACGGTCTTCGAAAAATGGCAGTCGATTGCTGCCAACGGCGTCTCGCCGGATTTGCAGGAGCAGTCCCTGGACGGCGTTGGGGTCGAATTTTTGTGGCGTCAGTCGAACAATCTCGCTGAGCGTGCTGCCGACGGAGAGCGATTCGCGATAGGGTCGTTCGCTGGTCATGGCGTCGAAGGTGTCAGCCAATCCGATGATGCGCACCGGCATGGCCACATCTTCCATGATCAGTCCGTCCGGATAACCCGAGCCATCCCCACGCTCGTGATGGGAACGGACAATCTCTGCAATACGCGGCCAGGGAAACTGCACGCCGCTGACGATCTGATGTCCGACGATAGTGTGATCGGCCATTTCGCGGAACTCCTCGGCATCCAGCGACGAGGGCTTTCCGAAGAGGCGTTTATCGACGGCAACTTTTCCAATGTCGTGCAGGTAGCCGGCCGAGCGTAAGCCGGCGATGTCATTCGGCTCCATGCCCATGGCCTCTCCAATGGCCGAGGCGTAGCGTCCAACCCGCAGTGAGTGCCCGTGAATGTTGACGTGCTTCACATCGATGGCGGTGGCGAATGCCTCGAGAGCGGTGTCGTAAAAGCCATGCAGCGAAGCCAGCAGGCGCAGATTTTCCGACACGCGTTGTGCCAGGGTTTGAGACAGTGTGTGATTCTGGATGGCAATTGCCACGTAGTTGCAAAGCAGATCGAGGGCGCCAAGTTCTTCGTCGTCGAACAGGGCATCGCCTTCGCGGCGTCCAAGCGCCACCATTCCCACAAGCTTGCCGCCAACTTTCAGTGGGGCGATGCACTTGAAAAGCTCGGGTGCGACGTTTCCGTTCGAACTCAGGTAGGTTTCGTAGGAACCAGGGATGAGAACAACCGGCCCCCGCGCCGCCGTCAGGACGTGAACATGCTTCGGCAGCAACGGCATGATCGCCGGCTCGGGCATCAGAGCGAAGCCCTCGGCTGCAATCGACGAGAGCATGGAAGGCTTGTCGCTGAAGGTGAAAAGCACACCTTCGCGAGCGCCGCCAGCCTGGAGCAACGCCGAGACCATGGCTCGCGCGGTCTGTGGGAAGTCCCTCTCGGCCGTTATCTCCGGGCCAAGATCGGACAAAGCTTCCACGGTCCGCAAAAGCCGCCGTATATTATTTTTTTGAACAGCCACGCACAAGTGCGGGCAAAAACCAGAGCAGAAAAAGAGTAACATGCGCCGAAACAGCGGGATATCGATGTTGTTGGTTAGTTTGGTGCTAGGAAGGTGGTGCGATAGAAATTTGTCGGAGATTAGCTGTCAGCTGTCAGCTGTCAGCATTCAGCAATTAGCAATTAGCCCTCGACATTCAATCTCTGCGAAACCTGTCATCCCGACCGGAGCGGAGCGAAGTGGAGGGACCTGCTTTCCTTGAACGGTTGGCAGCGCTGCGCCGGTTGGTTCTCACCCTAGAAGTGCGTACTTAGCTCGGCAAATCTCTCCACCACCAGCAACTGTCTGGGTGATTTCGCAGAATCCATTTCTTCGTGTTCCAGAATCCAGGTGTCGCCGTGGGGAACGAACACCGCGTTCAGGCCCGCGGCCAAGGCCGGGTTGATGTCGGACTTGGGACTGTTACCGATCATCCAGGTCGTCTCGCAAAGCAAAGCATATTTTGAAAGGACTGACTGGTATGTGGCCAAATTCTTCTCCGCCACAATTTCTACGGCGGCAAAATAGTCCTTCAGCCCGGAGCGTTCGACCTTTCCTGTCTGCTCGGCAATCGCGCCTTTGGTCATCAGAATCAGGTGGTGACGCTTAGAGAGATACTGCAACGTTTCTGCTACGCCGGGCAGGATCTCGACCGGATGTCCGGCAATGGTGTGGGCGAATCCATTGATCTTTTCATGCAGCTCCACGGTGACTGGTTCCGTGGCCAGGCGCTCGAATGTCTGGACCAAAGAGTGCGCAAAGCTGTGCAGCCCGTATCCGTGGGTGACAATCGATTCGCGTTCAACCTGGTTCAGGACTTCCCGTACCTGATTGGGAGAATATTCGCGATGATTCAGGAACGAAATGAAGTTGCCAATGGCACGCTCAAAATAAATGTTGTTTTCCCACAGCGTATCGTCAGCATCAATCAAGAGGGTCTGAGACCCGTTTGCATTCATTTCCTCTGGCATTGTTGCAACATGATAACGAGGATGAGGCAGGTTGGCGAGATGCAGTTCCGCTCGTCCATGACAGTTGCTCTGCTAAAATTGCAGCAATGACCACCTCGGGTTTCCTGCTTCCCGCGCTGCTGATTCTACTCACAGCCAGTTCTGCACCTGCCCAGAGCAAGAAGTCGCAAAGCGTGCGGCCGATGACTGGATCCGCAGCCCGAGGCGCGGTTTCGAACGGCATACAGGTCGCTCCTGACCTGACCCAGCGGTTGGCAAAATTCAAGCGCGTGCAGATGCCCTTTCATTCCGCCGGCCTGACTCCGCGGGAGAAAAAGATGGTGGAGAAGCTGGTAGACGCTTGCCGCTATCTTGAGGACATCTACTGGCGGCAGAGCGATCCCGAGGGCTTGTCCCTCTACCAATCGCTTGCCCGGAGCAAGAATCCGAAAGATCAGGAGTTGCGCCACTATCTTTGGATTAACGGCTCGCGCTTCGATCAGATCGACCAGAACCGTCCATTTGCGGGGATTGCACCCATGCCGCCCGGACGCGGTTTTTATCCTGAAGGGCTGACCAGGCAGCAAATTGAGCAGTACGTGAAAGATCATCCCGAGAAACGAGATGAGATTTACAGCTCCACGACCATCGTACGCTGGCACGGGGACCAGCTTGAGGGCGTGCCCTACCACAACGCGTATCGGACTTTTCTGGAGCCGGCGGCTCGAGATCTTCGCGAAGCGGCGGGTCTGAGTTCTGACCCAAAGTTCGCCGAATTTCTGCGCTTGCGGGCTGACGCGTTGTTGAACGACGACTATCTGAAAAGCGACCTGGCCTGGCTTGAACTGAAGGATCCAAAGTTCGACGTGATCTTCGCGCCTTACGAAACCTACACCGACGGTTTGCTGGGAGTGAAAGGCTCATACGGCGCGTCGGTACTGGTGCGTAACGAAGAGGAGAGCCGCAAGCTGGGAATGTTCCAGAAGTATGTTGCCGACATCCAGGACGCGTTGCCGCTGGCTCCCGAGGACCGTCCCTCCAAGCGAGGACTCGAAACACCTCTGGAAGTGATGGACGCGCCGTACCGCGCCGGTGATCTGCGGCACGGGTACCAGGCTGTAGCCGACAATTTGCCCAACGACCCGCGAGTCCACGAGCAGAAGGGCAGCAAGAAAATCTTTTTCAAGAATTTCATGGACGTCCGCGTCAACTACGTGATTCTTCCGCTGGCGCAATACATGATGCTTCCAGAACAGGCCGCCAAGGCTTCAGGAGAAGGTTATCTGCTAAGCACGATCATGCATGAGATCGCGCACGGATTAGGGCCAGCATTCGCGCACGGAATTTCGGGCAAGGTTATGATTCGCGAAGCTATCGGGCCGGCGTATGCAGGCCTCGAAGAGGCGAAAGCCGACGTGGTGGGCATGTTTGGATTGAAGTGGCTGGTGGATCACGGCGTATTGCCGAAAGAAAAGCTGGAAGAGTACTACGCGTCTTACGTCGCTGGGATCTTTCGCACAATCCGTTTTGGCGCCGGGGAAGCTCATGGCCAGGCGGAGATGATGGAGTTCAATTATTTGTCCGAACGGGGAGCGATAAAGCGACGGCCTTCGGGCGAGTACGCGATTGACTACGGCATCATGCCCGCCGTATTGGCGGACCTGGCCAAAGAACTTCTGGACATTGAAGCGACGGGAGATCGAAACCGCGCGGAGAACTGGTTCAGAAGGTATAACGTCGTACCGGCCGATTTGCAGGTGGCGCTGAAGGCGGCGACTAAAGTGCCGGTAGACGTAGATCCGGTATTCTCATTCCCCGAGAAAGTGAAGTAGCGGAGAGAACCGCATTACCCCACAAAATCAACGCGCGCTTCCCGCGGAATAATCCCGGCCTTGTGGCCCATATCCAGTAGGCGGCGGACGGCCTCGCGCCCGTCGGGTCCGTAATCCAGCGTGCGTTCGTTCACATACATGCCCACGAACTTGTCCGCGAGCTGAGAGTCGACGTCTCGGGCGAATTGCATGGCATATGCCAGAGCCTCGTCGCGATGATCGAGGGCGTATTGAATGCTGTCGCGCAAAGCTTTGGACACGCTTGCTGTCAGCTCCGGACCGAGACTGCGCCGGATGGCGTTTCCCCCAAGCGGCAGCGGCAAGCCCGTCACCTTCAACCACCACTTACCTAAGTCCACAATGCGCTGCAACCCTGCTTTGGAATATGTCAGCTGGCCCTCGTGAATGATTAGGCCGGCTTCAAATTTGCCTTCGACAATCTGGGGAATGATCTGGTCGAAGGGCACGACTTCGGTCTCAATTCCCGGCGCGAAGAGCTTCAGCGCAAGGTAGGCGGTCGTCAATGTGCCGGGAACAGCGATGCGCTTGCGCTTGATTTCATATGGTGAAAAACCCTGTGCCGCCACGATCATCGGCCCGTAGCCATCGCCGACACTGCCGCCGCTTGGCAGCAAAGCGTAGTTGTCCTGAATATAAGGATAGGCGTGGAACGAGATGGCCGTGACGTCGTAAACGCCGTTGCCATCCCTCGCTTTCTGATTCAGCGTCTCGATATCGCAGAGAGTGTGGGTAAAGCGCAGCCCGGGAACTCGTACCTTATTAGTAGCCAGGGCGTAGAACATGAAGGCATCGTCAGAGTCCGGACTATGCGCAATGCTGATTTCGCGAACCTGTGCATCGCCGCGCGCCACGTCCTTTGCTTCAACGGTAGTACTTTCCGAGGGCGTACCCACGAGACTCATGCCTGCTCCTTACGGGAATATTTCCATCCGGTTGAGGCTGCGGCGGCCAACATCACCTTGATGATCTCTGCGAACACGAACCAGTACAACCCGAAACGCACAGCTTGCGCGAAGGAATGAGTCAGGACGGCTAGCCACGAAATGCCAACCGTAAACAGCAGTACTTCAGCCACCAAGCCTGCCGCACAGGCGCGGGCGAAAGATGCTTTGCCGCGTTCCATGACCCACCCAGCCAGAGCTGCAACGAACGGGTAGGCCAGCAGAAATCCACCTGTCGCACCGAGAAGTTGAGCAACGCCGCCAGGCCCGGCAGGATTAAACACCGGAATCCCGCTGGCGCCCTCAAGAAGGTAAAGTGCAAGCGCCGCGAATCCTCGCCGGCTACCCAGCGTAAGCCCTACCAGCAGCACGCCAAAGTTTTGCAGAGTCAGCGGCACCGGGGTAAAAGGCAGCGGCACGGTAAGCCGCGCGCAGAGGGCGACGAACAAGCTGGCGCTGATCACGATTGCCGCCTGCTCCACCCAGGAAAGAGCGCGATTACCTCTGCCGAGAACTAAAGTAGCTGGCTTCGCCATATTGAGTATTCTCCGCGATCGCAAAACTGGAACGTGTGACGAGTCAAGACTTCTCGAAACCACGTCAATCCTTGCCGTGGGTTTCTCTGGAGGACGCTTCTTTCAAATGGCGTCGAATCCGGAGGTAGGTCGCCAGTCCGACCAAAGACACCGAGACAGCGCTCAGAGCCAGGATCAGGAACAACCAGATCATCCGCACGATGCCCTAGGATATCAAAAGGAAATGGAATGTGCGTGAAGAGCGACGTTAATGTGGGTGCGAGCGTCGCGCTTGCGGAGGACCTCCCGAGCCAAGTCAGCAGATAGTCACTTGCCGGCCATGGCGCGTTCCACCTCGTCGGCGGTGTGGGGCAGCTTGTCTGTCAGGTTGATGAGTTTGCCGCTCTGATCCACATAGAGCGTGTCCTCAATCCGCACCCCGATTTTTTCTTCCGGGATGTAGATTCCGGGCTCAAGAGTGAAAACCGCTCCCGGCCCCAACGGAACGTCATAGTCGTTAGGATCGTGAACGTTCAGACCGACATAGTGGCTCAGGCCATGAATGAAATATTTTCCCAACGACTCGCCGTGCAGGTCTTTGCCATGAGTGTTGATGTAGTTGTAAGCGACGTCGTGGAGCGAATCCGCCATGTTGCGCCGCAGCCGGGACTTTCCGGACACAAATGCCGCAGCCGCAGCCTGCTGCGCCCCCAGCACGATGTTATAAATCTCGCGCTGACGCGCCGTGAACTTGCCGGAAGCAGGAAGAGTGCGAGTGATGTCGGACGCGTACATGGAATATTCGCCCGCAGCGTCGATAACAATCACATCTCCCGCCTGAATTGTTTCCGAATCCGCCGAATAGTGCAGTACCGTGGAATTGAAACCCGATCCCACGATAGGAGCGTAGGCGGGCCGCTCACACCCTCGTTTTCCCCACTCGTATTGCATCAAGGCGGAGATTTCCCGCTCGGTAACGCCGGGTTTGACCGAGTGCATGGCAGAAAGATGCGCCGCGATCGAAGCGTCGGTGGCATGACGGATGCGCTCAATTTCGCCGGCGTCTTTGTACGTACGAAGCGAATCCAGCGACGGCCGGACGTCCTGGAACAACACCCCAACAGGGAATGCATTGGCGCGTTGCAGCCATTGCAGCGGAATGGTTGAGTTTGAAATTTCATCACCGGCGGGCACGTCGGTGTAGATGCTCACCCTTCCGGCCGGAAGGAGACGTACCAGCTCCGAGCGCAGGTTATCAAGCACTTCCACGTGGTCGAATCCAGTAATCTTGCCGGCGTCCGGATTCTCCGCGCCCAGCTTTGGACCAGTCCATTTCTCCTGGGATGGATTGTGGTTCGGAAGAAACAGAATTTCTGTATATCCGTGTTCCGGATTGACCGATCCCGGCGTGTTGGCAGTTGGCTTGGAGGTTGCGGGCATGATGAGCAGCGCGGCGCCCGGTTCGCTCCAACCCGAAAGATAGAAGAAATTATCGTCGGGCCGGTAACCGTAAAGATCGTTGGGCCCCTCAGCTTCGTTGGAGGCGAAAAGAAGCACCGCGCCGCTGCCGATCTTGCTTGCCAGACTTTGGCGGCGCATTTTGAAGTCTGAGTTCGGTTGGCGGTCAAGAGACCATGTGTTCTGACAGAAAACAAGAACCAGCAACAGCAAAACCTTCCGCATCCCTTATCCCCCGATTCGTGTTGCAGTCTATTTTGCGCCGCTGCTGGTTACGGACTTGCTTGCCGCGATGAGTGCATCCACGTTCGTTTTGTCCACGAGGGACGATCCGGTGTCGACGAATGCCGGGATGGGAGCAAAGCTGTCGCGCGCCCAATCCGCGGTCAGGCTGCTCAGCTTGTGATGGTAGAGGTCGTCGAGCATCTTAAGCCCGACATAACTCATCGTGTACGGCTTCTGTGAGATGGTAGCGACGATCACGCCCTTCTGAATCCACGACAGGGTGTCCTCGTCCGTGTCCATCGCCAGGATGATTTTGTCTTTGACGCCGTGCTGGCTCACTACGGTAGCGACTTCCTTGCCCGCAAGAGCTTCCAGGCAAACGAACGCGTCAGTGTGTTCCTTCTTGTCCTGCCCGAGAATCTCTGTTGCGGTGTCGAAGGCGACGCGGGAGTCACCCTTCATGTCCACGACGCGAGTGATCTTGATCTGAGGAGAAGCCTCGAGCGCGTCGCGATAGCCGCGCAGACGCTCCTTCAAATTGGCCTGCTCCGGAATGGTGAATATCACGACGTTGCCTTTACCGTTCATTTCCTTGGCCAGACGTTGGCCGCCAATTTGGCCGGCGTGGTAATTGTCGGTTCCTATAAAAAAGAGCCGCTTGCTGGCGGGCGCGTCAGAGTCAACGGTGATGACAGGGATGCCGGCAGCTACTGCCTGGTTAATATCGTCCCTCAGCAGGTTGGGATCGGCGACAGATACCAGAATTCCCGTGGGCTTGCTTTGTACCGCCTGCTGAAACGCCTTCTGCTCGGCTTTGGGATCGTAGGTATCCGGGCCGGCAAATTCGGAGCGCACTTTCAGCTGAGCGGCGGCTTGAAATAAACCAGCCGAGCCGGCCTGCCAGTAGGGAATCTTGACGTTGGTGGAAACCAGAAAATATTTCTCATCCTGGTCATGCGCGCTTCCGCAACTCGTCAGAAAAACCAGCAGTGCGCAAAGAATAAGTCTGGCAACTAATTTCAAGTGGCTCATCGCATGCTCCTTCAGATCAGCCGACGCGACAGCGCCCGGCAGAGCGCCCAAGCGCTACGCATTCTAAACCCAGGTGCAAGGAAATGAAAGAAATTGAAATGTGGGCGCGAGCGCCCCGCTCGTGCTCGTGGGATGAGCCTTAGAGTTTGTGCCGCTATACGCCCACAGGAAAGGGTTTGGTGTGAGTCTCCGCGTCCAGCGACAAGCCCGAGAAGCGGCCTTGAAGAAGCGACATCAAACCCGTGTACCAGTAGCCCAGGACAAACAAAACCAGGAACGGCACGGTGATGTAGTTCTCATTGGCGATGGCATAGTAGACCGTGAGCGCAAAGTAGGTACCGATCAAAAGCTCCACCCACGGCACCCATCCCAGGCGGCGACGATATTTGACGGCATTGATCTTGTCTTTTTTCGTCTCGACGCGGTACTTCGGAGTGCGGGCGAAGGCCGACTTCTGTCCCACCAGAGCCTCCAGCACAGCTCGCGTGTTCGTGATCGTCAATCCAATTCCCAGGGCCATCAGAAAGGGCAAATACAGCAATGCTCGCGGCCACGTCTTGGGAAACAACTCGCGCTGCGACACCAGGTAAAAACTGGAAATCGAAAAAGTGGACGCCATGAAAAGGGGCAGGTCGATGTACAGCATCTGAAACCAGCCCTGGTAAAAACGGATAATCATCGCCGGCAGCAAAAGTACCGACAGCACGACCATCAGGGGATAGCTGAGATTCGCTGTCAGGTGGTACCAGGACTCCAGCTTCACGCGGAATGGCTGGTCGCTCTTCATCACGCTGGGAAGAATCTTCTTCGAGGTCTGAATGAGCCCCTTGGCCCAGCGCGCCTGCTGTGTCTTGAAGGCTGTCATTTCCACCGGCAACTCGGCGGGACACTCAACATCCTGCAGATAGATAAATTTCCATCCCTTGAGTTGCGCCCGGTAGGACAAATCGGTGTCTTCGGTCAGAGTGTCGTGCTGCCAGCCTCCGGCTTCGTCGATCGCAGTTCGTCGCCACACTCCGGCTGTCCCGTTGAAGTTGAAGAAGACACCGCTGCGGGCGCGTCCGGAATGTTCGAGCACAAAGTGTCCATCCAGCAGGATGGCTTCGACTTCCGTCAGGAACGAGTAATTTCGATTGATGTGTGCCCAGCGGGTCTGCACCATGCCGATTTTCGCGTCGGTGAAATGGTGAATGGTTCGAAGAAGAAAGTCTTCGGGAGGAACAAAGTCCGCGTCAAAGATGGCGATGAATTCGCCCTTCGCGGTCTCCATTCCTTCCGCCAGCGCGCCCGCCTTGAAGCCCTCACGGTTGCTGCGGTGATGGTAGGTGATCGGAAAACCGCGCGCGGCATAGTGTTCCACCAGCCCTTGGGCCACGGCCTGGGTCTCGTCGGTAGAATCGTCCAGCAACTGCACATCGAGTTTTTCAATCGGATACTGCAATCGGCAAATCGCATCCACCAGCCGTTCCACGACAAATTGCTCGTTAAAAATGGGGAGCTGAACCGTCATCCGTGGCATATCTACAAAATGATCCGCGGGCTCGGTCGTGCGATTGTTTTTGTGTTTGTAATAGAGGTACACCAGCACGTAACGGTGCATGCCGTACGAAGCCAGGAGAATCAGAACAATGAAATAGGGAATCAGCAACGCCATGTCGAAGGCGTTGGGATGATACAGGCCCTTGAATGTGGTGTCGAGAAAATGCTGCCGGATGTACTGGCCAATGCCCCGCGAGGCCACAAAAGTGGCTATAAGAGAAGATGAAATGGAGGCAACGCCCAGGGGAAACGTCCTTATTCAGTGTTATTCCGCCAAACCTGAGCAGCCATTGTAAACCACGAACCACGTAGGCCCAGATGTCGTCGTCTGGGCAGTTGAGACCAGGCTCACCAAAGGTTGGTTTTCTAGTTCAGGAAGTAGGTCCGGTACAGCGTGTCGCGCTGCACGGGCTTGAATCCCGCATCGCGGATGATGCGGCGTAACTCTTCTTCGGTCGTACAGTTAGTGACGCCAGCCGCCCGCACCACGTTTTCTTCCAGCATCACCGACCCCACATCGTTGCCGCCGAAACGCAATCCCATCTGGCAGACTTTCAATCCCTGGGTTACCCAACTGGACTGAACATTCAGGAAGTTCGACAGGTACAAACGCGAGATGGCCAGGACCTTCAGGTATTCGACTGAAGTAGCCTCCTCCCAGCGACGGCCACCGAGGGCGGTGTTCTGGGGTTGGAAACTCCACGGGATAAAGGCGGTGAAGCCCCCGGTCTCTTCTTGCAGATCGTAGAGGGCCTGGAAATGATTGACCCGATTTTCGATGCTCTCACCCACACCAAACATCATGGTGCCAGTCGTTCGCATTCCCAGTTGGTGCGCCGTGCGATGCACGTTCAGCCAGTCGTCGGTGAGACATTTGAGCCTTGCGATCTTGTAGCGAACCTCATCGTCGAGGATTTCCGCGCCGCCGCCGGGGATGGAGTCCAGCCCGGAATCGCGTAGCCGCGAAATCGTGTCCCGAATGCTCAGAGAGCTGTACTCGGCGATGGCAATGATCTCTGAAGCCGAGTAGCAGTGCAGGTGAATCTTTGGAAAGCGCTGCTTGATACCGCTCAGCATCTTCTCGTGCCAGTCAATCTTCAAATCGGGATGCAGTCCGCCTTGCATCAGCACGCCGGTGCCACCCAGCTCGACGGTTTCGCGGATCTTGTCGTAGATCGTTTCGAACTCGAGAATGTATCCCTCTTTGGCTGCTGGACCCTTCAATGGCCGGTAAAAGGCGCAAAAGGTGCAATATTCCGTGCAGAAGTTCGTGTAGTTGATATTGCGGTCAATAATATAGGTGGCCACGCCCTCGGGGTGGAGCTTGCGGCGCACCGCATCGGCCTCCATGCCGATCCCAATTAGGTCGTCAGAACGAAACAAATCGAGAGCTTGCTGCTTAGTAAGGGTCATAAGTCGCTGTAACGATTCTAACGGACCCAACCGTCCCTGCCAAACTCAACCAAGAACGAAGAAACCCAAACCACTGTCATCCTGAGCGAGGCAGCGACTTCGCACCGTGAAGCCGCCGCGTAGTCGAAGGACCCTATGTTCTTAACGGAGCAGCTGTCGACGCCTCGCAAAACGAATGGCCGGCATCCGCAGCATGACTCCAGAACGCGACCCACTCAAGCCGTCCCACGAACCGGCTCTTTCCCTCCATCCCCGTCGGCCTTGTTCTTATATCGATAATATTGGATAAGTGCGGCAACTCCTCCCGCCACGGCCAGCCCGATAAGTATGATCAGGGCCGGCTTGTAATACTGGGAGAAGAACCGGACGATGTGCCTGCCATAAATAGCTCCCAGGCCAGCTACGATCATGAAACGAACCCCACGTCCTAACGCCAGGGCGGCAACGAACTTCTTGCGCGAATATTGCATTGCCCCGGCTGCCAGGAGAAATGGAACTATGGGGAACGGTGGCGGCAGCAGCGCAGGAACTGCCACGGCGCCAAATCCCCAGCGCTCGAAGCGCTCAAAAACCTTTGCAGCCCGTTTGCTCGACAGCTTGCGTTCGAAGGCTTCTTTGCCGCCTTTCCGGGCCAAGCCGTATGTGATGTAGCCGCCAATCACCGCTCCGACCGTGGCCATGAACGCGTAATACCACCACAACTGGCGGTGTCTCGCTGCCAGGTAGATGGTCAGAACGTCCATGCTGCCAGGGAGCGGCACCACGGAGTTGTCCGCCAATCCGAGCAGAACCAGCCCGACGCCGCCCAGGTGCCGGAGCCATGTCCAGACCGAAACGGCAATCAGGAACTGAAGATGTATTGGCATTCCCTGTCTTAGAGGCACTCCGCGTGATGCAAGTGGTATGGAAGATCCGGATAAGAATTAAATGGCCGCAGTTTTGGCCACATCGAGAAAGTTCAGTGGCGGCGCAGAGGGCAAAGCACCGTACTCTTTGGCGTATCGATAGAAATCCTGTAACCCATCGATGCACCCGGGGTCGAGATCATAGTGGATGTTCTCAGTCAGGTAGCTCTTTACGTCGTCTTCGCTCAAACCCACGCGGGGCGCCCACTCCCTGGCAATTCGTCGCACATTCTCCGCCTGCAAACCGTGGTCGCGCGACTCCTGAAATATCGCCGCCAGGTCTACCGGAGAACCTCCTGCCAAGGCGGCCTTTCGCACTGCCCAAAAAGCGAAAACGAATGGCTTGCCTGTGAAACGGATCCACTCCTCGGCCAAATCGTGAGACAGATACTTTGAACGGTCCACCTTCAACGCCGGATCTCCGATCACCAGCGCAGCGTCGTGCTCCTCAAGCATTTCGTTCAAGTTCGGGACCATCGGCGTAAAGGTTCTGCCCCCGCCCCACCACTTTGCAAACAGGATTTTTGTCAGCGCCACCGAGGTAAGTGAGGACGTATCCAAGGCCACCGACCTGACCTGCTCAAGTGGGACTTTGGCTACCAGAAGAATGGAACGTACCGGACGGCGTGAAGCGATCGCTACCCCAGGAATAATAGCCAGTCCAGGAATACTGGCATAGGCTGCTGCGGGAATAATCCCGATATCCGCAGTCCCTGCCGCCAGATCGGCGGCGCATTGCGAGGGCAGGGTATAGGAGATGTCGAATCTCGCCGCCGCAGACCCGTGCTCGAAATCCCACATTAGCGGCGCAGTATTAAGGTAGGAAATGGCGGAGATGCGAAGGCGTTTCATGCTGCCGATTGGCGAATACGGTACAAGCCAAACTGACCGAACCCTCAATCGTATGTTCAATCTTACCAGAGAGGTGTGTCGGCCAACCTTGACATGGTTTTTGCCGGGTGTAACAGTCCGCGAGTCAGGCGCCGAAGTTGGAAGTCCGGCGCTGACGTGTGTGGAGGTGACGACGTGCCTGAATCTCTGGCTGTAACATCCAGAACCAATGAAAGCCTCGCTCTGCTATGGCTGGCTCTTTCTCTGACCGAAGGATTGGGCCCCAAACGAGGCCGAACTCTGGCTGAACATCTGGGAGGAATTCAGAATGTGTTCAAGGCCTCGCTGACCGAGTTGGAGGCTGCCGGCATTCGGGCAGTCTCGGCGCAATCCCTCGCAACCGGCCAGTCCGCGGATTTAGGTCAGGACGAGCTGGCACGCGCCACGGCTGCCGGAGTTACAGTGGTCAGCCTCGATGATCCCACCTATCCGGCGGAGCTGAAGCAAATCTACGATCCGCCGCTGGTTCTCTACGTCCGCGGAAGTGTAGAGGCGATTACGCAGCCGGGCGTGGCCGTGGTTGGCACTCGTCATCCCACACCCTATGGGCTGGGGATGGCGGAGCGGTTGTCGTGCGACCTGGCGACCCGCGGATTAGTCATCTTCAGTGGCTTGGCCCGAGGTGTGGACGCCGCCGCGCATCGCGGCGCAATCAACGCCAAAGGCAAGACTGTCGCCGTCTTCGGTACAGGGGTGGACATTATTTATCCGAAGGAGAACACGCGCCTCACCGAACAAATTCTGAACCTGGGTGGAGCGTTGATCTCTGAATTCCCCATGAACACTTTTGCGGCGCCACAGAATTTTCCCATTCGCAATCGCATCATCAGCGGAATTTCGGTCGGCGTTCTGGTCATCGAGGCTGCCGAATACAGCGGCACGCGCATCACCTCGCGTTGCGCTCTGGAGCAAAATCGAGAGGTTTTCGCCGTCCCCGGCAATGTCACCAACAAGAATTCATGGGGCCCCAACACACTAATCAAACAAGGCGCCAAGCTCACCGCGACGTGGGAGGACGTTTGGGAGGAACTCCCGCCGCAAGTACGACTTGCGCTTACTCCCACCACCACCGATGAATCGCAAAGCGGGCAATCAGCATCTCTATTCGGGGAAAGTGAGCTGCCACCACACGAAAGAAAGATACTGAAGCTGCTCAAAGCCGACGAAGCCATTCACATCGACCAGATCGTAGAAAGTCTGGAGGCCGACCTCTCCTCTTCAGAAATCTTCGCCGCACTATTCGAGCTGGAACTTGCGGGCAAGGTGAGACAGATGCCGGGAAAGAATTTTGTGAAAAGCTTCTAGGAAGCGATCAGCCATCAGCTATCAGCTGTCCGTGACGGCGGATAGCCGGAGTCGAATATGCAGAGTTTCAGGAACTTGAAAGTGTGGGAGAAGGCGCACGTCTTGACACTTGATGTATACAAGTCCAGTAAGAGCTTTCCACGCGATGAGCAATATGGGTTAACGAGTCAGATGCGCAGGTCTTCGGCTTCGATTGGTGCGAACATTGCCGAGGGATGTTGCCGAAAAGGAGACGCGGAGCTGGGGCGCTTTTTGCAAATTGCTCTGGGATCAGCGAGTGAGCTCGAATATCACGTGCTCCTCGCGCGTGACCTCGAGCTCATGAAGTCTGTGGATTATCAGCGGCTTTCGAGCGAAGTAATTGAGGTAAAGAAGATGCTGGCTTCTCTCATTCACAAGATGACAGCTGATAGCAGAGAGCTGACAGCCGATAGCTTTTTCTACCGCATTCATGCTAGCTTCAAAACCAGTAACCACCAATAAGAGGACACATTGTCAAAAGGTTTAGTCATCGTCGAGTCGCCGGCCAAGGCGAAGACCATCCAGAAATATCTGGGGAAGGGCTTCGTGGTCGAGGCTTCGCTTGGGCACGTTAAGGACTTGCCCAAGAGCACATTGGGCGTCGACATCGACAACGAATTCGAAACGGAATACATCGTCATCCCCGGCAAGGAAAAGGTTCTTGCCAAGCTGAAGAAGCTGGCCCTGTCTGCCGACAACATCTATCTTGCGCCTGACCCGGACCGCGAAGGCGAAGCCATTGCCTGGCACCTGGCCGAAGAACTGGGCGAGGAAAAAAAGGGTAAGAAGAAAAAAAAGAAGAAGGACGACGACGAGCCCGACCGCATCCGCCGCGTCACTTTCAACGAGATCACCAAACGCGCCGTACAGGATGCTTTCGAGCATCCGCGCGATATCGACCAGAATCTGGTTGACGCGCAACAAGCCCGGCGCGTACTCGACCGCCTGGTGGGTTACCAGGTCTCTCCTCTGTTGTGGGATAAGGTTCGCCGCGGCCTCTCCGCCGGGCGGGTTCAGACCGTCGCGTTGCGGCTCATTGTCGAGCGCGAGCGGGAAATCAAGGCTTTCCAGAAGGTTGAATACTGGACCATCGACGCTCACCTGGCCGGACCGAAGCCGCCGGCATTCGATGCCCGCTTCGTTGGCAAAGGTGAGGAAAAGGTCGAAGTAAATAATGGTGAGGATGCGGAAAAAATCCGCGCCGCGCTGGAAAAAGCCGACTGGCTGGTTCGCACCGTCGATCGCAAAGAGCGGCGCCGCAATGCGACTCCACCGTTCACCACCAGCAAATTGCAGCAGGATTCCTCCCGCAAGCTGCGCTTCAGCGTGAAGCGCACCATGATGATCGCGCAGCGTTTGTATGAAGGCGTGGAACTCGGTGAAGAAGGTTCGGTCGGTCTCATCACCTACATGCGTACCGATTCCACTCGCGTTTCCAACGAAGCCCTAGCGGAGGTGCGCGAGTACATTACTGCGCAATATGGCGCCCCATATTTACCGGAATCGCCCAATACATATAAGGAGAAGAAGGCGGCGCAGGCGGCGCACGAAGCCATTCGTCCGACGTCGGCGATGCGGCATCCCGACCAGATCAAGCAGTACCTGAAAGAAGACGAGTACAAAGTCTACAAGCTGATCTGGCAGCGCTTCGTGGCATCGCAGATCACGCCGGCCGTGTTTGATCAGACGACTGTCGACATTGACGCCAAATCAGGCGCGGAAACCTTCTGGTTCCGCGTGACCGGCTCCGTCCTCAAATTCGACGGCTTCCTGAAAGTTTATGAAGAATCCAAGGACGGCAAGGACGAGGAAGAAGAAGAACTCAAGCACAAGCTGCCGGCTCTCGAGCCCGGGCAAAAACTCACACTGAAAGAACTGAAGCCCGAGCAGCACTTCACCGAGCCTCCACCGCGTTACAACGAAGCGTCATTGGTCAAAGAACTCGAAGAGCGCGGCATTGGCCGACCGTCAACGTATTCCGCGATTCTCAGCACCATCCAGGAGCGCCAGTACGTACAGAAAATCGGCGGAAAGTTTTCGCCGACGGAAATCGGGCTGGTAGTCACCGACCTGCTGGTGGAAAACTTCCGCGACATTTTCGATGTCCAGTACACCGCGCGTCTCGAAGAAGAACTCGACGAGATTGAAGAAGGCAAGGAAACCTGGACTGACGCGCTCGCCGAATTCTACAAACGCTTCGCCAAGGATCTCCGTTATGCCGAAAAGCATATGGAGAACATCAAGCGGATGGAGAAGCCGACAGACGAGAAGTGCGAGCGCTGCGGCTCACCATTGGTGATCAAGTGGGGCAAGCACGGATCCTTCTACGCCTGCAGTTCGTACGACAAGGAGAATCCCGAAAGCTGCACCTTCACAAAGGAAAATCCCATCAACCTGCCCGACCTGGACTCCGCCGACATCCAGGAGACCACGCAGGAAGAATATTGCGAAAACTGCGGCCGCGTCATGGTCCTGAAGCGCGGACGATTCGGCCAGTTCATGGCCTGTACCGGCTATCCGGATTGCAAGACCACGCGGCGGCTTGATCAGGGCAAGAAGGTGCCCGATATCCCGCTCGACGAACTGTGCCCCAAATGCGGACGCAACATGATGATCCGCCACGGGCGTTACGGGGAGTTCACCACTTGCAGCGGCTATCCCGAATGCAAGTACGTGAAGCAGAATTTCATCGGGGTGAAGTGCCCGCTCTGCAAAGATGGCGACCTGGTCGAAAAGAAGGCGCGCAAGGGGAACACTTTCTACGGTTGTGGGAACTATCCCAAGTGCAAGTTCACATCCGCCGGAAAACCTCTTGCGGAAAAGTGCCCCACCTGCGGCAGCGAATACCTGGTAGAAAAATTCCTGAAGGCTGGGCCGGTTGTCGCCTGCCCCAACAAGGAATGCGATTACGAGCGCGAGATCCCAGGGGAAGCGGCTTCCGGGGCAGCGTCAACAACATAAGATCAACCAGCAAGGAGATTCATCGATGGCAAAAAGGCCAACTGCAGCCGACGCTCAGCTGATCCTGCAACTCTACGATCTCCGTCGCGAGGCCGAAATGCGCAAGGCCCGTAATTGGTGGACGGTGACTTTCTGGCCCAACACCGCGGAAGATTTTATGAAGGTAGCAAACTCGCTGGGCACGCAGGAAAACGCCTGGTTCCGCCAGGTTGCCGGCTATTGGGACTTGGCCTCTTCAATGGTCCTGCACGGAGCGCTCCATCCTGACCTGTTTCTCGAAGGCGGATTCAGCGGCGAGATGTTCTTCATCTTCGCGAAGCTCCAGCCCTTCTTGAAAGATGTCCGCGAGAAAATGAAAAGCCCCGGCCTTTTCCGGAACGTCGAAAACGTGATCAACATTTCAAAAGCTGGGCGCGAAAGACTGAAGTTGGTGAGCGCACGCGTAGAGTCAAGGCGTAAAGCGATGTCGGAGACGGCCAAAACCAGCTAGGGGAAACTGAGAACCAAAAACTGAGAACCAGAAACTAGGAACCGAGAACTGGTTTTCTACGAAATATACTCCCGTATATATTCGTCTTTCGACTTCGCCAATTCATCCAGATCTCCATCGAATATGACCTTGCCTTCGCGCAAAATCAGGAAGGCCATGGGGACTTCAGAGCGGGTGCCGCTGGCCAGCGGCTGCATTTTATTTGCCTTGCGATCGAAACAATGCGTCGCCATGATGAAGGCATCCTGCAGCCGGTGTGTGACCATCAGTGAGCTGGTCTTGTAAACGTCACGCTGTTTGACGATCAGTTCCACGATGGTTGTGGAAGTTACAGGATCAAGTCCCCCGGTCGGCGAATCGTACAGGATGACCTCCGGCTGCGTGATGATCGCCCTTGCAATCGCCACCCGGCGCCGCATTCCGCCGGACAGCTCCGCGGGAAACATGTCGACGGTGTGTTCCAGTTCCACAAAACTCAGGGCCTCTCGTACTCGCCGGTCAATCTCGTCTTCGGCAACGTCTCCGTCCTCGATCAGGCGGAATGCGACGTTTTCCCTCACCGTGAATGAATCGAACAGAGCGCTCTCCTGAAACACCATTCCAACTCGTCCTCGCAGGGTGAACAGATCCTTTTCGCTCATCTGGGTCACTTCTTCTCCCAGAACGCAAATTTTCCCCGAGTCGGGCTTCATCAACCCGAGCGCGAGTTTCAGGATGGTGCTCTTGCCCGAGCCCGCGACACCGAAGAGCGCCTTGGTTTCTCCATGCGCCAGCCGGAACGAGATGTTGTTCAGAATTTGTTTGTCGTCGAATGCAAGAGAAACATCTTCGAACCGAATTGCCTCGGCTGAGGGCTGCCGAGTGCCAGGGGATGGTGTTTCGAGCGGTAAAGTCGGGACGGGCATGGTCTAAATAATTATTCTTACTACCTTCCAGACTGTTAATCCTAGCGGTAGCCCAGCACCGCGATGAGCAGCTTGGTAACAAAGAAGTCCACCACCAGAATCAGCACCGATGCGACCACCACGGCCTGAGTCGTCGACCGTCCCACGCCTTGCGTGCCGCCTCGCGTCGACATCCCGAAATAGCATCCGACGGTTGATATAACGAAGCCAAAAAGTACAGGCTTGATCAGGCCCGTGGTCACATCCCGCCAGACCAGTGACTGCCAGGCGGAAGTCCAGTACTGCCGCGAGTCCAGCCCAAGCAACAAGCTCGAGACCATGTTCCCCCCCACCAGCCCGAGCAGGTCGGAAATGATAGTGAGGAAAAAGAGCATGACGACGGTGGAGACCACGCGCGGAGTCACCAGCTTTTTCGTCGGATCGGTACCCAGGGCGCGCATGGCGTCGATCTGTTCGGTCACCGTCATCGAACCGAGTTCGCTGGCCATACCCGAAGCATTGCGGCCCGCGACCATCAGCCCGGTTATGACCGGCCCCAATTCGGTAACCATTCCAACCGAAACCAGTTGCGCGATGAGGGTCAGCGAACCGAACCGTGAAAGCGTGCTGGCGCTGTTCAGAGCGAGAACGGCTCCGGTAAAACCACCAGTCAAAATTACGATGGGAAGAGAACCGACTCCGATCAAGTCGGCCTGCTGAATCATGTCGGTTACGTACAGGGGACGCCGGAAAAGATTAGCCAGCGATTGGCCGACCAGCAGCGCGTATTCCTGCAGCGCCTGGACTTTCTCCTTGGCAAATTCAGTGGGCGAAATGAGTTGGACCTGGAAGTCCCCAGCAGCCATGCGGTGCGCCCTCTCCCTGAAAGGAATATAGCAGAAAGCTCTCAGCTTTCAGCCGTCAGCACGGTAGCTAACTGAGAACAGAGAACTGACAACTGAAAGCTGGTAATCAACGCGCTGAAAGTGAATAGCAGTTGACGGCAAAAGAGGTGTGGTCCGAAGCCCGAAGTCCGACGCCCGGGTCAGTCTCTACTCCCGAACCTTCTTCTTGATCTCAATATTCAATCGCTTGATTTTCTGATTCAGGGTGGAAAGCGGCACGTGGAAACGGTCGGCGGCCTCGGTCTGGTTCCAGTTGCACTTCTCCAGCATGTCGAGGATGATGCGCCGTTCACAATCCTCCACGATGTCGAACAGGGAAGCGTCCCCCCGGTGCTCCAGGAGCGGCAGAGGTGTTCCACGGCCCACGATCGGGTCAGGCAGAAGGTCGGGGCCGATGTCCAGCCCGGTAGAGAGAACGACTGCGCGCTCAACTACGTTCTCCAGTTCGCGCACATTGCCGGGCCAGGAGTAGGAAAGCAGCGGGTGCAGCCCTTCCGGAGTCATTCGTCGGCGTGGGCGTTCATTTTCTTCCGAATACTTCGCTAGGAAGAAATCAACCAGCCGAGGAATGTCTTCCTTGCGCTGCCGCAAGGGCGGCAGATCGATGGTGATGACATTCAAGCGATAGAAAAGGTCGTCGCGGAACTTGCCCTCGCGAACCAGTTGCTTCAGATCCACGTTGGTGGCGGCGATAATGCGCACATCAACCTGGAGCTCGTGAACCCCGCCCAGATGCATGAATTTGCGATCCTGCAGCACGCGCAGAATCTTGCTCTGCGTGTCCAGGCTCATGGTACCGATCTCGTCGAGGAACAACGTTCCCCGGTCGGCGATCTCAAACAAACCTTTCTTGCTGGCGACCGCGCTGGTGAATGCTCCCTTGACATGTCCGAATAGTGTCGATTCCAGCAGGTCGGGAGGCATCGAACCGGTATTCACCGGCACAAAGGCGCGATCACGCCGCGGCGAGTTCAAATGAACTGCTTTGGCGATCAGTTCCTTGCCGGTTCCACTCTCGCCCTGCAGCAGAATGGTTGAACGGCTGGGGGCCACTTGCGCCACCAGGTCGAAAATCTTGAGCATGGGCTCGCTCTTGCCCACGATGTTTTCAAAGTTGTAGCGCTGTTTCAGAGCCCGCTTGAGCTGAACGTTTTCCGCTTCGGTGCGATGCCGTCCCACCGCGATGCGTACATCGGCCAGCAGCTTCTCGTTGTCCCATGGTTTCTGGACAAAGTTGGTGGCCCCCGCCTGCATCGCCTTCACCGCGTTTTCGACGGTGCCGTAAGCGGTGATCATGATGACTGAAAGCTCGGGATCGTGAGCATGCAATTCCGCCAGCAGCTCCAGTCCATTGCGGTCAGGCAAAGCCAGGTCGAGCAGAACCAGATCGAACGGGCGCTCGCCGATGCGCGACAATCCCTGGTCAGCCGTGGCGGCCGATTCCACGGAGTAGCCTTCGAGTTCGAGCAGGGTCTCGAGCGACTCGCGAATCGCAGCTTCATCGTCGATGATCAGCACCGCTCCCGCGGATGAGGAGGGTGATTCGTTGACGATGCGGCGCGGAAAGGTTGCCAGTTCAGACATTCACAGCCTTCTTGGTAAGCGGAAAATCCAGATAGAACGTAGTGCCCTGGCCCGGCTCACTCTCGACTCGAATCTTTCCCGCGTGCTCCTGAATAATGCCGTAGGTAACGGACAGGCCGAGGCCGGTGCCTTTGCCCTGGCCTTCTCGCGGCGCGGCTTTCGTGGTAAAGAATGGGTCGTAGATGCGCTGGATATGTTCCTGCGCAATGCCGGTGCCAGTGTCGGAGACGACTACACTCACTCCGTCTCCGTTCGATGTCACCACTCGCAGCCGGCCACCTTCGGGCATCGCGTCCCTGGCGTTCAGGAATAGATTCAGGAACACTTGTTGCAGACGCCCGGGATTGCCGCTGATCAGCGGCAGGTGCCCCGCCAGATCGTCCTCAACTTTGATCTTCGTGATCTTGAACTGGTGTTCCAGCAGCGCCAGGGTGTCCGCGATGATCTTGTTTACGTTCACTTCAGTAAATTCCGTCCCGCTGGTGCGCGAGAAATTCAGCAGGTTGTTCACAATCTCAGATGCGCGAAACGTCTGCCGCGTAATCTTTTCCAGCAACCCGCCCTTTTGAGGATCGTTCTGCAGTTGCTTCGAAAGCATCTGGGCATACGACGAAATCACGGCGAGTGGCGTGTTGACTTCGTGGGCCACTCCGGCGGCCAGCAATCCGATGGAAGAAAGCTTGTCTGCCTGCGAGAGTTGCGATTCCAGATCGATACGCTCGGTAATGTCGTCCACAATGATCAGGCGGCCAATCACGTTAAACTTCCGCGTCACCAGCGGGGCAATGGCGACATTTACGATGCGGCTCTCTCCGGTGGGCGTCGCCAGCCGGAACTTGTACAGGTTGTTGACTCCGGGGTTTTGCCTTACCCGGTAGAACTCCTCCACAAAAGCCGTCGGAAACACATCGCTCAAGGGACGCGTCAGCGCCTGCCAGCGGGGCAGGGCATACATCACTTCCATCTGCGAGTTCCACGATTCGATCCGGTCCTCGAGATCTACGGCCATCACGCCGACGTTGATGGACTCGACGATGTTTTCGTTGAAGTCCTTCAGGCGTTCGTATTCGGTGACTTTCTGCTCCAGCGATGCGTACAGACGCGCGTTCTGAATGGCGATTCCGATATAGCCAGCCAGCGTTTCCAGCAATTCAACGTCTTCGCTGGTGAGGAAGTCACCTTCCACGGTTTTTCCCAGGCCAAGGAATGCGATTGTCCGCTGCTGGGCCCGGCAGGGAATGTAGTAGTTCAAATCCAGCCGTTCGATTGCCTGCTGGGCGGTGATCGTTTCGCGAGGTACCTGATGGACGTTCTCCAGGAACAGGTGCCCTGCTTCGATCTCGGGCCGGGGCGCGCTGAGGAAGTTCAAATCCAGGCCGCTGGTCTGGGTCATGCCGAATGACTTCGCCAGAAAGAACTGTGCCGGCTCACCAGCGGCGAGGAAAATCGCCATGCGATCCACCAGCAACGTTCGCGACAGACGGTCAACCACTGAACTCAGCATGCGGTCGAGGTCGGTTTCCGCGCTCAGTTCGCGGCCAAACTCGATCAGCGTCTTGCGATAGTCGTAACGGGTGCGATAGAAGAACTGGTCGATCCGCTCCTGAATCCACTTGCGTACGGGATCGAACAGCAGCGCCGTTACCACCATGGCCAGGATCAATCCGATCGGCCCTGAGCTCGGCACCTGCGTGTGTACGAGTTCGGCGACGCCTGCGACCACCGCGAAGTAGACACCCACGATCGCGCCCGCGGCCAGGGTATAGACCATGCCGCGTTTGAAGATCAGGTCCACATCCATCAGCCGGTAGCGGAAGATAGCGTAGCCAAACGTCAGCGGCAGCAATCCCAGCGACAGCACCGAAACCTTCATGGCGGCGGTCGGCAGGGCGCCCGTCAGAAAAGGGATTACGTAGAACAGGGTGAATGGCGCAATGGCCAGAATCGTGCCGCGTGTAACCCACTTGAGCTGCTGCCGCAGGATCGGTGTGCTGGCGCGCCGGTAGCTGAACCACAGTACCGCCGCTGCCACCACGAAGAACAGGGCGAGGTAGCCCATCTGTATCCGGTCGAGGTTCCAGCGTACCCGTTCGCTGGCCTTCAGCAACCGCAGCGTAAAAATGTGAATGCTCAGCAACAGCATCCCGGGCACATAGATCGCGGGAATAATCCAGCGATGCTTGCGGATGGTGTTGCGCTTTTCCGGGAAGGTCAGAACAAAATGCAGGAACAAGGCCGGCTGTAGCAGCCATGCGACAACGTTGCCCCAGTAAATCGTCCAGTCAAAATCGTTCAACTTACCGCTGAACTTGAAGGCGTAGAAAATGAACGAAACCAGGCAGAAGATGTAGAAATGGGTTGAACTCGGGGCCGTCCAGCGCCGCAACAGAACGTACAGCCCGATTCCGAGATAGATCAGCGCAATGAAACGAAGCCAGTAGTTGAGAGAACGCTCCGCCGGAACCAGGATCACCGTCATGTCGACTGGCACCGACTGCCGGATCACGGAATATGTCGCCTTCGACCACGCCCCAACCCGGTACGTCTGCCGCATGCGGGTGGGAGTATCTTTTACCTCGCGCTCATTGATCGCGGTCAGGCGGTCGCCCACTCGAATGCCGGCCTTGTCGCCGGGACCGTTGGCCTCGACCCGTTCGGCTACCAGGCCGCCATTGCCCCCGGCCGCTTCCATCCAGGAAACGCCATCCCAGGGGATCAGGAAGTCGCGCTCTTTCTGAAAATTAATCCAGGCCAGAACCACCGCAGCCGTGGTGAGCAGGATCAGCAGCCCGGCGGTAAAGCGGATTTGGAATTCACGGTTCATTGACCGCAACGGCTCCTGTGCCAGGGTGAGGGAATCACCCGAATGATGGGTGTGCACGTTCGGGGCCACGGGAGTGTGCAAAGCAGAACCTCTAACTTACTTCAAAGAAAAGACTTCCCTGATTATAGAAGCGTCGGGATGGTAAAGCTATGTTTTTTGGAAGGCATATGTGTGGTTTAGTAACTCTATGCTAGCTATACGCTTAAGAAGCCGCCTTCGAACGATCCCTGCATTTCAGGCCGCGCCGAGGTTTCGGCATCAATGGGCAGCTGCCATCAGCAAATCGTCAACCACGAAAGTCACAAAGGTTCGTGAAGGAAACCCTGGCCATCAACCTTCGTGATACTTCGTGCCCTTGGTGGTATATAGATTTTGCCCAGCCCAACCCCCAACCCCCGACTCCGATAGAATCTCCTCTTCCCCTATATGACCATCACCGAAGAAATTATTGACCGCGAACGCCACTTCCTGCTGCCTACCTACAACCGCTATCCAATTGCCCTTGAGCGCGGCAAGGGGGTTTATCTCTTCGACCGGGAAGGGAACCGCTACCTGGATTTCGTCGCCGGACTTGGTGTCAACGCCCTTGGCCACGCTCATCCCCGGGTGCTCAAGGCAATTCGCGAGCAGGCCGCTCGAGCCATCCACTTTTCCAATCTCTACTACCACGAGTTTCAGGGACGACTGGCCGAGAAGCTCTGCCAGCTCTCCGGCCTCAACCGTGCTTTCTTTTCGAATAGCGGTACCGAGGCCATCGAAGGATCCATCAAGCTCGCCCGCCTCGCAGGTCATCGCGTAGGAGGCGAGGCCAAGAGCCAGCTGGTGGCTCTCGAGGGTTCGTATCACGGGCGCACCTTTGGCTCCATGTCGCTCACCGGACAGGATAAATACCGGAAGGGCTTCGAGCCACTGCTTCTTTCCAGCACATTGGGATCCTAAGCTTAGAATTCCACGTGGACAAGTTGTCGCGGCCGCTTCTATAGTGTCACCTAAATACTAGTGACTCCAGCGTAACTGGACTGGCCACAGTTAGGCCGCAAATGTAATCACACTGGCTCACCTTCGGGTGGGCCTTTCTGCGTTCGCGAGTGGACCCGATAAGCTCATGGAGCGGCGTAACCGTCGCACAGGAAGGACAGAGAAAGCGCGGATCTGGGAAGTGACGGACAGAACGGTCAGGACCTGGATTGGGGAGGCGGTTGCCGCCGCTGCTGCTGACGGTGTGACGTTCTCTGTTCCGGTCACACCACATACGTTCCGCCATTCCTATGCGATGCACATGCTGTATGCCGGTATACCGCTGAAAGTTCTGCAAAGCCTGATGGGACATAAGTCCATCAGTTCAACGGAAGTCTACACGAAGGTTTTTGCGCTGGATGTGGCTGCCCGGCACCGGGTGCAGTTTGCGATGCCGGAGTCTGATGCGGTTGCGATGCTGAAACAATTATCCTGAGAATAAATGCCTTGGCCTTTATATGGAAATGTGGAACTGAGTGGATATGCTGTTTTTGTCTGTTAAACAGAGAAGCTGGCTGTTATCCACTGAGAAGCGAACGAAACAGTCGGGAAAATCTCCCATTATCGTAGAGATCCGCATTATTAATCTCAGGAGCCTGTGTAGCGTTTATAGGAAGTAGTGTTCTGTCATGATGCCTGCAAGCGGTAACGAAAACGATTTGAATATGCCTTCAGGAACAATAGAAATCTTCGTGCGGTGTTACGTTGAAGTGGAGCGGATTATGTCAGCAATGGACAGAACAACCTAATGAACACAGAACCATGATGTGGTCTGTCCTTTTACAGCCAGTAGTGCTCGCCGCAGTCGAGCGACAGGGCGAAGCCCTCGGCTGGTTGCCCTCGCCGCTGGGCTGGCGGCCGTCTATGGCCCTGCAAACGCGCCAGAAACGCCGTCGAAGCCGTGTGCGAGACACCGCGGCCGGCCGCCGGCGTTGTGGATACCTCGCGGAAAACTTGGCCCTCACTGACAGATGAGGGGCGGACGTTGACACTTGAGGGGCCGACTCACCCGGCGCGGCGTTGACAGATGAGGGGCAGGCTCGATTTCGGCCGGCGACGTGGAGCTGGCCAGCCTCGCAAATCGGCGAAAACGCCTGATTTTACGCGAGTTTCCCACAGATGATGTGGACAAGCCTGGGGATAAGTGCCCTGCGGTATTGACACTTGAGGGGCGCGACTACTGACAGATGAGGGGCGCGATCCTTGACACTTGAGGGGCAGAGTGCTGACAGATGAGGGGCGCACCTATTGACATTTGAGGGGCTGTCCACAGGCAGAAAATCCAGCATTTGCAAGGGTTTCCGCCCGTTTTTCGGCCACCGCTAACCTGTCTTTTAACCTGCTTTTAAACCAATATTTATAAACCTTGTTTTTAACCAGGGCTGCGCCCTGTGCGCGTGACCGCGCACGCCGAAGGGGGGTGCCCCCCCTTCTCGAACCCTCCCGGTCGAGTGAGCGAGGAAGCACCAGGGAACAGCACTTATATATTCTGCTTACACACGATGCCTGAAAAAACTTCCCTTGGGGTTATCCACTTATCCACGGGGATATTTTTATAATTATTTTTTTTATAGTTTTTAGATCTTCTTTTTTAGAGCGCCTTGTAGGCCTTTATCCATGCTGGTTCTAGAGAAGGTGTTGTGACAAATTGCCCTTTCAGTGTGACAAATCACCCTCAAATGACAGTCCTGTCTGTGACAAATTGCCCTTAACCCTGTGACAAATTGCCCTCAGAAGAAGCTGTTTTTTCACAAAGTTATCCCTGCTTATTGACTCTTTTTTATTTAGTGTGACAATCTAAAAACTTGTCACACTTCACATGGATCTGTCATGGCGGAAACAGCGGTTATCAATCACAAGAAACGTAAAAATAGCCCGCGAATCGTCCAGTCAAACGACCTCACTGAGGCGGCATATAGTCTCTCCCGGGATCAAAAACGTATGCTGTATCTGTTCGTTGACCAGATCAGAAAATCTGATGGCACCCTACAGGAACATGACGGTATCTGCGAGATCCATGTTGCTAAATATGCTGAAATATTCGGATTGACCTCTGCGGAAGCCAGTAAGGATATACGGCAGGCATTGAAGAGTTTCGCGGGGAAGGAAGTGGTTTTTTATCGCCCTGAAGAGGATGCCGGCGATGAAAAAGGCTATGAATCTTTTCCTTGGTTTATCAAACGTGCGCACAGTCCATCCAGAGGGCTTTACAGTGTACATATCAACCCATATCTCATTCCCTTCTTTATCGGGTTACAGAACCGGTTTACGCAGTTTCGGCTTAGTGAAACAAAAGAAATCACCAATCCGTATGCCATGCGTTTATACGAATCCCTGTGTCAGTATCGTAAGCCGGATGGCTCAGGCATCGTCTCTCTGAAAATCGACTGGATCATAGAGCGTTACCAGCTGCCTCAAAGTTACCAGCGTATGCCTGACTTCCGCCGCCGCTTCCTGCAGGTCTGTGTTAATGAGATCAACAGCAGAACTCCAATGCGCCTCTCATACATTGAGAAAAAGAAAGGCCGCCAGACGACTCATATCGTATTTTCCTTCCGCGATATCACTTCCATGACGACAGGATAGTCTGAGGGTTATCTGTCACAGATTTGAGGGTGGTTCGTCACATTTGTTCTGACCTACTGAGGGTAATTTGTCACAGTTTTGCTGTTTCCTTCAGCCTGCATGGATTTTCTCATACTTTTTGAACTGTAATTTTTAAGGAAGCCAAATTTGAGGGCAGTTTGTCACAGTTGATTTCCTTCTCTTTCCCTTCGTCATGTGACTTGATATCGGGGGTTAGTTCGTCATCATTGATGAGGGTTGATTATCACAGTTTATTACTCTGAATTGGCTATCCGCGTGTGTACCTCTACCTGGAGTTTTTCCCACGGTGGATATTTCTTCTTGCGCTGAGCGTAAGAGCTATCTGACAGAACAGTTCTTCTTTGCTTCCTCGCCAGTTCGCTCGCTATGCTCGGTTACACGGCTGCGGCGAGCGCTAGTGATAATAAGTGACTGAGGTATGTGCTCTTCTTATCTCCTTTTGTAGTGTTGCTCTTATTTTAAACAACTTTGCGGTTTTTTGATGACTTTGCGATTTTGTTGTTGCTTTGCAGTAAATTGCAAGATTTAATAAAAAAACGCAAAGCAATGATTAAAGGATGTTCAGAATGAAACTCATGGAAACACTTAACCAGTGCATAAACGCTGGTCATGAAATGACGAAGGCTATCGCCATTGCACAGTTTAATGATGACAGCCCGGAAGCGAGGAAAATAACCCGGCGCTGGAGAATAGGTGAAGCAGCGGATTTAGTTGGGGTTTCTTCTCAGGCTATCAGAGATGCCGAGAAAGCAGGGCGACTACCGCACCCGGATATGGAAATTCGAGGACGGGTTGAGCAACGTGTTGGTTATACAATTGAACAAATTAATCATATGCGTGATGTGTTTGGTACGCGATTGCGACGTGCTGAAGACGTATTTCCACCGGTGATCGGGGTTGCTGCCCATAAAGGAGGCGTTTACAAAACCTCAGTTTCTGTTCATCTTGCTCAGGATCTGGCTCTGAAGGGGCTACGTGTTTTGCTCGTGGAAGGTAACGACCCCCAGGGAACAGCCTCAATGTATCACGGATGGGTACCAGATCTTCATATTCATGCAGAAGACACTCTCCTGCCTTTCTATCTTGGGGAAAAGGACGATGTCACTTATGCAATAAAGCCCACTTGCTGGCCGGGGCTTGACATTATTCCTTCCTGTCTGGCTCTGCACCGTATTGAAACTGAGTTAATGGGCAAATTTGATGAAGGTAAACTGCCCACCGATCCACACCTGATGCTCCGACTGGCCATTGAAACTGTTGCTCATGACTATGATGTCATAGTTATTGACAGCGCGCCTAACCTGGGTATCGGCACGATTAATGTCGTATGTGCTGGGGAAAG
>JADMIO011201662.1_pt1 | contig 101024 bp, 89 predicted proteins | sample 8958161 | NCBI WGS metagenome assembly JADMIO01 (sample SAMN16585339, study PRJNA669376) | soil metagenome | isolation source: Crop rotation soil | place: USA: Cullars Rotation, Alabama | collected 2011 | reverse complement strand
CGCGACTTCAAGTCACGTGAATTCCAAGCTTCGGATCCCACTGTGCTGGAAAGGGCTTCGTCAAGGTCGGTGATGGGTGTCCTCACGTGGCGATTCTAGCAGTGCGCTTCCACTGAGTGGAGGCATATGCCGGCGACATTCGTCCGCTTGCCCTCTTTCGCTTGGTCCCACGGAGTGGACCAGCGGTGCCCGGTTTCCGCAAACCGTGTATCGGCCTCAATACAGCCAGACACACGGGGCGCTGCCGGCTGGCCGTCCCTGCGCGCTGGGGTTTCTCGCGTGGGCGTCGTGGTGCTGCTGGTCGGATGCGGCCGCGATTCGCGGTTCGTGCTGCTGCGTGGCCGTCGGGAATCGGGGGCCGTGGGATCGTTAGCGACCGCGGTCTTCCCGAACGTTATACGTCGTTCGGCGCAGCACTTGTGAGGCTTCTTGCTTCCACGATCATCGCGTCGAGAAGTAATGCCGCCCGATGAAGGCCCATTACTCGGTGCTCAATTCAATGGCGAAGATGCGCTCGGACTTACCGTGCTTAGCGATGAACTCCACACGCATTCGATCACTTCCCGTTCGCCTTCGCTCGAACGACCGGCGAGCACGTTAGATAAGCTGGCGGCCGTAGCTTACACTCAAACTACATGCTCAACCGGGGGTATGCCTACACGACGGTGATCAGCAGCAGGTACCAGGGGCAGAATCTGCTCTCCCACATGGCGAGCCTGTACCGCCATTCAAGCCCCCAGGAATGGCAACAACGGCTAAACGACGGGGAAGTCACTCTGGATGGCGTGAGAGCCACCGGAAACGAATCGGTCCAGGTGGGCCAGACCCTCATCTGGAACCGTCCACCGTGGACGGAACCAGAAGCCCCGCAGCACTTCGAGGTGCTGTTTGAAGACCGCCATCTACTGGCAGTCAACAAACCCAGCGGGCTGCCCACGCTGCCCGGCGGCGGATTTATGGAGAATACGCTCCTGCGGCTGGTGCAAAAACAATCGCCTGACGCGAACCCGGTGCACCGGTTGGGGCGAGCCACCACGGGCATTGTGCTCTTCGCCAAAACGTCGCAGGCGGCTTCCGCACTATTCGCCAGTTGGAACACTCCCCAAATTCAGAAGATCTACCGGGCACTGGCGCAAAATGTGGCAGAGAGGGACAGCTATGAAATTCTCACCCGCATCGGCCTGGCGCCGCATCCGCTAATCGGTTCGGTGTGGGCCGCCCACCCTCGCGGCAAGCCGTCAAAGTCACTGGCCAGGGTAATCTCGCGCGATGCCAGCACTACTACGTTTGAGGTAAGCCTCGGTTCGGGGCGGCCCCATCAAATCCGAATCCACCTGGCTTCCATCGGCCATCCTCTGGTGGGCGATCCTCTGTACGGGATCACGGGCCAGCCGCTGGAAAATCTTCCCGGCCTTCCCGGCGATGGCGGATATTTCCTGCACGCCCAATATCTGAAATTGCAGCATCCCATCAGCGGGGAAAGAATCGATCTCGAGGCGGATTTGCCATCCGGATTCGGACGCGCGCGATAAGGTCCTACCGGAGGGCCGGTATTGCGTTTGGCGGTGGCTCTTGCAGCGGCGGCCGAATTCGCAAAACGGAAGCCGCGAATAAATTTCCCTGCAAATTACTTGTCATGGTAAAGTTGTTTGAACGTCGGAGGACGTCAGGAGAACCATGAGGCATTTATTTTTGTTGGCGGCGCTGCCGTGCGCGCTGGTGGCGCAGACGCTGGAGGGGACGTGGCAAGGAACACTGATTCCTCCCAACCAGAATGACGGAATCCGTCTGGCCTTCAAGATCGACAAGAACGGGAATGCTTATCAAGGCACGTTCTACAATCTTGCGAACGGCCGCCAGTTCAACCTCGGGGCCATCACGCTCCAGGGCAACGCGGTGAAGATCGCGATTCCCGGGAACGGGATGAACTACGAGGGCAAGCTGGAGGCCGATGAGAAATCGATCACGGGCAATCTGCTTCAGGGGACGAATCCCCTGCCCCTCCCGTTGAAACGCGCGTCGTCCGAGACGGCCTGGGAACTTCCGCCCGCTCCGACTGCTCCGAAGCCGCTGCCCGCGAGCGCGAAGGCGGAATTCGACGTGGCCTCGATCAAGCCGACGGGGCAACCGGGCGGCCCGGGCATGAACGTGACGGCCACCGAATTGCGCGCCCGAAGCATCAGCCTCGCGGACGTGATCACCTTCGCCTTCGAACTGCACCTCACGCAGGTGGCGGGGCTGCCGCGATGGGCCGAAACGGATGGGTACGAGATTGTCGCCAAGCTTCCGCAGGGGGGCGATCCGAGCGATGACCAACTCCGTACGATGCTCAAGAATCTGCTGCAGAGCCGTTTCGGCCTGGCCTTCCATACGGAGAAGCGGGAACTGTCGGTGTACATCATCAGCATCGGAAAGAATGGAGCGGCGGGCGTGAAGCTGGTGAAGAACACCACTAACGGCGCGAGGGTTGGTGCGCAAGGTTTGGGAAGGACGACGTTCAACGGCGTTACCGTGTCCGGCTTCGCTACCCAACTGCAAATGCGGGTGCTCGACCGGCCGGTAATCGATCGAACGGGTCTCACGGATCGCTACGATTTCACGCTCAACTGGAGGCCGGATGAAGGCCAGTTTCCGCGCGCATCCGCGGCCCAGCGCGCACAGGCGATTGAGGCGGGTGCGGACGCCCTGCCGGATCTGTACTCCGCGATGCAGGAACAGCTCGGTTTGAAGCTGGAGGCGGCGAAGGTTCTAACGGACGTGTTGGTCATCGATAAGGTGTCGAGACCATCGGAGAATTGAGCGGGGGGTTCGAGAGCGGGGCGTGCGGCAGTTTCGGTGGGGGCCTATCTCTGGGCGAAAGTGCCCTCCAGACCGTCCATAGATGTTAGACTTGGGTCACATTCCGTTCCAAGGGCCGCCGCACGGAAATCCGGGACCTCTCTTTCAGCCGAATGCAGAGAGAGAGAGCACGGTGCTCGATTTATCGGAATCACGCCCACTATTCCAGGAAACAGACGAGTCTTCTGGGGCCGCTTGGCTGAAAGCCTCCATCGAGGCGATCCAGGAGGCCCACCTGGTGATCGGAAAGTCTGTCCGACTCATGAAGGCGGCCCGGGAAATCCTGCGCGCGAGCGGACAACAGGCAGACCATTTCCGCGCCGCACCAGGGTTGCAGATGCTGCAGGGGCACGGATTTGAGCGATCCAGCCGCACGCTGATGCCTGCCCGGCTTTCGGCTGAACTTGCGCACGGTGATGGCGCGTTCCTCTGCGAAGAAAGACGGCGGCTGCAATATGCACGCCAGATGACGGTGGCGGCCTACCGCTGGGCGGCGACGGCTCTTTGTCTGGCGGGTACGCCGATGGAATTTGAAGAAATTTGGCGACTGGCGGAGGACGCCCGCGTACAGTGCGCGATCGCGGCGGAAGATCTTTCGCGTCACTGCGCTGTCCATCGTTGTTCCGTTCTCCCACTGTCCAGCCTCGACCTCGTTCAATAATTATTGTGGCTGTTGTCGATTTTCCGTCTCTCCGGACGATTAAGGGATGAGCTACCGGTTCCACAGGAACCGCGAGTAGTTGCCGGAAACGAACATAGAAAGAGGGAGATCATGCCACATTATCTGGTTGCCAACTACCTGCCTGACGACTTCGACCCGTCCGTTGTGACCGAAGCGATGATCGAGGAGATCCATACGCTGAATCGCGAAATGATTGCTGCTGGTGTGCGAAGGTTCGCATGCGGCATATCGGCGGCCTCGGCGGCCAAGACGGTGCGCAAGCAGTCCGACGGCAAGGTGGTGGTCACGGACGGGCCGTATACCGAGACCAAGGAGCACCTGGGAGGTTTCTGGATTCTGGAAGTCGCGAATCTGGAAGAGGCTCTCGCGTGGGCGAAGCGAGGCGCCATCACGTGCGATGCGGTGGGCGAGGTGCGCGAGCTGCTTTTCTACCCGGCTTCGGGCGGAGAGTAGGTTTCGGGGCGAGGAAGAAATAGGTGCTCAGGGCCGGCAAGAGTGCCGGCCTGCAGCTCTCCTGGAGTTTTTGTTCTTTGGGAGATGGCGGCGCGGAGGAAAAGCAACGGCAAGAATGGAGATCGACTGAGGCGGGTGAGATCAATGTCGCTTCGGGGCGACGAATTGTTCATGGCGGAGGAGCTGGCTGAGGCCAGTCTGGTGTGGAAGAAACGGTGCTCCGGGCCGGCAAGAGTGCCGGCCTGCAGGCATGAGTGCCTGCCCCACAGCGATCCTGGAGCTTTTGTTCCTTAGGAGACGCGGCGCGGAGGAAAGACGTGCGCGCAGTCTGGTGTGGAAGCGGCGCCCCACAGGTTAGTGTAGCCAGGCTAGTTGGGTTTCGATTTCGAGGATTTGGGTGGCGGGCGAATCGTCGGGGAGGCGGACGAGGGCGGATTCGATGCCGCGATGACGAAGGATCGCGAACAGTTCGTCGGATTGGGGATCGACCGCCGAGGCCAACACCAACGTGGGAGTCTTCCATTGGGCGGCGAACTGGAGGGGCGAATGCGTCACCATTTGCGTGGTATCGAGCCACGGCAGGCGCTCGGATTCCAACAGTAAATTGACGACCGCGTGGCGGGCGATGGCGGCAGTAAAGCGATCGGTGTGACCGAGCAGCCAGGCGGCCAGCAGTCCTCCTTTCACAACGACCCGTTTGGGATCGACGATACCCTTGGCGCGCACGAAATCGACCGCGGCAAGAAGATCGTCGGCGTCGTCTCCGGGATAGGCGGAAGGGAGCAGGCGGCCGAATTGTTCGCCGTAACCGGGCGAGCCGCGGGGATTGACGCGTAACACGAGCCAGCCGCGCGCCGCCAGGATTTGTGCCTGGAGGGAAAACTCCGGGCCGAACATGCGGCGCGGCGCATCGGCGATGTCGAGCAGCATTGGATAGGTTTTCGAGGGGTCGAAATCGGGGGGCTTCACCAGCCAGCCTTGAATGTTTTTTGCGCCCGAGGGGACGCGGATCTCTTCCACGGCGCCCGTATCATGGGCGGCGAACTGAGCCTCGGCAGGGGCCGCCAGGACGATGGGTTGGGGCGGCAGGTCGACGGCAAACGATACGACTTCGACGGCGCGCGCGGTGGTTCGCACGGTGGCGGCGTGGCCGTTATCGGCGAGCGAAAATCCGTTGAGACGTTCGATGGCTTTGGTGACCTGGCGCAAAGTGGCATCGGCGCGGGAGGCGTAGATGTGGGTGGAGCCGGCGTCGTCGGCGGTGAAGTAGATGGTGCGCGAATCGGAGCTCCAATGGGGATAGGAGGGGTCGCGGTCGAGCGCCCCGGCGAGAGGCTTGACGCGGCTGCCGTCGGCATTCATGACGAAGAGTTTGCGAAGGGAGTAGCTGGCGGGCTGGGAGTCGTAAGACATCCAGGCGATTTTCGATCCATCGGGCGAGGGTAGCGGGTGCATTTTGCGGCCGGGTTCCTGAATGGCGCGGCGGGAGGTGCGATCGGCCAGTTGGAACGAGTAGATCTCGCCATCGGACGAAGCAATCAGAATGGACTTGCCGTTCGGCATCCAGGCGGGTTGGCCGATGGCGTCGAAACCGGGGGCGGAGATGGGTTCGGGGCTGGAATCAGCCGTGGCGGGCGCGATTTTCAGCGCGGAGCTGCTGGAGGTGCGGCGCCAAAGCATGGGCAGAATCGCTTCGGGCGCCCAGGCAGGGAGGGCAGCGGGAACGGGAGCGGGGGAAGTGAAGGCGATGGCCCGGCCATCGGGTGACCACGCAATTTCGGCGGCGGCGGTATCGATTTTCGTCTTTTGGCTGGTGCTGAGAGTTACCAGATGGATTGCGCCGTCCGAAATCCAGGCGATTCGCTGCCCGTCGGGCGACCAGCGCGGGCAGAGGTCGTGGGTAGGCCCCTCGGTGAGTTTGCGGGGAGTGCGATCGCGGAGGGAGACCAGCCAGAGGTTGGAGTAGGTGGCATTGGCGGTGCGGTCGTGAAAGCTCTCGACGTACACCACCTGTTGTCCGTCGGGGGAGATTTGAGGATCGGAAGGGGTGCGCTGCGTCCAGAGGTCGTCCGCAGTCCAGGGCCGGGTGGCAGGCCAGGCGGGGAGGGAGAGCAGCAGCAGGGCGAGGCTGAATCTCAGCACGAACTCAGTTTCTCACGGGAGCGGGAAGGTCTGGAGTCAAGCAAAAAGGCGCTCCACCCAGAGCCGGGGGAGCGCCTTTGAACTTGTTGATAGTAGTTACTTTATACCTGGAACGAGCTACCGCAGCCGCAAGTGCTTTTCACTTGGGGATTGTTAAACTTGAAGCCGGCGCCTTCCAAGGTTTCGACGTAGTCCACTTCCGCGCCGTCCAAATACAACAGGCTGGCCTGGTCGACGAACACTTTGAGGTCGCCAAAGGCGAAGGTCTTATCCAACATGTTTGGCTGATTCTCGAAGGCCATGGAATAGCTGAAGCCGGAACATCCGCCGCCCACGACTGCGATTCGCAGGCCCGCGGGAGCCGGCTGCTGGGATGCCATGATCTCTCGGACTTTGCCGATCGCTTTTTCGGTTATCTGCACCATGCGTTACACTCCTGGAAAATTACGAGCTAAGCTCCGTTCCATTATACAATTGGCCGGAATCTTTCGCTGCTCAATCATTTAGATGCCATGGCGGGGCTGCGGGTCGCACCAAAACGAGGTTGAACTGCACTTTCGGAGAAATAGAGACGGATAACCGGGCCGGACATCTGTCAAAATAGGAGGCGATTCAGGTGATTGAAACCCGAATTCGCGGAAGGACGTCCCACTGGATGTATGGGAACACTGTCTAGTGCGCTCACCCTCCCCGGATTCGGAAGCAAGGTTGCGACCAAATCTAGAGTGGACTATCAAAACACCCCCGAGGGAGCTCTGGTAAGCAGAGCCCAGGCTGGTGAACAAGCCGCTTTCCGCGAGATCGTGGAGCGGTATCAGTCCAAAGTGTTTGCCATCATCCATGGCATCGTCCGGCAGCGCAACGATGTGGAAGATATTGCGCAGCAGGTATTTGCCAAGGTTTACCTCTCTCTCAAGAATTTCGATTTCCGCAGTTCGCTGATTACGTGGATCTACAAGATCACGGTGAACGAGTGTTTCGACTATTTGCGCAAGCGCAAGGTGCGGAAACTGGTTTACGAAAGCGATTTGAGCGAAGACGAAGTGCGCCGTGTGGAAAATTCGGAGCCGGTGAACGAGAAGCAAGTGGGCGCGGATACGGATCTGGCACGCCGCGATTACGTGTTGAAGCTTCTTTCCCGGGTTTCCGAGGAAGAACGCATGTTGTTGATGTTAAAGGAAGTAGAAGGTTTCTCGGTGGAGGAACTGGCGGACCAGACAGGGATGAACGAGAACACCATCAAGGTGAAACTGTTCCGCGCCCGGCAGAAGCTGGTCAAAGCCGCTCAGCGGTTGGATCGCGCGCCCGGCCTGGTGGCTGGATAATGGTAGTTCCTGGATTTTGATCCGAGTTGCAGCAGCCCGAAAACGGACATCAGATTCGTGAAGGGTCAGGCTTTGAACGTGGTATTTTACAACTTTAAGGGAAGAAACTTATGCACGCGGTAGTGATGGATAGCCTCGAAGAGTATCTTTCCGGTACTCTTCAACCGGTAACGCAGCGGAAGATCGAGGCGCACCTGAGCACGTGTCCCCAATGCCGGGAAGAGATCCAGAGCATGCAGGAAGTTTCCCTTTGCTTCGGATCGTTCAAGCAGACAGAGACCGAGTCCTGGGATATCGCGCCGGGGTTCTACTCGAAGGTCATGGAACAGGTGAGCGAGCGTCAGGCCGCGCCCAGTTTCTTCAGTTTGTTTGCGTTGGACCTGGCCTTCGGCCGCCGTCTGGTATTTGCCTCGTTGTTGACGATGGCGGTACTGGGTGGATTGCTGATGAACCGCGAATCCGAGTATCAAATGGGCACTTCGCCGGAAGCGATCCTGGCGCAACAGAACTCTCCGGCATTTGAAACCGCTCGGGCCGAAGACAATATGCTGGTGACGCTGACTGCTTATGAGCACTAGCCCCAGCTTGCTGGAGAGGGTCTCAGACAGCCGTACCTGGAACCCCAAAGTAGTTTGCGGCATCAGCCTCGCCTTGGTTTTCTTGTGCGGCGGAATGGCGGGCGCGCTTTTCATGGATCTCCGCATCCACAACCGGCAGCGGCCGCCCATTTTTGAGACCGCGCAGGGCCAGGCGGCGTACTTCGAACATCTGCAAAAAGAGTTGAATCTCAACGCCGAGCAATCGGAACAGGTCAAATCGATCCTCAACGATTTTTGGCAGTACTACCGCACCGTGCTGAGCGAAGGTCGAGGCCGGATCGAGCAGGTCCTTACCGTCGAACAGCGCATCCGGTTTGAGCATCTCCTGCAGGAACAGAAACGCTGATCGGGGCTAAAATCCCCCTCGCCTTGACACCCTCCGTGCGGGCCGTCACAATAATGATTCCATGCACTTTCATCGACTCTTTTCTTGTGCTGCCATCGTCTTGGCGGCCATTAGCCTGACTTCCTGCAGCCAGGAGAAGGAATCCGTGCGGGTGTATGAGATGGGGAGTCAGGTGGTAGCGGGAAGCCTGCGGTACACAGTCTTTGAAAACCAGTGGCTACCCCAGCTCGGCAGCGGAGACAACGCGCGCGTTCCTACCAATCGTTTCTTCCTGGTTCGTCTTTCGGTGGTGAATAGCGGAAGCGAAGAGTTGATGGTTCCGAATCTCACGCTTACTGACGATCAGGGGAACATTGTGGAAGAATTGTCCAACGGGGAAGGAGTCACCCAATGGGTTGGCTACCTGCGTAAGGTCCGTCCGGCCGATTCCATTTCGGGCAACATTATTTTCGACGCCGCTCCGAAGCATTACAGCCTTCACATCACGGACGAGAACGGCGAGAATCCCGCGATTGTCGACTTACCGCTGAGCTTCAATGCGGAAACTCCCGCCATGCCGGTACCGAATATCCGTCCAGACTTCAACGCACCGGTGAAGAAGTAAGCTCTTCAAGCTGTCCCGGGCCGCCCGCGTAACTTTTGTCTCTCTAGCCACCTACCGGCCTCGGCCGGCGCTCCGCTCGCATAGAATGAAAGCATGTGGGCCGCTGCGTTCTTCCTTCTGATGCTGCAGACGCCGGACTACGATGCCGAAGGCGCCAAGGCGCTGGACGAAGGCAAGTACCAAACAGCGGCGGACCTGTTCCGCAAGGCGATCGCGGCCGACGCGCAAGACTACTATGCGCATTTCAACCTGGCCATGGCTCTCACGCTGCTCAATAAAGACGCGGAGGGAATCGCGGAATACCGCACGACTCTGGAGCTGAAGCCGAACTTATATGAGGCGGAGCTGAATTGCGCGATCCTTTTGCTTCGGCAGAAGAATCCGGCGGATGCCTTGGTCCTTCTGGAAGACGCGGTCACGCAGAAGCCCACGGAATACGCTCCGCGGTTCTACCTGGCGGAAGCGCTGGTACAAACGGCCCAGTGGGAAAAGGCCTTCGATAGCTACAAACAGGCTGCCGGACTTGATACGAAAGCCGCGGCCGCCGAATTGGGGATGGGGCGTGCGCTGGCCATGCAGGGGAAACTGGATGAAGCGGCGCCTCATTTCCGAGAGGCCATCCGGCGCGATCCGCAGTATAAGGACGCGCTACTGTCGCTAGCCGCGCTATACGAAGAGAGCAAGCGTGTGGCGGAAGCCGCGGCGATTTACGCGGAGTTCCCGGAGAATGCCGCTGCGCAACAACGCCGCACGAGCCTGCTATTAAGCAATCAAAAGTACGCCGAAGCCAAAGCGCAGCTGGAGGAGATTTACCAGAAATCACCCACTCCCGCCAACCGCAAGGCGCTGGCGTCGGTTTACCTGCAGAATCAGGACCTCGACAAGGCGTTACCGCTACTGCAGACCGCAGTTGCCGAGGAGCCATCCAACTACGAACTGCGAATGGGCTATGCGCACGCGCTGCGCGATCGCAGAAATTTTCCAGCCGCGGCGCTGCAGTTTCAGGAAGCTGCCAAGCTGAAACCGACCGAGGCCAAAACCTGGGCGGAGTTGGGCGGCATGCTTTTCCTCACCAAAGACTACGAACGAGCCTTGGCCGCGTTGGCGCAGGCCCGGCAGTTGGGAGACACGAATCCAGGAAACTGGTTTGTGACCGGAGTGATGCTGGATTCGACTCGACAGCTGAAGCCGGCTCTGGAGGCATACCAGAAATTCCTCTCGATGAGCGAGGGCAAGAGTCCTGACCAGGAGTTTCAAGCGAGGCAACGGTCCCGATTGATCCAAAGGGAGTTGGAGAGACGCTAATGAGGAGCATGTATCTTGCCGCTGGTATCGCCTTAGGCCTACTGTTCGGGGGGCCTGCGCTGCAGGCTGATCTGACGAAGGCGATGGCCGAACCGAACCTGGAGAAGCGCTCCGGCCTGGCGTTGACGAACGCAGCCGCGGTCCTAAAGACGGCCCGCGCAGCCTACGATAAAGGCGACATCGATCAGGTGGCCAAGGACGCGGCGGAGATTCTGGAATCGGTGGAATTGGCGGCGAAGTCGCTTGCCGATAGTGGAAAGAATCCGCGCAAGAGCAGCTGGTACAAGAAGGCCGAAATCGCCACCCGTGATCTGGGCCGCAGACTCGGCGATTTTCAGGACGCCATGAGCTATATGGATCGGCCGATGCTCGATAAGGTGAAGGCGCGCGTGATCGAGATCCACGAGAAGCTGCTGATCGGTGTCATGGAGGGCAAAAAGAAATGAAAGCTCTGTTGATCGGCTGCCTGATGATGGCGGCGCCGCTGGCGGCCCAAAAAGACTTTCTCAGTCACGACGAAATCGAGAAGATCCGGGAGGCGCAGGAACCCAACCTGCGTTTAAGGTTGTACATCGATTTCGCGCGCGAGCGTATCGATCTGGTCAAGAGCCTACTCAGCAAAGACAAGGCCGGGCGCTCGGTTCTGATTCACGACGCGCTGGACGAGTACTGCAAGATCATCGACGCCATCGATACGGTTAGTGAAGATGCGCTGTCGCGGAAGGTAGAACTCAAAGTGGGGCTCGATACGGTGGCGGTGGCGGAGGCCCAGATGCTACCGGCGCTCAAGCGGCTGCGAGACAGCAATCCGAAAGATCTGGAGCGCTACGAGTTTGTGCTGAAGCAGGCCATTGACGCCACAACGGATAGCTTGTCGTCGGCCGAAGAGGACATTCACGAGCGCACGCTCGACATTCGGGATCGGGATGAGAGGGAGAAGCGCGAGCGGCGGGAATCGATGACGCCGGTGGAGCGCGAAGCGGAGTCGGCGCAGCAGAAGAAGGCGGCGGAAAAGAAAGCGGAAGAAGAGGCCAAGCCGGCTACCCGTAAGCCTCCCACGCTTTATAAGCCTGGCGAGAAGAAAGGCACCGGACCCGGGGGCAATGAATAACGCATCTGCTTGCCACAGATGAACACGGATGAACACGGATAAAAGAAAGTCGCTTTATGGTGTTCTATCTGTGTTCATCTGTGTTCATCTGTGGCTGAACTCGCTCTACTCGTAACGCAGGGCCACGATGGGGTCGATGCGCATGGCTCTGCGGGCCGGCACCAGGATGGCGATCGCGGTTGCCAGCAGTAGCAGGGCCGGGATGATGGTGAAGGTGGCGGGATCTTTGGCGGTGACTCCGAAGATCAAGTGCTGTACGAACACGGCCAGGCCATAAGCGGCCGGCAGGCCTACCACCAGGCCACAGACGGCGGTCACCATTCCGCGGCGGAAAATGGCGGTCATCACGTCGCCCCTTTGCGCGCCCAGCGCCATCCGCAATCCGATGTCCCGAGTCTGCTCATTCACCATGTAGGCCATCACGCCGTACACCCCGATGGCGGAGAGGACCAGCGCCAGGATGCCGAAGACTCCCATGAAAACCTCCACATACTTCAGCCCGATGGCGCGCTCATGGATGGATTTCTCCATGGTCTGCATGTTCGAGACGGGGAGTTCGGGGTCGACCGCGCGAATCGCCGCGGTCACGTCGCGGGCCACCAGGAGGGGGTCGCCCGCGGTGCGCAGGCCCATATCCATCCACAGTGCCGGCGCCTGCTGATAGGGCACGTAGATGGCGCGGCGGGGATTGCGGTCGTAGGGATTATGCACCATGTCGCCGACCACTCCGACAATCGTCATCCACGGCTGCGTGGAATCGGGTGCGCCCAACTTGATGCGTTGGCCGATGGGGGATTTGCCTTTCCAATACCGGGCTACGGCGCTGTCGCTGACCACCACCACTTTGGGAGCATCGGGCCCGTCGCTATCGTTGAGGAAGCGGCCTTCGCGCAAGGGGACATGGAGCATTGGGAAGTACAGGGAACTCGAAACCTGGTACATGCCGGAGGGCGGTAGAGCGGGATCGTAGGGGGCGCCTTCGACGGTGAACACCCGGCTGTTGGAGTGATTGCTGTAAGGCATGGCGGCAACAGCGGCGGCGGCTTTCACGGACGGCAGCGCATTCAGCCGGTCCAGCGTAGCGCGGTAGAACGCCGCGATCTGGTGCGGCTCCTTATACTTGGCCGCGGTCAGACCCACTCGTAAACTGAGGATGGTTGCCGGTTCGAGCTTTTCGCCGCTGGACAGCAGAGTGTGGAAGCCGCGATACATCAGGCTCGCGCCCACCAGCAGAACCACCGCCAGCGCGATTTCCGCGCCCACCAGAATATTGCGCAACAGATGCCGGTTCTTCGAGCCGGATCCACCGCGTCCGCCTTCCTTCAGACAATCGGCCAGATTGGGACGCGAGTTTTGCCAGGCGGGCGCCACGCCGGCCAGAATCCCGCTTCCCAGGGCGGCAGCCATGGTGAAGAGCAGCGCGCGGGAATCGAGCCGCATTTCTTTCCAGCCCACAATGAACTTTTCGATCTCGGCGGGCATGCCGCCGCGAATCACGTTGAGCCCGACAAACGCCACCACCAGTCCCAGAAGCCCCCCGGCCAGCGCCAGCAGGACGCTTTCGGTGATGAGCTGCGTGATAATCCGGCGGCGGCCAGCACCGAGGGCGGTGCGCACAGCGACTTCACGGAGCCGTCCGGTGGCGCGCGCAAATTGCAGGTTGGCGACGTTGCCGCAGGCAATCAGCAAGACGAAGCACACCGAGAACAGCAGCATGATCAGGTACTGATTGGTCTCCTTGTCCACGAGAAAGCGATGGATGTCCCACACCGCAAAGTGCCGGTCTTTGTTGGTATCCGGATAGGCGGTACGCAAGCGGGCGGAGATCCCCTCAGCTTCCACCGATGCCCGTTCGAGAGTGGCGCCGGGTTTGAGCCGGCTTACCGTTAGCAGCATTTGCGCACGCCGCGTGGTGCGCTGATCGGGCTTGAGGGCGATCGGAGTCCAGATGTCGATGCCGAGCGGAAATGCGTATTTGGGCGGCATGACGCCGATTACCTGGTAATTCTCGTCATCCAGCCGGATGGTAGAGCCCACCACGTTGGGGTCCGCGGCGAAGCGATTCCGCCAGAAGGCATCGCTGAAAATGACTTCGCGTTCGCGGCCGGGCTGGTCCTCGCCTTCCTGGAATCCGCGGCCGCGGGCAGGTTGTACGCCCATGACGTCGAAGAAATTGGCGGTAACCAAGGCCTGGCTGGCGCGGGACGGCTCGCCGCCCGCACCCACCACGTTGGCAAGACCCGTCTGCCAGCTCGCGAGTGCGGTGAGGCTGGTATTTTGCTGACGCAGGTCGTCGAGGTCGGCGGGAGCGGCCGAGTTAAAGTCGTCGGGATCGGTGGTGCGCTCGCCTACCATCACCAGAGTTTCGATATCGGGTAAGGGGATCGGCTTCCAGAGGAGGGCGTCCGCGCAACTGAAGGTGGCGGTGGTGACGCCGATTCCGAGTCCCAGCGTAAGGATCGATGCTGTGGCAAAACCGGGAGATTTGCGCAGCATGCGCAGGCCGTAGCGCACGTCATTCCATAGATTCATGCAATTTCCGCTTTCAAATAAGCCAATACGTCAGGACCATCACAGATGTTGCAATTTTATGTTCCTTTTGAGAACTTTCCGGCGTACTGTCTTCCCTGGCACTAAAAGTGCATGATCGGCAGTGTGCTTATCGAGACAGCGCCCACGCCCAGACGCCGGTCCAAGTTGCGCTCCTGGTGGTTTCTTTCGATTGTGTCACTCGCCATTCTAGTGTGCGGTGGAATGATCGTATCGGGCGGGTGGCTCTCGCCCATCGCCAAGCGGGAAATCATCAAGGCGCTGGAGCAGCGCTATCAGAGCCATCTCGAGATTCAATCGCTGAACGTTGCGCTTTTCCCCTATCCGCACGCCACCGGCGAGGGATTAGTATTCCGGCAAAACGGCCGGGAAGGCGCGCCGCCATTAATTCGGTTGCGCCGCTTCGAAGCCAGTGCCAGTTGGCTGGATCTTCTGCAGACCCCGCGCCGCGTCGACGCCGTAATTCTGCAAGGGCTGGAGATTCGGATCTCGCGGCGGACCGACGAAGAGAAGCAACGCGAGAAAGCAGAGAGCGGCGATAACAAGAAAAAGAAACAGCCGAAGACCACTTTCGTCATCGAGGAGATGCGAGCCGATGGAACGCTGCTTGAGATTATTCCCAGCAAGCCTGGCAAGCAGCCCATGCAGTTCGAGATTTATCAGCTCACCATGACCTCCGTGGGACCCAATCAGCCCATGCGTTATCGCTGCGAGTTAAAGAACGCCAAACCGCCAGGATTGATCCATGCCGAGGGGAATTTCGGTCCCTGGAATGTGGAAGATTCCGGCCAAACACCGGTGACGGGCGACTATCGTTTTGCGGACGCGGATTTGGGCGTCTTCAAGGGGCTTTCGGGCAAGCTGTTCTCCACCGGGAATTTTCATGGACCGCTCGAACGGCTGGAAGTGAATGGGCAAACCGAGACCCCCGACTTCAACGTCAAGGCCGGCAATCATCCGATGATGATGAAAACCACGTTCAGCGCCACCGTGGACGGCACGAACGGAGACACGATTCTACATCCGGTGCGAGCGGAGTTGGGCCGCACGGTGATTGTCGCCGAGGGCAGCGTTTCGAATCTCCCAGGCACCAAGGGAAAAACGGTGTCGCTGATGGGAACGGTGGTCGACGGCGACCTTTCGGACATTTTGAAGCTGGGGGTAAAATCGGACACTCCGCCATTACGAGGGCGAATCAATTTCAAGTCGAAGATCGTGATTCCGCCGGGAGACAAGGATATTGCGGAGAAGCTGCAGCTCAACGGCAGGTTCGAAATTCCTAACGGGAAGTTCACCAGCAATTCGATCCAGCAAAAGGTGGGGACGCTGAGCGAACGGTCGCAGGGCAATACGAAGAGCAATGGCGAGTCGGACCCGGTGAGCGCGCTGGGGGGCAGGTTCATTCTGCGCGACGGCACGATCGCGCTGAGCGGTCTGATCTTCCAGGTTCCCGGGGCTACCATCCAGCTGGACGGGAAGTACAGCGTACCCACGGAGCAACTCGATTTTCACGGCACCGCCACTACCCAGGCGAAGATCTCGCAGATGACCACCGGCTTCAAGTCGTTCCTGTTGAAGGCGGTAGATCCGTTCTTCAAAAAGAACGGCGCCGGCGCGGTGATCCCGATTCATATCACGGGGACGCGATCCAAGCCTAGTTTCGGTTTGGAACTAAGGCGCAAAAAGGGAACGGCGGAAGGGCCGGGCGCCGCCGAAAAGGAAAGAGAGCGGAAAAAGTAAAAGAGCTTTTTCCGAGGGGACTGTCCCCTTTTCTATCCGGCTCGGTACGAAAGTCAACAAAGCGGGTACCATGGAAGGAGCATGGGTTCCGATCCGATTGAGCGGACACTCGGCGATTCCGGCAAGGAACAACCGCCTGTGTTTGCTTTGGTCATTTATATTCCGGGTCCACTGGGTGAATTCTTGGACGACTTGAGGCGTGAGCTGGTGCCGGGGTGCAATCCGCACGCGCACGTCAGCTTGCTGCCGCCCCGGCCTCTATCGGTCGACTGGAAAGTTGCGTCCCGGCAGGCCGCCTCCATCATGGAAACCTGGTCGCCTTTCGAGGTGGAATTGACCACCGTGGAAGTCTTTCCGGCCACCGACGTAGTGTATGTCGAAGTGGGCGATGGCGCTCACGAGTTGCACCGCATGCATCGGACGATCAATACCGGTCCGCTGCAGTTCGCCGACCCTTTCCCTTACCACCCTCACAGCACCCTGGCGCAGGGTCTGGATCCCGGTCGCGTAGCCGAGATCCGGGCGAGCGCCATCAGGCGCTGGAACGAGTACCGCGGCAGCCGGCGTTTTCTGGCAGAATCCGCCATGTTTGTGCGCAGCACCCGTACCGATTGCTGGATTGACCTGGCGGAGTATGAGCTGGGAAGAAGTGCCGTGAAATCCTGAGAGATCACTCGCGCCCACACCACTACAGTATTCACCGCGGCTGCCGATAATATTGTGTGCCCCACTGCTGCGCTGAGAGTGCGTTCGAGCGAGCCTATAACGTGGATACGATTGCCATTTGCGATACCGAGCCGATTGCGATAGAAGGATTGCGAAGCCTGCTGGACTCGGCCGAAGGGCTGCGTCTGGTGGCCACCGAGAGTTCCCTGGCGGAATGCATGGACGCGGTCCGGGACGTGCGCCCTTCGCTGCTGGTTCTCGACAAGGGGTTGGGAATCCTGGCCGTGATGGACGCATTGAAGGAGCTGCGCCTGATGAATCCCAGTCCTGCTGTGATCGTCTGGGGGGCGCCTCTGACCGAGGTGGAGGCGCTTCGCTTGCTGCAGGCCGGCGCCAGAGCCGTTATACGCAAGACTTCCAAACTGGATTTGCTGTTGCGTTGCCTTCGCAAGGTGGCGTGTGGAGTCACCTGGATGGACGAGGAATTGGTACGTGAGGCCGCGCGGCCGCGCAGTACCGGACACAGCCCCCTGACCGCTCGGGAAATGCAGGTGATGGAACTGGTGGAACGCGGCATGAAGAACAAGGATATCGGAGAGACGTTGGGTATCCGGACCGGCACGGTAAAAATCCATCTCAAACACATCTTCGAAAAGACAGGCGTGCGCGGCCGGTACGGCCTGGCCCTTACGGGATTGAAGGAAAAAGGACTGCTCGTGCCGGCACTGCTGGAAATCGAACATCCGATCATTTGACGCGTTCAGGCCGGTTCCCATAAAATAACACCCAGTGTCAGATTCTGAGACGAGTTCGCCGTATCGCGTCCAAGTATTGGATCGCGCGATGGCTATCCTGGACATTATCGAGAGAGCAGACGAAGACCTGGCATTGATCGAAGTTGCAGCCAGAGTGCAGCTGCACAAAAGCACGGCGCACCGGCTCCTGATGATCCTGGAGCGGCATCGCATGGTGGAACGCGAACCGCGCAGCGGACGCTACCGCCTGGGACTGAGGCTGTTCGAGCTGGGATCGCGCGCCATTGACCGCTTCAATTTCCGCGATTGTGCGCGCCCGCATATCGAACGTCTGGTGGTGGAGACCGAGGAAACGGTGCACCTGTGCGTGCTAGATGGCGGCGAAGTCCTTCATGTGCACCTGCTGGAACCGAGCCGCAGCGTTCGGATGGCGTCTAAAATCGGATTCCGCCATCCCGCCCACTGTTCGGCGGTGGGCAAGGCGATGCTGGCGCTCCTTCCGGAGACGGAGCTTGACGACATCGTCAGACAAAGGGGTCTGGCTCGTCAGACCGGGAAGACGCTGGTCACTGCGGACGAGTTGAAGGCAGACCTGTCGCTCGTTCGAGAACGCGGGTACGCCATCGACGATGAGGAAGGGGAAAACGGGGTTCGTTGCGTCGGCGCCGCGGTCCTGGGATCCGGAGGACGGCTGATGGGTGGGGTGAGCGCTTCCGGACCGTCTTTCCGTGTCACGCTCGAGCGGGTTCCGGCGATCGCCGCCTCGGTACTGCAAGCTGCACGGACCATCTCCGCGGAGTCCGGCTATCGCGGCGAGTGGCAACCCGAAACGATCCTGCCACCCGGTGTGCCGCCGAGCGCGGGGTAGTAGAATCTGCTTTTGGCAGCTTCGCCGTCTTCGTCACGGCTTCTGAGACCTTGCCGTTACCTATGGAACACGACCAGCACGTCCGGTGGCGCCTCACCTTGCGCGAGTCCGGCGCTGCGATGCAGCCCGGCTTAGGGCTCGACGGTTCCAGGCTAAGGGCCTGCGGCACATGATTTTAGACCGCTTCAGTCTGAAGGGCCGGAATGCATTGGTAACGGGTTCCCGGACGGGGTTGGGAGCCGGAATCGCGCTCGGGCTCGCCCAAGCGGGCGCCAACGTGGTGGTGAACGGCTCGCAGGCGGAGGGCATCGAAGACGTCTGTGAAGAGCTGCGCGCTTATGGAGTCCGCGCGGTGGCTGCCGTGGCGGATCTGGCGGATGCCCGGGCCTGCTTTGGACTGGTGGAGCGCACACTCCAGGAACTAGGTTCCATCGACATTCTGATCAACAACGCCGGCATCATCCGCCGCAATCCGGCGGCGGAATTCACAACCGAAGACTGGAACGACGTTCTGGAGGTGAATTTGAACGCGGTGTTCCGTATGTCGCAACTGGCGGGCCGGGAGATGCTGGCGCGCGGCGGAGGCAAGATCGTCAACATCGCGTCGGTGCTCGCATTTCAGGGCGGCATTTTGGTGCCTGCCTATGCGGCGTCGAAAGGCGCGGTGGCGCAGCTCACGAAGGCCCTGGCGAATGAATGGGCTGCGAAGGGCGTCAACGTGAATGCGATCGCGCCGGGCTACATGGAGACCAGCAATACCGCCGCGCTGCGCGCCGATCCGGTACGCAGCCGGCAGATCCTGGAACGAATCCCGGCAGGGCGATGGGGGAATGCGGAGGATGTGGCTGGGGCCGCAGTGTTCCTGTCGTCATCGGCAAGCGATTATCTTCACGGCCATGTGTTGGTAGTCGACGGCGGATGGATGGCGCGCTAGAACAGAGAATAAGGCAAAATGTCCCTGCAAATAAAAGCGAAAGAAGAATGCCGCTACGACCTGGTAGCGTTGGGCGAAGTCATGCTCCGGCTGGACCCGGGCGACCGGCGGGTACACACCACGCGATCCTTCGATGTCTACGAAGGAGGCGGCGAATATAACGTCGCGCGCGGGCTGAAGCGCTGCTTCGGAATGGAGACGGCGGTGGTAACGGCGTTTGCCGACAATCCGGTGGGCCGGCTGCTACAGGATCTGATTTACCAGGGTGGCGTCGACCAGAAATTCATCCGCTGGGTGGACTACGACGGGGTAGGCCGGGCGGTGCGCAACGGCCTGAACTTCACCGAACGTGGATTCGGGGCACGCGGTGCGGTGGGCTGCTCGGACCGGGGCCATACGGCGGCCTCGCAATTGAAGCCGGGCGACATCGATTGGGACGCGGTATTCGGCAAGAACGGGGCGCGCTGGTTTCATACCGGCGGCATTTTCTGCGCGCTTTCGGAAACCACACCGGCTGTTGCGCTGGAGGCGATGGAAGCAGCTCATCGCCACGGCACCATCGTGTCCTACGACTTGAACTATCGCGCCTCCTTGTGGAAGGCCGTCGGCGGGAAGAAGAAGGCGATCGAAGTGAATCGCACGCTCGCTCCGCTCGTGGACGTGATGATCGGTAACGAAGAGGATTTTTCGGCGGCCCTGGGGTTTGAAGTCGCGGGACTGGACGAGAACATTTCTAATATCGAGACCGCGGGTTTCCAACGAATGATCGAGACGGTAGTGAAGGAGTTTCCATTCTCGGTGGTCGCTACGACGTTGCGCAAAGCGACGACGGCATCGCGGAATGATTGGGGCGCACTTTGTTACGCGGACGGAGCGTTTTATCCATCGATTCATCGGCCCGATCTGGAGATTTATGACCGGGTGGGCGGCGGAGACGGTTTCGCGTCAGGCCTGATTTATGGTTTGCTGACGGGACAGACGCCGCAATGGGCGGTGGACTGCGGCGCGGCGCATGGCGCACTGGCAATGACTACACCGGGCGATACCACGATGGCGACGGTCTCTGAGGTGCTGCAGTTGATGAAAGGCAAATCGGCCCGCATCGTCCGGTAATCTGGAGCTTGCCCGGCGTCATCGAAGCGCGGGCAAGCCCGTTTTGGTATCCGGAGACTTATTCGGCTTTGCTCGAGCGGCGGCGCATGAAGATCAGCACGCCAAAGACGACAGCCAGTCCAGCACAAACTAATCGAAGCATTGCAGTATCCACAGGCGAACTCCTTTCCCTTTTCTTATCGACTGGCCAGAGGGAAAGGTTTAGCAGCGCGTGGCAGATTGTCCGTACGGGTCCCGAAAAATCGCGAGGCCCCTTATTGTCGCGGGCCGTGAGCGGACTACATCCGTTCGATCGCCGGGAAGAGGTCACGGACCAGGTGGGTGATGATCGGACCGATGGTGACCACGAACAGCGAGGGCAGGACGCAGAAGAAGATGGGAAACACCAGTTTGACCGCCAGCTTGGCGGCCTGCTCTTCAGCGCGCTGGCGTGCCATGATTCGAAGGTAGTCGGCATGGCCGCGCAGGCTCTGGGCAATGCTGGTGCCGAAGCGATCGGTCTGTACCAGCACGGCAACCAACTTCTTCACGTCGTCCACGCCGGTCCGATCCGCCAGATTGTGAAGCGCCTCCGAGCGGCGCTTCCCCGCTCTCATTTCCAGGTTCATGACCGCGAATTCGCCGCACAGCTCGGGATGTGCGGACTTCAGCTCCGCCGCTACCTGAATCACGGTCTGATCGAGCGCCAGTCCGGACTCCACGCAGACTACCATCAGATCGAGCACGTTCGGAAGTCCCTTCTCGATGGCGTGCTTGCGTCGCGCAACGCGCATCGAGAGAATCTGCATCGGCAGAAGGAAACCGGTAAACGCCGCGGCCGCGGTCACGAGAAAGACATCGTCCGGCGCGGCATGATTGCGAAGCGTGGTCATCAACCCTCCCCCGCCGGACAGCAGGGTGGTAACCACACGCGCGCCATAGAAGAGGCGGACCGCCGCGGGATCGCGAAACCCGGCGCGCATCAGTTTGCGCTTCAGCGCCGGCAGGCTCTTCGGGGTGGCGGGCACGAGCGATCCAACCCACTTGACCAGGCCCTGCCAGACAGCCGCGGTTGACGGCAGGAACGTGGACGCCAAGTGTCCGCGCTCCTGCAGCCGATGGAGCATGTTTACCCGCGCCAGTCCGAAGCGCAGGAACAGGAACGCCGTCCCCCCTGTCACCAGCACGAAAACCACTGCCGCCGTCAACAGCACATCACACCTCGATGGTTACGATCTTCTTGATGATCCAGTAGCCCACCAGCTGAAGGCCGAACGCCGCGGCCAGCATCTCATGACCGGCTGGATCGTCGATGAAAAAGCGTGCGTAACTGGGGTTTACGGTGTACATCAGGATCCCTACCGCCGCCGGAATCGACGCCAGAATCCGGCCGGACATCAATCCTTGCGCGCTGATAGCGCGAATTCGCGCGCGCAGCTTGAAGCGCTGCCGGATGATGTCGGCGAGCTTGTCCAGCAACTCGGCCAGATTGCCACCGGTGCGCTTCTGCAGCAGCACGGCCGATACGAAGAATTGAATGTCCAGCGACGGCACGCGGCGGGACATCTTTTTCAACACGATGTCGAGCGGTTGGCCGAGGTTCTGCTCTTCGTAGGTACGCCGGAATTCGCCGGCCATGGGATCGCTGAACTCCTTGTGCACCATTTCGAGCGAAACCGAAAAGGCGTGCCCGGCGCGCATCGAACGCGAAATGAATTCCAGACAATCGGGGAATTGTTCCTCGAATTTGAGGATGCGCATCCGCGCTTTACGGCGCACCCACTGCACCGGCGCCATCGCGCCCGCGGCCGCACCGGCGAGCGTCAGCAGGGGCATGGTGTTTCCGGTCGCGATCAGCATCGCCACAGACCCGATGAGCGCTCCGAGCGCGGACCGATGGATCAGCCCCACGGCTCCCCACTTCAGGTCGGCGGCCTCGAGCAATTGTTCGGTAGCCTCGCGAATTTTGAATCCCTGCAACAACCGCTTCGCCATGCGTCCCTGAGAGGCCGCCGGCGTTTGCATGAGCATGGGCTGCGAGGGGCGCGGCGCTTCCCTGGCCGCCTGGAGTTTGCCGGTGAGACGGCGCAGTCCGGTGGCATGCTCGCGGCGCGCAAACACTCGCGAGGCCAGTAGCATCGCCCCCATGGTCGAAAAGACGGTCAGCAGGAAGACTAGAATCATGGCATTCCGACCCCCATGACTTCGTCGAACAGTTCGACGGGCAGCCGTATTCCAGCGGCGATCAACTTCTCATTGAACTTGGGCAGTATGCCGGTGGCGGAAAATCGGCCGACCACTTCCCCCTGTGGCGAGAGCCCCAGTTTCTCGAAGACGAAAATATCCTGCAAGCTGACGATGCCCGACTCCATTCCGGTAATCTCGGTAATGTTCATGACGCGGCGCGTACCATCGCTCATGCGCGACACCTGCACCAGGATGTGGACCGCGGAAGCGATCTGCTGGCGGATGGCGCTCAGATGCATATTCGCGTTCGCCAAAGAAACCATCACCTCGAGACGCGAGATGGCGTCTCGCGGACTGTTGGCGTGGACGGTGGTGAGCGAGCCATCGTGGCCGGTGTTCATGGCCTGCAGCATGTCGAGCGCCTCTTCGCCACGCACCTCGCCCACGATGATGCGATCCGGCCGCATTCGCAAGGCATTGACGAGCAACTGCCGCTGGCGCACGGTGCCGTGGCCTTCCACGTTGGCCGGCCGAGTCTCCAGGCGCGCCAGGTGCGGCTGCTTGAGCTGCAATTCGGCGGCGTCTTCGATGGTGACGATACGCTCCCGCGACGAAATGAAGAACGAAAGCCCGTTCAGCAGCGTGGTCTTCCCCGCCCCGGTGCCGCCCGAGACGATGATGTTCAGACGCGCTTTCACGGCGGCTTCCAGCAGCAGCATCATGCCGTGAGTCAGTGAGCGCCGCTCCACCAGATCCGAAGGCATCAGCCGGTCCGTACCGAAGCGCCGAATGGATAGTAGCGGGCCGTCCACCGCCAACGGCGGGATGATGGCATTCACGCGCGATCCATCCGCCAAACGGGCGTCCACCATGGGATTGGATTCGTCGACGCGCCTGCCCACTTGCGATACGATCCGGTCGATAATCCGCAGCAGGTGCGGGTTGTCGTGAAAGCGCACGTTGGTGGTTTCCAGGACCCCGGCGCGTTCCACATAGACCTGCGCGAAGCCGTTCACCAGAATGTCGGAAATGGTGGGATCCTGCAGCAAGGGTTCGAGCGGCCCGAGGCCAAACACTTCGTGCAGCACTTCCTCGCTGATCTGCTCCTTCTCGCGGGCGGTCAGCAGGGTAGGCTCCTGCTCCACGATGGTGAGTGCGGCCTGGCGCACTTCGGCGCGAATGCGATCGTTCTCGATGCCAGCCAGCGCGTCGAGGTTGATCTGGTCGAGCAGCTTGCGATGCAGGGTGAACTTCAATTCCTGATATTCGGGCCGCAGCAGGTTCCTGCGTCCGTTGTTGGCGAGCAGGCGCTGCTCCCAGCCGGTTTCCGACGTCGTAATCATGAGCGGGAGCCTCCCAGTAGGTGGGCTGCGGGCAGGAGTGAGGAACTTGCGAAATTCAGCGCGGAGGCGCAAAGACGCAGAGGACAGTCAGGAATGCGAGACCGGCTATGCGCGTGAATGTGAGGAACCGCAGGCCTGGCGGGGCGACCGATCCGACGATGCGCCGCGAGTCTTTGGGCATGTCCCCAAACTCCGGGCCGGCTGAAAGCCGGCCTGCAGGCACGAGTGCCTGCCCCACAGGAACGCGCCATGTGATTCCTCTCATTTGCGTTCATGAATACCGACCTCCGCAGGGAATGTCTCTACCGTTCTCACGTTGGTCTGACCGGAATAAGACGACGACGCGTGAATGTGAGGAACCGCAGGCCTGGCGGGGCGGCCGATCCGCCGATGCGCCGCGAGTCTTTGGGCATGTCCCCAAACTCCGGGCCGGCTGAAAGCCGGCCTGCAGGCACGAGTGCCTGCCCCACAGGAACGCGGCACATCGTACAGCTCACTTGCGATCATGAATACCGACCTCCTCAGGGAATGTCTCTACCGTTCTCACGTTGGTTTGACCGGAATAACACGACGACGCGTGAATGTGAGGAACCGCAGGCTTGGCGGGGCGGCCGATCCGCCGATGCACCGCGAGTCTTTGGGCATGTCCCCAAACTGGCATGTGATTCCTCTCATTTGCGTTCATGAATACCGACCTCCTCAGGGAATGTCTCTACCGTTCTCACGTTGGCTTGACCGGAATAAGACGGCGACGCGTGAATGTGAGGAACCGCAGGCTTGGCGGGGCGGCCGATCCGCCGATGCGCCGCGAGCCTTTGGGCATGTCCCCAAACTGGCATGTCGTTGCTCTCATTTGCGTTCATGAATACCGGCCTCCGCCGGGAATGTCTCTACGGTTCTCACGTTGCCGTGCATCAGGATGACGGTGTCCACCAATCGCGGCGGAGCTTCTGGCTCCTTCGACACCACTGCGGCTGGGGCCGGACGCGGAGTGGGCGGGGCGGAACGCGACACGCCGGAGCGTACGGAAGGCAACGGCGCGGGCAACGGGGCCGGCCGGGTGGTGTGTGCGTACAAATCACGCAACTGGCGGCCGCCCGTGGTGGAAAACTGCTGGTCCCCGGAATTCCGCAAGACGAGTTGGATGTGGCCTTCGCTGGCCGCGAGCGTGAGGCTTTCTGCTTGTGAGGGATCCACCAGCAGCGTCACCACCGGTACGCTCATGGACTGGCTCTTGCCGTCGGCCTCGGTGGTTTGGCCCGCCGACAGCACCGTGACATTCTGCAGAACGGTAGCGGTGTAGGTATCGTCGGCGCCGGGCGGTTTGCCTGTCACCAAAATGTCCACCCGCATGCCCGGTAGGACGAAGCCCGCCACCCCCGCGACGTCATTGACGCGCACCGAAACGGCGCGCATTCCGGAAGGAATCATCGGGGCGACCCCGAACCCGCTCCCGCGCGCCGCCAGCCGCGCCTCCACCAGCGGTTCATCGGGCTGAATGGAAGTAATTACCGGCCTTCCGAGCACATCCTCCACCTTGGAATATCCTCCTTTGGGGAAGAGGTTGTCCGGCACCCGCACCACCTTGAGTGAATCCGGCGCGATCGAAGCGCCGGGAGAAAGCGGTATGGCCGCCACGACCAGAGCTTTTCCGGTGACCGCCGCGCGCGGACCGGACGCCATCCGGTAGAAGATCAGGGTTACCACCAGACCCCATAACAGGCTGAACGCCACGATTGTCAGAAATCTGCGGTCGAGATGCATCTCTCATGTCCTCCCTAGCAATGCCAGCAAAGCTCCCAAGGAGAGCGCCGGGGCGTACGGAATGGCACGCGTTCCGCGCTGCAGCAGCAGAAATCCGGCTGCGAGGATCGCGCCGATCGCCGCAGCCAGGAGCGCGGCCAGCAACGCGCCCGAGGGGCCCAGCAGCGCTCCGAAGGCGGCTGACAGTTTGAGATCGCCCGCTCCCATGCCGCCCATCAGGTAGAAAAGCAGAAGGACTCCGAATCCGGCGAGCGCGCCGCCCGCCGACCAGGCAAGCCCGGCCCAGCCCCGATCCCACCCATGCACGGTCAACCCCGCGGCCAAACCCGCCACGGTGATCCGGTTCGCGATGGTCCGGCGCCGCACATCCTCGACGCTGGCGAGGCAGCCGAGCAGTAAAGTGATCCACGCGACCGGGCTCATGGCGTTTTCCCCGGATTCTTGACGAACAACACCGCACGCGCATCGCGATACTCGACGCGCCATGCCGGGTTGAGTTCCAGAATCTGGCGCAGAGGCCAATCGGCGGGCAGGAGAGCCGCGGTAAAGCCCCATCTCCCGAGGACGGCGGTGCTACCGGCGCCGGCCGAAAGGAGCGTTCGATAATCGTCTCCGACCGCGGCGCCATAGAAGTCGCTCCGTCCGTCGAAAAAAACCCGCACGCGCGGGTGAAGCCGGTAAATCAAATAGTCCGCCCATTGATCGGAAGTCAGCACCCGCTGGCCTGGTGAAGTCAACAGCGCGGCGCTGCGATTCACCGCCTCCACCGGAAACCACTTTTCCGGGAAATCGCCGAGAGCCGACGCCGGCAGGGTGGCCGACACGGCTGCGATCGCGAGCAAGGGCAACCAGGGAGTGAATCCGCGGTGCGTCCCCAGCGATTGCGACGCCTCCCACAGGATTCGGACCGGGGAGCCCGCATCGGCCATTTCCGCCCGGCTTCGCCACCAGGTGGCGATCTGGGTGGCGATCGCCGGCGCGGCGGCCATCGCAAATAGGGGAACGTAGCGGGCCGAGCGAAGCGCCGCGAAGCCCAATAACGCCACCAGGCTCGCTTCAAACCAGCGCGAGCGCCGCCAGCCGCGCGCCGCCGATGCCACTCCGGCCACCAGCAACAGCGCGAAAACGGTCATGCTCTCGGACCGGAAATCGGGCGATTGGAATTCCTGCACATGGCGGACAATCCAATCCGAGTTCAGGAACTCCAGAATGTGACAGTGCAGTCGCCAACCATAGGGATTGACCAAGGTTGCCAAGGTCGACAGGACCAGCAACAGCAAGTAGCGGACGCTGTGGGCAGGCTGGCGCCGCAGGACCGTCCCGCCCGCCAGAACCGCTAAAATACCGAGCCATGCCGCGAAGCCGGCGTGCAGGTTCGCCCAAACGCCCGCCATCGGAACCAGCATCCACAGCCACGGGGTCGGGGACCGCCGGTCTTTTTCGAGGACGATGAGCCCGGCCACCCACAGCACCAAAGAGAAGAGATGGGGACGAGCGAGATAATGAATGCTGGCCGCGCTGGCAGCCGCCAGGCTGACCGCGAGAGCCACACCGGCGCCCACCTCGCGGCGCAACATCCAGACGAACAGCAAAGTGGGCGCGAGCGCGATCATGATTGCGGCCCAGATCGCGACTCCCGGCAACCCCCACCAGCCGTGGATCCTGGCGAGGATCACGTCCGAAAGCCATTCCCAGGCGTACCAGGGCTGACCCTCGCGAGAGTACGAGAAAAGATCGCGTAGGGGCGCCGTGCCGTGCTCCCAGACGAATTCGCCGGTCCGGATATGCCAGCCGGTATCGCCGTCGCCGAGAAGGCCCTGCCAGGCGTACGGCCTGCCAAACACGGCCCCCAGCAGGATTGCGAAGAACAGATCGGGCAGCGACGGAAGCAGACGCAATCGGCCGATGCCGATCCGCCTTACCGGAATGGAAGCTGCGCTCGCCATGGGTTCTCGTTTCTCTGATCGGCAGAACCGGGCAATTTCATGAATTCGCCGAAGGATTGCAGATTTTTCCGTTCCGGCCGATGTGAACAGTGGGGAACCTATGACGAGCATGGAACCTGCGGCGGCTCAAATGTGGAAGCCCCTGATCGTCTGTCCACATCGCGAATTAGCCACCCGTCTGCGCATGGCTCTGACCGACCTGGGAATCAGCGCCGCGACCCTGCTGGCCGACTATCCCCGCATGGGCTCGTTGAACGGGCTGGCGGCGCAAGGCGACTGCAACGTGTGCTTTCTGGACGTGTCCTCCAACCCGGAGCACGCCATGCTGCTGATCGTGGAAGCCGCGCCCTCCATGCCGGTGGTGGCGCTAAACACCCGCAAAGACGCCGATCTGATCCTGCGATGCCTCCATCGCGGCGCCGGCGAGTTTCTGGCGGAGCCCACGACGGAGCAACTTCGTACCGCGCTGGAACGGCTCGCACGGCTGCGGTCGCCAGCCGCTCCCCCCAAACCTTCCACCGTGTACTGCGTGATGCCGGGCAAGCCGGGTTGTGGCGCCAGCACGCTGGCCACTCATTTGGCGATCGAGTTGAAACGCAGCGCTCCGGGCAGTGTGCTGCTCGTGGACACAGACCTGATCGGCGGGTCGATCTCTTTCCTGCTCAAGCTCAAGTCCGGGTTCCATCTGGGCGACGCCATCCGCGACCGCCAGAAGATGGACGCGGATGTGTGGAAGCGGTTGACGGTACCGTGCGCGGGTGTAGACGTGTTGCCGGCGCCGGAGAATCCGGCCGCGGGAGTGGAGATGACCCGCCCGGCCGCTAGCGAACTGCTGCAGTTCTGGCGGTGTCAATACGAAGCGATCGTGCTGGATACGGCGGGCGCGCAGGTTTCGGTGGATCTGGCGCGTCTGGCCGACCATATCCTGATGGTCACCAACAATGAACTGGTGGCGCTGCACACCACGCGACGTTCGATGGAATTTCTGGAGCAGAGCGGAATCGAGCGGAAACGGTTGCGTCTGGTGGTGAACCGTTACTCTCCGGGTACGGGGCTCAAGCGGGACGAGGTGCAGACCGCGCTCAAGCTGGAGCCGTACGCGCTGCTGGCCAACGAATACGAGACGGTGCAGCAGGCGGTACTGGAAGGGCGGCCGGTGGAAGCCGGCACGCGCTATGCGCGCGGGGTGCGCACACTGGCGGTTCGGCTGAGCGGGAAGGAGCCACCCGCGGAGAGGAAGCCCTCATGGCTGGGACTCCTGCCACGACGGAGTTAGCGATGGCGAATATAAGGTGTAACAGGTCTCTCAATCCGGAGTTCAGCCGATATCGCTCCCCCATCCTCATTGCTAAGTTGGAACAGGCAGATACCCTGGCCTCCCCAGGAAAGGAATCATCATGAACCATTTTCGTAAGCTCTGGCATAACATCCAGGGGCAGGACCTGGTGGAATATGCGCTGGCTGCAGGCATGGTAGCCGTAGCAGCGGTGGCGGCAATGCCGACGCTCAGCACCACGGTGAGCAACGTCTTCGCAAAGATCAGCGTGATTATCGACAACACGGTTCATTAGTGCCGTGACCATCGGATTCTTTGGCAAGCGCCTACTGACGGTAGCGGCTTGGTTCGGTGCTTTCGAAACAGAGCCGTCACGGTGAGAGACCGGGGGCTTCCAAAGGAACCGGAATCTCGCGGTCAGTCCACAAAGTCCGGAATTGGAGACCGCATCGATGCAGGGGACGAACGCTTGGGGCAGTGCCCGGCGCTCGCAAAGCGAGGGGTGGTCCGCCTTTCGCGGCAACAGTTGAATCAGGCGGCGGCAGGGGCTGGCCGCCGGAAGAGAGGAACAATATATGAAGTGGGTGAATAACCGGGTGCTCCAACTGCAGGTGTGGAGGGATACCGATGGCCAGGATCTGGTGGAATACGCCCTAGCAGCGGGCATGGTAGCGGTGGCGGCGGTAGCCTGCATGCCGACTCTCAGCACCACGGTGAGCAACGTCTTCACGAAGATCGGGGCCATCATCAATACCAACGTCCATTGAAACGCCGCCGTGGCTCCCTGCTCCCGGCAGGCGCCGTTTACCTGCCGGGGGCCGGAGCCGCCAAAATCCCTTCCAGTGGCGGCGGCCTTCGCTCCTGGTGCATGATGGATAGGAATGAAAGCTCTCCTCCTTACCGAGTACATGCACCTTGAGTTGACCGAGATGGCCGAGCCCAAAATCGGGCCGCATGAGGTCTTGATCCGGGTACGGTCTTGCGGCATTTGCGGCAGCGACGTGCACGGCATCGACGGCTCCACCGGCCGCCGAATTCCTCCTGTGGTGATGGGCCACGAGGCCGCCGGTGTGATCACCGAAGTAGGCGGCAGCGTTACCGGCTGGCAAGTTGGAGACCGGGTGACCTTCGACTCCACGGTCAGTTGCGGCGACTGTCCGTTCTGCGGGACGGGCGAGGTCAATCTCTGCGACAACCGGCAGGTACTGGGTGTTTCCTGCGGAGACTATCGCCGTCACGGCGCCTTCGCGGAATTCGTAGCGGTCCCGGCTCGTATTCTCTATAAACTTCCCGACGAGCTTTCCTTCGATCAGGCGGCGTTAATCGAAGCCGTATCGATCGCGGTTCACGCGGTGGCGATTACCCCCGTCACCGCCGGCGACACGGCGGTGGTGATTGGCTGCGGCATGATCGGCCAGCTGACGATTCAAGCCGCCAAAGTGGCGGGATTCGGCAAAGTCATCGGCGTGGATCTGGATGACGACCGCTTAACCTACGCCAAACAGGCAGGCGCGGATCTCACGTTCAACTCCAAAACCAGCGACGTTGCCGCGGAGGTGCGCGCGCTCACCAACGGACGCGGCGCCGATGCGGTGTTGGAAGCAGTAGGGGCCACCGAGCCAATCAAGACCGCCATCGCGTCGGTACGTAAAGGCGGGACCGTCACACTCATCGGAAATTTCAGCCCGACCATCGAACTGCCGCTGCAACAGGTGGTGACGCGCCAGATCCGTCTGCAGGGCTCCTGCGGCTCGGCTGGCGAGTATCCTCTTTGCATCGAACTGATGGCCAGCGGAAAGATCCGGGTCGACAACCTGATCAGCGCCCGCACGCCTCTGGAAGACGCGGCTTCCTGGTTCGACCGCCTGTACCGCAAGGAACCAAACCTGATGAAGGTGATAGTTCAGCCGTAGGGTTTCTTGGAGCGCGGATACGCGCCATGTTAGAGTTTTGAATGAGGGCGCGTAGCTCAGTTGGTTAGAGCACCTCGCTTACACCGAGGGGGTCCGGGGTTCGAGTCCCTGCGCGCCCACCATTTCTTCCCTGTCCGGACCAGCCGAGTCCGGCGAGCACCGACAAAACAAGAAGCCCTTTGCTGAACTGGCTGAGAAGCAGCCAACTTAGCAAAGGGCTCTTTTCTTCCTGGGATCGGGAAAAACTTAGCTTTCCAAACCTTCGGGGTTCTCTACGATTCTTCTTTGGATATACCGCTTTACCCGGTCCTTACGTTCCTGGTGATGCGAGCTTTCCTCAATCAGACGAAATTGTTCCTGCGCCTCTTCAGGCGTATATTGCGATTTGTACATTCCCAAATAGGATAGCACACCGCTCCAAATGGCTCACCCCCGGATTCCTCCTGAGAATTATCCAATGCAAGATGAGCATGAAACTGGCGACGTGGCAGGAGCGGTTTCCAATGCAAGATGAGCATGAAAGGGGAAAGAATGGAGTAGGCGTGGCGCGGCTGGGTGCAGGTGCAGATGTGGAATGCCGAGAGCCTAAGCCGGGAGCAAATCCGGGAGTTCCTCGAATCAAGCGAACCGATCGAGTTCGCGGGGTGTGGGCGGAACGAGAAATATGGGTGGATAGAGCGCGTGCTGAAGGCCCAACGGTATGGCGAGTTGGGCAAGCGAGAGCGGGGCGTGGTGCGGGCGTACGTGGAGAAGGTAACGGGGATGAGTGCGTCCCAGACGACCCGCTTGATCCGCGCCTTCCTGGACGAGGGAGTGGTGAAGGCTGCTCCGTACCAACGGCACCGTTTTGGCACGCGGTACACGGTGGAGGACATCGCGTTGTTGGCGGAAGTGGATCGGGCGCACGAGCGGTTGAGCGGACCAGCCACGCGCCGCATTCTGGAGCGCGAGTACGGGCAGTTTGGGAACAAACAGTACGAGCGGTTGGCAAAGATCAGCGTGGCGCATTTGTACAACTTGCGAGCCAGCGCGCGCTACCGCAATCAGGCCGCGGTTTTCCAAGCGACGCAAGCCACCGCGATTCCCATAGGCGAGCGGCGCAAGCCCGAGCCGCGGGGGCAGCCGGGATTTCTACGGGTGGACACCGTGCATCAAGGCGACTGGGAGGGTGCCAAGGGTGTGTATCACGTCAATGCAGTGGACACTGTGACCCAGTGGCAGATAATAGGCTGCGCGAGCAAAATCAGCGAGGCGCATCTGTTACCCGTGCTCCAGGTAGTGCTGGCGCAGTTCCCCTTTACAATCTTGGGGTTTCACGCCGATAACGGGTCGGAGTACATCAATCATCAGGTGGCGAAAATGCTGCGCAAGCTGCACGCGGAATTCACCAAGAGCCGGGCCTGCCGCAGCCAAGACAACGCGCTGGTGGAGGGCAAGAACGGGGCGGTGGTGCGCAAGCTGATCGGCTACGGATACATTGCGGGCGAGCATGCCGAGGAGATCGGAAAATTCTATGCACGGCACTTAAACCCCTATCTGAACTATCACCGGCCCTGCGGCTTTGCGACGGTGAGCTTGGACGAGCGTGGCAAACGTCGACGCCGCTACAAGGCCGCAGACTATCAAACCCCGTTGGAGAAGTTGAAATCGCTCGAGCGAGCCGAGCAATATCTCAAGCCGGGTATCAGCCTGGCCGAACTGGAGCGAAAGGCGCTGACGATGAGCGGTACGGCGTGCGCTCGCCAGATGAGCGCCGCCAAGGCGCGACTGCTGCGCCGCTGCAAAGTGGCTTTTCCGCTTCCGCCGCTGTTCCGATGACGGAAGCAGGGGGCCGTGGAAATGCCGGGCCCGTGGAAGGGTGGAAAACCAAGAACAGGTTTTCCACCCTTCCCACCGCCCCTTGGAAATCCCTCAAAGACGGCGGGATTTCCACATTCCCACCGCCAGGCTTCGCGGCCATGGAAAAGTGGGAAACCAAAGACAGGTTTCCCACTTTCCCACAGCCGCTCGCGACGACAGCTCCTGTTGTGTGTCTAAAGCCAAAGAAAGGAAGTCGGCCGCTGCGCGGCCTCCTCTTCCCATCCGTTCTCCTGTTAGTCGAACCGACCCGATTTCATGCTCATCCTTCAATTAGAAAATGCTCCTGAGGGTGCGATGTGGCGAGCCTTACCAAGACGCTCCTTCGCTTCGCGTGCCAACACAAGCGGGCGCTCAGCCACCCCTACAATAGAGTTGATGATCGCCTCCATCAACCCCGCGACCGGCGAGACCCTGCGTACCTTTGAGCCTTTCACCGATACCCAGGTGGATGACGCACTCGCCCGCGCCGATGCTGCGTACCGGAAGTATCGCCACACCTCGCTCCAGGACCGTTCCCGCTGGCTCCTCGCGGCGGCGGAAATCCTCGAGCAGGAGAAGGATCGCCTGGGCCGCATCATGACCCTGGAAATGGGCAAAACGCTGGTTTCCGCGCGCGCCGAGGCGGCCAAATGCGCCACGGCCTGCCGCTATTACGCCGAACATGGCGAGCGGTTGCTGGCCGATGAACCGGTCGCCATCGACCCTGGCAAGGCGTTTCTGAAGTTTCAGCCCATCGGCCCGGTACTGGCCGTGATGCCCTGGAATTTCCCCTTTTGGCAGGTATTCCGCTTCGCTGCCCCGGCGCTCATGGCGGGCAACACCGGGCTGCTGAAGCACGCGTCGAATGTGCCCCAATGCGCTCTCGAAATCGAGTCCATCGTCCGGCGCGCCGGTTTTCCGGCCGATGTGTTTCAAACGCTCCTGATCGGGTCCAAGGGAGTGGCGCGCGTGCTGGACGATGCGCGTGTGAAGGCCGCTTCCCTCACCGGCAGCGAGCCGGCCGGACAGCAGGTGGCGGCTCTGGCCGGCAAGCAGCTCAAGAAGATGGTGCTGGAACTGGGCGGAAGCGATCCGTTCATCGTGATGGCCTCGGCCGACCTGGATCGCGCGGTGAAGACCGCGGTAGAAGCGCGCACCATCAATAATGGACAGTCCTGCATCGCCGCCAAGCGCTTCCTGGTGGACGCGCGCATCTATGACGAATTCGAGCGGCGCTTCGTGGACGCAATGAAAGCGTTGCGCATTGGCGATCCGATGGAGGAATCCACCCAACTGGGTCCGCTGGCGACCCCTGGTATTCTGGACGGGCTCGATGAGCAGGTGGAAACATCCGTCCGCGCGGGTGCGCGGCTGTTGACCGGCGGACATCGGATCGACCGCGCCGGTAACTTCTACCAGCCGACGGTGCTCGCCGATGCACCGCACCATTCGCCTGCTTATTGCGACGAGCTATTCGGCCCGGTAGCGGCGCTCTTCCGCGTTTCGGGCACGGAGGAAGCAATCGAAATCGCCAACGCCACGCCATTCGGGCTGGGCGCCAGCGTTTGGACGAATGACGCCGGAGAGCAGCAGCGGTTCATCGATGAAATCGAAACGGGAATGGTGTTCGTGAACGCGATGGTGGCGTCCGACGCGCGTCTGCCGTTTGGAGGCGTGAAGCGGTCGGGCTATGGGCGCGAGTTGAGCGCTTATGGGATCCGCGAGTTCGTCAATGTGAAAACGGTGCGGGTGGCGTAGGAGCGGCGGCCGATTTCGATCCAACGACTCTCGTGGCCTATCGCCGCTGCAGCTGATCGCTTGGCTTGCCGTCAGCTCTCGAACGAAGAGCTCCGGAAGTAGAACAACTTGAGAATCGTCCGCACGGCGGCGCTCACCGGACCGGGCTTCAGGTAGAAGAATTTGGGGCGCGCGAACAGGAAACCGATGGCGCGGCCCCAGCCCGTCTTTCCGTCGAACGCCACCGAACTGCCCTGCGCTTTTTCATGCGCACCGAACTGCTGCGGGCATTCCAAAAGATAATACGAATACAGCGCCTCCATGGACACGCCTCCGCGGCGGATGGGCACTTCCCAGATGCGATTGACCTCCTCGAGGAAGCTGGAGTCTATCAAGCGCGGCATGTGGGCTGTCTTTTTACGCGGCGATTTATTGCCGAAGCGCGAATTCAGCAGCTGTTCGGCATTCGCGCCGGGTGACCCCGCTTCGATGTTGTTTTCTTCGAGAAAAACCAACTGGCCGCCTTTGGCATTCAGAAAATCCGAGTTCGCCAGTGGACGCCCCAGGATGTAGATCTCGTTCATGAAGAGGAACCGTCTGGCAAGGCCCGGAATGCGGAACAGCCGCCACGTGAGCGCCTCCGAGTCCGGTGTCGCGGGCATATTTCGCTCGCGCAGCAGATCCTCCTGCCGTACCGCGGCCAGCCGCGCCTTCCCGTCAGTCCACGACGGCACATCGCCGGGTATCACCAGGTGGACCTTACGAATCCAGGGCGCATACTTTTCCAGGGAACGGAGCGAGCAAAACAGGGCGCGGGCATCCCACCCCTCGCGCAACAGATAAACCGCGTCGACCGGATCGCTCACAGTAGAGGCTCGTCTCCCAGAATGCTCCAGGCTGAAGGATGCTGCGTGAAGCCAATGCGCGGATAATAGTCCACGGCGGCCGGCGCAGAGAGCAGGATCACGCGGGTTTGCGGCCCGCCCGCCTTCTGGGTGAGGCGGATCAACTCCTTCCCGATTCCCTGCCTCTGGTGCGACTCCCGCACTGCCAGGTCAGAGAGATAGGTGGCGTAGGCAAAATCGGTCAGGGAGCGCGAGATGCCCACCAGCAAGCCGCCGTCCCAGGCCGTGACGATCAGGTTGGCATTGGCCAGCATGGCTGCCATCCGGCTGCGATCATCCGTGGGGCGGCGTGCGCCCAAACTACAGGAATTGTAGAGCTCGATCATGGAATCCAGGTCCAGATCGGCGGAAGTCTTATATTCGATCACCTCGCGTTATTGTGCCACGGAGGCACGGCTTTACTCCACCGCGACGCGCGTGCCTTTCACCTCCGTCTCCTTCGAGAGCGACGCGATACGCTCGTCGAGCAGGCTGCGCATGCCTTTGAGAAATTCGATGCGCGATTTGCGGAAGTGGTCCACGGTGGCTTCGCCGAGGCATTTTTCCAGCATGGGGATGGCAGTTTCGCACAGAAAGCACCCGGCCGCGGAAGGCGCGGCGCCGCTGGAGGAAGTGGCAGTCTTGTCGTCCATGTTCAGATCTCCTTCATTTCCACCGTCAGAACTTTATTCTCCAACTTTGCACGCGCGGGGGAAAGGCCGGCCATCGAGGACGGTAAGCCGATATGCCGGCGCAGCGTTCCGACCTCCACCACCAGTTCGTCGCCCTTCTTGAAAAGCCCGATCTCTCCCTTCTGGGCAAACGGCATTTGCAGACGGATCTCGTAGTGGCCCTCCTGCTTATGAAACGTGTAGGGCGTTTCCGTTCGAATGATCGCGGCGGGGTCCTCGCCCTCCGCATAGAGAACGCGCGAGAGTTCGTCGAGCCGCTCGCGGCCCAATACTTCGTGGGTGAACAGCGGCACCCGTTTGACGGGGACGGGCGCGAAGTAGGCCTCGATTTCTTCCAGAATGCGGCCCTGGGAGGCGTGCCAGGCGGTGAAATAGGCGTCGGTTACGGAGTCGGGCAGCAGGCGGTTGACGATGACGGTGTCCACCGCCAGGCCATGTAGCGAGAAATACACTGAAGGCCCGCTGCGTCTCCCGCAGCACCATGCGCTCGGGATTGGTGACCAGGCGCACGCTGGTGGTCTGCGGATCCTCCAGCAGGCTGTCCACGCCGGTCAACTTGCCGAAGAGATCCTGAATGTTGGCGAAATAATTGTCGCCCGGGAGTTCGACGGGGGAGACGCGATTGGCGAGCGGACGCACGGCCTTCAGAAAGCCGCGATGGAAAGGGAAGATGTGCTTCATGTACCAGTCGAGCGTGGCCGGCATGCTGATGAAGCGCATCGACTCGGCGGTGGGCGCGCAGTCCAGCACGATGACGTCATAGCGTTCCTCGCGGCGGAACTGGTTCACGTACATCATGGCGCTCAACTCTTCCATGCCCGGCAGGATGGCGAGTTCTTCCGCCTCCACATCGTTGACGCCGGTGGTTCGCAGCACCGAAACAACGTAGGCGGAGATTTCGCGCCAGTGCCGTTTGATTTCCTGCTGGATATTGACCTCATGGATGGCCAGGTGGCCGTCGATGGAATACGGATCGCCGGTCTTGCCGTGGAAGAGGGACGTCTCCAGATCGAAGGCGTCGGCCAGGCTATGTGCCGGATCGACGCTCATCACCAGGGTGCGATAGCCCAGTCGCGAGAGCTGCAAACCGGTAGCAGCGGCGAGGCTCGTCTTCCCTACGCCCCCCCTTGCCGCTGAATAGAAGGATGCGCATTCCTCAATTGTGACGCGCACGCGGGTGAATAGCCAGCCACGGCTAAAGTCCCGGCATCCGGCGACCGATAAGAAGGGCATGTTTGAATGGAACCCCGCGTACAAAGTGAATATCAGCAGTATCGATGGGCAACACCAGAATCTCTTCCGCATTGCTGCCGAGCTTCACGCAGCCATGAGTGCGGGCAAAGCGAAAAGTGCGCTCTCGCAGATTCTCGACCGGCTGGTGCAATACACGGCCGTTCACTTCAACTACGAAGAACGCTTGATGGAGATCCACGGGTACCCGAATCTGGCCCAGCATCGGGCCGAACATCAGGCGCTCACCAGAAAAGTCCTGGCCTTTCAATCGGACTTCGAGAACGGGAAAGGCGCGGTGACCGTTCAGGTTCTCCATTTCCTGCGGGATTGGCTGGAAAAACATATCGCGGGCTCGGACCAGTGTTATTCTCCCTTCCTGCGGGCCAAAAAGGTGGCTTAAATCTCCTCGCGAACCTACTCCATGAAAACTGAATTCGATGGGTAGTACCATTGAGGAAGCCTCGGGCTGTGCGTCGTGGGAGAAAGCGTAAGCCAAACTTCATGGTTGTATTGGGAATCGATATCGGTGGAGCACAGATTAAGGCTGGAATGGTGGATGAGACGGGGGCGATTGTCGCTTCCCGGACCGTGGAGACTCCCTCCGACCTGGAAGAGTTTGTCCCCTCGCTGCACGATGTCATTCGCTGGCTGATGGAAGCCACGGCCATGCCGGCGGGGGTTGGCGTGGGGTGCAAGGGGATCATCAATCCGGACAGCACGCTCGTTGAGATGTTGCCCGGCGCGCTCCATTACCTGGAGGGCATGCGCTTAAGCGATCTGGTGGGATTGCCCGTGGATGTGCCCGTCTTTGCGGACAATGACGCCCGCGTGGCGCTTGCCGGCGAAATGGTCTGGGGCGCCGCCCAGGGCTTAAGTCACGTGGTGATGCTGACACTCGGCATGGGAGTAGGCGGCGCGGTTCTGGCCAACGGGCACCTGTTGCGCGGACAGGCGGGTGTGGCGGGTCATTTAGGGCACCTCACCGTAGACCCGGAGGGCGCCCTTTGCGCTTGCGGAAATCGGGGATGCCTGGAAACCGTATTCTCGGCGCGCGCCATCGAAGGCGAGGCCTGGTCGGCGGTCCATCGCGGCTGCCATTCCACCCTCACGCGCCTGTTCCGCGAACAACCGCAACTGGCGAGTTGCCGGACGGTCTTCCAAGCCGCCAGCGAGGGAGACGAGCTTTCTCAATCGATCGTGTCCAAGGCGATCCGCGGGCTGAGTGCGGCCATTGCGGGGCTCCTGCATATCTTCGATCCGGAAGTGGTGATTCTAGGCGGACAGGTGGCGGATGCCGGCGCGGACCTGCTCACGCCCCTCCGCGATCAAGTCTGGGAACGGTCGCGGGGATTGCTGGGACGCGAAGTCCCCATTGTGGAACAGCAGGTCTCGGACCGGTCGGGCATTGTGGGAGCGGCGGGCCTGGTGATGGCTCCGCGTTCGTAGCTCCTACTCGTAGCGCAGCGCTTCGGTAGGATTCAGGTGCGCGGCGCGATTGGCGGGCAGAATTCCGAAGATCAGCCCCACCAGGCAGGACACCCCGAACGCCACCGCGATCGCCACCCAACTGATGGGAATGCGGATGTCGGTGAACAGGCCCACGCTCAGCGGCATCGACACCCCCACCAGAATTCCCAGCAGTCCGCCCGACAGGCTCAGCAACATCGCCTCCGTCAGAAACTGTAGTAGAATCCGGCGTGCCGAAGCGCCGACGGACAGACGGATTCCGATCTCACGGGTCCGCTCGGTCACCGTCACCAGCATGATGTTCATAATGCCGATTCCCGAAATCACCAGGGTAATTCCGGACACCAGCACAAGCACGAGGGACAGGATCAGCGAAATGTTCTTGGCGGCATTCAGAATCGAGGTTAGGGTATCTACCCGGTACGATGCGCCCGGCCGGTGCCGGGCTTGCAGAATCTCCTGTACGCGGACGGCGACGCGCTCCACTTCCGGGGCAGCCCGCACCTGGACGTACAGCGGGTCGATACGCTCCAGCGGAGTGAAGTACCGCAGCACCGTGATCGGGATGACTACCGTGTCCCGCTCCACTTCCGACTGGCCAAAGGTCTCGACTCGTTCGTGGAAGGTGCCGATGACCGTGAACTGCAAACCATAGAGCCGCAGGATCTGTCCCAGAGCGGCGGCCGAACTTCCATACATACGCAGCGCCAGTTGGTCGGTGAGCAGAGCGACCTTCTCCCGCCGGGTCACATCCCCCGCATCCAGAAAGCGGCCGGAACTGATCACCAGATTGCGCACCGCGACGTAGTCCTCATCGGTGCCATTCACCTTCACGTCCTGCAGTTTGCCACCGATCAGGATCTGGTCGTAATTGGACATGACTCCCGTGGCAGCGTTAATGTCGGCGCGCAACTCCTGGCGGATGGCTACCACGTCGGACATCTTGACGTAGTCGGCATCGGCTACCGGACTGGTGGGTCCCGCAGTGGCGTAGTAGGCGAAGATGATGTTCGATCCGACGCCCTGCACCTGCTCCAGGATGTAATCGCGGCTGGTGAGCGAGATGGTGACCACAAGGATCACAGACGCGGTGCCGATGACCATCCCGATCCCGGTCAGCAAGGAGCGAACTGGATTCGAACGAAGGGCTTGCGCGCTAAACTTCAAGGATTCGAGGAGGAACATGTGGCGTGCTTTATCCGCCCTCGGCCTGCCGGAGCAGCTTGGCAGCTTCCGAACGCGGCACGTCCTCGGCGCTCAGCGGCAGAGTCATGTATCGCTTGAGGAGTTCCTTCGCAACTTCCAGATTTCGCTTAGCTTTGATGTAGGCCTCGGCTTTGGCGTAAATCAATTCTGCACTATTCGGCGCCAATTTCTCGGCGCGCGAAAAGCTCTGGTCGGCTTCCTGGTAGCGGCCCTGGCCGATGAGGAATTTGGCGAGATCGATGATCCTTCCCACCTGCTGGGGCGCCAATTCCACGGCCTGGCGAAGATGACTCTCTACCTTGCCTTGCTCTTTACGCTTCTCCGCGATCTTCGCCTCCGCCCAATGGCCCTCGGCGGGGTTCAGCTTGGCCATGCGAGTGGCCGTAGCCTGTGCCTTTTCCATGCCACCACCAAGGAAGCCGGGGGCTTCCAGATAGTACTCGAAAAGATCGCTCAGGGCCTCGAGGTTCTTGGGATTCAGCTCAACCGACTTCTCGAAGCTCTGGCGGGCCTTGGATGCATGGGAGGGAGCCGTGACGGGACTGGACGTCTCAGCGCGCCGCCCCCAGGCGCGTCCGAGCCAAAGGTGATATTCGGCATTCGATGGATCGGCAACTACCGCTTTTTCAAGAAATTCCGAGGATTTCTTATAGTCGGTCTTCATGTAGTAGTTGCGGCCGATTAGAGCGTAAACCGCGCCGTCTTTCGACGGCAGAGCTTGCAAAATCTTCAAGGAACGGTCGAAGTCCGTAGAGTCGTAGAGTTTGCGGGCCTCTGCGAGTTCCGGTCCGGCGCACGCAGCCACTCCAGCCGTCAGAATGACGGCGGCCAATAATCTCACCCGCCCTACTTTCATGGTCGCTAAAGCCATTATATTCACTCTTATAGATGAATACGGAGGCAGGTGCGTTTCAGATCTGTGGAAGGGCGCGGCTTATTTGCGGCGTCCGGCAGGCGGATGCGCCAACTGGCGGGCGCGTACCAGTTCTTTTTGAATCAGCGGATTCTGTGGATATTCCGAAGCGAGGCCGGCCAACAGCGTCTCGGCATCCCCTGGCCGTTTTTCGCGCATCGCGATCACCGCCAGCAGCATACGCGCGAAAGGCCCGTAGTATTTGCCCTCGCGGGCGACCAGTTGCAGCTCTTCAATGCCCTTCTTCTTGTTGCCTTCCACCGACTCCATCCGAACGAGCCAGCGGAGGAAGAAGGGGACGCTGCCCACGATGTATTCGGCCGTGCCGAAGGTCATGTAGGCATCCATTACCGGCGGCTTCAACTCCAGTAGTTTTTTGGCCCAGACGTGACTCTTTTTAGCGAGTGCGAAACTGCCGAAGCGGCGTTTCTCGATTAACGCAGCATAATCGGTGACCAGGCCCGTGGTCATACAAAGCGCCAGCGTGGCGTCCGGGTCGTCCGGCTTACCGGCGAGCCTGGCATTGGCGAGTTTCTCGGCGTCGGCCACGATGGCGAAGAAGCGCTGACGGACTACCAGATCGGGGACCAGCTTCTTGCGGTCCACCACCTTGTCGTCATCGGTAAAGAACTCCAGTTCCAGAATGCGGAGCCGGTCGAGTTCCGAAAAGAGGTAGGCAGCTGCCTTGGTGGCGGGTAGCAGGGGAGCCTGGGGATCGACCGCGCGCTGGCGGTCGAGAATTTCGTGGGCCCCGGCGAAATCGAAGTTGTACATGCGCGCAAACGCACGTTTCAGAGCGGTCTCGGTGTCGATTTTTTCTACTTGCGCAGGCGGCGCGGCGCTGGCTGCAAGTGCAAGGAATAGAAGCGTAAGCGGGCGCAATGCGCAGTATACCGTGTTTAGCCGTCGAAATGAGAATAGAGCCACTAGATTGAGTCGACGGCGCTCATGCGCAACGGGTTACCTCCCTCGGCGCTATCGATCGATTCGACTCGTCGCAAAGGGTGTGCAATCCGGAGCGGGAGCGCACTTTCACCTAGGAGCCGTGGGAGACGTCCCGCTGCGTCGCTTACTAACAAGCTGTAAACGAATGGCCGAGCGAACCCCTCCCTCACGGTCGGGGCTCCGATACGGCACGCAAGCCATTGAAACTGCAAAGTTTACACTCGACAAACGGAGCCGCGCGGCGTCTGCAAGCGGTTGGTCGGCTGATCCCTTTACAGCTTCTGAGCGAGCGGTTTTGCCACATGCTAGTAGCTTCCGGCACCGGGTGGTCGGCCCGCCCTGCGCTTGCCCCCGGGGCCGGTCCGAACGGTAGGCAGGCAGTCGCGGATCCGTGGGTCAGCCGCCGGATTAGTACGCGGAGTGGCAGCATCCACGGTTTCCCGGATCGAGCTGAAGTATACTCTTCTTGAGCGGATCTATGAGCTTCTTTTCCAAACAGTTTATCGACGTAATCCAGTGGACCGAGCCCGGCGACGGCGTGCTCGCCTACCGCTATCCCATGGAAGACATGGAAATCCAGAACGGCGCCCAACTGACCGTTCGCGATTCTCAGGCGGCATTGTTCGTCAACGAGGGTCAGATCGCCGACGTCTTTAAGCCCGGTCTGTACACGCTCAACACCCAAACGCTGCCTATCCTCACGTATTTGCGCAACTGGGATAAGGGCTTTAAGTCGCCGTTCAAATCGGACGTCTACTTCTTCGCCACGCGGCTGCAGATCAATCAGAAGTGGGGCACCACCAACCCCATCACCATCCGCGACAAGGAATTCGGCGCCGTCCGCCTGCGCGCCTACGGGATCTACTCCTACCGCATCGCCGATCCGCGCGTGTTTTACGAGAAGGTCAGCGGCACCCGCGAGACCTACTACACCGCCGACCTGGAAGGCCAACTGCGCAACACCATCGTGGCGCAGATGAGCGATGCGTTCGGAAGCAGCGCCATTTCCTTCCTCGATATGGCTGCCGCGCAGCTCGAGTTCGCACAGAACATGGTGGCGGCGCTGAAGCCGGTCTTTGCCGATCTGGGACTGCAACTCGACACCTTCGTGGTGGAGAACATCTCTCTGCCGGAGGAATTGCAGAAGCTGCTGGATCAGCGCATCGGCATGAACATGATCGGCGACCTGGGACGTTATACGCAGTTCCAGGCGGCCCAATCGCTACCCATCGCGGCTGCCAATGAAGGCGGCGGTGCGGCCGGCGCAGGCGTGGGCCTGGGCGCAGGATTGGCGATGGCACAGCAGATGATGGCCGCGATGAATCCGGCGGCTCCGCCGCCTGCCGCATCGCCCGCAGCGCCGGCAGCCCCAGCCCCCGCCGGAGGACCGGCCGCACCGGCGGCCGGAGGCGCGACGAAGTTCTGCATCAGTTGCGGCCAGCAGATCCCCCGCCCGGCGCGATTTTGCTCGGAGTGTGGCGGCGCGCAGCAATAAATCGACACCATGTCCCCGGGAAAAAGAGCCGCGCAGTTTCCCTGCCCTGGATGTGCGGCCGACATGCAGTTCGACCCCGCCAGCGGCGCGATGAAGTGCCCGTTTTGCGGAACCACGCAAGCCGTGGCGGCTCCTCCGGCGGGCACCGGCCTGGCTTCTCACCCATTTGACGAGTTCGCGGGCGGCGGCGCCAAGCTCGAGCCGATCTCAGCGGAAGCACTACAGGTGAATTGCGCAAGCTGCGGCACGGTGGTCGCCTTCGAACCTCCGGATGTTGCGGGCCTGTGTCCCTTCTGCGGCTCTGCCATGGTGGCGCAGCCTAAAGCGGCCGATCCGCTGATCGCGCCCGATGGCCTGCTTCCCGCCAAGGTACCGAAGCAAACAGCCCTCACCGAGGTACGCCAGTGGCTTCAGACCCGCTGGTTCGCTCCCAACGCGCTGAAGAAACTGGCGCGGCCGGAAGGGATCAACGGCGTCTATCTTCCCTTCTGGGACTACGACGCCGACACGTACAGCCAGTACACGGGCCAGCGCGGGCAGCATTACTGGGAGACGGAATACTATACCGAGCGTGACAATAACGGCAACACCGTACGGCGTTCGCGCCAGGTTCAGCGCACCGCCTGGTATCCCGCTTCGGGATCGGTGGAACGCCATTTCGACGGCGTGCTGGTGGCCGCCTCGCGCGCGGTGGTGGAGTCGAAGTTGAATGCCCTGGAGCCCTGGGACATGGAATCGCTGCAACCTTACGAGCCAGCTTACCTGGCCGGGTTCAAGGCGCAGCGGTATCAACTGGAACTGCCCGACGGCCTGGTAAAAGCCAAACAGACCATGCGGCAAACGATCGATGGCGACGTGCGCCGCGACATCGGTGGCGACGAGCAGCGCGTCCACGAGATCGACACGCGCTATGAAAACGTCATGTTCCGTCACCTGTTGTTGCCGGTGTGGATCGGCGCTTACCGATTTCAGAATAAGGTCTACCAGGTGGCGGTCAACGCGCGCACCGGCGAAGTGCAGGGCGAGCGCCCGTACAGCGCGGTGAAGATCGGCCTGCTGGTAGCGGCGATTGTGCTGCTGATCGTTTTGATCGCGGTACTGAAATCGAATTAGCTGCGGTACTCGCGCCTGGTGGAGTGGTGGTACGGGTGGGTTGTCGGCTCCGCGATGAAGCGCTGCTGCCCGTACCGATTTTACTGTCGAACGGCAACTACGCGGAAGCCGATGTGGTCGCTGCGCCGCTCGGGCTCGTACTTAAGGCGAACGGCGGAACGGTTGGCCCATCCTTCTTCAATCCAGGCTCCGCCTCGCCGGACGCGAGAGTATGTGCCGTCGCGATTCTGCTGACCTTTTTCGGTGGAAAGGTCGGGGTCGGTACCGCCGGGCAGTTGATAGTGGTACCAGTCGCGGCACCATTCCCAAACGTTGCCGTGCATGTCGTGAATGCCCCAAGCGTTGGCTGGATAGCTACCGACTTTGACCGATTCGCCGGCATGCCGGCTGCTCGCGCCTCCGGGGTATGGCGAGCCGATGTTCGCCTGGGCGGCAGTGAGGACATTGCCGAAGGAAACGGCGGTGGTAGTGCCTGCTCGGGCTGCGTACTCCCATTGGGCTTCGGTGGGGAGCCGGATTTCCCAGTTCTTGGGGAGCGCTCCGGCGGCTTGGGAAGTGGAAGTGAGCCGCCGGCAGAATTCTTCGGCCTCCAAAGAACTGACCCAATGAACGGGAAAGTCTCTTCCGACGCCCCGGTCCTGCGTTCGGGGGAATGCGCCCACAATCGCGTTCCACTGACCTTGAGTGACCTCGTATTTGCCAATCCAGAAGCCGCGGGAAAGGGTGACGGCAACGGGACCTTCGTCGGCCCGGCGCTCGGCTTCGTCGGGCGGGCTGCCCATACGGAAGGATCCGGGGGGCGCCCAGCAGAATTTGACGTTCGCGATTTCTCGCTGGTCGCCGGCTCGCACTCCTTCGAAGGGGGTAGTTTGCGCGGTCAGTAAATGGAGTGCGGCAGAGAGGGCTACGGCCGTCCGGGTCATGGTCACGATGATACGACGGCGGAGCCGTGGCGTTCGTTAACCGAAAGGCCGCAGGCGGCCGCCCGGCGCGGGCCCCACTACATTTCTCCCCACCCGGAAGTCGTTGCCCAAACGTCGTCCCGCTTGGGGCATTTTCCGCTGCATCGTGAACCCCAGCGGAAACTCGCCACACCACAACCCGCGTCAATTCCACCCTGTAGGCGCGCCGAGAGGCGTGTTGAACATAAACGCCTCGATGTCTCGGATTCTGCCGCTCACCACTTTAAAAACTTCCATCAGTAGAAGGCTGCGCTTGCTGCGCTGGCTCTCGCTCAACTCCATCGTCTTTCCATTGACCACCGCGCTTTTGGCCACGCCTGGCATGTCGAACATGATGATGCTGAAGACCAGGCCTCGCTCTTCGTCCACGATGGGATACCGCCGGTCGCGCACTTTGGGAATGTAGGTGAACATCTGCATTCCCTCCTCGCACCCCAATGACGGCTTGAGCTCCGGATTACCGGTGGTTTGTACGCCGTTTTCAAAACGCATGCATTTGGGATCGAAAGGGGCTACCGCGCCATTGTGCTGCTCGATGGAGTTGAAGTAGGCATCGGCCGCCGCAACCAGGCTCTTGCGAGGCGCCCGCTGGGATGGGGGCAGGACCTGATCGAAGGCCACCGGTGGCTTGAGTAGGGCTTCCGGCGCGAACAGCGGATGAGCACCCTTGCGGGCAACCAGCGATTCGACTTCGGTGATTTTCCGGGCGCTGATTTTGAGACGCAATCCGAAAATGGTGAGCTGGCTACCCTCTTCGACCATGCCAAAACAAGCCGCGTTTCCCGATGAAGGATCGAGGAAGTATTGCCGGGCCTTGACTGCGACCGCGGTTTTCCAAAGGCCCTCGCCGATGGCTACAGTGGCGCCGTTTTCAGTGAAGTGGACATTGGTTGCCAGCGGCGCCGCTTTAGGATTGTGCTTCACCATGGCATCCAGATAACCGTCGACGTAACCGGTCAGGCAGGCACGGTCGCAGGCACCCTGAGCCTGTATACTTGCCGCCGCAATCGCTGCCAGAACGGCAGTTCGCACCACGAACATTTTCGATTCCCTTCCTTGCTTGTTTGGCGCCGGCGCATTCGCCGATGCCCAGTGCTGACCGTGAATTCGGTTTGAGACTTCGAAGTCGCATTCAGTATATTCCCAGCTACCGTTGCTGAAACAAGGCATCGATCCGCTATGTTGGCCCCCCAGGCGTCACGGCCATGGCGAACGGCATGATGTGGCCGTTAGAAGCGACATACTCAGCGCCGTGTCCTGTCCGAGGACGGACAGTCGGATCTCGAAACCGGGCAGGCCGGACCACGTTGAGCAGCCACAATCGCTTGACAGGCCAACGAGTTGGGTGATGGGCTCAAAACTGCAACCCCCTCCTCACAACCCACACAGGAGACTTGAATGAATTGGCGCGCACGATTCCGGCCCTCGCTGGATGCCTTCGCACTCGACCTGAAGCTCGGGGGCCGGATGCTTGTAAGATATCCGGGGCTGACCCTCATCGCCGGGCTGGCGATGGCGTTCGCGATCTGCGTAGGCATCGTGGTCTTCGAGGTGGTGACGCAGTTCACCCATCCCAAACTGCCGCTGCCGGCGGGCGATCGCATCGTGCAGATCCGAAACTGGGACGTCGCGACGCATCGTCCGGAGGACCGCACGCTTTACGATTTCAAAGTGTGGCGCGGCGCGTTACGTTCCGTGACGCAACTGGGGGCATGGCGGGACATCACTTCTAACATGACGATCGCCGGCGGCGACACGCGTTCCATCGCAGGTGCGGAGATCACGGCCTCCGCCTTCCAGGTTGCCGCAGGGTCGCCGCTTTTCGGCCGTGTAATCCTTCCCAGTGACGAGCAGGCCAGCGCCCCGCCGGTGGCTGTGCTCGGCTATGAGGTCTGGCGAAGGCGCTTCGGCGGCGATCGCAATGTTCTTGGTCAACGCATCCAGCTTGGAAACGAATCCGCGACCATAGTCGGTGTGATGCGCGAAGGCTTCGCGTTCCCGGTTGCGCACGACCTCTGGACTGCGTTGCGCTCGACGAGTTTCGACCGGCCGCCGCGCTCGGGTCCCGCTGCCAAGGTTTTCGGCGTGCTCGCACCCGGCATGGATCTGGACTCGGCGCAAGCGGAGTTGACGAGAATCGGCCGCCGTGCAGCGATCGAGCAGCCTGGAACGCATGAACATTTGCAGCCGCGCGTCACCCCGTACGCGAATCTGTTTTTCTCGAATCCGTCCGGCGCGGATCTCGCGATTCTTTTCTCAATTTACCTGTTCGCGCTGATGCTGCTCATCCTCATCTGCGGGAACGTTGCGCTTCTTCTGTTCGCACGCGCGGCTACGCGCGAAAGCGACCTGGCAGTGCGCACGGCTCTCGGCGCCAGCCGCAGCCGGATCGTCACGCAAATTTTTGCGGAGGCACTTGTGCTGGCCAGTGCTTCGGCACTTGCCGGCCTCGTAGCGGCGGACTTCGTGCTCCGTGGCTGGGGAGTGGAGTTTCTCGAGATCAACCTGGGCCGGCTTCCATTTTGGTACGATCTGAGCCTTTCGCCGGCCACCGTGCTGTTCGCCGCCGCGTTCACCGTGTTGGCTGCCGCGATTGCCGGCGTGCTGCCTGCGCTGAAGATCACTCGCGGCATGGGAATGCATCTGAAGCAAGCCACGGCGGGAGCGGGCGGAATCCAGTTTGGCGGCATATGGACAGTGGCTATCGTTGCGCAGGTAGCGGCCACGGTCGCATTTCCTGCGATCGTTTATATCCAACAGTGGACCGTGCACCGCGTGCAGACGTTCGACGCCGGATTCTCCGTTGGGCAATACCTTGGGGTCCGGCTGGACATGGAGGGGCCATCCGATTCAGGCGCCAAGTTGCGTGCGTCGTTCGCGAGCACCACGGAAGAAATGAGGCGCCGGGTTACCGCTGAGCCGGGCGTGAGCGGTGTTACTTTCGTGGACCATCTTCCTGGAACCACCAGCGCTAACGTTGCGATCGAGTTGCCTGGCGATGCCGTGCGGTTTGCCGCCCCCCGGAATGCGGCCGCGCAACAGCCGCTTCGTGTCGCGAGTCTGGCTGGGGTAGATCCTCGGTATTTCGAGGTCTTGGAGACGCCGATCCTCTCCGGTCGTGCGTTCCGCGCCGCGGACCTCCAACCCGGAGCGAAAGTCGCAATCGTCGATCAAGCCTTCGTCGAGCAGGTGCTCGAAGGGCGTAATGCAATCGGTCAACAAGTGCGGTTCGCCGACAGCGACGAGACTCGCGCCGGCAAGTCCGCCGGTCCGTGGTACGAGATCGTCGGTGTGGTGAAGGAACTCGGGATGGGCTCCCCCATCGAGGTGAGGCGCGCCGCAGGCATATACCTGCCTGCGTCACCGGATCGCTTGCAGATGGTTTACATGCTGGTCCACGTGCAGGGCGATCCGATGAGTTTCGCGCCCCGGCTCCACGAGATAGCAAGTTCGGCCGGTCCGATGCTTCAGCTTTCGGAGCTCCAGCGTTTAAAAGACGTTCACCATGATATTTTGTGGGGGATTCGGCTATGGGTGCGCGTCAGCGCGATCATCAGCGCCATTGCGGTGCTGCTCTCGCTCGCCGGCATCTACGCCGTGTTGTCGTTCACTGTGTCGCGGCGCACGCGTGAGATCGGCGTTCGTGTCGCTCTGGGCGGGAGCCGGCTGCGGGTTCTCCTGGCGATCTTCCGGAAACCGCTGGTGCAGGTCGCATTTGGCATCGTGGTGGGCGGCGCACTTATCGTTGCCGGCGGCAACCTGAAAACCGAAATGCCAGGACTCAACGGCGATCTCTCGCTCCAGCAGTTCGCAATCATTGTTGCGTACGTGATCCTGATGCTTGGAGTTTGCCTCCTCGGTTGCGTGATCCCCGCGCGCCGTGCGCTCAAAGTGGAGCCGGCAGTCGCGCTGCGGACCGATTAGCGCCATGGCGAAATGGCTCGTGTATAGTTTATGGAGCATGCGCCTGCTCACCAAAATTTTCGTCGCGACACTATTGATGGCCAATTTCGCGGCCGCACAGGAACAATTCGTCGGCAAGTGGATCGGCAACACCGAGACCATCGATGATACGAACGTGCACCGGTACGAGCGCCACACGATCGAGCTGAAGATGGAGAACGGCAAATTGGTCGCCGGGCAGGTGGGCAGTAACGGCTCTTCGTCGCCCATGGAAGTACAAGTGGACGGCAATAAGGTCAACCTCTATCGCTTCTTACCATTGGATGGTGGCGAGCCTCTTCGCTGGAAGTTGGAATTCAAGGATGGCAAACTGGTGGGAGTCTACCAGTGCACGCACCACAATCCGGCAAAGTGGCAATACGACCGCACCGGCGCCATCACCTTCAATAAAGAAGGCGCAGCGGCAAAGTAGAGAGCTCACGCAGTTACCGCGGGCTGGTGTGGCGGCGATCCGAAATGAGGCTCAGCGCTTGAGCGCCGCCATCCAGTTTTGAACCAGCGTGATTGGATCGTTGGACTTCTGGTTCCCGGCAGGCACGGCCGCCAGAAAGTGCTGGCCGTCGGCGGACACGTCGTACCCATACCCGCCATCCAGTCTGATCCCCGGGAACAGCGCGTGGACGCCATCGATCTCCACCGTCTCGCCGCCCATCCGAACCGCCGCCGCCATGAGGCGCCCGTCCAGCCCTGCATAAAAGATCTCTTTCCCATCCTGACGCCAGCGCGGGCGATACCCTCCATTGGGCGAGATGCGATGCTGTTCCGTGGGGCGCGAAAACGGCGCCACGTAAACCTCGGGGCGCTGCGACTCGTCCGATTCGTACAACACCCATTGGCCGTCGGGGGAAAACTGGCCGAAGCTTTCGTTAAATTGGGACTGGCGGAAGGGCCGGGATTTCAAAGCGGCCCCCGGCCGTTCGGGCGTCAAGGGAAGCACCCACAACTGCTTTCGGGAACCGCCGCCGGTGTAGTACAGCAAGAAGTTTCCGTCGCGCGACCAACTCATCGGGACTTTGTCCAGTTCGTCGGCGTAAAGCAGTTCCTCTGTCCCCGCGCCGTTTGCCGATTTGCGATACAGGTCATAGTGCCCCTTGCGCGTGGAATTGAATATGACGGTTCGCCCGTCCGAAGACCAGGCCGCGTAGTATTCGCCCGCGGGGTCGCTGGTAAATCGGGTGGGCAGACCGCGCGCTATATCGTACGTCCAGAGGTCGTAATTGCCGCTGCTATCCGGCACGGACGCCGCCAGAGTTTTGCGATCCGGCGAAAACTCGATGTCGAAGAACGCTTGCGCCTGCCCCAGTGTCCCCATCGGCTTGCCCAGCCGGTCGAACCACGTCAATTTGCGCTCGGGCCCGTGCACGCCGGTCTGATACGCCAGCAAACCGGTTTGGGACGCGGAAAAGGCGCCCATCGCTACCAGGTCCGAGGATCGCTTTACTCCCTCCGCCACCCGTAACGCCCCGCCCAGACGCCTCAAGGATTTGACATCGAATGGCTCCGCCATCAGCGAGTTTCCGCTCAAATAGAGCAGGCGGCCTTGCGAATATACGGCGTTGGAATCGGCTTCCCCGATGGCTACACTCGCAGTCGAGTGGAGCGATCCCAAACGCAGGCTCAGGCGGCCCGATCCTCCCCAAGAGGTGAATAGGAAATGCTCGCCGTCCGGGAGGAAGAAAGGAAAGCCATGCGCGGTTCCGGTAGCGGCGCTCATTTCCGCCGCAAGGCTGGTGCTGCCGCCGTTTGACGAGATCTTCAGCAGCGGTGCGAAGCTGTTGGGCGCGAAGACGATCATGCCGTTCGCGCTCCATGAGCCGCCATATCCTACGGGCGCGTCGGCCAGCGTGACTGGCGGCCCGCCCAGCGTGTCGATCTTCTTGAGCCTCCCTTCGGCGAAGAACCCGACCCATCGGCTGTCCGGCGACCAGAAGGGAAGCCTTCCAGAGCCGGTGTTCTGCAACGGCTGCGCTTGCGCCTTGTCCAACGGGCGGAGCCACAATTGGCGCTCACCGTTTTCATTCGTCGCCGCAAATGCCACGTAACGGCCGTCAGGAGAAAGCGAGGCGAGACCGAGATTGGCGTTGGCTCCGAACGTGTTGTTCTCGGGGGGCACAATGTTGGCGTATCGCAGGGGCAGTTCGGGCGCCACTTCACGAAAATGGACGAGAGCAATCGCGGCGAACCCAGCGAGAGCCAGGCAAGCGATGGCCGGCCACACGAAGGACCTGCGCCCGGTTGGCCGCGTGCGAACCGGGGCAGCAGCGGATCGGGCTGCCCACTCGAGTTCGGACTTCACGTCCTGCGAGCTTTGCCAGCGGTCCTCACGATCGGGCGCCAGGCACCGCTCCACTACGTGGGCGAGCTTTTCCGGCAGCAAATCGAGCTGCGTCTGCGCCCCTGGCTGCAACCGTTGTCCGATAGCCATTTCCGCCAGCACCAGGCCGAAGGAGTAAATATCGGCGCGCGCGTCGCATGGCTTGCCTTCCTGTTGCTCCGGGGCCATGTAGGCGGGCGTGCCCATCACGGCGTTGGCGGCTGTGACGGTCTTGTCCTGCGTCGATCGGGCCAGGCCAAAGTCGAGTACCTTGACGCCGGCCTTCGCGATCATGATGTTGCCTGGTTTCAAATCGCGATGAACTATGCCCTTGGCGTGCGCGGCGGCCAAGGCGCCGGCGATCTGCGTTCCATATTGAATGGTTTGTTCGATCGATAGCCTGCCGCGTTTCAGGATGCCGGCAAGTGTGTCGCCCTCTACCATCTCCATGACCAGGTAATTGGCTCCCACATCATAGAGCGTACAGATGTTGGGATGACTTAGAGCGGCGATGGCCCGGGCTTCGCGTTCGAAGCGATCGCTGAACCTTGCCTGCCCGACCTTGATTGCCACGCTGCGGCCCAATCGCGTGTCGAGGGCACGGAACACTTGCCCCATACCGCCTTGGCCCAGGAGAGCTTCGATCTTATAAGGGCCAATCTGCGACCCGGCGGTCACGTAAGTCTTGGTGTTGTCCGCGATCGGTTCAAACGCCGGTCCAGCGATGATCTCCGTCCCGGAATTCTGCGCTAACCGCTTTTGTACTTCCCGCCGCAACTCGGGATCCACGTCGGCAAGCGCGCTCTCCCCGCGGTCGAGGGCAAGGTTGTACAGATCTTCGATCTGGCGCGACCGGTCGGGAGTCATTAGAGGCTCGGCGTAATCATACAATCATATTTGCCGGTTCTCACGCGACGCAACTCTCGGACTGTGAATAAGTTCCCGTTCACGTTGGCTTGCGGCGCGGACCAAAATGCGTGAAGGTCGACAGCGAACTTGCACTCTTCGCTAACTCCATGCTGTAGTTGAGGGTTCCCGCAATCGGAATGTCTGAGCCGACACCCCATCAACTCGCACTCCTGATTTACGCCTGCCAGCCCGATCCACGAATGCTGGATGGGGTGCGCACGCTGGCCACCCTGGGATTTGCGCGAGTGATTGTGGTGGACGACGGCAGCGGAGCGGACTCCCGTCCGCTCTTCGATCGATTGCGGGCTATTGACGGAGTGGAAGTGCTGCCGCACGCGGTCCCGCTCGGCCGGGGCGCCGCATTGAAGACAGCTCTCAACTTCGGGCTTTGCCATCTTCCGGACATCGCCGGCTTCATCAGCGCCGACCCGCAACAGCATTCGGCGCGCGACATCCTGATGGTCGCCGGAAAGCTGATGGCCGAGCCCGACGCCGTGGTGTTAGGCTGCCGGCGCCTGGGAAGCGACGCTCCCGCGAACGTACGGTTCGCCAATTGGACCACCCGCAAGCTCATGCACGGATTGTTGGGGCGCGCAGTTTCGGATCCGCATCCCAGCCTTCGTGGAATACCCGCTCGGCTGGCCGCCCAGGTGCTGGAAATCGAGGCCAACGGACCGGAGTTCGAACTGGAGATGTGGATCGAAGGTCACCGGCGGGGATTCCACACCAGCGAGGTCTTGATCGATCCCGGACCGGCGGCCACTCAATTCCATCCGCTGCTGCATTCCGTCAAAATCTACCTGACTCTGCTGCGATTCGGCTCGGTCTCCGCGATGACCGCGCTGGTCGACAACCTGATCTTCATTCTGGCCCGCCACTACGGCGGCTCGGTGCTTGTCTCGCAAGCCATCAGCCGCAGCCTGGCATTCGTCTTTAGCTACACGATGGTGCAGCGTTCCGTCTTCGCTTCGCGCCGCGACAGTGGCGCCACGCTGCCGAAATACGCTCTGCTAACGCTCGTGAGCGGCGCCGTCTCCTATGGAGGAATCCGCCTGCTGTCAGCCAGAACGGGCCTGGATCCGATTCCCGCCAAGCTGATCGTGGAAGGGTTGCTGTTCCTGGTGAACTTCACCATCCAGCGAGTCTTCATCTTCCGCCCCGACGCTGGCCCGGCCGAGCCTCGCGAAAAAAGCGCCACTCCGCCCGGCCTGATCGCCACCGTCGTGCTGGGCGTGATGGTGTTGGCTGTGGCGATCGAGGTGCACGGATTCCGCACCGCGCCTCTCTTTCAACAGGAGATTTGGGAACCTGTCGGGGTCAAACGCTTCCTCAAGTACATCGGGATGTTCGTGGGCGTATCGACCCCGCTGCTGATGCTGGCTCCCTTCACCTTCCCGGTGTTCATCGCCGGCTTGACGACGCTGGGAACGGTACTGGCAGTGGGTCCGATGGCGCTTGCGGCGGTAGCGCTATTTCTGATTTCCTGCGGAGCGCTGGGTTCGCGATTGTTGCGGCTGCGCGAGGATGTTGCGCCCGAATCGCAACTGCTGGCCACCGTGTTGGGAGCGTCGGTATGGATGCTGGTGATGACGGCGATCGCGCGCCTGCCGGTGAATTATCCGGTGGTGTGGGCGGCACTGCTCGCACTCCCGATTGCCGCTGATCCGGGCGGCACGCTTCGGCGTCTCCAACGGAACTGGCAATGGCTGAAGAACCTGAAGCTTGGCGGATTCCGCGAACGCAGCGCATTCGCCCTGCTGGTATTCCTCCTCATTGCCCACTGGTTCGTGGCGCTCAAGCCCGAGGTGAGCGCCGACGCCCTGGCGATGCATCTGGCGATTCCAGCCGACATCTCCATGCACCACCGCATGACGTTCGAGCCGTCGCGCTTCATCTGGTCCGTGATGCCGATGGCGGCCGACTTCTCGTACTCCATCGTGCACCTGCTGGGCGGCGAGTACGCGGCGCATCTGCTGGACTACGCATTTCTCCTGCTGTTGCTGGCGCTGCTGCACGTCACCATACGCCGGTGGGTCGGCCGCGGTACCAGCTTTCTGCTATTGGCGCTTTTCGCGTCCACTCCCCTGGTACAACTGGTGACCACGTCGCTGTTCGTGGAAAACGTGCTGGCGGTGATGGTGGTGGCGATGCTGTGCGCGTTATGGCGCTTTGGAGCGACCGGCGACCGTCGCTTCCTGTACCTCTCCGCGATGCTCGGTGGCGCCGCACTCAACGTCAAAATCGGCGCGCTGGCTTTCGTGGCAATGGCCATCCCTTGTGTGGCGGTGGAAGTGGCGCGCCACTGGAAGTCGTTGGGACCGCGGCCCGTCGTGGTGTGCGCCTTGTCCGCCATCCTGCTGGTGGGAACGGCGCTGCCGCCTTACGCCATCGCCTACGTGAAGACGGAGAATCCGCTCTTTCCCTTCCTCTACGACAAGATCCGCTCGCCCCTGATCTCGCCCGACGCCGGCATCAAAGACGAGCGCTACAAGCGGCCGTTGACCTGGAACACGCTCTACGACCTCACCTTTCTGTCCGACAAGACGTATGAAGGACAGAACGGGTCCTTCGGATTTCAATACGTGGCGTTGGCGCCGCTGGGACTGGCGGCAATGTTGCTGGCGCGGCGTCGGGGAGCGGCCAGCGCTGCATGGGTATCGCTCGGTGCGGGAGTCCTGATCATGGCAACCCAGCCCAATGCCAGGTTTGTGTATGCCTGCCTGCCGCTGCTCACGATTCCCTTCGCGGCCCTGCTCAGCCGCCTGGAGGAGCACTGGCTGCTGCGCGCCGGTTTACTGGGGTTCGCCGTTTTCTGCGCTGGCATGAACATCCGATTCCTGCCGTCCGCCAGCTACTATCACCGCGACTTCTCTCTGCGGTTGCCGTTCTCGCGGGCCGAACATGAGCGCCACCGCTCAGCCGTCAATCCCACCAGCGACGTGATCGCGCATTTCAACCGAATGCACGTCAAGTCCGCCGTGCTGATGGCCAACGATAGCGCAATCGCAGGTCTGGACGGCGATATTTACGAAAATCACTGGCACCAGATTCACAACTTCTGGAAGATTCGCTCCATGAAGTCCGTGCCTGAGCTGATCCAGCTCATGCAGAGCTGGAACGTGCAGTATTTCATCGCCAACAAACCGGGCACGGGCGACGAGATCAAGCCCGCCATCCTGCGCGAAATGCTGGAGCGCTGCACCGAGCCCCTCTTCGTTTCGGGCGACATCTACCTGTCACAGTTGCAGGCCGATTGTAGGCCGCGTGTGGAGCGTCAGGCGATCCTCGTGCCGCCGGGTTACTACGACGATTTCGACCCGGCCCTGCTCTTCCGCGGGGATTGGGACAAGGACCGCTCTTTCGCCGAGCCGGAGCGGCACACCATCTCGTTTTCTTCCGTCACCGGATCGGAAGTGGAAGTCCTGTTCGAAGGTAAAGCGCTCACCTACACCTACACCAAGGCGCCCAACCGCGGCATCGCGACCCTGACGGTGGACGGAATCTCTCAGGGGGAGGTGGACCTCTACTCGGCCAAAATCGAGTGGCGGACCCAGCAGCGTTTCTGCTGTTTCACGCCGGGCCGCCACCGCGCGGTGATCGCCGTGAGCGGACGCGCCAATCCGCGCTCCAGCGGTAACTTCGTCGACCTGGATTCTTTCACGATCGAATGAAGCCGGGGTGCTAGAATTCGATTTCCATGGCCTGCGCAGGGGTACCCGTCCTCATACCATCCTATAAGCCCGGAGAATCGCTGATCACGCTGGTGCAGGATCTGCTCGACCGCGATGTGGAGGCGATCGTGGTGGTCAACGACGGCAGCGGACCCGAATTCGATGCGATCTTCGACCAGGTGGCAGCCATGCGGCGAGTGCAGATCGTGCGTCATGCGGTGAACCTGGGCAAGGGAGCAGCGTTGAAGACGGGCATGAATTTCACACTCGTGGCGTTCCCGGCCTGTGTGGGCGTGGTGACCGCGGATGGCGACGGACAGCATCATCCGGATGACATCGTTCAGGTGGCCGAGACGTTGCGCAAAGACTCCCACGGTCTGGTGTTGGGGTCACGCAGTTTCGGCGCCGACGTGCCATTCCGCAGCCGTTTCGGAAACAACCTGACGTCGGTGCTGATGCGCGTGATGGTCGGGCAGGATTTGGGCGACACGCAAACCGGACTGCGCGGCATTCCTGCATGGTTGATTCCGCATCTGCTGCGCATGCGTTCGGTGGGCTATGAATTCGAACTCGATATGCTGCTGGCCTGCAAATACCAGGGCTGTCCGGTCAAGCAGGTTCCCATTCGGACCATCTATCTGGACGGCAACAAGAGTTCGCATTTCCATCCGATTTTCGATTCGATGCGGATTTACTTCCTGCTGCTGCGATTCACCGTCATGTCGCTTTCCACGGCAGTACTGGAAAACTGCGTCTTCTGGGTCGCGCTTGCGCAAACGGCCAGCATCGGACAGTCCCAAACGATCTCGCGGCTGATCGCGATGATTTTCAACTACGGCGGCATGCGCCGGATGGTGTTCCACTCGCAGCAGCGTCACACCGTCGTGCTTCCCAAGTACATCCTGCTGGTGGCGGTTAACGGGTTGGTGTCCTACGGGTTGATCCACTTTCTGCAGATCAACTTCGGAATCGCCACCATGCCGGCCAAGTTGAGCGTGGAGAGCGTGCTGTTCATTGCGAATTTCGCCATCCAGCGCGATCTCGTCTTCACCCGCCAAGTGGATTGAGTTCGGTGGAACTTGCATGAGCACCTCCGCGATGCTTGCGACATGGCCGGCTGCGCTTGGGGGGCCGGCGCAATTCACGGAACACCTTGAGCGCTGAGACTGCCCCCTGTGGGGCAGGCACTCGTGCCTGCAGGCCGGCTCTCAGCCGGCCCGGAGCTTAGGAACTTCACCTTAATGAGCATCTCCAGCGATGATCGCGCAAACTGCCCCACGGAGCACTACGCGGCGGCGACCTTCGGCATCACTGTGAGACACGGCCGGCTGCGTTTGGGGGGCCGGCGCAATTCACGAAACACCAGGCGAAGTTAAGCGTTGAAAGTGAACCCTGTGGGGCAGGCTCTCGAGCCTGCAGGCCGGCTCTCAGCCGGCCCGGAGCTTAGGAACTTCACCTTAATGAGCATCTCCAGCGATGATCGCGCAAACTGCCCCACGGAGCACTACGCGGCGGCGACCTTCGGCATCACTGTGAGACATGGCCGGCTGCGTTTGGGGGGCCGGCGCAATTCACGGAACACCAGGCGAGCGAGCGCCGGAAGGTCGGCAAGCGGCACCCGATCCCAATGAGCATCATGCGGCGACACGGTCGCGCCCAGTTCTTCCAGGCGAGCCTGCATTAGCGGGGTCAAAACCTCGGGAGTGGTCATCAGTTCGACGTGCAACCGGCCGAACCGCGACCAGCGGCTGCGGCGCTCGAAGCGAACCAAGGGCAGCTTCATGCGCCAGCACCAGAGCCCGTAGGCCTTCACCAGCGGGTCGCTATCCGGGCGGCGGGCATCGAGGTAGCCGAATTCGCGGGCCTCGCACAAACGGCGATTCTGCCCCGGGGTCTTGCTGGACGTGGCGTTCATAAGATCTCGCGCAATGTCCAGAAGATCGGCGCACGCAACTGGAAACCTTAGGGCGATGTCTGTTTATCGAACACGTATTTTTGATCGACGACGCCCTTGCCGGCCTCACCGGTCCGCCGGTAACGGGTCAGCACGGTTCCGTCCGGCGACAACGTCCAGGTTTCCCGAATATAGAGCACCGTCGGGGAAAACTCCTTCTTTCCCGTGCGGTCCATGATTTCCAGCACCAGGGTCGCACCCTGCCAGGTTGCCCTCGTATATCGAAACAGCTTATCGCCGGTCTTGACGATGCGGTATTTGCCGTTCGTGGTCAGGGTACCGTCGAAAACGTTCGTAACGCCTTCGGCCTTGGTGGTGACCTTGATAGTCTTGTCGGTCTGTTCGACCGTCTTGAGATAGACCCGGTCGGCCGGACCATCCTGTGTGCTTTTGCCAAGATTCAACTTCCAAGTGCCGGCGAAGTTCGCCTGCACCTTGGCCCCGAACGCGGAACAGCAGACCAGGCCCGCGATGATCAGTAATTTAGCTCTGTTCAATTCCCTACCCTAATCCCGTTCCCGGCGCCTCTCCCGCACGGCGGCAAGCTCATCTTCCGCCTGCAGCCAGTCATCCGCTTCCGACCCCGATTCGTTGCCGCGTTCGATGTACAACTCATACGCCCGCAAACGAACCTGCTCTTCGAGCGGCAGCGCTTCGACGCCGCTGGAACGATTACTTTGCAGTTTTGTTTCCACGGAGACCTCCCGCTATCAACAAAATCCGATAATCCCATTTTACCCCCCAGGTGAGCATGGGCTGCATGCCTAAAGTTATAAGCTGTTTCAGGTCTTCTTATCTTTATAATAAGATCGTGAAACCGGTCCACACCTTCCACGTCGTTCCCAACCTGCCGGCTCCGCTCGAGGGCCTGCGCAAACTGGCGTTCAATCTCCGCTGGGCCTGGGACCACAACACCATCGAGCTCTTCCGCCGGCTCGACAGTGACCTGTGGGAATCCACCGGCCACAACCCTATCCGCATGCTCGGCTTGATGCCGCAGGGCCAGTTCGAAGCGGCCGCCCGTGACGAGTCGTTCCTCGCCCATCTGGACCGCACGCAGCGCGAACTGGACGCCTATCTGACCTCCGCCGCCACCTGGTACCGGCGCAACTACGCCGGCGTCGACGGTGTCCGCGTGGCGTACTTTTCGGCCGAATTCGGGCTCACCGAGTGCCTCTCGATCTTCGCCGGCGGCCTCGGCATGCTGGCGGGCGACCACCTGAAATCCGCCAGCGATCTGGGAATTCCCCTGGTCGCGGTGGGGTTGCTCTATCAGCAGGGCTATTTCCGGCAATACCTCAACGCGGCCGGCTGGCAGCAGGAGTCATACGAAGAGAACGACTTCCTAAACATGCCCCTGACGCTGGAGCGGAAGTCCGATGGGCGTCCCGTGACCGTCGAAGTGGCTTACGACGGCCGCACCGTGGCGGCACAGGTGTGGCGTGTCAGCGTCGGGCGCGTGCCGCTCTTTCTGCTCGACACCAATATCGCCGCCAACCGGCCGGACGATCGCCGCATTACCGATCAACTCTACGGCGGCGACCTGGAGATCCGGCTCAAGCAGGAGATCCTGCTGGGCATCGGTGGCTACCGGGCCTTGGAAGCGCTCGGGCTGGAGCCCACTGTCTGCCACATGAATGAGGGCCACTCCGCCTTCCTCGGACTGGAATGTGTGCGCCGGCTGATGGAAAAGCGCGGACTAGCGTTTGCCGAAGCTCGGGAAGTGGCCTCAGCCAGCCTGATCTTCACCACCCACACCCCAGTCCCGGCGGGTCACGACTACTTTTCCGCGGGACTGATGGACCGCTACCTCGCCCGCTACATGTCGCAGTTCGGGTTGAGCCGTTGGGAGTTTCTCGGCCTCGGCCGCCAGAATCCGCACAATGACTCGGAAGACTTCTGCATGACGGTGCTGGCCCTGCGGCTGGCGGCGTCGAGCAACGGCGTCAGCCGCCTGCACGGAGAAGTGAGCCGGCAGATGTGGAAAGCGCTCTGGCCGGGCCTGCCGGAAAACGAAATCCCCATCGGGCACATCACCAATGGAGTCCACTTCCGCTCCTGGATCTCGTACGAGATGAACCAACTCTACGACCGGTATCTGGGACCGCAGTGGCGCGAAGAGCATGCCGACGCCAAGCTCTGGCGTCGGGCCGAGGCGATTCCGCCCGAGGAATTCTGGCGTACCCACGAGCGCCGCCGCGAACGTCTGGTGGCGTATGCCAGGCGCAGCCTCCGATCGCAACTCTCCCGCCGCGGAGCCTCACAGGCCGAACTCAATGCCGCGGACGAAGCGCTCAATCCGGATGCTCTGACCATCGGCTTTGCACGCCGCTTCGCGACGTATAAGCGCGCCGCCCTGCTACTGCGCGATCCCGAACGGCTGGAGCGCATCCTCAATCACCCGTCCCGTCCCGTACAGGTGGTCTTCGCGGGCAAGGCGCATCCGCGCGATGACGCCGGCAAGGCGTTGATTCAGCAAATCATCAAAATGGCGCAGCTTCCCGAGTTCCGGCGCCGGCTGGTCTTTCTGGAAGACTACGACATGGCGGTGGCCCGCTATCTGGTGCAGGGTTCCGATATCTGGCTGAACACCCCGCTGCGGCCGCTGGAAGCCAGCGGAACCAGCGGCATGAAGGCGCTTGCCAATGGCGCGCTGAACCTCAGTACCTTGGACGGCTGGTGGGACGAAGCCTGGCAGACCGCGACCGCGGAGAAGCGTTTCGTCGGATGGGCCATCGGGCGTGGCGAAAGTTACGACAATCCCGAGTATCAGGACCAGGTAGAATCGGCCGCGCTCTATGATCAACTGGAGCACGAGATCGTGCCCGCGTTTTACGACCGCGGCGCTGACGGACTCCCGCGGCGCTGGATCGCCGCCATGAAGTCATCTGTGGCAACGCTCTGCCCCACTTTCAATACACAGCGGATGGTCAAGGAATACGCATCGTCCTGCTACGTGGTGGCGCACGAGCGCTTCGTCAAACTGACCGCCGATGGGTCGAGCAGCGCCAAAGCGCTGGCCGCGTGGAGTGAACGGCTGGCGCGCGAATGGCCCTCGGTGCGGGTGGAATCGGTGGATGAACTTCCGCAGTCTCAGGTTGCCGTGGGCAGCCGCGTGTGCGTGAAGGCGCAGGTGCATCTGGGAGCGATCCGGCCCGAGGAAGTCGCGGTGGAGTTGTACGTGGGCCGCCTCAACGCGCACGACGAGATCGCCGGTGGGCTGGCCCTGCCCATGAATGCGGTCGGCGAACCGGTCAACGGCGTGCAGAGCTTCCAGGTAACGTCGGTGCAATGCCGCGAGAGCGGTCTGCATGGCTATACCGTGCGGGTCTTGCCTTTCCATGCCGACGAGGCGCGGAGTTTCCTGCCGGGCATGATTACCTGGGCGAACGCGTAGGATCCCGTGGCAGAAGTCCCGATGCGTCGCTTACCTAACGTGCGGTTCCGTAGATTCGATGTGTTACGGAGCCGCGAGCGTGAGAAGCTGCGAAGGGATCAGCCGACCAACCGCTTGTCGCGCGTAAACGTCGCAAATTCAATGGCTTGCGTGCCGTATCGGAGCCCCGACCGTGAGGGAGGGGTCTGCTCGGCCATTCGTTTACAGCTTCTGATCGAGCGGTTCTTGCCACGTGCCGTTAGCGGATTTAGTAAGCTGCTATCGATGCGTCTCGCGCAAATGATTGGTCTGCTCGCCTTGACTTGCCTGGCGTCACCGCAGGACTCCGCCCCGCTCGCGTTCGAAGTTGCTTCCGTCAAAACGAGCACGGCCAACCCGGGCGGATGGTCAACTTCCAATATCACCAGCCAGTTCAGCGTCAAAGGCGCTCCGCTGCGCGAACTGATCAAGCTGGCGTGGGGCCTGCAAGACTTCGAGATCGAAGCTCCCAAGTCTCTCGATGGGCCCCGTTTCGACGTTGTGGGGAAACTGCCGGAGGGGGCTCCGCGCACCCAGGCCGCGGTCAACCGCATGATGCAGAGTCTCTTGATCGATCAGTTCCAGCTGACTTTTCATCGCGAGAAGCGTGACGTGAACGGCTATGCCCTCGTGCTGGGCAAGAGCGGGTTGAAGCTGCCAAAGGCCGCCGCGCCTGGGCAAACCACCGGCACCAACAGCGGCAACATGAGTCGGGTCTACGGCAAGGACGCGCCACTCACCACTCTGGCTAGTCAATTGAGCCGCGTGCTGAACGACCCGGTCGTGCTGCAGATTCAAAACGAGGATCGCTATGATTACGATCTGCGATGGGACTCCGGCGATCGTCCTTCCACCCCTGCCGGCGCCGAACCACTCGCGACCGCGGCTCCCGTTCAGACACTCGCCGGGGCGCTCGACCAGGCGGGGCTGAAACTCGAGAAACGCAAAGTTCCACTGGAGTTGTTCGTAGTGGACAAGATGGAAAAGACTCCCCGCGAGCAATAAAGCCCCCAGCGCGGGGATAGACACCGCTGCTAAAAGCGCCTATAGTTGGGATGCTTTCAGAATTGCAGAGGTGCTTATATGAAACTTCGGTGTGGATGTTTGCTGGCCGCGGTTCTCGTTTGGTCCGGCTGCGGCGGCGCGGAGCGGCGCGAGGCTACCTCGCTGCTTCAAGTGCTCGATCAGAAGAAAGCAGAATTGGCCGGCATCAATGGATTAGAAAAGGATCTGCTGGGCAGCGTTCGCGCCTGGAGCGAGGGAATCATCGCCAAGGGCGGCGGCGCAGGCAAGGAACTGCAGGAAAATGCCGCCGCGGCCAAGGGCTTGTCCGACGCTGCCAGCATCGTGGCGACCCAGCTGTCCCAGTTCCGTCAGACTCTTTCCAGCCAGCCCCTCAAAGAGGAGTTTCCCCAATCGGTCCGCAGCACTCTGATGAATCAGATCATGAAACGCCAGAAGATGCTGCAGGAGCTGCGCATGGCGTTGCAAGGCTCCGCCGACGGCTTCCTCGAGTTCGGACGCAGCCGTTCGTACCACGGCGACACCTACCCGGCGGGCATCGACAAGCTCAACAGCATGCTGTCGACCTATCGTGGTCCGGAAGACGCCGTGAGCAAGGCGATGCAGGATCTCCGGGTGAAATACACGATCGAAGACGCGGACCTGAAAGGGAAAACTTAGGGGATCGGGCTGCTTCGTTTTACGCCGCTATGCTTCGCGGCGGCCGCAGGAGCCGCTGAATCCGGGCGATCAGTTCGAGTGGGTTAAACGGCTTCACCAGATAATCGTCGGCGCCCAGTTGGAACCCATACAGCACGTCGTGCTCCTGCTGTCGCGCCGTCAGCAGCATCACCTGTGTGGGCAGGTCTTCCGCGCGAATCGCAGACAAGACTTCATACCCATCCAAACCGGGCATGTTGACGTCCAGGACCACCAGGTGCGGCTTTTCTTCACGAATGAGGCGGAGGGCGTCGGCGCCGTTGTCCACGGACTGGCAATCCATGCCCCGATTTCGGATGGCGGAACACAGAAGCGTGAGGATGATGGGATCGTCATCCGCGACTACAACTCGGGGACGGGCGGTGATGCGCCGGGATATGTCGGTGGTTTGGAAGGGAATCACCGCAGAACCCGCGGGCGTGACAATCGCTCCGTTTGCTTTTCGCCAGACTGCCAGGGTCAGGCGCATCAGCAATTCTTCCGGTTCCCAATTATTGAAGAGCAGGTCCTCTACACGTGCCTGCAACCCGGAGGGCAGGGCCATCAAAGTACCGCGTGGACCCGATAGAAAGAGCTTGCCCCCCGCGAAGCCGTCCGCGGCTGCCTGCAGCTTCGCCGTGTCGGTCTCAGGGCCCACGTGGACCATCACCATATCGCAGTTCCCGGCCTCGCGGCCCAGGTCATCCGAGACGCGGATTAGCCGGGGCCTTGCACCTACTCGCCCCAAGGCGGCGCAGGTGCGATTGGCGGACTCCGCCGGAAACCCGACCAGCGCCACGCTCTTTCCGCGGAGAGCCTGTGCAACCGAATCGGGCACGGCCAACAGGAGCTTATCGCGCAATTCCGAAAAGGTGAGCGACAGGTCGGTTAGCCGTTCGCGAACTTGATTTCGCGATACGGGCGCCTCCCGCAGTACCCGCTCGGTCCGGCGGGCCAATTCGGTAATACTGTGAAAACCCAGTTGGCCGCCGCTTCCGGCCCATAAATGAAGTTGCTGGGAAATCTGTATAAAGTCTGTTTGCTTGTCCAGGCCGATCAGCAGTTCGCGGCTGCGCGCGATACCTTCCGTCAGGAATTGCTGCTGCAAATCGAGCCACTCCGAGTTCGATATGCCGGCTGGAATCTCATTCGCGTCCACCATCGTCAAACTCCCGATGAAAGCAGCTCGATGGCCATCGGAGTTGGCTTGTATTTTCAATTAGATAGACGGATCGTCTGTGTCACGCAGTTGACGATCGGGCCAGATCGTCACGCCCTTGACGCCTCAGGAATTGGTGAATGCCGCCAACTGCGCGACTTTCGCTCTCGCCGCGCCGCTGTCGATCGACACCGTTCCGATGGCCATCCCTTCCAGGAATGTATCGACCATCCCCGCCGCCACCAGCGCCGCCGCGGCGTTTACCAGCACGATATCGCGATGGGGACCGTGCGCACCGTCGAGCACCTCATTGGCGATCTCGAGATTGCGCGCACTGTCGCCGCCCTTGAGATCCCTGGCTGACGCAACCCGCACGGCAAAGTCGGAAGGCTCCAGCGTGCGCCGTTCCACCTTGCCGTCCCGTATCTCGAAGACGAGCGTGGGTCCCGTGGTCGTGATTTCGTCGAGCCCGTCGGAGCCGTGTACCACAAAGCCGCGCCGCAAGCCTAACGCCGCTAACGCCCCGGAGACCAGTTCTCCGGCCCTCTCCGAAGGCACTCCCGCCAGTTGCGTGCCTGCTCCCGCTGGATTCGTCAACGGTCCCAGCAGGTTGAAGAAGGTGCGGATCTTCAAATCCAGCCGCACCGGATTGGCATGTTTCATCGCGGTATGCACGTGCGGTGCAAACAAAAAGCCGATCCCGACTTCGCGGATGGCGCGCGCCGATTCGGCCGGAGGCATCGCAATCTGAATCCCCATCGCTTCCAGCAAGTCGGCGCTTCCGCCGCCGCGGTTGGTAATTGAGCGGTTGCCGTGCTTCGCCACATGCACGCCCGACCCCGCCACCACAAAGGCCGCGACCGTGGAAATGTTGAACGTGCAGGCGCCGTCGCCACCGGTACCGCAAGTATCGAGTAGGGTATCGGTATGAACGCCGTGTTCCACCGGCGCGGCCATCTCTCGCATGGTCTGCGCGAATCCCACCAATTCCTCTACAGTCTCGCCCTTCATGCGCATCCCCATCAGGAAGGCGCCCAGTTGCGACTGTGTGGCGTCGCCGCCCAGGATCACGCGCATCGCGTCGCGCGCTTCCGCGGTGGTCAGGTGGCTCTGCCGGGCGAGGGATTCCAGGTACGGTTGGAGGGACATGGCGAAAGTGGTTAGTTATCAGTTTACAGTTTCTTTTTTGCGAACTGATCGGCGGCGTTCGTCGTCCTACCGGTATGCCATTCCGCACCTTCGCCGCCGTCTGTTTGACTTCCGCCGTCCTGCTGGCGCAGCCGCCCGCGGAGCGCCGCACCTTTGAGGCGGCCTCCATCAAGCCGAATACATCGGGCAGCAGCAACAGTTCGTCCAATGGCACTCAGGGGCAAACCGTGATGGTGAATGTTCCTCTCAAGCGGCTGATCGAACGCGCGTTCGACGTCCCGCCGATTCAAATAGATGGGCCTGAGTGGTTGGAGAGCGTTCGCTTTGACGTCGCCCTCAAACATCCGCCCGATATGAAACGCGAAGACCGCGGTCCGATGCTCCAGACTCTCCTGGCGGAGCGATTTAAGCTTGAGGTGCATCGCGAGACCAGGGATTTCCCGGGTCTCGTCCTGGTCGCCGCCAAGGGAGGCTTCAAGTTGAAACCAGCGGAGCCGGGAAGCATGGAGAGCAACACCAATAGCAACGGGTCCATCACCACTCTATCCATGAAGAGAGCCCCGCTGTCGGCCATCGCCGATACGGTCGGCCGCGCTCTCGGCCAACCGGTGGTCGACAAAACCGGACTCGAGGGAGTCTTCGATTTCGAAATCCGCTTCACCCGTGACGATCGCGAACCCAATGGCACCGACGCCGATACCGTTCCCAATCTTTCCTTCGCCATCCAGGAAACCCTGGGGCTGCGTTTGCAGTCGCAAAAGGTTCCGCTCACCGTCATCGTGGTGGATCGCGTCGAGCGGACGCCGACCGAGAATTGATCCCGCGCGTGATATATTAGGGAGCTTGGTGCCAATTTCGGCTGACACAGGCAGCATTTTCCAATGAAAATTCACGAGTATCAGGCAAAGGCCATTCTGGCCCAGTTCAATGTCCCCGTGCCGCGCGGCGAAGTCGCCTTCACGGTGGAAGAAGCGGAAGCAGCAGCCAAGAAACTCGGCGGCAGCGTGGTGGTGAAGGCGCAGATCCACGCCGGCGGCCGCGGTAAGGGCGGCGGCGTAAAGGTGGCGAAGGATGCCGCCTCAGCGGTCGAACTTTCCCGCCAGATTCTGGGCATGCGACTGGTCACGCATCAGACCGGTCCGGAAGGCCGCATCGTGCAGCGCCTCCTGATCGAAGAGACGCTGCCCATCGACAAGGAACTCTACCTCGGCATCGTGCTCGACCGCGTCAGTGGCAAGCCGGTCTTCATGGCATCGGCCGAAGGCGGCATGGAGATCGAAGAGGTCGCCGCCAAGACGCCGGAACTGATTCTGAAGGAAACGCTGGAACCGGGCATCGGGCTGCAGGCCTATCAGGCGCGCAAACTGGCATTCGGCATCGGCATCCCTGCCGCCAGCGTCAATAGCGCGGCGGCGGCCATGACGGCACTGGCAAAAGCCTACGTCGCGATGGATATGTCGCTGGCCGAGATCAATCCGTTCATGCTGACCAAGGACGGCAAGGTCTACGCCCTCGACGCCAAGATCAATTTCGACGACAACGCGCTCTTCCGTCATAAGGACCTGATGGAACTGCGCGACACCAACGAAGAAGATCAGCTCGAAGTGGAAGCCTCGCGTTTCGGCTTGAACTACATCAAGCTGGAAGGTACGGTTGGCTGCATGGTGAACGGCGCCGGACTGGCGATGGCCACCATGGATATCATCAAGTACGCCGGCGGCAGCCCTGCCAACTTCCTGGATGTGGGCGGCGGCGCCAACGCGGAGCAGGTGAAGAACGCTTTCCGCATTCTGCTCTCCGACCCGCACGTGAAGGCCGTGCTCATCAACATCTTCGGAGGCATTCTGCGCTGCGATACGCTGGCCACCGGAGTGGTGGCGGCGGCGCGCGATCTCAACATTCAGGTGCCCATCGTCGTCCGCATGGAAGGCACGAACGTGGAACTGGGGCGTCAGATCCTGCTGGAATCGGGCTTCAACTTCACGGTCGGCGAAGACATGCGCGACGCGGCTGAAAAAGTGGTCAAACTGGCGGCAGCATAACGGAACAACATGAGCGTACTGGTAGATCAAAACACAAGACTGATCGTGCAGGGCTTCACCGGCAAGGAAGGCACGTTCCACGCCACCCAATCCATCGCCTACGGCACCAAGGTAGTCGGCGGGGTCACCCCCGGTAAGGGCGGCAGCAAGCATCTCGACCTGCCCGTGTTCGACACCGTGGAGCAGGCCGTAAAAGAGACGGGCGCCAACGCGACCGTGATCTTCGTGCCGCCGCCGTTCGCCGCGGACGCCATCATGGAAGCAGCCGACGCCGGCATCGCGCTGGCCGTCTGCATTTCGGAAGGCATTCCGGCTCTCGACATGGTGAAGGCCTGGGAATACCTAAAGGGCAAAAACACCCGCCTGATCGGCCCCAACTGCCCCGGCATCATTTCGCCCGGCAAGTGCAAGATCGGCATCATGCCCGCCAAGATCCACAAGGAAGGCAACGTCGGCGTGGTTTCCCGCTCCGGCACCCTGACCTACGAAGCGGTGGGCCAGCTCACCAAGCTCGGCATTGGACAATCGACCTGCATCGGCATCGGCGGCGATCCGATCATCGGCACCACCTTCCTCGATGCGCTCCAGCTCTTCAATGACGACCCCGAAACGCACGCCATCGTCATGATCGGCGAAATCGGCGGCAACGCCGAGGAGACCGCGGCAGCCTATGTGAAGGCCAACGTGAAGAAGCCGGTCGTCGGCTTCGTCGCCGGCCAGACCGCACCTCCCGGACGCCGCATGGGCCACGCCGGAGCGATCATCGCGGGCGGCTCAGGTAAGGCATCCGACAAGATGGCGGTGATGGAAGACGCCGGTATCACCATGTGCTCTTCCGCCGCTGAAATCGGCGAGAAGATTCAAGCCAGGCTGTAAGCCGGCGCCTATCCAAACTGCACCCGGAGCTGCCTGCGGACGCAAGCGGCTTCGCGCCTGTCTGCTACATTGGAATTCAATCTATGAGTGTGCAACGTACGTTTTCGATTATTAAGCCGGACGCCGTAGCGGCCGGTCAGGCCGGAGAAATTCTGGCGATGATTCAGAAAGCCGGCTTCAAAGTGGTAGGGCTTCGCATGACGCGCCTGACCCAGCAGCAGGCGGAAGGATTCTACGGCGTCCACAAAGAACGCCCGTTCTTTGGCGGACTGGTCAAGTTCATGACCGAAGGGCCGATCATCGTGATGGCACTGGAACGGGAAGACGCCGTCAAAGGACTGCGTGAAGTCATGGGCGCCACCAACCCCGCCAACGCCGCCGAAGGCACCATCCGCAAACGCTTCGCCGAGAACATCGAGCGCAACTGCATCCACGGTTCGGATGCTCCCGAAACCGCGGCGCAGGAACTGCAGTTCTTCTTCACTACCGCAGATCTGCTGTAAAACGAAATCGGGCCGCTGTCCACGAGTGGATCAGCGGCCCGATCTCCGTTAGCCGTAAGCCGTTACTGCTCCCCGTACACAGCGATCTTCGACGCCTCTCCCTGTGGCGTACCGCTACCCCACACCACATTCGAGCCCCACACCACATTGAAGCCCGCCATCGAGGTGCTCCCCCAAACCACGTTGGATCCCCACACCAGGTTGGAGCCCCACACTACATTCGATCCCCACACCACATTCGAACCCCAGACCACATTGCTGCCCCACACCACGTTGGTGCCACTTACCAGCGTCACTTTGCCGGTGCTACTGTTGACCGAAACCAGCGGTGACTGCGCGCTGGCGCTGGGAAGAACCTTATCGGTGATATTCAACGCGCCCCACACGTCCAGGTACCCGGCGCCAATCGTGAACTGGTCGTAGTTAGCGGTATAAGACTGGCCGGTCACCGGATCGGTTGCCGTTGACGAAATCGGAAAGCTCTTGCTGGCTGACTTCATCAACCGCGCCTTCACGGTATCCGGCGTCAGCGTGGGATCCTTCTGCAGCATGAGTGCCGCCGCTCCCGCCACCATCGGAGCCGCCATGCTGGTGCCGCTGAGCGTGAAGTAATAGTCGGAGCCCTGATTCGCGCCACCCAGGATGTAGTATTGGTTCATCACCTTATTTCCCGGGTAGGTGTTAGTGAGTGCAAGCCCCGCCGGAACGTCGGAAGAAATCTTGTTCCCAGGCGCCACCAGATCGGGTTTCAACACATGGTCCAGCAGGGTCGGACCCTTGGAGCTGTAGCTGGCCACGCGATCATCCGTGCGGCTGACGGTGCTCATATCCTTCATGGCGCCTACCGTGATCGCGAAGGGATCGTTGCCCGGCGCCGTGATGGTGCCGTAACCCAGCGTCTTCGCGGAATTGTTGCGGCCTTCATTACCGGCGGCGACTACTACTACGATTCCTGCCTTCCATGCCTGCTCCACCGCCTGGCAGAGCGGATCGCGCGTATACGAAGTGGTCACCGGGCGGCCCAGCGACAGATTGATGATGCGAATGTTGTACGTCGCCTTAAGCTGTATGGCGCGCTGGATGGCTGCGATCACGCTGCTGTCCAACCCCACACCGTTGCCGTCCAGCACCCGCAAGTTGATCAGCGTCACGCCGGGGGCGATGCCGCGAAACGTTTGCTTGTACTGATAGCCCGTGGAAGAACTGCCCGAGCCGCCCACAATGCCTGCCACATGGGTGCCATGCCCGAATCGGTCGAAGTAGTCGTTGCCGATGTTGGGTACGAAGTTTTCGTTGTAAACAATGCGTGAGCCGAGGTCGGGATGCGGCATGATGCCGCTATCGATAATCGCCACGCCGATGCCCTGGCCGGTGAATCCATACTGCCTCGCGACGTCGGCCTTCACCGTGGGATTGGCATACTCCAGCGCACCCTGCACTTCATGATCGGGAGAGATGTACTCCACATCAGGGTCGTCCAGCATTTCTGTAATCTTCGCGCCCGTCATCCGGTATGCGCCACCCCGGACCAGGTCGAGACCCTGCCGGACGGCCCCGCCACGCACCAGGATACGGGAGTGCTGCGCGAAGCTGGGTCTTTCCTTGTAAGTGATGATTACGTCCACCTGCTTGCGCGCGTCAACGCCTTCCAGTTCCGGTGACAGCTTCGGATTAGCAGCGAAGCTGATGCCGGCTGCCATTACCACCAGCGCACCGGCCTTAAGTACACGATGACCGCAACTGGGCATCATTCCGAACTCCAACGGGCGGACGAGGCCCCGATTTTGGTTCGTCCTGTTATTCACGGTGAGTCCTGTAGCAAGTCCATGACCCACGACGCACGTTGCAAACAGGCTACTTACGAGCGCGCGAGAATCCAGCGGAGTGACAACTTGTCAGCGTCGACATTCCTTCGGACAACTTGACGAAAGGGTACTACCGGTGCCAGAGGGGTACTGTAGAAAAATCCATTACGAATGGTGACTCTCGGAAAGACAATGTTCGGCCGCACTCGCGGGCTTGTCGGGCGCCGCAGCGTCCGCGCCGGCCGCCTGCCTGGGACGAAGAGGCAACACCACAGTGAAGGTGCTGCCGCGTCCGAGTTCGCTCTTCACAGCCACCCGGCCCCCTTGCGCTTCCGCAATGTTCTTCGAGATGGCCAGGCCGAGACCGGACCCTGCCTTCGACTTCTCGCTGTCTCCCAACTGGCCGAATTCCGAGAACAACCGCGGGATATCCTCGGGTGCAATCCCGATCCCGCTGTCCTCCACCTCAATGCGGAACGCGTCTTCGCCCTCCATCGCGCTCCGGACGTGAATCGACCCGCCCGCCGCAGTGAATTTGAGGCCGTTCGACAGGTAGTTGTAGAGCACTTGTTTGAGCCGGCCGGCATCCACACACGCCTTTTCGATCCGCGGATCCGGGTGGTAGGAGACTTCGATCTGTTTGCCCTTGGCGATCGCCTGCAGGGAATCGATCACCTCGCGTACCAACGGGTCCAGCGTGATCGTCTCGTAGTTGAATTCCATCTTGCCGGATTCGATTTTAGCCAGATCCAGCACATGGCCGATCAGCAATCGGAGGTGATTCGAACAGCTCAGCATGTCGCCCAGACATTCCCGCTGAATCTCGTTGACGGGCCCCAGCACCCCATCGTGTAACATCTCGGCAAAGCCCACAATGCCATTCAGGGGCGTCCGCAACTCATGGGAAATACTGGCTAGAAACCGCGTCTTCAGAACGTTCGCCTCGCGTGCCGCCTCCAGCGCCTCGATGGTGCGTTGTTGCAGCGCGTTGGCCATCTCCACCTGTTTCTTGCCCGACTCCAGATTCTCCATATAAATCCGGTACGAGTAGTGAATCACGTAGATGATGGGGAACATCACCAGCACGTTTAACCACTGAGTGCGAGGATCCAGATTGCGGATCACCCAAACAAGCGACGCGCCCAACAGGTAAAACGGAAACGACCAGAAGTAGCACTCGCGCCACGTAGTGAGCAGTGACTTGCCCTCCGTCAACGCCACCACCCCGGCAACCCCCGCCGTATTCATTCCGAAATACAGGAGCGAGCTGATCATCAACGCGAAGGGCGTCCCATGATTCAGTTGCTGCACCAGCGGGAAGTGGTAAAAAGCGTAAGCCACGGTAGCGGCTACCGCCACATTCATCGTGCTGAACCCAACCTGCACCGCGCGAAGGCGTTTCGCCGCGTGCCACCAGCACTGCACCAGGGCGCTCGAACAACCGATGGCGAGCGCTTCCCCGCTTGTCATATCCGTAATGGCAAACAGGATAAACAGGTAGTTGACCGACAGGGTTCCGAAGATCCCCGGCAGTTTCACCTTCATCACCGACGCCAGCACTGCCACGGCAAAAACGCATACGAATTCCCAGGGCCGCAGGAATCTCCAATCGGCAAAGATCAACCCCGCCGTCCCAAGTAACAGCACCGTGGCAATGTAGATTTTGGCTACCGGGCGCATGGAGGACAGTACACTCGGTCTCAGCCTAACAGACGACGGGCCGAATCAACAGTTCGCTTTCGTTACCAATGGAGCGTTGTAGGGGCGCGAAAAAGCTGTAGAATGTGAATGTTCGGGGCGGAGGTCCACGATGAACCTCAAGGTCGGCGTCCTACGGGAATCCTCTCCAGGGGAACGGCGGGTGGCCTTTGCTCCCTCCGCGCTTACCGTCTTCGCCAAGACCGGCATCGAACTCCTGCTGGAGCCGGGAGCGGGCGCCGCCGCCGGCTTTCCCGACGCGGAATTCTCCGCCAAGGGCGTCGTCCTGACCCCTCGCGAGCAGATCTTTCGCGACTCTTCGGTAATCCTGCAAGTCCGCGCACCCGGCGCCAATCCCGAAACTGGAGCGGCCGACCTGGCGCTCATGCGCCCTGGCCAGATCGTCATCGGCTTCGGTGAACCCCTGACCTCCCTCGATACCGCTCGCCAACTCGCCGAAAAGGGCGTCAGTTTCCTTTCCATGGAACTCATGCCGCGCATCACGCGCGCTCAGAGCATGGACGCCCTCTCTTCCATGGCGACCATCGCCGGCTACAAGGCCGTCCTGCTGGCGGCCGATTCCCTGCCCCGCATGTTCCCCATGTTAATGACCGCCGCCGGTACCGTAGCCCCCGCGCGTGTTCTCGTGATCGGAGCAGGCGTGGCGGGACTCCAGGCCATCGCTACCGCCCGCAGGCTCGGCGCCGTCGTCAGCGCTTACGATATCCGGGCGGCCGTCAAGGAACAGATCGAAAGCCTGGGAGCGCGCTTTGTGATTCTCGATGTGGATGCCGGCGCTGCCGAGGACAAAGGCGGCTACGCCCGCGCCATGGGCGAAGATTTCTACCGGCGGCAGCGCGCAGCGCTCGGCAACGTGCTGGCCGAACAGAACGTGGTCATCACCACCGCGGCAGTCCCTGGCAAGAAGGCGCCCATTCTGGTGACCCGCGAAATGGTGGAACGCATGACGCCCGGCTCGGTTCTGGTGGATATCGCCGCCGAGCGCGGAGGCAACTGCGAGCTGACTCGCCCCGGTGAGACTGTGCTCCACAATGGTGTGAGCATCGCCGGTCCGCTTAATTTGCCGTCCACGATTCCATATCACGCCAGCCAGATGTACGCCAGGAACATCGCCACGTTCCTAAAGTACCTGATCGGCAAGGACGGGCAAATCGCACTGGATCTGGAGGACGAGATCGTGAAGGAAACGCTGGTGACTCACGGCGGAGAAGTGGTGCACGCCAAGGTGCGTGAACTGATGGGCCTGGCGGCTCCCCAAGCCGTCTAAAATCTCTGGAGGTTCGCAATGGACCTGTCGATCGGACTATTCGTCTTCATGCTGGCGACCTTCGTCGGCCTCGAAATCATCCGTAAAGTTTCACCTCTGCTCCATACTCCTTTGATGTCGCTCACCAACGCCATCTCGGCGATCTCCGTGGTGGGCGCGATCATGATCACGGGGGCCCATGACGCCACGCTCTTGAGCAAAGTGCTCGGCTTCATTGCCATCACCGCAGCTGTCACCAACATCGTAAGCGGCTTTTTGATCACTGACCGCATGCTGAAGATGTTCAAGAAGCGCGAGGAGAAGAAGTAGATGGCGCACCTGGGCAACTACATCTATGTAGTGTCGGCGGCGCTCTTCATTCTCTCGCTCAAATGGATGAACTCGCCCGCCACCGCACGGCGCGGCGTCTTCGCGGGCGAAACCGGCATGCTCCTGGCGATAGTCGGCACCGTAGTGGCGCACGACATCTTCAACTGGCAATGGATCCTCGCAGCCTTCCTCATCGGCACGGCCATTGGGGTGCCGATCGCCTACATCATGCCGATGACCGCGGTGCCGCAGCGCACCGCCATGTCCCACGCTTGTGGAGCGCTCGCCGCCGCTCTGGTGGGTACCGCCGAGTTCTATCGCGCCAATCAGCTTCACGAAACGTTAAGTCCACCCGTGATGGTGGCATTGGTGCTCGAAACACTGCTCGGCTTCCTTACCTTCACCGGCAGCCTGATGGCGATGGGCAAGCTCCAGGAAATCCTTCCCCAGCGCCCGATCACCTACCGCAACCAGAATGCCGTCAATTTTTTGCTCTTCGCCGTCGCCCTCGGACTGGGCGTACGCCTGATCCTTGTCCCCTCCGATACCTGGATCTTTCCCATCTTCGCCGGTCTCTCGCTGATCTTCGGCGTGTTACTGATCATTCCCATCGGCGGCGCCGACATGCCCACCGTCATCGCGCTGCTAAACTCCTACGCCGGACTCTCGGCGTGTGCCATGGGCTTCGCGCTCAACAACAATCTGCTGATCGTAGCCGGAGCCCTCGACGGCTCCTCCGGCCTCATCCTTTCGATCATCATGTGCAAGGCGATGAATCGGAGCTTTACCAACGTACTGTTCGGAGCCTTCGGCCAGATTCAAACGTCGGCGGCACAGACGCAGCAGCGCAACTATCGCAGCGCCAGTCCGGAAGAGGCCGCCTCCGTGCTGGAAGCGGCCGCCAGCGTCATCATCGTACCGGGATACGGTCTCGCAGTCGCGCAGGCGCAGCACAAAATTCGCGAACTCTACGACAACCTGATGCGCCGCGGCGTCGACGTCAAGTTCGCCATCCATCCAGTTGCCGGACGCATGCCCGGACACATGAACGTCCTGCTGGCCGAAGCCGACATCCCCTACGACCGCCTCTGGGAAATGGACGACATCAACGGCGAATTCGCGCAGTGCGACGTCGCCCTCGTCATCGGAGCCAACGACGTCACCAATCCCGGCGCGCGCACCGACAAATCGAGTCCCATCTTCGGCATGCCGATCCTCGACGTCGATAAGGCACGCACCGTCATGGTCATCAAGCGCTCCATGAACCCCGGCTTCGCGGGCATCGATAATGATCTGTATTACCTGGACAAAACGCTCATGCTGTTCGGCGACGCCAAGGCATTCGTCTCCGAGATCGTGAAAGAGTTACCGGCGAAGGTGGGAGTTTAGAATTGGCAACAATTGCCACTTTTGATAATCTGGTGAGAGGAAACCGAGATGCCTACTCGCAATGTTAACCTCACCGAGCACTTCGACAGGTTCGTGGAAGCGGGAATCAATTCGGGCCGCTTCAGCAATGCCAGCGAAATGGTGCGCGAAGGGCTTCGGCTTCTAGAGCAACGGCAAAAGGAAGACCGGGCCAAGATCGAGTGGCTGCGCGGAGCGGCGAAAGAAGGCTTCGACTCCATCGAGAGCGGCCAAGGCCTGACCTTAAACTCTCCAGCTGAGATCCGCGGCCTCGTTCGAAAAATCCGCAAGAAGAGACTTGGCGAATTATCCCCAAAGATACGCCGTGCCTGAGCGAACTTCTCAACTCAAAATCTCCCAGCAAGCCCTTGGGGATATCGGCGCAATCCTCGAATGGACGGCCACGGAATTTGGGGAGACAGCGGTGCTCCGCTACGAGACACTGATCGAGCAGGCTTTGGCAGATATCGTCGCCGATCCTGAACGCGCGGGCTCGATTGCCCGTCCCGATCTCAAGATCGACGGAGTCCGCACTTACCATTTGGCCTTGAGCAGGCGGCGAGTCCTGGGGCCTAGAGTGAAAGCCCCGCGTCACTTCGTTGTCTACCGGAAAAACGGCGATGTAGTAGAAGTTGCCAGAATACTTCACGATTCGAGAGATATCGCCCGCAATTTGCCCGACGAAGTAAGCTCCCGCTAACCGCCCTTACACCAACAAGTCCTTCACCACATCCCCGTACACGTCAGTCAACCGGAAATCGCGGCCCGCATACCGATACGTGAGCTTCGTATGATCGAGCCCCATCTGATTCAACAGCGTGGCGTGCAAATCGTGGATCGACACCGGATTCTCCGCCGCCTTAAACCCGAATTCATCCGTCGACCCGTACGCCAGTCCCCCCTTGAAGCCGCCACCGGCCACCCACATCGTGTATCCATAAGGATTGTGATCGCGCCCGTCGCCGCTTTCCGACACCGGCGTCCTCCCGAACTCCCCGCCCCAAACCACCAGCGTACTGTCCAGCAGTCCACGACGCTTTAAATCGCGGATCAGCGCCGCGGCAGCCTGGTCCATATCCGGGCATTTCTTCTTCAACTCCGCATCGATCCCCTTGTGGTCGTCCCAAGGCTGCCCCGACCCGTAGTACACGTGGATGAATCGCACCCCCGCTTCCACCAGCCGGCGCGCCATCAAACATCCGTTGGCAAACGGCGTCGTCCCGTACTCCGCCCGCACCGCCTCCGGCTCCTTGCGGATGTCGTACACCTTCAGCGCTTCGAATTGCATCCGGTACGCCGCTTCCATCGACTTGATGCGGCCTTCCAGATATGGATCCGATCCGAACGACTCGCTGAAGCCTCGATTCAGCGCCTGCACGGCGTCGATCTGCTTGCGCTGCGCCTCCGGGTCCAGCCACTGATTGCGCAGGTTCGCAATCATCTTCTCCGGTTCCACTTCCGAATCGTTGAACGGCACGCCCTGGTGCTCCGCGGGCAGGAATCCCGCGCGCCACATGCCCTCGCCGCTTCCGCCCGGAGTCAGCACCACGAACGGCGGCAGATTCTCGTTCTCCGACCCCAACCCGTACGACACCCATGCCCCAAACGACGGCCGGTTCGCCAGAATACTTCCCGAGTGAATCAAGCTGCGCGCCGGCACATGCGTCGGATTGAACGTGTACATCGAGCGAATCACCGCGATATCGTCAATCACCGTCGAAAGCTGCGGCAACAGTTCGCTCACTTCGATGCCGCTCTGTCCCGCCTTGTGGAATTTGAAATTCGAGGGCAGCAGTCCGCCCGTCTGCCGTTCGGTGCGCAGATCGACGGCATTCGGCCGTTGCCCCTGGTACTTCTCCAAAATCGGCTTGGGATCGAATAGATCGATCTGCGACGGCCCGCCCGCCATGAACAGCACGATAATGTTCTTGGCCTTGGCCGGCAGTTTCGGCCCCGCATAATGCCCCTGCGCAGCGGCCTCCGCGGACTTTTCGCCGAGCATTGCCGCCAGCCCGACTCCACCCAGCCCGCCGCACAACTGCTGGATCATCCCGCGTCGCGAAAGATCGAATTTCATCGCGTGAAAATCTCCTCATTGGTGGAAAGCAGCACCTGCGCATACTGCGCCACCGTACCGTCCTTCAGATAAGAGGCAGCCAGTTCCACTTCCTTCAAACTGGGATCGCGCGCCAGAATCTTGCGATAGAGCGCCCGCACCCTCGCGCCATCGTCCACCTCGCCTTCGACGCTCTTGGCCAACGTATCCGCCAGATTGTGGATAAACGTGCTGTTCATCAGAAACAGCTGCTGCAGCGACGTGGTCGTGAGATCGCGGCCCGATGCCGTCTGCATCGGATCGGGGAAATCGTACTGCCGCAGCAGATTGTTGATGCGGGTGCGGCTGATGCGGCCGTAAACCGTGCGGCGGGTGTTGGTCGCCGAATCCAGATCGGCCGACGGCCCGCCCATCTCCTCGGACAGGATGCCCGCCGCACGCAGCAGCGAATCCCGATAAGCCTCAATGTCCAGCCGCCGCGGATTCATTCGCCAGAGCAGTGAGTTGCCCGGATTGATCGTCTCTCCTTCCGCACGCGGCGTACTCGACTGCTGGAAGACCGCCGACGTCACGATCTCGCGATTCAGCCACTTCAATGACCAGCCATGCGCGATGAAGCGTGCCGCCAGATCGTCGAGCAATTCCGGATGGGTCGGCTTGTCCCCGTTCACGCCGAAGTCGCTCGTGGTCGCCACCAGCGGTTTGCCGAAATGCCAGCCCCACACACGATTCGCAATCACCCGCGCGGCCAGCGGCGCGCCATCGCCGAAGATGCTCTCCCCTAGTTCGCGCCGGCCCGAACCCTGCTTGAAAGTGCTATCCCCCTTCGACAGCACACGCAGAAAGTGCCGCGGCACAATTTCACCCGGCGTAGCCACGTTGCCGTGCAGCATCACCGGCAAATCCCGCGCCTCCCCCGGCCGGTAAGTGATCATCGTGTACTGCGGATCGCTGCCGTCGATATACTGCGCCGCGTCGTACACAGTATTCATGAATGGGTCGCTGGGCTGCGGATTTAAACGCCGGGTCGCGCCCTGCGCAGGCGCCGGAGCGCCTGGGATTCTCGGCGGCGGAAACGTCCAGAAACGTTCGATGTGCTGCACCAGTTGCGGATACTGCTCGCGCAGCCCTTCCATCTCGGTGTGCAGCGTTTCGATTTCCGCCTTCCACTTGGCAACCCGCTTATCGGAATCCACCACCGTGCTCGCTTCATTCGTCAGCAGGTCCGCGGAGTATTTCAAATCTTGCAGACGGCGCTGAATCCACAGGTAGCGCTCTTCCAATTTCGGATCGATCTCGAACGTCGGCCGCTCGGCCCTCATAGTCGACGCGAACACGCCGGCCAGGCCGTAGTAGTCCTTAGTCGGAATCGGATCGAACTTATGATCGTGACAGCGCGCGCATGCCACGGTCATCCCCAGCAGCCCGCGCGAGACCGCATCGATTCGCTCGTCCCAATCGTCGCTGACGAAGCCAAACACCACATCCGCGGAGAGCCGCTGGTCCTTGTGGTAAATCTGCGCCGCGCCCAGATAGCCCAGCGCGCGCAAGTCTTCGCGCGGCGTACCGGGAATCTGGTCCGCCGCCAGCTGCAATTTCACGAAGCGGTCAAACGGCACGTCCTTATTGATGGATTCGATGATCCAATCGCGATACCGCCATGCATAGGGGTACGGTGTGTTGGTGGCTTCGCTGGAATTGTTGTCCTCGCCGTAACGCGCCACGTCCATCCAATGCCGGCCCCATTGTTCGCCATAACGCGGCGAGGCCATCAATCGGTCCACCAGCTTTTCATAGGCGTCCGGCGACTTGTCATTCACGAACGCCTGCACCTCTTCGTAGTTCGGCTTGTACCCGATCAGGTCGACGTAGATGCGTTGCGCCAGCACGGCCCGCTCGGCCACTGGCGAGGGCTTCAGTTTCTTCTCCTGGAGCTTTGCCAGGATGAACCCGTCGATCTTGGTCTTCGCCCACACCGGCCCGCTGACTTTCGGCGCGGGCTGTTCCTTCATGGGCTGGAAAGCCCACCATTTCCGCCCGTCGGCCAAAGACATGCCCCGCAAAGGAGCAGGCGTGGTCGTGGCGGTGGACGCCGTCACGCGCGGATCGGGCGCACCCGCGGCGATCCAGGTTTGAAAGTCGGCGATCACGGAATCGGAAAGCTTGCCCGTCGGCGGCATCTGTAGGGCCGGATCGGTATAGCGAATCGCATTCAGCAGCCGGCTCTCGGCAGGCTTACCTGGAACGATTACCGGACCGTGATCCCCGCCCTTGAGCGTGGCCGCCTTGGTGTCGAGCCCCAGCCCGCCCATCGGCGGCTTCATGGTAGAGGTGTGGCACGAATAGCACTTGGCCGCCAGCACCGGCCGAATCTTGGATTCAAAAAACGTGGTGTCCGGCGTCTGTGCGAATGCCGCCGCGCACAGACCTACCATCCACAGGAAACAACGGCCCATCCATCCCTCCCCAGCACAGCACGGAGCTATTGGAGAATGTTAACAGAACTGATGAGCGCTGCAGCGTGGCTTGCTCACCACTCATCCCTCACCCCTCACCACTCGAAGTCGCTTCCCCACACCCGACTTAAACTCCGACTCCAGCAGCGACTCCAGATTGATCTTCACGTTCTCCAGCGCCCCCGTCATCGCCGCCGCCGTCAATGCCTTGGCCACCGCCAGATCCGACCCGTACCGCGGAGGAATCTGCAGCGCATCCAGCCGCAACTGCATGGCATGCGCCCGCTCCAGCACCTCGAGCGGCACCTCGGTAGCTCCGCGAGTCGCTTCCTCCACATAAGGAGCTCGCTCCTCCTTCGGACGCTTGAAAGCGATCATCACCTTCTGGAACGCCTGCGCGTCCCGGTCCACCGCCTCGGTAAAGTAGCGCCGATCCTGTTCGAACGCTTCCGGATCCTGTTTCGATAAGCGCGTCACCATCGCTCCCAGGGCAGCCGCCATTGCCGCCGCCGCCGCGCTCGCACTGCCGCCCCCGGGTGTGGCCGTGGGAGCCGCCAGCGCGTCCAGAAACTCCGGCAGTCCGCTGCGCGCCCCCACCGCCTCCGCAATGCGATTCTCCAGCACCAGTTCCGGCCGAAAATTCTCGTACCGCAGGAAATACTCGGCCGACATCTCGATCGCCTTCTTCGGAATCAGCCCCACAATCTCGCTGCCCACCACCGGTACGCCCCAGCGCTCCGCCTCCCGCCGTACCGTTTCAAACACCACATGCATCGGCGTCTGCTCGAAGTCCGTCAGATTAATCGACACCTGTGCCTGCTGCCGCGATTCCAGCAGGATGCCCATCGACTTCACATAACGAAAGCCCCCCGACGAGAACCGAATCGTCTTGGCGATCTTCTTCGCAATGCTGATATCCGGCGTGCCCAGGTTTACGTTGTAGGCGATCAGGAACTTGCGCGCGCCCACCACCGTAGCCCCAGCCGTCGGATGGCACACCGCTTCTCCCACATCGGGAGCGCGCCCTTCCACCGAGCCCATCTCCCGCACCACCGCTTCGAACTGTCCGCGGCGGATATTCTCCAGGTTGACGCGATCCGGCCGGCGGGCGGCCGCCTCATACAAGTACACCGGCACCCGCGCCTTGCTCCAAATCTCGCCCGCCACCCTCTCGGCCAGCCGCACGCACTCCTCCAGCGTGACTCCCTCGATGGGAATGAACGGCACCACATCCGCCGCGCCGATTCGTGGATGCGCACCCTGGTGCTGCGTCAGATCGATCAGTTCAACGGCCTTCTCCACACCACGAACGGCAGCCTCCGCCACCGCCGCCGGCGGCCCCACGAACGTCAGCACGCATCGATTGTGGTCGGCGTCGGACTCCCGATCGAGCAGTACCACTTCCGGCACCGTGAGGATCGCCTGAACGATCGCGTCCATTTTGGCGGCATCGCGCCCTTCCGAGAAATTCGGAACACACTCCACCAGTTGTCGTGCCATTGCATTCATACCTTACCATCGCGAAATTGCATCTGGGGCGGACACTCCAACCGGTAGGCCGGCCCGGAACCTTGACTGCTCAGTCAGCGCAGCCCAATGCCCCATCCCTGTGTCATACTTTTTGCAGGTCCGGTCGCACCGTCGAACAACCATGCCACTCGAAATCCACAAGAAGCAACATGAAGGCGTCGTCGTCCTTGATCTGAAGGGACGTGTCACCGTGGGCCCGGAGGCCACGTCTCTGCGCGAAGCAGTCGCAGGAGTGGTTGCCGCCGATCAGAAGAATCTCGTCCTCAATCTCGCCCAAGTCGATTTCATCGACAGTACCGGCCTGGGTGCGCTGGTGATGTCGTCCACCAGCATGCGCAAAGCCGGCGGCACCGTCAAACTGCTGAACCTCAACCGCCGCAACATCGAACTGCTGGTAATGACCAAGCTCGCCACCGTCTTCGAAATCTTCAACGACGAACAGGACGCCGTCAACAGCTTCTTCCCCGACCGCAAAGTGCAGACCTTCGACATTCTGAACTTCGTCCAGCAGCTCAAGAAAGAGGACTGACGCCTTGGCCCTCGTCGTCATCGGCGGGGTGGCTGCCGGCCTCAGCGCCGCCGCCCGCGCACGGCGCATCGACCCGCGCCTCGACATCATTGTCCTGGAAAAAGGTCCCGATATTTCCTATGGCGCCTGCGGCTTGCCCTACTTCGTGGAAGGCCGGGTGCGCCGCACCGACGATCTGGTCACCTACACGCCCGAGTATTTCCGCAAGGAGCGCAATATTGAAGTGCGCACCGGAACCCGCGTGGTTGCCATCTCGCATCCGCGCCGCGAAGTGACCCTCGAATCCGGCCAACACGTCGCTTACGACAAGCTCGTCATCGCCACCGGCGCGCGCTGCGACACCTGCGGCGCCAACAACCTCCCGCCACACGTCTTCACCCTGCACACCCTCGACGACGCCGCCCGCATGCGTGCGTTCCTCGACACCCGCAAACCACGCCACGCCCTGGTAGTCGGCGCCGGCTATATCGGTCTCGAAACCGCCGACGCATTGCGCCGTAACGGCCTCCGGGTGACGGTGGTGGAGCGCTCCGCCAATCTGCTGTTGCGCGGTGATCCCTGGTGGACCGGCCTGGTGCGCACTCAACTGGAACGCCACGGAGTGGACGTTCAGAACGGCATCGAGGTGAAGGGGTTCGATCTCCCGGCGCCGGCGCCACCCGCTGAGATGGTCGTATTGGCGGCGGGCTTCCGGCCCAATGTGGAGCTAGCCTCCGCCGCGGGCGTGGAAATCGGACGCACCGGCGCCATCCGCACCGACGATCGGATGGAAACCAACCTCCGCGGCGTCTACGCGGCCGGCGATTGCGCCGAGGTCAACCATCTCGTGACCGGACGCCCCACCTGGATCCCGCTCGGCACCACCGCTAACAAGACGGGCCGCGTCGCCGGAGCGAACGCCACCGGTGCGCGCGAGCGATTCTCGGGCATCGTGGGCACGTCCATCGTTTCCATCTTCGGCATGGGCTTCGCCACCACCGGCCTCACCGCCGCGCAAGCCAAAACCGAGGGATTCAACCCGGTCGCGGCGCAGATCGAAGCAAAGTCGAAGCCCGGATATTTCCTGGGAGCAAAGACATCGGTGGAACTGATCGCCGATCGAACCACGGGAAAGCTCCTCGGCGGCTCGATAGTCGGCGAAGACGGCGCGGCAGGCCGGGTCAACGTGATCGCCACCGCGCTCGCCGCCCGTTTGGGAATCGACGAGTTCGAACAACTCGACCTGGCCTACTCGCCCCCCTTCTCGCCCGTGTGGGACCCTCTCCTCATCGCCGCGCAACAGTTGAAGAAGAACCTGGCGCGCTAAGACAGGAAGTCGAACCCTCGGACTTGATCGCCTTTATCCGTTTCATCTGTGTTCATCCGTGGCCGATTCGCTTCTTATCGCCGCACAACAGTGGAACATGAACTTGGCCCACTAAGAGACATGTGGGCGCGCGCAATCGTGCCACGCAATCGTGCCTGGCAATCGTGCCCTCAGCCGACGGCAACGGCGCGTTGAAGACCCAACCTCTAGTCCTATTCACCCCACCTCACCTTTTTCTCTTGACAGCCGCAGTGATGTTAGTTCAATATGGCGTCATGCGACATGACGCAGAGCGCCGTAAAACCAAAGACTCACCTCCGCTCAGCGAAGCGGTCCTGCTGATCCTCTTAAGCCTGGCCGAGCAACCCCGTCATGGCTATTCGATCTTGAAGGACGTGGAGGAGATGAGCAGTGGCCGGGTGGTCCTGAGTACCGGCACCCTCTACGGTGCGCTCCGGCGTCTGCTCGACGATGACTGGATCGAGCGATTCGAAGAACGGGACGCCTCGCGAGATCGCCAGGCATACCGCTTGCGTCCCGAAGGACTTCGGCATTTACAGGCCGAGGTAGCCCGCATGAAGCACCTGACCCGGCTCGCCAATCTGCGTGCCGTACCCAAAGAGGCCTGACCCATGCCAACACGACTTTTCCGGATGCTCCTTCGCCTTTACCCCGCCGCCTATCAAGCTGTCTTCGGACGCGAAATGATCGCCGTCTTTGAGCGCAGCCTGGCGGACGCATCGCGAAAGTCCGCCCCAGTCCTTGCTGTCTTTGTCGTACGGGAGGTCGCGGGGCTCGTCCGGGGCGCCATCGGCGAACACCATAGGGCACTCCGTGTGGAGCCGCAACCCTGGTGGTGGTCGCTCGACGCGCCGGCGGCAGCGCTTTTGCTGTATTGCCTGGCCGTTCGAGTCTCGATGGTCCTCGGGATCCACGGCTTTTTCTTCCCCGGAACGTGGGTAATGACCGCCGTTCTCGGCGCATACGCTTCGTGGCGTCTGGGGCGGGCCCGCTGGCCCGCGTTTTCCCCGAGGGTCTGCCTGAAGACCGGCGTGTACGCTTTGATCTGCGCGGTTTCCATTCCCGCCGCCGCTCGAATCACCGAGGGAGCTTGGCGCACCTTCCTGCTGCGCTATGACACCCCGTTTGAGTATCGTCTTCCGGGCCTTCAAGTGGTTGTGGATCCCCAGGGCCGCCCGCGGGATCTGCACGTCAAGAGTCTTACGTTCTCTTCGACAACCGTACTCTCCAACGGCACCGTGATGGCCATGGTCAATAGCGCCGAGGGATGGACGCCTCCTTACTGTTTGTTCGGAGGACTGCTGACAATGGCCATCGCGCTCCGCGCCCGCCGCACCGCGCGCCCAGCCGGTCTCGCTTGAGTGAAGAGAGGTCGAAACATGAAACCAACCATTCCGCTTTCGCCTGACGCGTGCAAATACCTTCTGGGCGGGCTGTTGATAGCCGCCATCTACGGAGTAAATGCACGTGCTCAATCCAACGCCCGTCCGGCGTTTGAGGTAGCCTCTGTCAAACCCAATCGGTCGGGCAGTGACAACTCTTCGCTGAGTTGGAATCCTGGCAGCATTACAATCGCGAACACCAGTCTGAAAACCCTCGTTCTCCACGCGTACGGAATCAAAGGCTATCAACTGAGCGGAGGACCGGGCTGGACGGACACCGACCGTTTCGACCTCTCAGCCAAATCGAAAGAGGGTGCGGCGCCGGAAGAGTTGCGACTGATGTTGCGTAGCCTCCTGGAAGACCGATTCAGGTTGCAGGTCCACCAGGAAACCAGAGACCTTCCCACGTTTGCGCTGACGGTCGGCAAGAACGGCCCAAAGCTACGGGCGGCTGACGGGAACCCGCAAACCAGCATCACGAAGGGGCGGTTGACCGGGCAGATGTCAATGTCAGCTTTGGCCGACGCGCTGACGCGCCTGCTGGATCGCCCCGTACTGGATATGACTCGAATCGCCGGACGATTCGATCTCCTACTGGAATGGATGCCCGATGAAGACGCGGCCAACGGTGAGAGCGGACGTCCTTTCTTGATGGCCGCCATTCAGGAGCAACTCGGATTGACCTTGGCGCCCCAGAAGTCGGCGGTGTCCATACTTGTGATAGATCGGGTCGAAAAGCCCACCGAAAACTGATATGGAGCCTTTAGACATCATTTTCTTCCGTGTCCATCGGGGGCCGGTGCGCTCTTCATCGGTTTGTCGATCTTCAACCTAAATTTCCCTTCCTTTCAAGCATTTCGCCCGCCGCCCCATTGACCCACAGAAATATCGTGCTACCAATCGAATCGTAAAAGAGATTTGCGCTCCACCGCGCAGATCCAACAGTAGTCTTGCTGGCCAGCGAGTGTTGCAAGTGGGTGGAACGGGCGTCCGGCGATGTTTCTTGGCGGGGATATCGCGGACATCCGGCGGATTCGAATCCGAAGAAGTTCCCGTCGAAGTCATTTAGTGCAAGCTATCGGCCGTAAACGGGGTCTTCCATCAGTGGGTAACCGGCGCATGGATTGAGTTTGGCGGCTCGACCCATGCGCCCGGCCCCGCAACTTCCTTCGCGTTAACTCCCATACGGCCGTAGTGTCTCTGGCCCCTCCACTCTTCCATCACTCCATCCACAACGATTCCCCTATACTTGAAAGAAACCATGGCCGCATTGATCGACGCGATTGACGTCAAAAAGAGAACCCTGTTCGAACTCGACAACACCCCCTACCTTTGCCTCGATTGGGAGGTGAGCACGCCGACTGCGCGTGGAGGCCAAACCCTCGTCCGCCTCAAAATCCGCAACCTGCTCACCAGCGCCGTCTTCGAGCGCACGTTCAAGGCCGGCGAGAAATTCAAAGAGCCGGACATGCAGAAGGTTCCTGCATCCTACCTGTACAGCGACAGCAGCGGCTTCCATTTCCTTGACCAGGACAACTTCGAAACACTCAGCCTCTCTGAAGAAGTCATGGGCACGGCTACCGAGTTCCTGATCGAAGGAACCATCGTCGAACTTCTCAAATACAACGGAAACCCCATCGGGTTGGAACTGCCCGCTTTCGTGGAATTGGCGGTCGCCTTCACCGAACCCGGCGTGCGCGGCGATTCCTCCAGCGGCAGCGTCACCAAACCCGCCCGCCTCGAAACCGGGCTCGAGATTCGCGTCCCGCTCTTTATCAAAGAGGGCGAGAAGGTGCGCGTGTCTACGGAAAAGCGCGAGTTCGCCGGCCGGGCTTAATCGCCAGAAATCGCTGCGAGTCTTGCAGCGAATAGATATTGTTGAACATCACGTAATTCGGACCGGCCACCCGAGCGCTTCGCCGCCGCAGCCGCGCCCGCAGTTCCACCAGATCCTCGTCCGTGTACCGGTATCGGTATCCCCCGATGCCGTGCAGCCGCCAGTAAATCGAATCGCCGAAATTGGCTTCGTTCCGAAACGGATCCACCACGTGGATCAGATCGTTGCTGGCGCAGATCTCGCGGACCAACTCTGGCGCCCAAGCCTCGCCGCGCGGCTCCCATCCGCAGGCCCGGCCGTCGCGCTCAATCCCGTGGAAGAACTCCCGCATGTTACGCACATTCTCGCGCGTCGGCAGAAAAGACTTCGGACACTGGAACACGATCACGCGCGCGTCCACGATCGCTGCGATCTCCCGGGTTCGCTCCCAAGCCAAATGGGTTTGTTCCGTCGGCCGGAAGTTCCCATACCACTCCGCTTCCCGGGGACTGACCGCTTCTTTCAGTCGCCGGTACGTCGGGCTCGAAGGCGTATGCGTGATCAATTGCCAGGCCTTCATGCAAAATCGGAAGCCCTCCGGAGCTTGCGACTTCCATCGCTCCGCCACCCGCGTCGACGGAGGTTGGTAAAACGTGGTTTGCAGTTCGATCGTGCGGAAGTCTTGCACATAGCGCCCCTGCGCCTCCGTCCACCCGCAGCATCCAATGAAAGTTTCGCCCGCCATCGCTCCACAGCCTACCTTGCACGTGTCGATCCGTACGAAGGACTTCGATGTGCTGGAGCGGACGTGATGACACGCGTCGCACCCATTCTCCTCGCTCTCGTTCTCGCGCCCGTTGGCTTTGCCCAACAGGAAAGCGCCAACCGCGTTGCCCAGACAGGAACCACATCGCCCGGGATGGTCGACCGCGTCCTCGATTCCATCGGCCCCATCCCCTCCGATGCCCCTGTCCGGCCCCCCCTGTTTCGCGAGTACCTCAGGGCGGCCGTGGGTCCGGTCGCATTGTTCGGGGCAGCGACCGGCGCGGGCCTCGGACAATGGGCCAACGCCCCCAAGGAATGGGGACAAGGTTGGGATGCCTATGGGAAACGCTTCGCCAACAACATTGCCTACAACGGCATCCGCCAGACCATCAGCTATGCGGGCGCCCATGCCTTCGGCGAGGATACGCGCTACCGTTCATCGACCGCCACGGGCGTCTGGCCGCGCACCCGCCACGCCCTGGTCAGCACCTTCGCCGCCCGTCATAAGGATGGCGATTTCTCCTTCTCGATCTCATCCACCGCTGGCGTCCTCGGAGCCGCCGCGCTGCAAAGCACCTGGGGACCCGACAGTTGGAAAGGAATCGGCGCCATTGGCCGTAATGCCGGCATCTCCTTCGCCTCCACCGCCGGCCTCAACGTACTACGCGAGTTCCTGCCCGACATCCTACGCCGCCCCCGCCGCTAGCCCCCAAAAAAGGGGTCAGACGCCATTTTGGGGAAATGGGGTCAGACGCCATTTCCCCGTCCGACTCGGTCACGACGACCGCCTACAGGGGTCTGCATTGACAGGCCCGCGGCGTCCCTATATAGTTGGCTCCTGAAACAAATGCGAAGAACCCTTCTGCTCTCCTGCATCTCAGCAGCGGCTCTGCTGATTGCCGCAGTCGCGGCGTTAGCCCAGACAAAGTCCCTCGGGATTTTCACCGACGAAGGAAGTGTCGGACTAACACCGCTTGCCGGAAAAGTAGTCTACTCCCCAACCAACGCGGAGTACCGCATCACCGGCGGAGGAGCCAACGTCTGGAACACCACCGACGCCTTCCAGTTTGTCTGGCAGAAGGCGTCGGGCGACCTGACTCTCTCCGCCGACGTGCAATGGGTCGGCACCAGTCCCACCACCCATCGCAAAGCCATGCTGATGGTCCGCCAGAGTTTGGATCCGGATTCCGCTTATGCCGACGCCGTATCGCACGGCGACGGGCTCACGTCCCTTCAATTCCGCGGCGCTGCCAAAGAGCAGACTTACCAGATCTTCACCCAGTTGGAAGGGCCGGTTCATTTGCGTCTCGTTCGTGCCGGCAGCCGATTCACCATGTACGCCGGCAAACTAGGGCAGGAGCAAAAGCCCGTCGGTCCAGTGGAGTATATTACTCTGAGGGATCCCGTGTATGTCGGTCTGGGCGTCTGCTCGCATGAGGCCAATACACTGGAAACTGCAATCTTCTCGAACGTCAAAGTGGAAAAGGGGGCGGCCCAATAATGCTGCTCAAGGTGTGTTGCATGACTGCGTTGTTAGGAACCACGTTGCAAGCCGTAGACCGTCCGCCGATCGTTGCCGTCGCCAACATTGCCGTCAAGGTCGACAGTCTTGACGAAGCCCGTAAGTTCTATTCGGGCGTTGTCGGTATGGAAGAAGCGTTTCGCACCAAAGACCCCGACGTCGCCGGCGACCTGGTGTGCTTCAAGATCAACGACCGCCAGTTCGTCGAAGTTTCCCCCACCTTGAAGGGTGAAGCCGAGGACCGCCTGATCCGCATCGGTTTTGAAACCAAAGACGCCCGCAAGCTGCGCGACTATCTGGCCGGAAAGGGCGTCCAGACACCTGCCAAGGTCGACAAGGACCTGAACGGCAATTACAGTTTCACAATCAAAGACCCCGAAGGCCACACCGTACAGTTCGTGGAGTACGTGAGCGGCTCGGTGCACAGTAAGGATTTGGGCAAACACCTGCCCGCCACCCGCATCTCCGATCACATGCTGCATGTAGGCCTCATCGTGACCGACCCCGCCAAGGCCGACAGCTTCTACAAAGACATCCTGGGTTTCCGCCTGCAGTGGAAGGGCGGCCGCACGGATACTAGTTTCGAATGGATCTCCATGATGGTTCCCGAGGGGTACGACTGGCTGGAGTACATGGTGCCCCAGTCGCCCACGATCACCCCGCAGCAGCGCGGCGTCTGGCATCACTACGCGCTGGGAACCCTCGACATCCAGCACGTCTACCAGACCGTGGTGCAGCGCGGCTACAAGCCGCCGCAGGAGCCGAACATCGCGCGCGACGGACGCTGGCTGCTTCAGATGTACGACAAGAATCTTACCCGTACCGAGATCATGGTACGGAAGCCCGTCCAGACACCGTGCTGCTCCCCCAATCTGGACGACTACAAGGGGAACTAACCTCTCGCCCGTTCGCCCGGTGAACGTTGACATGGCAGGCTGGCGTGGGATACCCTCCAGTACTATCGAATGTCGAAAACGAACATCGAGCTGCTGGGGTCGGGCAACGATCGCGACCTTTACTCTGGATTGATCCGGCTGCACGTGCTTCATCACGCCGCGGAGAAGCCCATCTTCGGCCTGGGCATGGTGGAAGAGTTGGCGCGGCACGGATATAAGATCAGCCCTGGAACTCTCTATCCGCTGCTTCACGGCCTGGAGAAGCGCGGCTACTTGAAATCCGCCGAAGTCCAGAGCGGCAAGTCGCGGCGTAAAGTGTATCGCGCCACTCCCACCGGGAAGAAGGCGCTGCAACTGGCAAAGAGCAAAGTTCGCGAGCTCTTTCGTGAACTGATCGAGGGTCGATAGCCGTGCGGTGTTCCCTTTGGCTGGTGGTCTTCCTTTCGGCCCGGGCCGCGGCGCAAACTCTCAGTCTGAGCGGAGCGGTCGAGAGCGCGCTGAAGAACTATCCCGCCATTCAAGTCTCGCAAGAGCAGATGAACGCCGCGTCAGCCGCCATCCGTTTGGCGCGCACCGCCTACCTGCCGCGTATCGATACCGCCGCTCAAGTGAATCGCGCCACCCGCAATAACGTGTTCGGCATGCTCCTGCCGCAGACCGCGTTCCCTTCCCTTTCGGGCCCGGTGATCGGTTCCAACAATCTCGGTACCGCGTGGGGGACCGCCGTGGGAGGCTTGGTGACTTGGGAGCCGTTTGACTTTGGTTTCCGGCAGGCGAACGTCGCCGTGGCGGAAGCCAGTCGCGCCCAGCAGGAGGCCGGACTGAAGCGTACCCGGTATGAAATTGCCACCGCTACCGCTGACGCGTTCCTCACCCTCGCCGCCGCGCAGGAAACCGTACGGGCTGCCGCGGCTGGAGTGGAACGAGCCACCTCTTTCCTCAGAACGATGACTGCGTTGGTGGATGCCGAGCTTCGTCCCGGCGCCGACAAATCGCGCGCCGATGCGGAAACAGCCGCCGCTCGCACCCAACTGGCCCAGGCCGAACAAGCTGTAGAGGTCGCGCGGGCAAATCTGGCAAGGTTTACCGGCGGAGATCCCGCCGCAATGCGGATCTCGCCAGTTCCCGAACCACCCACCCAACAACCGGCGCTCCCGCCCGATCTCACAGCCAACCCAATGGTGGCCGAACAGAACGCCATCATGGAGCAGACTCGCGCACAGTTGCACGCGCTGGAGCGCTCCTACTTTCCCCGCTTCGCGCTGCAAGGCGCCGCCTACGTTCGAGGCTCCGGCGCCGAAATCGACGGACGGATATTGGGAGGAGCCAACGGCCTCGCGCCCACCGTCCAGAACTATGCAGTCGGCCTGACGGTGACTTTTCCCGTGATGGATAAGCCGGCTCTGGAAGCCAGGGAAGCCGTACAAGCCGCAAATTTGCGTTCCCAGACGGCCCGCGCGCAACAGATCGCCACCGATCTGCGGGCGCAGTGGAACGTAGCCGTCGCGAATCTGCAGGGTGCGCGGCGGATCGCCGCCAATCTGCCGGCGCAAGCGGCGGCGGCCCGAGCCGCCGAACAGCAGGCCACGGCCCGTTACCAGTCGGGGCTGGGGAATATCGATGCCGTAGCGGAAGCGCAGCGTCTGGTGACCCAGGCCGAGATCGATAGCGCCCTTGCCAGGCTCTCGATTTGGCGCGGTCTGCTGGGAATCGCAGCCGCCGCCGGAGACATCCAGCCATTCCTGGCGGAGGCCGCTCAATGAGGCTCGTCCTCGCCGCCCTCAGCCGGCCCATCACGGTAGTGGTCGCGCTTATTGCGATCGCGTTGTGCGCCGCGCTCGCGCTACAGCGTATGCCGGTCGACATCTTCCCGCAGGTTGGCGATCCGGCCATTTACGTGGCCCAACCCTATGGCGGTATGGACCCGGCACAGATGGAAGGCTACCTCACGTATTACTACGAGTATCACTTCCTTTACATCACCGGCATCGACCACATTGACAGCAAGAGCATTCAGGGCGCTGCCCTCATGAAGCTGGTATTCCACCAGGGAACCAACATGGCGCAGGCGATGGCGGAAACGGTGGGCTACGTCAATCGCGCCCGCGCCTTCATGCCGCCCGGCACAGTCCCGCCCTTCATCACGCGCTTCGATGCAGGCAGCGTGGCGGTGGGAATGCTGGTGTTCAGTAGCGCCGGCCACAGCCAGGGTGAGATGCAGGATTTCGCGCTCAATCGAGTGCGTCCTCTGTTCGCAACCTTGCCGGGTGTCTCCGCGCCGCCGCCTTTCGGCGGCAATCAACGTAGCATCGTGGTGACGCTCGACCCCGACAAGCTCCGTCAGTACCGCGTCTCGCCCGAAGAGGCCATCGCCGCGGTGAGCCGCAGCAGCGTCGTCATGCCATCGGGCAACATGTTTACCGGCAAGCTGGAACGAATCGCCCGCACCAATGCGGCGCTCGGGGCAAATCTGCCGGAGTTGCTGGCCACCCCGATCCGGCCGGGGCCAGGCCCCACCGTGTACCTCCGCGATATCGGCGGAATCGAGAGCGCCACTGACATCGTCACCGCCTACGCTCATGTGAACGGCAAGCGTACCGTGTACATCCCGGTAACCAAACGCGCGGATGCCTCCACCCTGTCCGTGGTCAACGCCGTCAAAGCGGCGATTCCGGAATTCAAGAAAGTAGTGCCGGAAGACGTGGACGTGACATTGGAATTCGACCAGTCCCCCTACGTGTCGAACTCCATCCAGGGGCTGGTGATGGAAGGGCTACTGGGCGCCGGACTGACCGGCCTGATGGTGCTCCTCTTCCTGCGCGATTGGCGGAGCGCCCTCATCGTTGTATTGAACATCCCGTTTGCTCTCCTCTCAGCCGTGGTTCTCCTATGGGCAACCGGGCAGACCATCAACATCATGACGCTCGGCGGCCTCGCGCTGGCGGTCGGAGTGCTGGTGGACGAAGCAACCGTTGAAATCGAGAACATTCACAGCCATTTGCTGCCCGGTGTTTCGCGCGCCCGCGCCGTGATGGAAGCGTGCCAACGCACCGCCATGGCGCGGCTGCTTTCGATGCTCTGCATTCTGGCGGTGTTCGTGCCGTCGTTCTTCATGATCGGCGTAGGCCGGCAGTTGTTCGTACCGCTTTCCCTGGCGGTGGCGTTTTCCATGATCGCGTCGTACCTGTTATCGAGTACGCTGGTGCCGGTCTTCTCCACCTGGCTGATGCGGGAAGCGCATCGCGGCGAAAAGCAATGGCTGCAGGGAGTGTATCGCAGGTATTTAAATTTTGTGCTGAAGCTTCGCTGGCCGGTGTCGATCCTCTACCTGGCCGCTGCCGGCCTGCTTGTGTACGTGGTGACCCCGCAACTCGGCGCCGAGCTCTTTCCCGACGCGAACGCGCCTCTTTTGCGGGTTCGCCTCAAAGCGCCCGCCGGCACCCGCATCGAAGAGACGGAACGCACTGTCTTGCGCGCGCTCGACGTCATCCGCACTACCATCGGTCCGGAAAACATCACCATCACCAGCGATTTCGTCGGCGTGGTGCCGTCCAGCTATCCGGTGGATCTGATTCACCTGTTCACCAGCGGGCCGCAGGAAGCGATCCTGCAGGTTGCTCTCAAGCCGGACACGCCGCGCGGCCAGGATCTGCGCGAACGGCTGCGCGCCAATCTGCGCCGCCAGTTGCCCGACACGCAGGTTTCCTTCGAAGCGGCCGACATCGTGAGCCAGGTGATGAGCTTCGGCTCCCCCACGCCCATTGAAGTCGCCGTACAGGGAGCCAGTCTGGCCGACGACTACGCTTTCGGGCAGAAACTGCGCGCGGAGATGGCCAAACTGCCGTTCCTGCGTGACCTGCAGTTCGCCCAGGAGCAGAACTTTCCCACGCTCGATATCTCCATCGACCGCGAACGTGCCGGCCAGTTCGGACTGACCACCGCCGACGTGGCGCGCTCGGTGGTGCCGGCCACCTCTTCGTCACGCTTCACCGATCCGAACTACTGGCGCGACCCGAACAGCGGTAACGCGTTTCAACTCCAGGTACAACTGCCGCAGAACCGTATGCAGAGCCTGGAGCAAGTCGGCAGTCTGCCGCTGATGCGCGACGGACGCGCCGCCCCACAGCTCTCCGACGTCGCCACACTCAAGACCGGCACAATGCCGGGGCTCATCGAACGCTTCAACGGCCAGCACATCGTCAGCCTGACCGCCAACATCCACGGCATATCGTTGGGAAAAGCGGCGCCGCAATTGCAGCGCGCCCTCGCCGCCGCGGGCGCGCCGCCCAAAGGAACCGCCATCCGGATGCGTGGCGAGATCCCGCCGTTGGAACAAACGCTCGCTGGGTTGCGGATCGGCCTCGCCCTGGCGGTGCTGGCGATCTTTCTGTTACTGGCCGCGAACTTCCAGTCGGTGCGGCTGGCGCTCGCCATTGTGCTGACCATCCCCGCGGTGCTGTGCGGCGTTCTGCTGATGCTCACCCTCACCGCCACGACGCTGAACGTGCAATCGTTCATGGGAGCGATTATGGCCATCGGCATCGCGGTGGCAAATTCCATCCTGCTGATCACCTTCACGGAACGCGCCCGGCGCCAGGGCGGGACACTGCTCGAAGCGGTAACTGAAGGCGCCTCCGGACGCCTGCGTGCCATCCTCATGACCGCGGCCGCGATGATCGGCGGCATGCTGCCAATGGCCATTGGATGGGGCGAAGGCGGCGCGCAATCGGCCCCGCTGGGGCGCGCCGTGATCGGCGGACTGTTAGTATCGACGTTCGCCACCCTGACGATTCTGCCGTCGATTTACGCAATTCTGCAGCGCGGCGGCCCGGCCGTTTCGCCGTCACTCAATCCGATGGACCCGGAAAGTAAGTATCACGATGCCACGTAGATTCCTTCCCCTAGTCGCCGCGCTTTGCTGTTCGGCTCAGACTCCCGAATTGGTTACAGTAGCCGCGCACCCCGTCGCGCGGGTGGTCGAAGTGCCGGGCGAGATCCTGCCGTACATGAGCGTGCCGCTGCACGCCCGGGTGACTGGCTATGTGGAGCGCGTCTTAGTGGATCGCGGCTCGGTAGTCAAGCAGGGTGATTCGTTGGTGGAATTGAGCGCCCCGGAATTGAAGGCGCAGATTGCCGAAGCAGAATCGCGCGCCCGCGCGGTGGAGGCGGAGCGGCCGCAAGTGGAGGCACAGCTGGCTGCCGCGCAGGCAACATTGGATCGTCTCAAGAAGGCCTCGCAAACGGCCGGCGCCGTTGCGGGCAATGAGTTGGTGCAGGCCGAGAAGACGGTCCAGGCCGCCCAGGCCTTGGTGGTGGCTAAGCAACAAGCGGCGGAAGCGTCGCGTGCCGCCGTTCTTCCCTTAAAAGATATGGAAGCGTATTTGCGCGTTACCGCTCCCTTTGATGGAGTGGTTACCGAGCGGCTGGTTCATCCGGGAGCGCTGGTGGGGAAGGCAAGCGAGCCGGCCCTGCTGGTGATTCAACAGCTCTCGCGTCTGCGGTTGCTGGTGGCGCTGCCCGAGCAGTATGCCGGAGGCATTACGGCCGGAGCATCTGTCCCCTTTCGTGTGCCGGCATTCCCGGGGCGCATGTTCACGGGCACGGTGGCTCGCAACTCTCACACGGTGGACCCCAAAACGCGCACGCTGTTTCTCGAACTCGACGTGACAAACCGGGATGGCGCACTCTCGCCGGGAATGTATGCCACCGTGCAATGGCCCGTTCGCCAACCGGGCAACGCACTGTTTGTACCGAAGACATCCGTGGTCACCACCACCGAGCGGACATTCGTAATCCGTGACGCGGATGGCCGGGCGCGGTGGGTGGACGTGAAGAAAGGGGCGGCCGACGGCGATTCCGTCGAGGTGTCGGGCAGCCTGAAGCAGGGCGACAGGGTGGTCCGCCGCGCCACCGATGAAATCCGCGAAGGCTCGGCGTTGAAGGCGAAGTAACCGCCTTCCGGGTCCGCCACTTGCGGGCGCGATTCTGGAACGCAAGCCAGTACTATCATTCGTCAACTTGCGGCGAGATTGTCCGCATGGTGCATTACAATGAGATAATTCGTCTCGGCCCATTCGAAAGAAAGCACTTAACCCTTTGTGTCCGGACTCAAACAGCGAAGTTCCGTATTCCTGACACTTCTCCTTCTACTGGGCGCAGGCAACACCCTCTTCGCCGGCAAGGAATTCCTGTCCTCACCCGGGCAGGATTTCGTTCCCGGCCAGTTGATCGTACGGCTCCAGAGCGGTTCCGATATCCAGCAAATCGTGAACTCCGTTTTCCCGAACGCGGTGGCATCCGCCATCAATCGCTTCCGTGACACCTACGTTTTGAGGCTTCCCCCCGCTCTCCAGGCCACCGTCTCCAAATTGCTGGCGGCCCATCCGCTGGTCCAGTACGTCGCCCCCAATCTCGTGCTGCGCACCACGGTGCTGCCGCCCAACGACACCAGTTACCCCCAGCAATGGCACCTCGGAGCGATTCAAGCCCTCCAGGCGTGGAACTACATCCCCGACCGTTACCTTACTTCGGCGACGGCCGCTTCCAACCGCCTCAAAGTCGCGGTCCTCGATACCGGAGCCGACTGCACGCATCCAGACTTCAAGAATGCCGGCGGATCGTCCACCGACGCGGCGGCGGGCGGGCAGTTGGTGTGGGCGTCCAGCCAGGCCTTTCATCCCACCGGAGTCGCCTCGCCTCCCTGTGCCTGGGCCGACGACATTGGCCACGGCACTCATGTAGCCGGAATCGTCGGCGCCGCAACCAATAACGGAGTAGGGGTGTCCTCACTGGGATACTCGATGCAGGTAATTGTCTACAAGGTCTTCGACAGTTCGGGCTATGCCGATGACATCGATGTCGTAAACGGTATCGACGCGGCGGTGGCCGCCGGAGCCCAGGTGATCTCCATGAGCTTGGGCGGGCCCGGCTATTCGCAGCTCCTGCAAGACGCAATCGATAACGCCTGGGCGCACAATGTGCTGGTGGTCGCGGCCATGGGGAATACGGGTAACGATTCCCTTATGTATCCAGGCGCGGCCAACCACCTCTTGGGAGTCGCGGCCGCCGATAGCAATGGTACCCGCGCCGGCTTTTCGACCTACGGGACCTGGACCAAGATCGCGGCGCCCGGCGTGAATATTTACTCCACCGTTCCCACTTACGGGAGTCAGTACGGGAGCAACTACACGAACCTGCAGGGCACTTCGATGGCGACGCCGCTGGTGTCGGCGCTCGGCGGGCTGCTGATTATGGCGAACCCCAACATTTCCGTGGCCGCGGTGGCGCAACGAATCCAGCAGACCAGTCAGACGGCGAACGCCGGTTGGGAGCAATTCCTGGGCTACGGCATCATTAACGCCGCCGCGGCACTCTCCGGCTCGCCACGAACCACTACGCTAGGCAGCCTCGTAGGACAAATCGTGGACAGCAGCGGACTGCCGATCTTCGGGGCGCAGGTCACCTCGGGCAGCACTTCATTCACCACGGGCAACGATGGGTTGTTCCGCCTTGCCAATTTAACCCCCGGCAATCAAAACATCACCGTTACCCGGAGCCTTTATCCCACCGTGAACATGTCCGCCGTGGTGGTGGCCGGAGCCGACACCATGCTCACGATTCCGATGGTGGCGCTGGGACGCTTTACCGGCACGGTTTCCCACAGCGGCTCGCCTATTCCCAATGCCGTGGTGGAAGTACTTTCGGGGGGACTGATCGTCGGGACCGCGGTGACGGACGCCGGGGGGACCTATTCGGTGTACCTGAAGCCTGGCTCCTATACTTTGACCGCGTCGGCGCTGAACTACGTAAACACCAGTGTGGGCAGTACCGCGCTCACAACCGGCTCACCGGTCATTGTCAATTTCTCCATGCCGCTGCTTGGCGCCATCACTGGAAGCGTCACCAATCTGGACGGTACCGCTGTGGTGGGCGCCCACATCTCCTTCGTCAGTTCCACGTATGGAGGTGGCGCTCAATCGGCGGCCGGCGGATCCTATGCAAGCCTTGGCCTGCCGGCGGGGACCTATACCGTGACGGCTTCCGCTTCCGGATATGCGAACGTGACGGTCAACAATGTGACAGTCACTCCAGACACCGCGACGGTGGTGAACCTGCAGTTCGCCACCGGATCGTCGCTCACCGCCGGACTGCTGGGGTATTGGCCGCTCAACGAGAATACCGGCTCGGTGGCCCACGATCAGTCGGGCAACTCCCGGGATGCGACACTCTCCAACACCACCTGGACCACCGGGCAATTGAGCTCCGCATTGAGTTTCAACGGCTCCACGAGCGGGGGCATCACGTCCGCCATCGGTTTCACCAACGCGTTTTCAGTATCGGCCTGGGTGAACTTTGCGGCCGCCTCATCCTATGCGCGGATCGCGGAATCGCAGTACGACATCGGCTTCTCGCTGGGGTTGAATTCCGCGGGGACCAAATATAAGTTCATCGTGAACGGCGGAACTGGCAGCACTGGCTCCTGCGGTCAATCCTTCGGGTGCGTGGAGGGCGGCACGCCCGTCTCCGGTTGGCACCTGGTTACCGCAACTTACGATGGCACGATGGCCATCCTCTACCTGGACGGCGTAGCCGTGGCGAGCGATACTGCCAATCCACCGGCCAACAACAGCCTTCCTTTTTATATCGGCCGGGCCTACAATGGCTCGCTGGTCTGGAACGGTGGGATCGACGAAGTCCGCCTCTATGGCAGGGCCTTGACGGCGGCCGAGGTGTCGTCTTTGGGCAATCAATCGTCCACTCCTCTGTTGGCGATTACTAAGAGTGCCGACGCCGCCAACGTTTCCAGCGGCTCGGCGGTGGGATACACCATCGCGGTGAGCAGCAACGGATCCGGCAGCGTTACATCGGCCTCGTTGTCCGATCCCCTTCCGGCGCTCACGGGCGTCAACTGGAGTATCAATCCTGCGTATAGCGGCCCGGGGAGCTGCTCGATTTCGGGGGCGGTGGGAAGCCAGTCGCTCGCGTGTACGTTTGGCACGATGGCGCCGCTTGCTTCCGCCTCGGTACATGTCACCAGCAATACCACCGCAAGCACCTGCGGCAGTCTCAGCAATACCGCCACAGCCAGCGCGAGCAATACCGGCAGCGTGCAGGCCTCCGCATCGATCACGTTGAATTGCGCCGCGCTCACGTTGGCCAAGACGGCGGACGCGGCAAATGTCCCGGCGGGTTCATCGATCGGCTTCACCCTGGCGGCTGGCAACAACGGCGGTGGAACGGCGACATCGGCCACGCTCTCCGATACGCTGCCCACCGGCTCCGGCATCAGTTGGAGCATCAGCCCCGCCTATTCGGGACCTGGAGGCTGCAACATCGCCAGTGGCGTGCTGACCTGCAACTTCGGCAATCTGGCCCCCGCCGCATCAGCTAGCGTCCACGTCACGAGCAATACTTCGTCGGCCAGTTGTACCACCTACTCCAACACCGGCACGCTTTCGGCGAGCAATGCGACTTCCGTGCAAGCCTCGGCTTCGACCACCGTGCAGTGTCCGAACCTCGCGATCACCAAGACAGCCGACGCGGCCAGCGTGTCTGCCGGTGCCGCGATCGGATTCACATTGTCGGTCAGCAATTCCGGAAACGGATCGGCCACTGCGGCCACGCTATCAGACAGTCTGCCTACAGGCGCCGGCATCAGTTGGAGCATCAGCCCCGCCTATTCAGGCCCTGGAGGCTGCAACATCGCCAGTGGCGTGCTGACCTGCAACTTCGGCAATCTGGCACCCGCCGCATCAGCGAGCGTCCACGTCACGAGCAATACGTCGTCGGCCAGTTGCACCACCTACTCGAATACCGGCACTGCGTCTGCAACGAATCACGCTTCGGTGCAGGCATCGGCGTCCACCACCGTGCAGTGCCCTAACCTTGCGATCACCAAGACGGCCGACGCGGCCAGCGTGTCTGCCGGTGCTGCGATCGGATTCACATTGTCGGTCAGCAACTCCGGAAACGGATCGGCCACCGCAGCCACACTCTCCGACACCCTGCCTACTAGCACCGGCATCAGTTGGAGCATCAGCCCCGCTTACTCCGGTCCAGGAGGCTGCAACATCGCCAGCGGCGTGCTGACCTGCAACTTCGGCAATCTGGCCCCCGCCGCATCGGCGAGCGTCCACGTCACCAGCAACACTTCGTCGGCCAGTTGCACCACCTACTCCAACACCGGCACTGCGTCTGCAACGAATCACGCTTCGGTGCAAGCATCGGCGTCCACCACGGTACAGTGTCCCAGCCTGGCGATTACCAAGACGGCCGACGCGGTCACCGTGTCTGCCGGTGCCGCGATCGGATTCACACTGTCGGTCAGCAACTCCGGAAACGGGGCGGCCACCTCGGCAACCCTCTCCGACACTTTGCCCACCGGCGCCGGCATCAGTTGGAGCATCAGTCCTGCCTATTCAGGCACTGGAGGCTGCAACATCGCCAGCGGCGTGCTGACCTGCAACTTCGGCAATCTGGCGCCCGCCGCATCGGCGAGCATCCACGTCACGAGCAACACCTCGTCGGCTAGTTGCACCACCTACTCCAACACTGGGACGCTCTCGGCGAGCAATGCGACCTCCGTACAAGCATCGGCGTCCACCACCGTGCAGTGTCCCAACCTGGCGATCACCAAGACAGCCGACGCGGTCACCGTGTCTGCCGGTGCCGCGATCGGATTCACACTGTCGGTCAGCAACTCCGGAAACGGGACGGCCACTGCGGCCACGCTCTCCGACACTCTGCCTACAGGCGCCGGCATCAGTTGGAGCATCAGTCCTGCCTATTCAGGCCCTGGTGGCTGCAACATCGCCAGCGGCGTGCTGACGTGCAACTTCGGCAATCTGGCGCCCGCCGCCTCAGCGAGCGTCCACGTCACGAGCAATACCTCGTCGGCCAGTTGTACCACCTATTCGAACACCGGCACGCTTTCGGCGAGCAATGCGACTTCCGTGCAAGCCTCGGCGTCGACCACCGTGCAGTGTCCCAACCTGGCGATCACCAAGACAGCTGACGCGGCCAGCGTATCTGCCGGTGCCGCGATCGGATTCACACTGTCGGTCAGCAACTCCGGAAACGGATCGGCCACTGCTGCCACCCTCTCCGACACTCTGCCCACCGGCGCCGGCATCAGTTGGAGCATCAATCCCGCCTACTCCGGTCCAGGAGGCTGCACCATCGCCAGCGGCGTGCTGACCTGCAACTTCGGCAATCTGGCACCCGCTGCATCAGCGAGCGTCCACGTCACGAGCAACACCTCGTCGGCTAGTTGCACCACCTACTCCAACACTGGGACGCTCTCGGCGAGCAATGCGACCTCCGTACAAGCATCGGCGTCCACCACCGTGCAGTGTCCCAACCTGGCGATCACCAAGACAGCCGACGCGGTCACCGTGTCTGCCGGTGCCGCGATCGGATTCACACTGTCGGTCAGCAACTCCGGAAACGGGACGGCCACTGCGGCCACGCTATCAGACACTCTGCCTACAGGCGCCGGCATCAGTTGGAGCATCAGCCCCGCCTATTCAGGCCCTGGAGGCTGCAACATCGCCAGCGGCGTGCTGACCTGCAATTTCGGCAATCTGGCGCCCGCCGCATCGGCCTTTCCAGCACATTGGGATCCTAAGCTTAGAATTCCACGTGGACAAGTTGTCGCG
>JADMIO010930417.1_pt1 | contig 101070 bp, 116 predicted proteins | sample 8958161 | NCBI WGS metagenome assembly JADMIO01 (sample SAMN16585339, study PRJNA669376) | soil metagenome | isolation source: Crop rotation soil | place: USA: Cullars Rotation, Alabama | collected 2011 | reverse complement strand
AGGTGAGCCAGTGTGATTACATTTGCGGCCTAACTGTGGCCAGTCCAGTTACGCTGGAGTCACTAGTATTTAGGTGACACTATAGAAGCGGCCGCGACAACTTGTCCACGTGGAATTCTAAGCTTAGGATCCCAATGTGCTGGAAAGGACCTGCCCGATCCGGCGCGCCCCGGCCTCAATTTGAAAACGATCACGGGGGGCTTCCTCGTCCAGACGCGCGACAACGGCCGGGTGACGGCGGACTGCCTCAAGGTGGTGACGAAGCGGCCGCCGACGGATCAGGAGCTGGCCGACTGCCTGTTCGCCTGGACCGTGGCCAAGCACGTAAAGTCGAACGCCATCGTCTATGCCAAGGACGGCGCCACCGCCGGCATCGGCGCGGGGCAGATGAACCGCGTCGAATCGGCGCGCATCGCCGCCTGGAAGGCGAAGGACGCCGCCGAGCGCGCCGGCTGGAACCAGCCGAGGACGAGCGGATCCGCGGTCGCCTCGGACGCCTTCTTCCCCTTCGCCGACGGCCTGCTCACTGCCGTCGAGGCCGGTGCCACGGCGGTGATCCAGCCCGGCGGCTCGATCCGCGACGAGGAGGTGATCGCCGCCGCGGACGAGGCGGGGCTGGCGATGGTCTTCACCGGAATTCGCCACTTCCGGCACTGACGTCTCACGTCATCCCGGCCGTTTTCGTCATCCCGGCTCTCTCCGTCGCCCCCGCCCCCTCCGTCATCCCGGCGCAAGCCGGGATCTCGGCACCGACCCAGCGCCCTTTCCGACACCAGATCCCGGCGTTCGCGGGGATGACGTGATTTATTTATCAGGGGTGACGATGGGGTGCCGGCCCATGCACCGCCGTCTCCGCGTCGGTGCCGATCGGCGGCGGCAAGGTGGGCTCGTCCTTCTCGCCCTTGCGGATGCGGAAGAGGGCGCGGTCTTCCTGCGTGAAGCCGCGCTTCCAGACGATCGTGCCGAAGACGATCAGGATGGTGGGGATGCCGACGGCGAGCTCGACCCACTGGAGCTGGTGCGGCAGCCAGGTGAAGACGAAGCCGACCACGGTCGCGCCCGCCGCGGCCCAGATCAGGGGCCAGCGCCAGCCCTGGACCGGCGCGCCGAGCAGCCGGCCGAGCAGGCGCGCCTTGAGGATCGAGCCGAGCCCGAGCGCCAGCATCAGCGCCATCGCAGCGCCCGCCGCCTGATAGGCTTGCGGCCAGCCCATGTCGCGCAAGGCGTCGACGATGGTCGCGGTCAGCACCGCCTGCACGCCGATGGTCAGCATCGAGATCATGAGGTTGCGGTGGCGCGCCACATAGACGAGCGCGGCTTCGGAGACCGCGGCGGTGGCGGCGACCACCTCGGCGGCGAGCAGGAAGGCGAGCGCGCCGGTGCCCCCGACGAAATTGGGCCCGACCAGGCCCATCACCGCCGCGCCGGGAATGCCGAGCGCAAGCGCGATCCCCGCCTGCGCGGCGATGATCCAGAAGCCGACCTGTCGCACCTGCCGCGCCACCGCCGGCTTGTCGCCCTCGGCCAGCTTCTGGGTGATGACGGGCCCGAGGATCGGATCGAAGCTGGTCTTCAGCTTCTGCGGCAGCGAGGCGACCTGCTGGGCGACATAATAGACGCCGACATAATAAGGCGCGACGAACAGGCCGAGGATGGCGATGTCGAGGCGCCGCGAGCCCCATTCGATCGCGTCGGCGGCGGCGAGCGGCACGTTGCGGCGAGCCACCGCCATCAATTGCGCCGGATGCGGTTTCCAGTCGCTCGGCAGGCCATAGCTCCGGAACAAGGGAATGAGCGAGGCGATCAGGCCGGCGACGACCGAGACGACATAGGCGATGATCAGCCCGTCGCGCGAGCGGCCGGCCCCCTCCCAGGGGAAGAAGAGCAGGCCGGCGGCGGCGGCGATGCTGATCACCCAGGGCTCGACGATTGCCCGCGCCCGCACCGTCGCCGCGACATTGTGCTGGTAGGCGAGCGCCGCGAGGGCGATGTCGGCGCCGGCGATGCCGAAGATGACGAGCGGCAGCAACCAGTCGGCGCCATGGATGCCGCCGTGCGGGAACATCGCCTGCGGGAAGAAGATGAGGACCGCGCTCGCCGCCGCCGAGGCGATGAAGGCCGCGACCATCGCGTCGAGGACGATGCAGACATGCGGACGCTCGGAGGTGGAAAGCTGCTGGGCGAGGCCGCGCTTGAGCCCGAGCGTCGCGATCTGGGCGGCGAACTCGATGACGATCACCGCATAGGCGAAGGCGCCGAGCGCCTGCGCGCCATAATAGCGGCCGGCGATGAACAGGAATGGCAGCCGCGCCGCGAGCCGGATGAGGAAGCCGAAGAAGTTGGTGCGGCCGCCCTTCGCGAGCGCGGCGATGTCGTCGCTCTCGGGAAAAGCGGGATCGCTCAATGCGCGGCGCCCCAGTTCGGCCCGGTGCCGATATCGACGCCGAGCGGGACGCTGAGCGTCACCGCCGGCTCGGCCGCGCTCGCCATGACCCGGCGGATGACGGTGGAGGCGGGCTCGATCCGATCCTCGGGCACCTCGAACACGAGCTCGTCATGGACCTGCATCAGCATGCGCACCGCGCCGAGACCCTCGCGCTCGAGCGCCGGGCCCATCCGCACCATCGCGCGCTTGATGATGTCGGCGCTGGTCCCCTGGATCGGCGCGTTGATCGCCGCCCTTTCCGCCCCCTGCCGTTCGCCCTGATTCTTGGCGCGGATCGAGGGGAAATGCGTCTTGCGGCCGAACAAAGTGGTGGTGAAGCCGGTCTCGCGCACCCTGGAGAGCGTGTCGGCGATATAATTCTGGATGCCCGGGAAGCGCTCGAAATAGCGGTCGATGATCATCTGCGCCTCGTCGGCGGTCACCCCGAGCCGGCCGGCGAGGCCCCAGCGCGAGATGCCGTAGAGGATGGCGAAGTTGATCGTCTTGGCGCTCGCGCGGGTGTCGCGGCTCACCTCGCCGAACAATTCCTGCGCGGTCATATTGTGGATGTCGGCGCCCTCGGCGAAGGCGGCCTTGAGCTGCGGCACATCGGCCATGTGCGCGGCGAGCCGCAGCTCGATCTGGCTGTAGTCGGCGGCGAGGATGACGAAGCCCGGTTCGGCAACGAAGGCGTCGCGGATGCGGCGGCCGATCTCGGTGCGGATCGGGATGTTCTGGAGGTTGGGCTCGGTCGAGGAGAGCCGGCCGGTCTGCGCGCCGGAGAGCGAATAGGAGGTGTGGACCCGCCCGGTTTCCTTGTTGATCTGCTCCTGCAGCGCGTCGGTATAGGTCGAGCGCAATTTGGTCAGCTGCCGCCATTCGAGCACCAGGCTCGCGATCGGCACGCCCTCGCGCGACAGCCGCTCGAGCTCGTTGACGTCGGTCGACCAGGTGCCCGACTTGCCCTTGCGCCCGCCCTTCAGCCCCATCCGGTTGAAGAGGATCTCGCCAAGCTGCTGCGGGCTGCCGATCGTGAAGGAGCAGCCGGCCTCGCCGCAGATCCTCTCCTCGAGCGCGATGATCTGGGTCGAGAATTCGCGGCTCAATTTGTGGAGCTCGTCGCGGTCGACCTTGACCCCCTCCCGCTCCATCCGCGCGACGACGGGGACGAGCGGCCGGTCGACCATCTCGTAGACCCGCGCCACCCTCTCATGCGGCATGCGGTTCTTGAAGCGCGTCCACAGGCGCAGGGTGACGTCGGCATCCTCGGCCGCATATTCGGTCGCGCGGTCGAGCGGTACCTGGTTGAACTTGATCTGCTTCTGCCCCGTCCCGCACACCTCTTTGTAGGCGAGGCAGTCATGGTCGAGATGCTTCTTCGCGAGATCGTCCATCGCGTGGCTGTTGAGCCCGCCGGCATCGAGGTTGAAGCTCATCACCAGACTGTCGTCGACCGGCGCGACGCAGATCCCGCGTCGATCGAAGACGATCCAGTCGAACTTGAAATTGTGCCCGATCTTCAGGATCGCCGGATCCTCGAGGAGGGGCTTCAGCCGCGCCAGCGCCTCGGTGGCGGGGATCTGCTCGGGCCGCTCGGAGAGCAGGTCGTGGCCGCCATGCTCGAGCGGGATGTAGCAGGCCTTGCCGCATTCGGTGGCGAGGCTGATCCCGACCAATTTGGCGGTGACGCAGTCGAAGCCGTCGGTCTCGGTGTCGAGCGCGACGAAGCCGTTGCGCCGCGCCTCAGCGATCCAGCGATCGAGCGCGTCCAATGACGTCACCGTCTCATAGGCGGAGCGGTCGATCTTCGGCTCTGGGCGGACCTCGCGCTGCACCGGCTGCGGCGTGGCGGAGGGCGCCTGCACCTGCGACTGGCCGGCGAGGCGGGACAGCAAGGACTTGAAGCCCTGCTCCTCGAGGAACTCGCGCAGCGGCTCGGGCGGGATGCCCTTCATCTCGAGATCGGCGAGCGGCTCGGGCAGCGGCGCGTCGCAGACCAGCCGCACCAGCTCGCGCGACAGGCGGGCATTGTCGGCATGCTCGATCAGATTCTGGCGTAGCTTCGGCTTGGCGATCTCCCCGGCATGGGCGAGGACGCTCTCGACGTCGCCATATTGCTGGATGAGCTGCGCCGCCGTCTTCGGCCCGACGCCGGGGACGCCGGGGACGTTGTCGACGCTGTCGCCCATCAAAGCCAGCACGTCGCCCAGTTGCTCGGGCGGCACTCCGAACTTCTCGATCACATAGTCGCGCCCGATCCGCCGCTCGTTCATCGTGTCGTAGAGGTCGAGCCTGCCGTCCTCGACCAGCTGCATCAGATCCTTGTCGGAGGAGACGATCGTCACCTTCCAGCCCGACTCGAGCGCGGCCTTGGAATAGCAGGCGATGATGTCGTCGGCCTCGAGCCCGACCTCCTCGATGCAGGGCAAGGAGAAGGCGCGGGTCGCGTCGCGGATCAAAGGAAATTGGGGGACGAGGTCGGGCGGCGGCGGCGGCCGGTTCGCCTTGTAATCCTCGTACATCTCCTTGCGGAACGTCTTCTCCGACGCGTCGAAGATGACGGCGAGATGGGTCGGGCCGTCGGTCTTGTGGAGATTCTCGGCGAGCTTCCAGAGCATCGTCGTATAGCCGTAGACCGCGCCGACGTTGAGGCCGTGGCGGTTGGTCAGCGGCGGGAGGCGATGATAAGCCCGGAAGATGTAGCTCGAGCCGTCGACCAGATAGAGGTGCGGGGAAGGCATGGGGAGGATGTAGCCAATATGGGGGGTGAAACAACCGTCTTCCGCCCCCGTTGGGCTGGCTGAAAGGGGGACGCCTGGATTCCGTAGACTTTCCTCTGCTCGGTCTGCTGCTGTTCGTCGCCTGCCTGGTGGCGATGATCACGCGCCGGCTGAAGCTGCCCTACAGCGCCGGCCTCGTCGCGGCGGGGCTGGCGCTCGCCCTGCTGCCGACCGGCCTGAAAGTCAGCCTGACCCCGGCCTTGATCTTCACCGTGTTCCTGCCGCCGCTCATCTTCGAGGCGGCGATCCAGATTCCCTGGGCGCCGTTCCGTCGCGAGCTGCCGCTTCTCCTACTGCTGGTGACGATCGGGGTGCTGCTCGCCGCGGGCGTGGTCACGGCGGGGATGCACTGGCTGATCGGCTGGTCGTGGCTCGGCGCCGCCTTCTTCGGAATCCTCGTCGCCGCGACCGATCCGGTCTCGGTGATCGCCATGTTCAAGGAGGTGCCGGTGCCGCCGCGCCTCCATCTGCTCGTCGAGGCGGAGAGCTTGCTCAACGACGGAGTCGCGGCGGTGGGGTTCGCGGTGCTGGTCGCCATCGCGGGGGGCGGCGCGGCGACGATGCCGGCGATCGGCGCGAAATTCCTGATGACGTCATTCGGCGGGATCGCCGCCGGCGCGCTCGTCACCTTGCCTTTGCTCGCCATCGCCGGGCGGACCAACGACCGGCTGGTCGAGATCACGCTCACCACCCTCGCCGCCTTCGGCTCCTTCCTGCTTGCCGAGCATGTCCATGTCTCGGGCGTGCTCGCCGGCCTCACCGCCGGGATGCTGGTCGGCAATGTCGGCTGGATGGGCTCGATCTCGGACGCGAGCCGGCCGAACCTCCTCTCTTTCTGGGAATATGCCGCCTTCCTCGCCAATTCGATCATCTTCATCCTGATCGGCGCGGCCGGGGCGGGGACTCCGATCCTGCCGGTGATCGAGGCGGCGGGCGTCGCCATCCTCCTCTCCATGCTCGGCCGCGCGGCGACCATCTATCCGGTCGCGGCCCTGTTCGGCGGCTCGAAGCTGCGCCTGTCCTTCGCCTGGCAGCATGTCCTCTGGTGGGGCGGCCTGCGTGGCGCGCTCGCGCTCGCACTGGCGCTCGCCCTGCCGGCGAGCGTCGCCGAGCGCGAGCAGATCGTCGCAGTCGCCTTCGCCATCGTCGCTTTCTCCGTGTTCGTGCAAGGGCTGACGATGGCGCCGCTGGTGAAAAGGCTGGGCCTCGTGGGGCACGAACGCGGCTAATCTTTCGTTCAAGTGGGCCGCGCTATGACCAAGCCCATGAGATTCGCGCTTCTTCTCGCGCTCGCAGTTCCGGGTGCGGTTTTTCCGGCAATGCCGGTCGCCGCCACGGCGCCGGCCTTCGCGCCGACGCGCTTCAGCGTCGACGTGGTCGGCAGCGGCCCTGACGTCATCCTCATCCCCGGCCTCACCTCTTCGAGCAATGTCTGGAGGCCGACCGCCGCCGCGGTACCGGGCTATCGCTATCATCTGATCCAGGTCGCGGGCTTCGCCGGCGCGCCCGCGCGCGGCAATGCGCAGGGCGACATGGTGGCGCCGCTCGCGGACGAGATCGCCCGCTACATCGCCGCCAACCATCTCGACCGTCCGGCAGTGGTCGGCCATTCGATGGGCGGGACGCTCGCTTTGATGCTGGCGGCGCGCCATCCTGCCCGCGTGGGCAAGGTGATGGTGGTCGACATGCTGCCGCAGCCGGCGGAATTGCTCGGCGCGAGCGCGACCGGAATCCGCGGCTTCGCCGACACTTTGCGCGACCTCAGCGGCACCACCTTCGGCCGCAGCCTGATCGATTCCGCCATCCGCGCCTTCGGCAACGACCGCGTCGCCAACACACGGAGCGACCCCGACGTCGTCGCCCGCGCCGCGCACGAACTGGCGGTGACCGACCTGACGCCCGAGCTGCCGCGCATCAAGGCGCCTTTGACCGTCGTCTACGCCTCGCCCGATCCCAGCCTCGGCCCCGCCGCCGACGGCGTCTATCGCGATGCCTATGCCGGCGATCCGGCCGCGCGGCTGGTGCGGATCGACGGCAGCGGCCACATGATCATGGCCGACCAGCCGAAGCGCTTCGAAGCGGAGCTGAAGAGGTTCCTGGCGGGGAGTTGATCCTGTCGTTGCGAGGAGCCCCGCGGCGTCGCTCAGGATAAACTGCCGCTGCGGAGCAGCGACGCGGCAATCCAGCATGCGTCTACGCACGCTCAGCACTGGATTGTTGGCGACGTTCGCTATGACGGTAAAGCCCAGGTCGTCTCGGGCGCGGGTCGATCAGGAAACGATCGTGTGGCCCGCAAGATCGACGCCATCGATCGCGATCGTGGCAAGTGGGAGATCTGCGCGGTCGCCCTTGATCCTGACGGTGAGGGTGACTTGCCGCCGGCCGCGTAACGGGTCGTTTTTCGGCATTTCCCGTGGGAAGTTTGCCGCGATGCACAGAAATCCGATGCGGTCGCGACACGCTTCTATTTCGACGAACAAGATCTGAGCGGGCGACAAAGCGGCCACGTAACCGCGGGGGTTGGAGCAGATCCGCCCCGCCACCGGCGAGGGATCTTCCGTGCAGTTTAGCGTCCCTAATTCCCCCCTTTTCGCCAAGCGGATCACCTGATCGAGCGCGCGTGCGGCAAGCGACGCATGCACCGCTCGGAAGCCCCCTCCTTCGGCAAAGCCACCGAAGAATGAGGCAACATGCGCATCGGACCACAGAACCGGGCCGGATTGGTCGCAACGAGCCCGATCGCGGGCGCTCTCACCGTCGGACCTTTCCGAAGGGTCTCCGACGATCTTGTAAACCGTTGACGAGGCGAGCCGCCGAACGCGGGACGGTGTGTCGTCCGTCGCGGCGTCTTTGCCGACAGGCTCGAATGACACCAGAATGAGGTCCGCCTCGCAAATGCCTGCAAAGCCTGCCGGTCGGGTTCGCGACGCGAATGTGAGCCATCTCAGGCCGGGTGCGGCAAACGGACTGTTTTGATCGCCTGGCCGCTCAACTTCGGCAGCGAGTGTCCCGGCGGCTCCGAGGACGCGACGCGCGAGAATGTCGAGGGGAAGCTCGCGCGCTTCCTTGAGTGTGATCGTGTCTTGAGCAGGGCGGCTCGGCGGCGGCGCGCCCGCAGCGGACGAGGCGATTGCGAGCAAAAGGCCCGCGAGACTTGGAAGGAAGCGCCACCGCGTCTGGCCTTCCCGATCTCCCTTGGCGGACGCGGCTCAATCCCCCGTGCCGGGGTCAGCCGAGAAATATTTGTCGAACTTGCCTTCCTCGCCCTTATGCTCGTCGGCGTCGGCGGGGCTGTCCTTCTTGCGGGTGATGTTCGGCCATTCCGCCGAGTAGGTGGAATTGACCTCCAGCCATTTCTCGAGGCCGCTTTCGGTATCGGGAAGGATCGCCTCGGCCGGGCATTCGGGCTCGCAGACGCCGCAGTCGATGCACTCGTTCGGGTTGATGACGAGCATGTTCTCGCCCTCGTAGAAGCAGTCGACCGGACACACCTCGACGCAATCCATATATTTGCAGCGGATGCAGGCATCGGTGACGACGTAGGTCATTGGCTTCTCCCTGAGGAGGAATCCCTAGTCTTCGCCGGCTTCGCTCGTCAACGGGCGTTCGGGAAGCTCGGTGTAGGTGAGCCGGGCCTCCGCGGCGGGGCCGCGCCTTGGCGGCAGCTTCTCGATGCGGATCACCCGCACGACGCCGCGCAGCGCGAAGCTCAGCACGTCGCCGACGCGGACCGGCGCATGCGACTTGTCCGCTATGCGTCCGTCAATGCGGATCCGGCCGTCTTCCGCCAATTGTTGGGCGAGCGCACGGGTCTTCACGATCCGCGCGAACCAGAGGAACTTGTCGAGGCGGAGGCTGTCAGCCACGCTTCAGCCCGGCGAGCGCCGCAAAGGCGTGCGAGGGATCGGTCTTGGGCTCGCTTCTCCGGCGGCGCCGGTCCGGGCCGCGCCAGATCCAGTCGCCGTCGCCCTCGGGAAGGCGGAAGCCGAGGTCGCGCATCAGCCGCGCCACCGCTTGCGGCTGGAGGCCGATCGAGGTGGCGAGCGGTTCGTCGACCACCTTCCCCTCGCCGCCGGCGCTCCGCGCCTCATGGGCGTGCCGCGCCAGCCGCTCGACCAGGTCGACGCGAAGCATTTGCGGCCCGAGCGCGCGGAAGCCGAGCCGCTGGAGATGCTGACGCTCGCCATTCGGTGGGCAGGGCAGCACGACCGCCGATTCGGGCGGCAAGGCCGGCATCGGCTCGCCCGACGCCGCGGCGCGCAGCGCCGTGCGCCAGCGCCGCGCCTCGGGCTTCAGCACATCCGGCATGAACAGGTCGAGCGCGCCGATGCGGATGCGCAGCTGCGTGATCAGCTTTCTCTGCTCGCGCGCCAGGCTGGCGAGCGGCTTCGCCACCGCCGCCCGCGACGCGATGCCGCCCTCGTCGACGAGCAGAGCGAGGATCGAGCGTACCGCGGGCGGCGAAGCGGGATCATGGGCGGCGAGGCCGGCCTGGCGCAGCGACCCCAGCGCCTTCTCGACCTGGTGGCGCACCCAGAGGTTCAGCCGTTCGACGACGGAGTCGCGGCCGCGCTCGGACAGCCGGTCGAGCCGCCGGTCGATCAGCACCCGCGGCGACAGCAAATTCTTGCCCGGCGCCAGCCGCGCCACCTCGTGGCCGCGCCACAGCAAGGCGACCGGTGCGCTCGGCTCGGTGCGCAGCGTGAAATGCTCGTCCGTATCAGCGACGAGCGCCGTCGCCCTCTTCTCATATTCGCCGCCGAGCCGCCTTTCGGCCGTCGCCAGCAGCATCTTGCGGTCGGCATGGCGGGCGGCCGGATCGACCTCGAAGGAGAAGCCCTCCATCCGGCCGATCGAGAAGGAGCCGACCGTGACCTCGCCCTGCTCGTCGACGATGACCGGGAACTCGCCCGCGCCCTTGCGGCCGATGTCGCGCAGCAGCACCGAGGTGCGGCGGTCGACGAAGCGCTGGGTCAGCCTTTCGTGGAGCGCGTCGGAGAGCTTTTCCTCCACCTCGCGTGTCCGCTCCGCCATCGCCTCGGGATCGGCGACCCAGTCGGCGCGGTGGGCGATATAGGCCCAGGTCCTGACCCCCGCGATCCGGTCGGCGAGCGTGTCGATATCGCCCTGGACATTGTCGAGCTGGGCGACCTGCGCGGCGTACCAGGCCTGCGGGATCCGCCCCGCACCTTCGGTCAGATGGGCGTAGATGCGGGCGACCAGCCGCGCATGATGGTCGGCGCCGGTCTTGCGGAAATCGGGGAGGCCGGAGGCGGCCCAGAGGCGGCGCACCCGGTCGGCGCCCTTCGCCCGCTCGCGCACCTCGGGATCCTCGGCGAGCCGCTTCAGCACGGCGAGGTCGACCGCCTCCGGCGCGGCGCGAAGCCCCGCCGCGGTCGGCCGCCGCTCGAGCGAGCGGATCAGCCCCTCGACGCTGCGGAAATCGGGATCGCTCTCGCGCCAGTAAAGATGGTCGAGCGGCGCGAAGCGATGCTCCTCGATCGCCTCGATCTCCTCGGGCCGGAACTCGGCGGAGAGCTCGCCCTCCAAAGTGAGCACGCCGAACGTGCCGTCGCGCTGGTGGCGCCCGGCGCGGCCGGCGATCTGCGCCATCTCGGCCGGGGTGAGACGCCGCCGCCGGTTGCCGTCGAACTTGGAGAGGCCGGCGAAGGCGACGTGGCTCACGTCCATGTTGAGCCCCATGCCGACCGCGTCGGTGGCGACGAGATAATCGACCTCGCCCGCCTGGTACATGGCGACCTGGGCGTTGCGGGTGCGGGGCGAGAGTGCGCCCATCACCACCGCCGCGCCGCCGCGCATCCGGCGCAGCATCTCGGCGACGGCATAGACCTGCTCGGCCGAAAAGGCGACGATCGCCGAGCGCGGCGGCAGGCGCGAGAGCTTGGACGGGCCGGCATAGGAAAGGGTCGAGAAACGGGGCCGCCCGATAATCTGCGCCTTTGGGAGCAAGGCCCGCACCATCGGCGCCAGCGTCTCCGAGCCGAGGATCATCGTCTCCTCGCGCCCGCGCGCGTGGAGCATGCGGTCGGTGAAGACGTGCCCGCGCTCCGGATCGGCGCCCAATTGCGCCTCGTCGATCGCGGCGAAGGCGACGTCGCGCTCCATCGGCATCGATTCGGCGGTGCAGAGGAACCAGCGCGCATCCTTCGGCAGGATCTTCTCCTCGCCGGTGATCAGGGCGACGCTCCTCTCGCCCTTCAGCTTGACGACGCGGTCATAGACCTCGCGCGCCAGCAGGCGGAGCGGGAAGCCGATCATCCCGCTCGAATGGCCGCACATGCGCTCGACGGCGAGGTGGGTCTTGCCCGTATTGGTCGGCCCGAGAATGGCGGTGAGGGGCGCCCGGGCGAAGTCGCTCATGATGCCTAAATCGGATGGCGGGCGGTTCGTTGCAATGACTTGGATTGGGTGCGTCGGACCGAGCCCAACTCGTCATCCCGGCGAAGGCCGGGATCCCGGGGAGAGTGGGCACAGCCAGCTTTGCAGTGCGTTCCATCAACTCCGCGCGAACTCCCTCCGAGATCCCGGCCTTCGCCGGGATGACGGGAAGGGGAACGCGTTGCGGGAGCAGCGCTCACCCCTTAGGCATTGCGCATGGACGTCTACCTCCCGATCGCCGGCCTTTCCGTCAACGCGCTGGTGATCATCGCGCTGGGCGGCGTGGTCGGGCTGCTGACCGGGATGATCGGGGTCGGCGGCGGGTTCCTGACGACGCCGATCCTGATCTTCTACGGCATCCCCCCGGCGGTCGCGGTCGCCTCGGCGACCACCCAGATCACCGGCACCAGCGTCTCCGGCGTCCTCGCCCACCGCCGGCGCAAGGGCGTCGACTATCGGATGGGCGGGGTGATCATCGTCGGCGGCCTGTTCGGCGCGGCGGCGGGCGGCGCCATCTTCCGCGTGCTCCAGGATCTCGGCCAGATCGATACCGCCATCTCGATCCTCTACGTCGTCCTGCTCGGCTCGATTGGCGTCATGATGGCAAAGGAAGCGGCGACCGCCCTCGACATCATCAAGGCGAAGGAGGGCAGGAAGCCGGCGCGGCGGCACAATCCGCTGATCGCCTCGCTGCCGATGCGCTGGCGCTTCTACCAGTCGGGCCTCTACATCTCGCCGCTGGCGCCACTGCTGCTCGGCTTCGCCGCGGGCATGCTGACCGTCCTGCTCGGGGTCGGCGGCGGCTTCGTCCTGGTGCCGGCGATGATCTACATCCTCGGCATGTCGGCGCAGGTCGTGGTCGGCACCTCGCTGCTCCAGATCCTGGCGGTGACCGCCGCGACCACCCTGATCCACGCGACCACGACCAAGTCGGTCGACGTCGTCCTCGCGGCCCTGCTCCTGCTCGGCTCGGTGATCGGTGCCCAGCTCGGCGCGCGCCTCGCCCAGAAGGCCAAGCCCGAATTGCTGCGCATGTTCCTCGCCATCATCATCCTCGCGGTTGCGCTGAGGATGGCGATCGGCCTCGGCTGGCGGCCGGAGGAGATCTACACGGTGCAATTGCTGTGAGGCGCGGGCGGCTTCTCTCGCTGCTCGCCCTCGCCGTCCCGCTCCTGATCGGCGCGGCCAAGCCGAAACTCGTGCCGGACGTGTCCGAGAACAGGATCGAGATCCAATATTCGTTCACCGGCGCCGAATTGCTGCTGTTCGGCGCGATCCTCTACCCCGGCGGGCGCGTGCCGACCGAGCAGGCCGACATCGCCGTCGTCGTGAAAGGGCCGCTCCAGCCGCTGGTGGTGCGCGAGAAAAGGAAGGTGGCGGGCATCTGGATGAACGTCGAGAGCACCCGCTTCCGCTCCGCGCCCTCCTTCTACGCCGTGGCCTCGTCGCGGCCGCTCTCCCAGCTGGTCGACGAGCGCGCCGCCGCCATCTACGAGCTCGGCCTCCAGAACCTCCAGCTCTCGCCCGGCCCAGGCCAGCCCGCCGACGTCCAGCGCCGCTTCGAGGCGGGCTTCGTCGACCTGATGCGGCGCCAGGCCCTCTATGTCGAGGATCCGCACGGGGTGCAGATCGCCGACGGCGTCCTCTATCGCGCGCGCGTGCTCATCCCTGCGCGCGTGCCGGTCGGAAACTACACGGCCGAGACCTTCCTCATCAAGGACGGGCGGGTGATTGCAGGCGCGGTGCGCGACATCCGGATCGAGAAACGCGGCTTCGAACGGTTCGTCGCCAAGGCGGCGGCGCGCTGGTCGCTGGTCTACGGCCTCGTCGCCGTCGCCCTCTCCCTGCTGTTCGGCTGGGCCGCCGCCGCCATCTTCCGCCGCGGCTAGAGTGGGTATCCGAGCGTAGAAGACCGGGACTCATCGCAAATCAGTTGTTTACCGGTCCGCATTATAGCGGCGTCCCCGGATCAACAGGGAATGCGGCGACGCTATGACGGACATGATGAACTTCCAGAGCCTGCCCAAGGTCGAGGAAGACGAGGAATCCGCCCCGACCATCCGCCCGGTGCTGCGCCAGGCGCCCAAGAGCGCCCCGATCGGCCGCGTGGTCGAGGTGGGCGGCGGCTCGGGCCGGGTCGAGCTCGAGGTCGGCCGGCTCGCCGAGGTCGCGCGCGATCCCGATCCGAGCATCGCGCTCTCCGGCCAGGTCGGCGGCAACATCAAGCTCGAGGCGGGCGCGCGCTGGCTGCTCGCCAACGTCCGCAGCGTCCGCCTGCACGACGGCGAAGGCGGGCTGGTCGTCGCCGAGATCGATTTCCTCGGCGAAGGCGAGGAGCATGAGCAGACCGGCCGCCTGATCAACTTCCGCCGCGGCATCACCGGCTATCCGCCGCCGGGCGCCAAGGTCTTCCCGGTCTCCGCCGACGACATGAAGCAGATGTTCGCCGCGGACGAGCGCGCGCATATCGAGATCGGCACCGTCTACCCGACCACCGACGTGCGCGGCGCCCTCTATGTCGACGCCTTGCTCGGCAAGCATTTCGCCCTGGTCGGCTCGACCGGCACCGGCAAATCCACCTCGGCCGCTTTGATCATGCACCGCATCTGCGAGCTGGCGCCCGAGGGCCATATCGTGATGATCGATCCGCACGGGGAATATTCGGCAGCCTTCAAGGGCGTCGGCGAGCTGTTCAACGTCGAGAATCTCGCCATGCCCTACTGGCTGATGAACTTCGAGGAGCATTGCGAGGTCTTCATCACCACCACCGGCGCCGAGCGCCAGCGGGACATGGACATCCTCGCCAAATGCCTGCTGCAGGCGCGCGCCAAGAACCGCGCCGCCGAAGGCATGACCAAGCTCACCGTCGATTCGCCGATCCCCTATGCGCTGTCGGACCTCACCGCCGCGATCACCCACGAAATGGGCCTGCTCAACAAGGCGACCGACACCGCCCCCTTCATGCGCCTGAAGACCAAGATCGACGAGCTGAAGGCGGATCCCCGCTATCATTTCATGTTCTCGGGCATGCTCGTCGCCGACAGCATGACCAGCTTCGTCTCGAAGATCTTCCGCCTCCCCGCCAGGGGCAAGCCGATCTCGATCATCGATGTGTCGGGCGTCCCGTCGGACATCGTCTCGGTCGTCGTCGCCGTCCTGTCGCGGCTGGTGTTCGACTATGCGATCTGGTCGCGCAACGAAGTACCGCGGCCGGTCCTCCTCGTCTGCGAGGAGGCGCACCGCTACATCCCGTCCGACAAGACCTCGACCGGCCAGGCGGTGCGCAAGATCCTCGAGCGGATCGCCAAGGAAGGCCGCAAATATGGCGTGTCGCTGGGCCTGATCACGCAGCGACCGTCGGACCTCGCCGAGGGCGTGCTCTCGCAATGCGGCACGATCGTCGCGATGCGCCTCAACAACGAGCGCGACCAGCATTTCGTCAAGTCGGCCATGCCGGAAGGCGCGCGCGGCTTCCTCGACGTGATCCCGGCGCTGCGCAACCGCGAATGCATCGTCTGCGGCGAGGGCGTCTCGATCCCGATCCGCGTCTCGTTCGACGATCTCGAGCGCGACCGCCGGCCGGCCTCGTCCGACCCGCTCTTCTCCGAGCTCTGGCGCCAGTCGGGCGAGGAGGAAGCGATGGTCAACCGCGTCGTCCGCCGCTGGCGCAGCCAGGGACGGTAGCGAAGAGACCGATCAGCCGCCGATCCTGAACACCTGGAACGAATGGGGCGGCAGGACCGTCCGGAAGCTGCGCCGCACCGGCGGCGGCGGACCCCGCCGCGCCACCGGCTGCGTCTCCGCCAAAGGCTGCAGCGTCGCGCCGGTTGTCGTCTCGCGCAGGCTCGAGGGCGTGCCGGCGAGCGAGAGGGTCACCGCTGCTTCGTCGCCGCGATAATTCTCAACGACGAAGGCGCCATTGTCGTAGGTGAAGAGGGCGACATGGTCCGGGGCGTCGATGCGCACCGGCGCGTCGGGGACCAGATATTCCTTGATCCGCGTCACCATCGGCTGGGGCAGGTTGTAGAGGTCGCCCAGATTCTCCGGCATCGTCCAGAGATAGAGGGTGCCGCTCGAATAATGGTTCATCAGCACCATCGGGAAGCCCTTGGCCGCAGCGACGCCGCGGATTATCGGCCAGCTGTCGTTGGTGAAGAAATGGATTTCCGGGAACAGCAAAAGCCGGCTGGGCGCGCCCGCGACGTTCAGGCTGGAGCCGCTGCCGGCCCCGAAGCCGTCGATATAGTCGCCGACCTGGACGATGTTGCCGGTCGCGCGCCATTCCACCACGTCCTCGATCCCCTTGCCCTGCATGGCCCTGAGGAAGCCCGAGGTGATGATGACGCGTCCGCCCGCCCGCAGCTTCGCCTTGATCTTCGCCATGATCGCCGGATCGCCCGCCGCGGCTTCTGTGAGGAGCACCGTCCCGGCGCCCGCCGGAAAGGCCGGCGACAGCTCGATCGGGATACCGAGATTGCCGAGATAATTATGGAGGAAATCCTCGCCCGACGATTGATAGGGCTTGTAGGCGGCGAGGCCGACCGGGCGGCCGAGCTCGCTCGCCGCCTTGTCGGCGATCTCGAGCGCGGCGCCGGCGGCGCGGGCCCAGCCGGGCCCCGGATCGTCGGCACCGGATGACCGCCACTGGCGGCGGATCGTATCCCAGTCGAAGCTGGTGCGGCGCGACGCCCAGGCCGAACGGTCGCCGGCATTGGCCTCGCGCATCTCCGCCATCGGGAACCAGTTGAAGAGGACGATCTCCGGCGCCTTCGCGAAGATCGTGTCCCAGAGCTGCTCGGCATAGCGGTCGATCGCGCGGGTGCTGAACGTGTCGACCCAGCCGCCGAGATTGGCGCCCGGGCGGATGTTGCTGAAATAGCGGAAGATCTCGTAGCTCTCATATTGCTGGAGCAATTGGTCGGTCACCTCCGGGTCCCGAGTCTCGGTGCCGGTGTAGATGGCGTCGAACATCTGCGCCTCGCGGTCGAGATCGAAGCCGGTGCCCTGGAAATGCTCGTACCAATTGGGATATTTGATGATCACCTGGACGCGCGGATTGGCCGCCCTGGCGGGCGCCAGCACCAGCTCGCGCGCGATCTGGCGCATCCGCTCGAGCCGGTATTGCGTCCAGCTGCGCGCGCCCTTGGCGGCGATGTCGGCGTCGCTCTTCGTGTTGTAGAAGAAGAAGTCGTCTAAGATGACTTGGTCGAAATGGCGGGCGATCAGCCGCACCGCCCGCTCGCATTCGGCCCGGTCGGCGGGATTTTCATAGTCGAACGTGCCGAACTGGCCGCCGGCGCCGCCCGCCGCCAGCGTGATCCCGCCCGACGTCGCGATCCCCTTCTCGCGGAAGTAGGATTTGACCTGCTCCAGCTCCTCGTCGGTGGCGAAGAGATGGTCGCGATAGGCTTCGATATAGACCTTGTCGAAGCGCAACTGGGAGGAGACGCGGGCGAACTGCCGGTCGAATGTGGCGCGGTCGGCGAGGCGCTTCGTGTCGGCGACCGTCACGTAGATGGCGGCGCGGAAGTTGCGAAAGGCGGGCGCATGGGCCGCGGGAGCGGGGGGAGGCTGGGCCGGTGCGGGCGCCGCGGAGACCAAGGCGCCGAGCGCCGCCAGCAAGCGCAAAGCCCGCATCGCATCCTCCCTGCTATGTTAGCGCTACCTTAAGCGGGCAACGACGCGCAGTTCAAGCTGCGTCGAGCGGGAGCGGCAGGAGCAGGGGCTGCGGGGCGTCCTCCGCATGCTCGTCGAGGTTCGAGAGGCCGAGGCCGAGCAGGCGGATGCCCTTGGGCGGGGGCAGCAGGCTGCGCAGCAAGCGCGCGCCGATCTCGAGAAACTCGCTCTCGCCCTCCACCCGCCGGTCGAGCGACTTGGAGCGGGTGACGATCTGGAAGTCCTGATATTTGACCTTGAGCACGACGGTGCGCCCGGCCAGCCCCTTGTCCGAGATCCGCCGCCACACCGTCCGGCCGATCCGGTCGAGCTCGCTCAGCAGCGGCTCGGCCTCCCTGAGGTCGGTGAAGAAGGTGTCCTCGGCGCTCACCGACTTGTAGGGCCGGTCGGCCTTCACCTGGCGGTGGCAGATGCCCCGGGCGAGGTCGTGATAATAAGGGCCGCTGCTGCCGAAATGGTGCTGGAGGAAGGCGAGGCTCTGGGCGCGGAGGTCCGCGCCCGTCTCGATGCCGAGCCGCGCCATCTTCTCCGCGGTCTTCGGCCCGATGCCGTGGAAGCGGCGCACCGGCAGGGTGGCGACGAACGCCTCGCCCTTCGAGGGCGGGATGACGCAGATGCCGTCCGGCTTGTTCTGGTCCGAAGCGAGCTTGGCGATGAACTTGTTGTAGGAGACTCCGGCCGAGGCGGTGAGCCCGGTCTCGGCGCGGATGCGGGCGCGTATCTCCTCGGCGATGGTGGTGGCGACGCCGATCCCCTTCAGGTCCTCGGTCACGTCGAGATAGGCCTCGTCGAGCGACAAAGGCTCCACGTGCGGCGTGTAATCGTGGAAGATGGCGCGGATCTGGTGCGAGACCTCCCGATAGGCGTCGAAGCGCGGGCGGACGAAGATCAGGCCGGGGCAGCGCCGCTTCGCCGTCACCGACGGCATCGCCGAGCGCACCCCGAACTTGCGCGCCTCGTAGCTCGCCGCCGCGACCACGCCGCGCGCACTCTCGCCGCCGACGGCGATGGGCTTGCCCCTCAGCTCCGGATTGTCGCGCTGCTCGACCGAGGCGAAGAAGGCATCCATGTCGACATGGATGATCTTGCGGACGGGCGCGTCGTTCACGCCCCGTTCTTACCGCGCGGCGACGCGCGAGGGAAGCGGGAGATGGCCCACACCTCCTTCGTCATCCCAGGAGTTGAGCCGGGATCCACCTCCCCACCTCCCCGGAAACAGTACCAAAATGAGGCTGCTCGGTCCCCCGCGCCGCGAAGGCATGGCGTCACCGCCGTCGAGACGATAGAGACCGCGGGTCATGAAGGGGCGCAATCACGGGCTGCTGATCGCGGGCGGGGGCGTTTCGGCGAGCCTCGCCGCTTTGGCCATGGCCAGGCTGCGCCCGGAAGTGCCGATGCTGTTCGTGCCCGAGGCCGAGGGACTCGGCGGCAGCCGCACCCTCCTGCTGTTCGACAAGGGGCTGACCGACGAGGAGCGCGATCTCGTCGCGCCTTTGATCGCCGAGAGCTGGGACTCGGTCTACACCGCCTTCCCCGGCAAGAGCCGCAAGCTCAAGCTGACCGTCCACGCCATCACGCCGGAGCGGATCGAGGCGGCGGTGCGCGAGGCGCTGAAGCCCGGGCAGATCAGGATCGAGGACAAGATCGTCGGGGTGCGCGACACCAGCCTGCTCCTCCACGGCGGCGAGACGATCCTCGGCCTCGGCGTGCTCGACGCGCGCAGCTGGGCGCACCAGACGACGCTCGAGCTCGGCTGGCGCCGCTCGTTCGGCTGGCTGTGCGATTTCTCGTCGCCGCACCGGGTGGACCGGCCGGTGCTGGTCGACGCGACCTTAAGCGAGGGCAAGGCCTGCGCCTTCTTCTCGCTGGTTCCGTTCGGCGAGACCCGCCTGCTGGTCGAGCATGTCGATCATGGGCCGAGCCCGGACGTCGACAGCGAGGCGGCCGGCCGGGCGATCGCCGATTACGTCTCGGCGCGCGGCTGGAAGGGCGGCGCGGCCGAGCGGGCGGAGAGCGTCGCGGTCCCCGTCGCGCTCGGCGGCGATTTCTCGGCTTACTGGCGGATCGGCGGCGCGCGGGTGGCGAAGCTCGGCGCGCGCGGCGGCTTCTTCCATCCCGCGACAGGCTCGCCGCTCCCCGACGCGATCCGCACCGCCTTGCTCCTCACCCGCCAGCGCGACTTCAGCGGCGAGGCCCTGCACGATCTGTTCGAGGCCGAGGCGGCGTCGCTCTGGAAGAAGCGGGAATTCTACCGCGGCTTCAACCGGCTGCTGCTGCGCGAGGACCGCGGCTGCGCGCCGCTCGCCGGCCTCTACGATCTCGATTCCGCCCTGATCGGCCGCTTCGAGGCGGACGAGCTCGGCCTGTTCGACCGCCGTAAGGTCATGGCGGCCGCCGAGGCTTGACCCGCCCGGCTTGGAATCCCCCCGCCGCTGTGCTTTAGGCCGCGGCCATGAACATCCACGAATATCAGGCCAAGGATCTGCTCGCCAAGCGCGGCATCCCCGTTCCCGCCGGCTTCCCGGCGATGAACCCCGACGAGGCGGTCGAGGCGGCGAAGAAGCTTCCAGGGCCGCTCTACGTGGTCAAGGCCCAGATCCACGCCGGCGGCCGCGGCAAGGGCAAGTTCAGGGAGCTGGGCCCCGACGCCAAGGGCGGCGTGCGGCTGGCGAAGAGCGTCGAGGAGGTCCGCGCCAATGCCGAGGAGATGCTCGGCCATACGCTCGTCACCGTGCAGACCGGACCGGACGGCAAGCAGGTCAACCGCCTCTACGTCACCGACGGCGTCGACATCGCGAAGGAATATTATCTGGCCCTGCTCGTCGACCGCGGCTCGGGCCGGATCGCGATGGTCGCCTCGACCGAGGGCGGCATGGACATCGAGACGGTCGCGCACGACACGCCGGAGCGGATCACGACCATCCTCGTCGATCCCGCCCAGGGCTTCATGCCGCATCACGGCCGCGCCTTGGCCTTCGCGCTGAAGCTGGAGGGCGATCTCAACAAGCAGGCGCAGGCGCTGGCGAAGCAGCTCTACAACGCCTTTGTCGAGCTCGACTGCGCGATGCTCGAGATCAATCCCTTGGTCGCCACCGACGACGGCAGACTGGTCGTGCTCGACGCGAAGATGAGCTTCGATTCGAACGCCGCCTTCCGCCACGCCGATCTCGAGGATCTGCGCGACGTCACCGAAGAGGATCCGATGGAGGTCGAGGCCTCCAAGCACGATCTCGCCTACGTCAAGCTCGACGGCAATATCGGCTGCATGGTGAACGGCGCCGGCCTCGCCATGGCGACGATGGACATCATCAAGCTGAACGGCGCCGAGCCGGCCAACTTCCTCGACGTCGGCGGCGGCGCGTCCAAGGAGAAGGTGACGGCGGCGTTCAAGATCATCCTCTCCGACCCGTCGGTGAAGGGCATATTGGTCAACATCTTCGGCGGGATCATGCGCTGCGACATCATCGCCGACGGCATCGTCGCCGCCGCGCGCGAGGTGGACCTCAAGGTGCCTCTGGTCGTGCGGCTGGAAGGAACGAACGTCGAGGAGGGCAAGCGCATCCTCGCCGACAGCCGCCTCGCCATCGTTCCGGCCAACGATCTCGGCGATGCTGCGAAGAAGATCGTCGCCGCAGTGAAGGACGCGGCTTGAGACTTTGATTGGCACGTCATCCCGGCGCAGGCCGGGATCTCGGCGCGAACCGCACTGAGACTCCGGCCTTCGCCGGGGTGACGTCAGAAGAGGAGCGGAGATGAAACTTCTCGTGCCCGTGAAGAGGGTGATCGATTTCAATGTGAAGCCCCGCGTCAAGGCGGACGGCAGCGGCGTCGACCTCGCCAACGTCAAGATGAGCATGAACCCCTTCGACGAGATCGCCGTCGAGGAGGCGATCCGCTTGAAGGAGAAGGGCGTCGCGACCGAGATCGTCGCCGTTTCGATCGGCCCGGCCAAGGCGCAGGAGACTTTGCGCACCGCGCTCGCCATGGGTGCCGACCGCGCCATCCTCGTCCATACCGACGACGAGGTCGAGCCGCTTGCGGTCGCCAAGATCCTCGCCGCCATCGCGAAGGAGGAGCAGCCGGGCATGGTGATCCTCGGCAAGCAGGCGATCGACGACGATTCGAACCAGACCGGCCAGATGCTGGCGGCTTTGCTCGGCTGGGGCCAGGGCACCTTCGCCTCGAAGGTCGAGGTTGCGGGCGATGACGTCAACGTCACCCGGGAGGTCGATGGCGGGCTCGAGACGGTGAAGCTGAAGCTGCCGGCGATCGTCACCACCGACCTTCGCTTGAACGAGCCGCGCTATGCGAGCCTGCCCAACATCATGAAGGCCAAGTCGAAGCCGCTCGCGACCAAGAGCCCCGGCGATTACGGCGTCGACGCCGCGCCGCGGCTGCAGACGCTCAATGTCCGCGAGCCCAAGAAGCGCGAGGCCGGGATCAAGGTCGCCTCGGTCGACGAGCTGATCGACCGGCTGAAGACAGCAGGAGTGGTGGGATGATTGCGCTCGTCTGGGTTGAGCATGAGGGCGGCCAGCTGAAGGACGCCACCTTGTCCGCGGTCACCGCGGCGTCGAAGCTCGGCGAGGTCCATGCGATCGTCGCGGGCCAGGGCGTCGACGGCGTCGCGCAGCAGGCGGCGAAGATCGCCGGCGTCGCCAGGGTCCATGTCGCCGACGATGCGGCTTACGCCCACGCGCTGGCCGAGAATGTCGCGCCGGTCATCGTCGACCTCGTCCGCGACCATTGCGACTATTTCGTCGCCCCCTCGACCACGACCGGCAAGAACATCGCGCCGCGCGTCGCCGCCCTGCTCGACGTGATGCAGGTCAGCGACATCCTCTCGGTCGAGGGGCCGGACACGTTCACCCGGCCCATCTATGCGGGCAACGCCATCGCCACCGTCAAGTCGTCGGACGCCAAGAAGGTGCTGACCGTCCGCGGCACGGCCTTCGACAAGGCGGCGCGCGAAGGCGGATCGGGAACGATCGAGCCGGTGCAGGGCAAAGGCGACCAGGGGCTGTCGAGCTTTGTCGGCGCCGAGATTGCAGCCTCCGAGCGGCCGGAGCTGACCAGCGCCAAGATCATCGTCTCGGGCGGCCGCGCCTTCGGCTCGTCGGAGCAGTTCCACGCGCTTCTCGAACCGCTCGCCGACAAGCTCGGCGCCGGCGTTGGCGCCAGCCGCGCCGCGGTCGATGCCGGCTATGCGCCCAACGATTATCAGGTCGGCCAGACCGGCAAGATCGTCGCCCCCGAAGTCTATATCGCGATCGGCATTTCGGGCGCGATCCAGCATCTCGCCGGAATGAAGGATTCGAAGCTGATCGTCGCGATCAACAAGGACGAGGACGCGCCCATCTTCCAGGTCGCCGACCTGGGCCTGGTCGGCGACCTGTTCAAGATCGTCCCGGAGCTGACCGAGAAGCTTTGAGTCGCACTTAGTTGCTCCCCGGCGAAAGCCGGGGCCCAGGTTACGGCGGTGCCCCTGGGCCCCATGATGGGGCCCCAAAAGCGCTGTCCGGGGGACAGCGCTGCCCCATCATTTCGCCGGGGAACAAGTAGGCTCAGCGTGCCTGGACACCGGGCTTCGTGAACAGGCCGACAATCTGCCCCTTGCCGATCACGTGCCCCTGCATCGCCGCGATCAGCTTGTCGCGGTCCGTGTCGGCGGGGAGGTCGAGGCGGGCGTTCAGGGCGAACAGCTCGAAATGATAATGATGCGGCTTGCCGTCGGACGGATGCGGACCGCGCCAGCCGGGCTGCCCGGCGCCGTTCTTCCCCTGGGTCGCACCGGACAGAGCCTGCGGAATCCCGCCCGCCGCCGGGACGAGGTTCCACGCGACCCAGTGAACAAAGGGCTGGGTCCTCGGCGCATCGGGATCCTCGACGAGCAGGGCAAGGCTTTTCGTCCCCGACGGCAGCGCCGACCAGGCGAGCGGCGGCATCTCGTTCGCGCCATAGGCGCTGTAGCGGCCGGGGATGACTCCGCCATGGCCGAAGGCGGCGCTCGAGACGATCAGCATCTGCTCGCTCTTGGTCTCCGGCCGGTCGAAGGCGACCGTTCCGGCGGCGGGCGCGCCCGAGGAGCAGGCGGCGGCAAGCAGGGCGGCGAGGGTGAGGAGCTTTTTCATGGGCCGCATTTTACCTGCAGGCGGCGGCGCTGCACAGGCCTCAAAAGCCTGAGAGGAAGGCGGCGGTGTTGGCGCCAAGCGCATCGACCGCATAGCCGCCCTCCATCAGGATTGCGGTAGGAAGGCCGAGCGCGGCGATGCGGCGGGCGATGACGGCATAATCCGCCGTCTCGATCCGGAAGAAGCTGATCGGATCGCCGGAGAAGGTGTCGGCGCCGTATGAGCAGAGGAGGAGATCGGGCGCGAAGTCCGCGACCCGCGCCAGCGCCGCGTCGAGCGCGTCGCCGAAACCCGTCATGTCCGCCCCGCGCGGCAGCGGCAGGTTCAGCGTCGCGCCTTCGCCCGCGCCCGCGCCCATCTCGTCCGCATGGCCCCAGTAGAAGGGATAATCGGTCGCGGGATCGGCGTGGATCGAGACGAACAAAACGTCGCCGCGATCGTAGAAGATGTCCTGCGTGCCGTTGCCGTGATGATAGTCGATGTCGAGGATGGCGACGCGGCTGCGGCCCGCCTCGATCGCCGCCTCGGCGGCGACGGCGGCCGCGTTCAGGTAGCAATAGCCGCCGGCATAATCGGCGCCGGCATGGTGGCCCGGCGGCCGGCACAGGGCGAAGGCGGCGCGCTCGCCCGCGAGCACGGCCCCCAGGGCCGCAAGCGCGGTCTGCACCGACCAGTAGGACGCGTCCCACGTCCCCTCCGCGATCGGAGTCGAGGCGTCCATCGAGTAACGGCCGAGCCGGGCGTCGATCCGCTCGAGCCGCAGCGGCCGCCGACGCACGACCGGCCAGACATAGCCCGCCGCATCGCCCGGCCGTCCCGCGGCGCGCCACTCGGCGAAGGCGTTCTTCACGAAGTCGAGATAGTCGCGCGGATGGACGCGAAGGAGAGGCGCCTCGCCCTGGTCGCGCGGCGCCTCGGTCGGCCCGATCGCGTCGAGGATCGACCGCGGCCGCCCCGGATGCTCCGCGAACGGCATGAACGCGCCATTGTGCAACTCCTGCGCCGGCGCATGGAGCAACTGGCGAGCATCCCAGAAGCAGCGCATCAGCAGGCGGACCTTGGAGCGATCGGCATGGGCCGACGCATAGAGCCACGACGGCGCGGCTGTCACCCCAACCGTCATCCCGGCGGACGCCGGGATCTCGTGTGGGAAGGGCTCGGAGTCGATGCCGAGATCCCGGCGTGCGCCGGGATGACGGGGAAGGTTGGGACGGCACGACCGCCCTGCTAAGGCGGCGTCATGTGCAACGACCATCGCAACAAGCTGCGCGAGATCGAGGCTCTCGACGCGCTGATCGCCCAGTCCGGCCTCCGCGCCGTCTATCCGGAAGGACGCCCCAATCTGGAGCCGCGCGACGACATCCGGATCACCGACCGGACGCAGATCCTCAGGCCGGCCGCCGAGGGCGGCAATGCGGTGGAGGTCGTCACGCGCCGCTGGAGCTGGCCGGGCCCAGGCGGCAAGCCGGTCTACAATTTCCGCTCGGACAACAGGGAGTTCGGCTCCGGCCGCTGCCTCATCGTCGCCGACGGCTTCTATGAGTTCACCACGCACAGCGACCCCAAGAGCAAGCGGAAGCACAAATGGCTGTTCACGCTGAAGGGCGCGCCCTGGTTCGGGATCGCCGGCCTCTGGCGCAAGGACGCTGAGGTCGGCGAGGCCTTCACCATGCTGACCACCGAGCCGGGGCCGGATATCGCCCCCTATCACAGCCGCCAGATCGTCGTTCTGCCGCCCGCCGACTGGTCCCGCTGGCTTGACGTCAAGGTCCCCGCACGAGAGACGCTCAAGCCGCTTCCGGCCGGCAGCCTGGAGGTCGAGCAGATCTGCTGATCCTCTCAGGGCTGCGCAGAGGCGGCGTCCGGGCCGACATAGACGAAGGCCGTCATGCCCGAAGCCAGCTCGACCTCGACGCGCGCATAGGCGTCGGTCTCGTAGGCGTCGGTCGCCGCGATCTCGGCCGGGGTGAGCAGGAAGACGATCCCCGGGATCAGGTCGTCGGGGTCGCCGGTGCGGCAGGCGATGGTGTGGACCTCGAGGCCGCTCAGCGCGACGACGTCGGATGACGAGATGAGGAGCGGCTCCAGACGGTAGCCGGCGAGCGTGTCGGGACGCCCCTCGAGCAGCCTTCCATAGGTGGCGCGCTGCACCTCCGGCAGCTGCAGCGTGCCGTAAGAGAAGAGGGCAATCGTTGGTATCCCGCTGCCGGCCATGGCCGCATCCTAACGCGCCGCGCTTTATGAACCAGTCCCGCCGCGCCGCGTTCTCGATCCGAACCCCAGATCAGGAGCCCAGCATCATGGCCGAGATGAGCCTCGCCGACATTGCCGAGAAGATGCGCGACATCGATTTCACCATCCTCTCGACCCGCACCGAGGGCGGCGCCATCGCCGGCCGGCCGATGAGCAACAATCGCGAGGTCGAGTTCGACGGCGATGCCTTCTTCTTCGCCTGCGACAACACCCGCACCGTTTCGGACATCGCGCGCGATCCGCGCGTCGGCCTAGGCTTCCAAGGCAAATCGGGCGCGCTCGGCCTCAAGCCCTTCTTCCTCACCGTCGAAGGCCGCGCCGAGCTGATCCGCGACAAGGCAGCCTTCGCCGAGCATTGGACGAAGGATCTCGACCGCTGGTTCGAGCAGGGCATCGACACGCCCGGCCTGGTCCTCATCAAGGTCAGCGCCGAGCGGCTCCATTACTGGGACGGCGGCGACGAGGGCGAGCTCCATCTTGGGCAGCGGGAGGGCACCCTCTCCGCCTAGCCCCCTCTGTAATGGCGCCGCCTGCTAGCGGAACTGGCAGACCGTGCCAGCCCAGAGGGCCTCCACCTTCGCGCCCTTTTCGTCGAGGATACCGCCGACGCCATCTATCTCGAACTCGGGGCCGAGGCTTCCTTCCTCGTCGACCTGGGCGCCGCCGAGCACGCTGCGCGGTGCGCCGATGGCGAGCCCGCCGGCAGTGCGCAGGGCAGGCGTCGCGCCGCTGAGGCTCCAGCCGGCGAGGCGGCCGCCGTCGAAGGAAAGCTGCAAATCGTGGAAGCTGACCAAGTCCAGCGGACCGCCGCCGCACTCGTCATTGTGCTCGGTGGCGGTGGGCGCGCCGAACGCCGCCTGCGCCGCGGCCACCGCCTCGGCGCGCGTCATGCCGAAGGCGAGCCCCGGCACGATCCCCTTCGCGGTAAGCGTATCCGGGCGGGCGGGCGCCGGTGCGGGCGCCGGGGGTGCGGCCTTGGGCGCCGGCATTGAAGCCTCCATCCGGTTCTGCCCGCCCCCAGCATCCTGCTTCGGAGCCTCGTTCCGCCCGCACGCGGCCACGGCCAGCGCCGCCGCAAGGACCGGCCAGGTGATGTGCCTTGCCATTGTCCCCGCTCCTTCCTGCTTTCCCCGGTCAATCTGCCGGAGGCGGCAGGCCGGAGCAAGTCGGGGGCAGGCCTCGAGTCACGTGCCCGGTGCCGCTTGGTGCCCGCGATCCGAGTAAACGAGCCCGCCGAGCAAAGCCGCCATGAGGACGAGCGCGGGGATGTCGCCGATCAGGTGGCTCCGGTCCATCGCATTGCCGAGCGACTGGACGGTCATGATCGCCGCGTGGACGAGGCTCGACCAGATGGTGAAGAGGATCAGCGAGCGGTTGGCATGCGGGTCGCGCGCGGCGAGGATGAGGAAGATGCCGAGCGTCGCGTAGAGGCCGACGATCATCATGAAATAATGCGAGGCCTCGGGCCGTCCCGCGTGCCACGCCCAGCCCGAGGGCCAGACGATCGCCAGCGGATAGAGCAGGCAGGCGAGGGCGCCGATCAGGACGAGCGCGATCTGCAAGGCCTTGTGCGAAGTCATTGTTATTTCCCTCCCGTACGAAAGCGGAAGGGGCGCTAGCGGGCATCGTGGGCGTTCCAAAACGGCGATCCGGTCATCGGCATTCCGATGGGTGGCACCGTAATGGGCGCCTCCCTCAGGCCGGCATCGCCGTCTGGTGGGCACGATCCGCATGGTAGAGCCAGCCAAGCACAGCCGCGACGAGGACGAGGGCGGGTACATCGCCGAGCAGATGGCCCTGGTGCATCGGGTTGCCGAACGACTGGACCGCCATGATCGCCGCGTGGACGAGGCTCGACCAGATGGTGAAGAGGATGAGCGACCGGTTCGCGTGCGGATCGCGCGCGGCGAGGATCAGGAAGATGCCGAGCGTCGCATAGACGCCGACGATCATCATGAAATATTGCGAGGCGGCGGGCGGCCCCTCGTGCCACGCCCAGCCCGAGGGCCAGAAGATCGCCAGCGGATAGACGAGGCAGAAGGTTGCGCCGAACAGGACGAGCGCGATCTGGAGCAATTTGTGCGAGGACATGGCCGGCCTCCCCTTGCCGATATGAGATGCGCCGGGACTAGTCCCTTACGGACGCGTAATCAAATTGGCCGTTCGGCGCCCAGCGCGAGGGGCGATTGGTGAGGCGGGCACGCCGCTCTAAAGCTGGGTCATGATTCGCGCGCTCCCGATGATCGTCCCGATGCTGCTCGGCCTCGCCGCATGCGGCCAGCAGGAAGAAGCTCCGCCGCCAAGAAAGAACAAGCCGCCCATCCTCCTCGCCCCGCCGACCCACGCCTTCAACCCGCCGGTGCCCAAGCATCTGCCCGACATCGTCCGCATTCGCATCGAGACGTCGGAGGGGACGATCGTCGTCGCGCTCGACCACCGCCACGCGCCGATCACGACCACCAACTTCGTCCGCTATGTCGACGACCACCGCTTCGACGGCACGACTTTCTATCGCGCCTCGCGGATCCCCGGCGATCCCAAGCACGGCTTCATCCAGGGCGGCATCGCCCATGCGGCGAGCCTGATGCTGCCGCCGATCCGGCTCGAGCCGACCAGCGAGACCGGCCTTAAGCACCTCGACGGCACCATCTCGATGGCGCATGCGACGCCGGACACGGCGATGGGCGACTTCACCATCGACATCGGCCCTCAGCCCGGCCTCGACGCCCGCGCCGGCAGCAACAGGCCCGAGGACAAGGGCTTCGCCGCCTTCGGCCAGGTGGTCGAAGGGATGGACGTCGCCCGCCGCATCCTCGCCGCCCCCACCGCCCCCTTCCGCGGCAAGCCGAGCGAGCAGCTGGCCGAGCCGGTGCGGATCATCCGTATCACGCGGGCGGGGTAGGTTTCGGAGTCGGCTCGGACTGTTCCTCAGCCTCCTGTCGCGCCTCCCTCGACGAGCCGAAGCGGGTTAAGATCGGGCGGACCGCCGAAGACGAAGGAACCTTGGCGCGGTGGGAGGAGGGGCCAGCGGGTAAGCACATTGTGGATGCCTCTTCCCACCTCGCTCTCGATCAGCAGCAATTCGTTCGGAATCCATTCGCGAGCCGGCAGAAGCATTTCGATCGCACAGGGATCATAGCCCAGCGTCGCATGCGGCTGCAGCCCTCTCTTGCGGTGAAGCGGCAGGATGTCCCGTTCGGCGAGGCAGCCCACCAGCATCGTGTAGAAATCCTGGAGCTCGCGCTGCCGGCCCCTTGTGCATACCGCTGCCCCTCCAGGACCGCCTCGCAACCGGCTGAGCCAGAATGGACAGGACACAAGCGGATGCCCCGCGAGCGCGGAAGCGGTGCGGGAGGCGATGAAGCGGTCGCGATGGTTGAGCTCGGAGATCACACACAAGGTCAGGTGGAAATGCTCCTTCTTGATCCGCCTGTGCCTTTGGCCGGCTTCGTCAGCCAGCTGGTCTAGCCAGCAGCGGAGCTCGAAGTCCGGGCGGAATCCAAGAAAATAACGATAGTCAGGCTGGCTCATGATCTTTCTCCGACTCGGGGAAGGTTCGTATTATGTTCCCGCAGCCGGCCGGAGTCGAATTCTCGCGCGGAAGCCGTCACCGCAACTCTTGCCCATTCAGTCGCGAGCGAACTGAACCAGGTCCCAGAGGTTGCCGTACAGATCCTCGAACACGGCGACGGTGCCGTAGGGCGCCTGCTTCGGCTCGCGGACGAAGCGGACGCCCTTCGCGACCATCGCCTCATGGTCGCGATGGAAGTCTTCGGTGCTCAGGAACAGGAAGACGCGGCCGCCGGCCTGGTTGCCGATGAACGCCTCCTGCCCGGGCGTCGAGGCGCGCGCCAGCAGCAGGGTCGCCGATCCCTCGCCCGCGCCGGGCGGTGCGACCAGCACCCAGCGTTTGTCCTGCTCGGGCTGGTACTGATCGGCGATCAGGGTGAAGCCGAGCTTGTCCGTGAACCAGGCGATCGCCTCGTCATAGTCGCGGACGACGAGCGCGATGTGGGCGAGGGACTGAGGCATCTATGGTCGACTCGTCCTAGCGGGTCCCAAGTCAGGGTTCTCCCTCGATTACGGCCCAAGCATCAGGGATCGGGATGTCATCGTCCAGTGGAAAGGCATCGCCAAGGAACCGCTTCATATCTTCGATTAGCGCGATGACGCGGCGGCGGCTCCCGGGATAATCGATGTCTTCATTCGCATCGGGCAGGCTGGTGCAGAGATTGATGCAGCCGATCGACGAAAGAAAGGCATTCTTGCCGGGGTGAATGATGATGTCGGCTCGCGCGCCCGTGTCCAGCAGCTCTATCCCCGGCATTCCGTTCTCGATCAGCTCGTCCGGCCGGTAATGGTTGGTGAGGTAGGTCTCGCCTCCTGACGTTTTCAGCGGATAGCGCCGCGGCAGGATGCGGCTGGGATTCTCCTCGGTCGCCGGGTGGTCATTCTGGCTTGGTCCCTTCGGCTCGGCAGTCGTGCCGGAGAGGTGCCAGAGCACGCCATCGCGTTCCTCGTCGGGAACCGCGACGCCGTCATGAAAGACGCCGTAGCTCCCGACGGTCCTCTTATTCTGGCCCCGCATTTGCACAACATGCCGCCGAATGCGGATCTCCCATGTCGCCATCTTTTTCTCCATGGGCTCGCGAGCCCGCGGGTGCGGGTGTCTGTCCGGGCCCGCCGACCGGCGAGAGGAGACAGGCGCGCGGTTGCGCTCGCTTCAGCCGCAAACCGTGGCGTGCGCCTGGTCGCCGATCCTGATCGCGGCTTCGATGAGAAGCTTGAGCGGCAGGGGCACACGCGCCGCGAGCAGCTCGAGCAGCTTCTTGAAGCACTGCCAGCACTGACAGAAAATCGCCTTCAGCTCGTTGTCGTCCGCTAATGCCTTCGCGAAAATAGTGAGGGCCTTTGCTTCGCTCGCGTTGAGTTCGGCCATTTCGAATCTCCTTTGCGTTGACGTGCGGAGCCATGCAGCTCCATGTCATCGCTAGACGGCGAGCGGGCGAGAGGCTCGTGACGGCCGTCACGGTGTGCGGCGCCGCCGAGGGAACGAGGGGCGATGTGGGCGAGGGACTGTCTCATCTCTTCTCCCGTTCCAGCCATTCCTCGCGCCGCATCTCCCAGATGTCGCAGGGCTCGCGGAAGGGCGTGAAACGCTCGGCGGTGCGCCGTTCGCCGACCCGTTCGGCCACCCTCTGGCTGGCGAGGTTCAGCGGATGGATGATCGAGACGATGCGGTCGAGCGCGAACGTCTCGAACGACCAGCCGATCGCGGCGCGCGCCGCCTCGTGCGCGAAGCCCCGGCCGCGGGCGACGGCATTGAGGCCCCAGGCGATCTCGAAGCCCGGCCAGCCGGGCGGCGCCAGCGGCCCGATGCGGCCGAGAAACGCGCCGGTCGCGCGCTCCTCGACGACGAACATGCCATGGCCGAGCATCTGCCAGTGGCCGATCAGGAAGGCCATCTCGCTCCATGCTTCCCGCCTTCTCAGCGGCGCGCCCTTGCGGGTGATGAAGCGGACCGTCTCCGGCTCGGCGAGCATCGCCGCATAAGGCTCGAAATCCTCCGGCCGCCAGCCGCGCAGGATGAGGCGGGGGGTGACGAGCGTCGGAGCGGCCGGGGTCCCGAGCATGACCTTGGTGATGACAGGGGCTTGTGGCCTAAATCGGGCATCGCGCCACCGCTTGCGTCGCGGCGTCCCACGCGCGAAGCTGGTTCGTGACCGATGCACGGATCTTGATCGATGCTTTGGGGCTCGCGCCTCACCCGGAAGGCGGCTGGTATCGCGAGACCTGGCGGGCCGAGGCGCCGGACGGAGCTCGCGCCCCGGCGACCGCCATCCTGTTCCTGCTGGAGGAGGGGAGGCGCTCGCACTGGCACAAGGTCGACGGGACCGAATTGTGGCTGTTTCATGCGGGCAGCGCGCTGCGCCTCGACACGGCGGAGGAGGATGCCGGACCGATAAGATCAGCGCGGCTCGGCAGTGACGTTCCAGCCGGCGAGCAACCCCAGCTCCGGATCGAGCCCGGGGAGTGGCAGTCGGCGGAGGCGGACCGCGGCTGGGCGCTCGTCTCCTGCATCGTGTCGCCGGGCTTCGAGTTCGACGGATTCACCTTGGCGCCGCCGGGCCGATAAAACGCGCGAGCCCGTCGCGTTCCCGAGCGGCGGGATGCGCTTCGTTCGATCCACGATGTCAAAGAGCCGCCCGGACATGGTGCGCGCGGGACGCGGAAGTACAGTAAAGTCAGGACCCCCAAGGGGCGCAAAAAATCTCCTCCTTGTCGTACCAACAGGCCGATCCTGCTGGTGCCGCCCATCGGCGCGGGACGGCTGCCGAGATCCCTATGTTGCGCGCGATGCCGCCCCGAACCAACCCGTCTGTTCGTGCTACGTTCCATCGCAGATTGGGGGCGGTTTGGCAAATTTCCGGCGGCGGCGAAGCCGCCGATCGTCAGCCGAGGAGGCTGCTGAGCAGATCGGGGTGGAAGCCCCAGCCGGCGAAGCCGCAGATCCCCATGAACAGGCCGAATGCGCCGAATGCCCAGCCGCCGACCAGCAGCCAGAAGCTTTCCGCCAGGGCGGCGACCGCGGCCATCGAGATGGCGGTCGAGATCGCCGCTTCGCTCGCGTCGAACTGGTCGTCGTGAACGTTGAGCGCGTCATATTGCGCGCTGTAGCCGCGCGCCTGGGCGGCGAGCTGCGGTGCCTCGCGTTCGTAGCGGGCGATATTGGCGTCGAACGCCGCGAGGGCGGCGACCGCCTGCGGCGACGGGTGCGCGCCGGTCAGCACCGCGACCTCCGTGCGCGCGCCCTCGGCGACATGGGTCTTGGTGCGGGTCGCCTGATATTCGCCCCAACGGTCGATCGCATTGGCCTGCGCCTGCGCCATCGCCTGGACGATGTTGCCGTCCTTGATGTTGGACACGCCCATGAACACCGACAGGACGACGACGGTCATCGCCACCAGCCGGTTGAGGCGCTTGTCCTTGGCCTCCGCGCTGACCTCGACTTCCATGCCTCGCCCTCTCGCTTCGCTCCGGACCGCGGCCCCATTCTTCCGCAGCGGGGCCGGCACGGGCCAGTGAATAAGAGGACAGATTCAGGCAAGGCGCGGCGACGGGAGGGTGCGGCGGGCGCCGACCGTTAGACTCCGTCGAACGCGTCGAGGATCGGGCACGGGCCCTTGCGGCCGGAGGCGCAGGTGGCACGCAGGCGCTCGAGCGCGGTACGGGAGGCTTCGAGCTCGGCGATGCGGGCGTCGAGGGCGGCGAGCCGCTCGCCCGCCAGCTGGCGGACGCGGGCGCGGTCCTCGGTGCGGTCGAGCGCCAGCAGCTCGCCGATCTCCTCGAGCGTGAAGCCGGCCGCCTGGGCGCGGCGGATGAAGCGTAGGCGCCTGACGTCGCCCTCGTCATAGCGCCGCACGCCGCCGCCGCCCGCCGGCACGTCGAGCAGCCCGCGGCGCTGATAGTAACGCACCGTCTCGACCCCGACTCCGGCCGCCGCGCCGAGGCGGCCGATGGTCAGCGGAACCTTCTTCGGCGCCACTCCGTCGGCTTCGTTCCGGATCCGATCTTTCATGCATGTCTCCGTACGGGGGTACGGACGCTAGAAGCCCCTCGGTCATGGGGCAAGCCAGGGAGAATGCCGGCGGCAATGACGGCGGCCCGTTATTGTCATCCCAGCCCTCGCCGATTAGCCTGCCTGTGAGTGGCGGCTGCGAAAGAAGGTGGGGGATGCGGCAATTCCTGTGCCCAATGGTGTTGGCGTTCTGCCTGAGCAGTTGCGGGACGTCCTATCGCCAGCCGGTCCTCGGTTTGGGCGGCGGCTATTCCGACCGGCAGATCGCCGAGGATCGCTGGGAGGTCAGCTTTGGCGGCAACGGCTTCACCCGCCCCGGCGTCGCTCTCAACGGTGCGCTCTATCGTGCCGCCGAGCTCGCCCAGCGCGCCGGCTATCCGTACATGCAGATCGTCCGGAGCAGCCTTATCGTCGGCGACTTCACCGAAGGCAGGGGCTACACGCCCGCCTCGGGTGAGCGGCTGACCGAGCCGCTGGTTTACCTGACCGTCCACGGCGTGCGCGCGCCGGACGCGCCGCTCAGCTGCGAAAACAATTATCGAAAGGGTTGCCGCACGCTCGCGACGGCCGACGTGTTGCGTCAGCTGCAGCCGATCGTCCGTCCTCAGGGCAGCCCGCGCTGATCCGAAGGCGCGCTGTCCCCCTCCGGGGCTAGCGCTGCGCGGCTCGCGCCGCCTGGGCCGCCTGCGCGGCGCGGCGCGCTTCCTTCTTCGCTCGCCGCTCTTCTTCGCGCGCCCGCTCACGCTCGACGTCGCCGGGCTCACGACAATATTCGGTCACCTGGGGAACGGAGGAGCCGACGGGGAACAGCTCGATGCGGCTGATCTTCCACACGCCCATGCGGCGGCGGAAATCCACCAGATAGTGCTCGCCGCCCGATTGCTCCCACACCCCGCGCGCACTTCCCACGCCGATCGCGCGAACGAACGCGAGCAATTCGGGCGCCGCGGCGGCGCCGGCGCGGCGTGCCACGGGATCGGTGATCGCGCGAAGCTCGGATCTTTTGTGCGTGGCGCCGGCCGACGCCCATTCGGCCTGGCCGCTCTCCTGGAAAAGGGGCGTGATGTCGGCCGCATCGGCTGCGGCGACGCGGGCCCAATAGTCCTTGACCAGGCTGAGAGCGGGCGCGCGCGCCTCTTCCACCTCTTTCGGCGCCAGCGGAATGCCACTCATGCAGCGCGCCTGGGCTTCGGCGGCGGCCATGTTGCCGACCACCTGGCCGATCCAGGCTTGAGCAGAACCGGCTGTGGGAAGCGACAGCAACAGGCCGAAACCGGCGACCGAACGAAGCAAATCTCGACGAGCAAGAATGGACATGATCCCCCCGGATTCAGAAAGCTGCGCAAAGATTGCACGCTTCGCCTGCACGAGGAAGGTGGTTTCGGACGCGGCGATGGCAGGCGGGACATCGGGCGTGGCGCGCCTCGAAATCAATATCGTTTCCCCGGAATTGCGCAGGGCATCGCCTTGAACCCGGCCGCCGCGCCGAGCCGGGGAATAGTCAGCGGGACTTCTTCGGCACCCCTCTGGCGCCTTCGTTCCGGGCCTGATTTTTCATGCTTGACTCCGTACCACGGTACGGAAGCTAGAAAGCGATTCGCCACACGGCAAACCAAGGAGAACGACCATGACCAAGACCGAGAATGCGAAGCCCGCCTGCACCTGCAAGTCCGGCGGCTGCCGCTGCAATCCCTGCACCTGTAAGAATTGCGGCTGCTGACAAGGAGCGGGCCGCGTCCGAAAGCGCGCGGCCCGCTTACCTACATGCCTCGAGGAACTTTTCGATCTTTGGTCGGACCGGCCTCAGGTCGATCCAGGCGCCCCTTCGCCACATGTAACTCAGGTCCACCCAAGACCCGAGCGTGTCGGCTCGAGCCAAATCTCGCCGCAACCGCGGAGCGATGTCTCGTGATACCCACAGCATATTTCCGTCCTGTCGCAAGCCTCGACTTCCGGGAATGGGCATGATCTGGCGGTCATCGTTCAATTCCAGATAGGAGCGGCGGGCTTCCGATGCTTGATCCTGGGTGAGATCCGGCGCCGGAAGGACGGCGCCGCTGACGCGCAATCTCCCTTTCGAACAGGACAGACGCGCCCGCGCGGTGAAGTTGAAGTGAACCTGTTCGAGACTCAAATAGGGGCGACCATTGTCATATTTTGTCTTTGCATTCGTGGCCTGAGTTCCGTTGTTCGCAAGGCGGAGGCTCTCCGCCTGATCGACTGAGAATTGCACCACAGTCGAATGGCGAGCCCACCAGAGGGCCAGGACGCCGGAGTCCACGCCCATTCTCTGGAGATATGCCGTCAATGTCCGCCTGGCGTATTGCGGACTCTCGTCTTGGTCGTCTTGTGCCGTCTCGGGCTCGCCCAAGCCCATCCGTCCCGAGCTATCGAAGAAGAAACGATACACGCCGCCAGCGAATGCATAGACGCACTCGTTCGCGCAGGTCGCCGTCGGCGGATCCCAAAGCTGCCAGTTCATGGCTTCGACCTGTGTGTCGAACTTGAGCGTACGGATGGCCTCCCCGAGTGCGACGGCTCCACGCAGGGAGCCGCCGGGCGAGTCCAGGTAGATCTTTGCCGAATCAATCCCTTGACGCCGAACGAACGCCTTGAGCCGGTCTGCCGCGCCTGCATCGATCGGCCCGGTTGCGGATATCCGAACTTGCCCGCCATCCCACTCGCGCAGGTCCAGCTCGTCCACGGTATTGAGGACGCCGAAGCGCATCTGCTGTGGAGGCTCGGCCGGCGCGGCGAGCGATGTCAGTATTGCGGCTGCGGCCAGTTGTAACCGCATAATGCCTCCGCCCGGTCTGCGCCTCAGCGACGCGCGTCTGCCTTCATGTTTCCGCTATGTTCCAACTGTGGCGCAAAGTCGAGGCGAATCTGCCGAAATGAAGATAAAAGCGCGAAAATTTTCACTTCCAGTGTCTCGGAATTCCTATGGAAGATCGGCGCGCGCGTAGCTCGCTTGGCCGCCCGGCGTCATAATGGTGAAGGTGTCGCCGGCCTCGATCACCGCGCCCGAGCACAAGAGCCGTGGCGGCCGCCCGAACCCGTCGAGCACCGCGGCGGTCCATTTGCCATCGCGCCTGGCGAAGCGGATGCGGGTGCCGAGCATCGGCACCTCGGCGCCGTCGGTCATCGGCACGGCGATGATTGTCTCGGCGCCGCCGATCATCCGGTCGGCGAGGGAGGATGGTCCGCGCCCGACGCCGCCCGAGAAGCGAAGCTCGACTTTGTCGCCGTCCACCCGGGCCACGGAGATTCTGGTCAGCACCTCGGCGCTCGAAAATGGATCAGGGCGGGCCGGAGCGGGGGCCGGCACGAGCGTGACCGGCCGCGGCAACGGCAGGAATCGCGGCGCTTCCCCGGTCGGGGCGGAGGTCCGGCCGGTCCGCATATTGTAGGGCACCAGCTGCCCCTTATGGACGAAGCTCTCGAAAGCCCCGTCCCCGTCCTTGTCGACCAGGCAGCGCAGCATGAACTGGATCTTCGCGTCGCCCGCCCCGAACAGCGCCTCGCTCCGCGTTCCGGTGCAGAACAAGGTTTCCGCGCCGCTGCGATATTTGCGGAACAGGACCGGCGCCGCGCTTGTCCCGCCGCTATTCGCAAGGGCTGCGTCCGAGAGCGTGAAGCTTGACGCTACGAGACCCTGCCTGCGCTCGAAGAGAATTGCCTTCTTCCTCACCTCCACTGCGCCGGGCGACGGGGCGGAGCCCTCCTCGAACCCGTCGAAGAGCTCGACCACGCCGCCGATCTTGTCGCAGGGAAAGTCGCCGGACGCGGGGGCTGCGGCGGCCGCGGCAAGCGCCGCGAGCATCCAGGACATCTCGATCATCGTCCGGCGTCCTCCCCCACGCCTTTGGTGAGCGCGACCTTCTTCGGCGCCGCTCCGGCGGCTTCGTTGCGGACCCGATCTTTCATACTTGACTCCGTACCGCGGTACGGAGGCTAGAAGGCGAGTCACCACAAGGCAAGCCAAGGAGAATGACCATGACGAAGATCGAGAACACGAAGACCGCCTGCACCTGCAAGACCGGCGGCTGCCGCTGCAATCCCTGCACCTGCAAGAATTGCGGCTGTTGAAAAGAGCGGGCCGCGTCCGAGAGGGCGCGGCCCGGTTTCGTGCTGCGATGAAAGGTAGACCCTGTTGCCGCCCAAAAATTCCAGTGAGCGCGTAGTTCGAGCTTAAGCCTCTATCAGGTTTACCGATTTTGAAGCAGCTTGCCTGCGTCGCTGGTGGTTATCGCCTCGCCGATTGCTTTTGTTGGCTAAGCTCGAGCCTGCCGCTTTGGCCCACGGGGCCATACCTGCGCCAAAGGCTTGTGAGCCGCCGCGATGTCTAAGACAAAAGCGAATACCAACTGCCCGTTCATTGTTTTCGATTCGAGCTGTCCTCTTTTCTGAAGCATCACCTCCGTCCCGTCGGTTACGAGATAGTGCCGGGGTCGGGTTCTTACATCCAGCCAATCGTCAGCCTCCGCTTTGACACGCTTCAGGGCGGCACCAAGCCGCTTCACCTCAATGCCACGGGCCAGCATTTCCGCGATCATGCGGAGGAACAACACATCAGAGAAGGTGTAAAGCCGGCGCCTCCCTCTGCCCCCCCGATTTCCGCTCGGGATAAGAACTTCGATTCGGCCTAGATAGACGAGCATGTGGGTAGTTAACCCACTGAGTTCCGCTGCTTTTTTTATCGGCACGGATGCGACGGATTGTTCTTTGGGCATATTCAGAGTTGTGCTACATAACTCAAAATATGTGATCGGTCGAACGCCTTGATCTGCGAATCTGTTCTTGATATGTTCCACACCGAATCAGCAGCCGTGTCGGCCTCTTCGGGATGGTGGCGCTGCGCCGGCGGCTATGGCAGGAGGTACACCATGAGATTCGAGATGGAGCCCTCCCGAGATCTCGGCCTTCAGCACATGCTGCAGAATGGCGTGGCGGTGTTACGAGGCGCGGATCTCGGCGCAATTCGGCGCCAAAAGGTGCTCGACGGAGTGCTTGAGGTTGTTACCGATGCGGACCGTGGCTGCGAAGCCATACAGGAGCAAAGCCTGGCTTTTGCTCGTAGCGACAGGCCAGCACTGGAACGTTTCTCGCTCTTCCTGAGCTACCTCGGGGACACCGCCGGCAATTTGTCGGAGAGGCTAGCTGAAGCGAAGGGGGTAATTCAGGGCCTAGCAGCCAATGTCGACGTTCCGCAGGATCAGCGGAATTCCGTCGCCGATCTGCTGGATAGCCTAGTACAGGCGCTGAAGCGCGAACGCGCGATGACGCCCCTGCCCGGCCCAAGAGAGATTTATTACAACTCGGCCAGCTGTTGATACCGCTCGCAATGCGGCGTCCTTCTTCCTGGCGCGGCTAACAGCCCAGGTCGATCATCTTCGCTCGCGAACGTACCCTGGGCACCATCCTGGACCCCACAAGTGGCTCGCTTGCGTTCAAGGACTAATTGATACTGCCATTGGTTACGTGACCAAGGCGGCCGACCCCGCTTTGCCGCTCGATCAAGCAAAGGCCCTTGTTGCTGAGGCAAATCTTCTCGGTAACCAATCGTATGAGCTTCTCCAGCGGCTCGAAGGCTCCGAAGCCGACCACATACCGCACCAGGTGATTGGCCCTTTCAAGCGCTGGGTCGCCGGCCTCGGCATCAACAACACCATCTTCTTCCGCGCCGATCATGTGCCCAACTACGAGCTCGCGACTTACGGGGATATCGAATGGCTTGCGGCCCATCTGAACGATCCGAGCCCCAGCCTCACCAAGGCCGTGGGTGAGGTTACTTGGCCGTTCTTACGATTGACAGTTCCAAGCCAAGCCCTCGGCATGCTGCCCCACTTCGCAATCGTCGGTCACGAGCTTGGGCATGCAATTCAAGGCAGTATCACGCCCGATCTGTCGCCTTTCACCTCTGCTGGACAAGAATCGGTGCAAAGGACAGCCGACCGCCTCACGCAGGCGGGCCTGACATTTGGTGTGCAGGAGCAGATAGACCGGCAGACCATACTCGGCCGTTGGCTGAATGAAATCATTTCGGACGCCGTGGGCTATTATTTGGCTGGCCCCGCCTTCTTCTTCGCCCTCAGTGGTTTCTTCGAACTGGCAGGCGCGGGGCATGGTATTGGTCTATGGCACCCGCCGTCTTTCGTTCGCCGCCGATTGATTTTGGAGCGCCTACAATCGGGCACACCTTCGCATGCGAGCGTCTTTGAAGCGGCCACAGAGCTTCCTATAGTCGAAGACATGAACAGCCCGCACTTGATCGGGCTGCCGAATCCGGACGACCTTTTCCATGCCCTTAGGGGCAACATTCAGATGCCTATGCCTCCGAGCATCGCGGCGATCTGCGTCGAACTTATCCCACTCATCGAGGTGATTGCTGGCTCCTTCTACGATGAGGCGAAGCAGGTTCTCCAAAGTTCGTTTCCTGACATGCTCTACACCCCGTCGCGGCTCGAGGCAGACCTCCGAAATCATCTCAGACCACTCTGCCACCTGATTCCCCCAATCGAACATCGAGAGGCGGATATTCCTAAAGCTGCAACCTTGGCAGGAATTCTGAATGTGGGATGGGCGGTACTACTCGCGAAGCTGGATGCTCTACCTGCCGAAAGCGTGCCACCAGGCGTCGATCCAACTGCCCACAAGATGGAAAAGCTGCATGAGCTTCTGCTCAAGGCTGTAGAGTTGTCTGACGCGCGCCTCACGTGGGAAGAGCACTGATGAGCGCTCTATCCACTAAGGCCGTTCGCGCGCGCATGAATGAGCCCGACTTAGCTAAAAGGTTGATTGTTAGTCCTTTGCTTGATCAAGACGCCCAAGCGAAGCCCGGACAGGCGGCCGTCGATGTACGACTAGGCTTTGATTTCTGTCTCGTCACCGCCTCGCGCTTTGGGGCCATTGGTGAAAGCTTTGAAGACGAACAGGCCATCTCCTTCAGTCCTCTATATCGGCGCGAATTCGTGCCCCTCGGAGGTGAGATCACGATCCACCCACACCAATTTTTCCTTGCCCAAACACTAGAGTATCTGCGGTTGCCGCCCGATTTGATGGCCTATGTCGTTGGACGATCGACATGGGGCCGATTAGGTTTGATTGTTGCGACGGCGGTGGGCATTCATCCCGGTTTCGCCGGGAGTCTGACCCTCGAACTTCGGAATCTAGGTGAGACTCCCCTAACTCTGCTGCCGGGCCAAGCTATTGCACAACTCTTCTTCCACCGCGTCGTGGACGAAAAGGACGAACCCTCAACGGAAATTGCACAGCGCGCTCAGTATGTCGGAACTGTGGACATGATCCCCAAAAAATTGTCCGACGATGCCACCCACGCCAAATTAAAAAAGCTGCGTGCCGAACAAGGTAAATAGGTGGTCCGGCGCTAAGATATAGGCGTTAGATTTCGCTGCCTCGTTGTGGAAGCGCTTACTCACCTCGCCATTCCCCTTTTCCGCTTTAACCTCGAGCGGCGGCGCGTCCTCAGGCCCCCTCCACCAGCTTCCAGCTTGTCCCCGTTCCGGAGATGGTCGTTATCTGCTCGGCGGTGGCGGGGTCGAGCGACAGGTTGAACTGGTCGCGCCAGCGGATTGAGGCGGGCGGCTCATGTGTCGGTGGTCACGTCATCCCAATCATCGTCGCAGTAGCGGATCAGCCAGTTGAGCGCGTGGTGGCGCTCGACTGTGACCTCGTCATCGAGGCCGGCGGGCGGGGGCTTTCCGTCCAACCCCGCCTGCCGCACCGCCCAATGATAGCGGTAGATCAGGTCCGCTTCGTTCAGAATGTCGTTGGCGGAGCGCAAGCCGAGACCCGCCAAGTCCGGTTCGCCGCTGGCGATCGTGAAGAGCAAGGAGGAGTCACATCTCCGTTCAGGCCGGCCCAACGGCCCTACCACCAACCGGAGAGCCCATAGCAGCACCCAGGCCGCCTCGCACCGCCACGAGAACTGGATACGATCGTGCTGCGAGGGCTCCGGGTCGTCGATGAAAGCGCGCTCGCGTGGCGTGAAGAGTTCGCGCATGCCGCGCTCTTCGACTGAGGCTTCGACAGCCTCCTGCTCCAGGCCCTTGGCTTTCACCGAGACCAAGGTGAGGGCGAGCAACCGTTCCGCCACCTCCCGCGGTTCCCGTAATCTCAGTTCGGCCTCCCCCTCGATCACGGGCAGGTGCGAAATGAAGGGTACGCCTTCGCCGCGAAGGAGCCCCTCGGCCCACTCCTTGCGAAGCACCTGATCGCCGTAGAGTGGGGACACGTCCCCCTCGCCCGGCTCCTCCACGCGGTGGGCGGCATGGGAAAAGGAGGGCTGACGCATATTCTCTCCTTCGGACGGGCCGGCCTTCCGATGCGGCCGCTCACCTCATTCGGCCGGCAGATAAATCTCGCAGCCCTTCTCGCGAGTACTGTGTCCTTACGGTGGCGGCGCCTCGGGCCTTCCTTCAAAAGCTGCTGGAACGCATCTATTCGCTTGTCGGCCAGCCGCATTTCGGCGGGTGTGAATTGGCCCTCCTTGAACTGGTAGCGCACTCTCCCGTCCACCATCTCGAGCCACGCCGTGCGGTCGGAACCGGGGGCGGAATCGATGATCGCCAGCGGATAACCGGCAGCGATGACCTTCCAGTCGTTCCTCGCGGGGACCATAGTGCTGCGCCCGCACATGATGGCGGCGCCAGCCGGGATAGCCGGGACATAGGGACCGTCGCGGCTCGTCTCCTCGATGACGTGGAGGGGAGGCGCGTCCACGGTTCGGGTGACGCTTCCTTCCGTGACAATGTAGGCGCATCTCGTTTCCGAGGGATTGTCCAGCGCGACTTCGGCAGCGGCGGGCGCGGCGGCGAGAAGTGCCAGGCCGATCATCGGCGCGCCTCCGCCACGCGGATCGTCTGCTGCGTGTGCACGGTCGTTCCCGACACATGATCGGTGGTCACCGCCTCGACGAGATAGTTGCCGAGCGGTTCTCCTTTCTCGACACGGAGGCCCAAGGCGGCCTCGGAAAGCTGGAGGATTCCCTTGTTCGGCGGCGGGCGGCGCCACACGGGCGTGTTCGGCTGCGCGCCGTAGCGGCGGCCCTTCGGGTCCTTGATCAGGAAGTCTGCGGTGACGTTGCAATTCCCGTCGGCCGCCGCGTGGCAGCCGGTGAAGACCAGGAAGATGACAATCGGCTTATCGCGGACCGTTTCGGTCGCGGTCGGCAGATCCACGCCCGGCGAGTCCTTGGCCCATTCCCTCTCGACGCCATCGGGGTCCGTCGACGCTAACTGCCGAACGGCCAGATCGCCGCTCTGCCCCATGTCCGGAGCGGGAGGAGCGGGCTTGCCGTCGACGAGCCAGCCCTGAGGATCGGCCGCGAGGCACGTGCTCCAAAGAAGCACGGCGGCGGTGCAAAGACGTGCCAGCCTCATTCCGCAGCCGGGAGGTAGATCTCCCCGCCTGTCTCCCGGAACTTCTCGCTCATCTCGGCCATGCCGGCTTCCGCCTTCGCTGAAGCTTCGGCGGACAAGTCCGCTTCGGCAAGAGCCGGTTCGCGCGCGGGGGCCCCTCCACCAGCCTTCGGCTGGCCCCCCTCCCCGTTCCGGGGAGGAGCTTCGGCGGCCGCAAGGAAAGTGTCTGTGTTCTGCTTGGCGGCAAACTCCCTCACCTCTTGCGTGATCTTCATCGAGCAGAACTTAGGCCCGCACATCGAGCAGAAATGCGCCGTCTTCGCGCCTTCCGCCGGGAGGGTCTGGTCGTGATATTGCTCGGCGGTGTCGGGGTCGAGCGAGAGGTTGAACTGGTCGCGCCAGCGGAATTCGAACCTCGCGCGTGACAGCGCATCGTCGCGCAGCTTCGCGGCCGGGTGGCCCTTGGCCAGATCCGCGGCGTGGGCGGCGAGCTTGTAGGTGACGACGCCGACCTTGACGTCGTCGCGGTCGGGGAGGCCGAGATGCTCCTTCGGCGTCACGTAGCAGAGCATCGCCGTGCCGAACCAGCCGATCATCGCCGCGCCGATCGCGCTGGTGATATGGTCGTAGCCCGGCGCGATGTCCGTGGTGAGCGGCCCAAGCGTGTAGAAGGGCGCCTCGCCGCACGCCTCGAGCTGCTTGTCCATGTTCGCCTTGATCTTGTGCATCGGCACGTGGCCGGGGCCCTCGATCATCACCTGGACGTCGTGCTTCCAGGCGATCCGGGTCAGCTCGCCGAGCGTCGCCAGCTCGGCGAACTGCGCCTCGTCATTGGCGTCGGCGATCGAGCCGGGGCGGAGGCCGTCGCCGAGGCTGAAGGCGATGTCGTAGGCCTTCATGATCTCGCAAATCTCGTCGAAGCGCGTGTAGAGGAAGCTCTCCTTGTGGTGGGAGAGGCACCATTTCGCCATGATCGAGCCGCCGCGGCTGACGATGCCGGTGACGCGGCTCGCCGTCATCGGGATGAAGGGCAGGCGGACGCCGGCGTGGATGGTGAAATAGTCGACGCCCTGCTCGGCCTGCTCGATCAAGGTGTCGCGGTAGATCTCCCACGTCAGGTCCTCGGCGACGCCGCCGACCTTCTCCAGCGCCTGGTAGATGGGGACGGTGCCGATCGGCACCGGCGAATTGCGGATGATCCATTCGCGCGTGTCGTGGATGTTGCGGCCGGTCGAGAGGTCCATGACCGTGTCGGCGCCCCAGCGGATCGACCAGACCATCTTGTCGACCTCCGCGGCGACGTCGGAGGCAACGGCGCTGTTGCCGATGTTCGCGTTGATCTTGACCAGGAAGTTGCGGCCGATCGCCATCGGCTCACTCTCCGGGTGGTTGATGTTGGACGGGATGATGGCGCGGCCGCGGGCGACCTCGTCGCGGACGAATTCGGGGGTGACGTAATCGGGGATCGAAGCGCCGAAATCGACACCGTCCCGAACGGCATTCGCGATGGCTTCGCGGCCGAGATTCTCGCGAACCGCCACATATTCCATTTCGGGGGTGATTATGCCGCGGCGCGCATAGTGCATCTGCGACACATTGGCGCCGGGCTTCGCGCGCAAGACGCGCTTGCGGACGCCGGGGAAGGGCTGGACGCCGCCCGAGCGGTCGGGGCCGAGCTGGCCGTTATCCTCCGGCCTGACCTCGCGCTGGGCGACCTCCTCGACGTCGCCGCGGCCGCGGATCCAGTCGCGGCGCAGCTCGGGGAGGCCGGCCATGATGTCGATGCGCGCCTCGGGGTCGGTATAGGGGCCGGAGCAATCGTAGACGCGCAGCGGCGGCTCGCCGGACGTGGGCTCGAGGTCGATCTCGCGCATCGCGACGCCGAGCGGGCCGACATGGATCTTGCGGGAGCCGCGGATCGGGCCGGTGGTGACCTTCAGTTCGGTTCTCGCGGGGATATCGGCGGCCATTCTTCGTCTCCTCTTGCGGAGGAAGAGCGGGCGGGCCGCACTCCCTCCCTACGCCGGTGTCAACCGGATCAGGTTCGACGGGTCTCGGCGTCCTCGCCGACTCTCAGCCGCAGTAGCGGCCCCCCGGGGAATGAGTCGTCATAGGCGCAGCGACGATCGTTCCGCAATCTTGCCTTTCCCGCGCCCAGGCAGGAAGGCGACGAGATGATATTTTTCTGGCTCATTGCCCTTGCCTATGCCGCGTGGCTGGGGTTCGTTCTGTTCACGGGGCGGATTCGGATGCGCGGCCGATTGCTGGCAGACCGCGATGCCGACCCGAAGCGCTTTCGATTCTACGTGCTCGGATTCGCGGCTGGACTGATTGTGCTCATCGGCCAGGCGATTTTTCCGCCCTATTAGGCTGGGCCCTGTCGGTGGGTTCGGCAATCTTGCCTTTCGCGCCCCTCGCCTCTATAGGCGCCGCTTCTTTCCACCTTCGGAAGAAACGAACGGCCCGGCCGATAGGGCTGCCGTGGCGGTTCGCAAACGTCGCGCGTCAGGCGCAACAAGGAGACGAAAATGCCCAAGCTGAAGACGAAGAGCGGCGTCAAGAAACGCTTCAAGCTCACCGCCACCGGCAAGATCAAGCATGGCGTCGCGGGCAAGCGGCACCGGCTGATCAGCCACAATGCCAAATATATCCGCCAGAATCGCGGAACCGAGGTGCTCGCCGACGCCGACACGGCGCGGGTGAAGGCCTGGGCGCCCTACGGCCTGAAGTAAGGAGGAACCGCACATGGCACGCGTCAAGCGCGGGACCACCACCAAGGCCCGCCACAAGAGGATCCTGGAGCAGGCGAAGGGCTATTACGGCCGCCGCAAGAACACGATCCGCATCGCCAAGCAGGCCGTCGAGAAGGCCGGCCAGTACGCGTATCGCGACCGCAAGGTGAAGAAGCGCAGCTTCCGCGCGCTCTGGATCCAGCGCATCAACGCCGCGGTGCGGGCCGAGGGCCTCACCTACGGCCAGTTCATGCACGGGCTGAAGCTCGCCGGCGTCGATCTCGACCGCAAGGTCCTGGCCGACATCGCCATGCACGAGGGCGAGGCGTTCACCGCCATCATCGCCCAGGCGCGGGCGGCGCTTCCCGCGCAGGCCTGAGGCTGAGGGATCGAATGGATGAGCCGCGGAGAGGCAACTCTCCGCGGCTTTTCTTTTGCTCTCGTGACTCCCACCCGTTCGGCCTGAGCTTGTCGAAGGCCTTCCCTGGTTCTTCTGCTGAAAGGGGAAGTGGAGGGCCCTTCGACGCCGCCTGCGGCGTCGCTCAGGACAGGCTTCGACAAGCTCAGCCCGAACGGCTGTGGGGGTACCTTGGCTATGCCTTGCAATGATGTGTAGAAAAGCATAAAGTTATACACATCATGCGTACGAACATTGTCATTGATGACAGTTTAATGCGGCAGGCGCTGGAGGCGAGCGGGGCTGCGACGAAGCGCGAGGCCGTCGAGCTCGGGCTTCGGGCTTTGGTGCGGCTCAAGCGGCAGGCGGAGGTTCGCGCCTATCGCGGCAAGCTCACCTGGTCCGGCGATCTGGAAGCGATGCGGACCGATCGTTGATCTTCGTCGATTCGAGCGTCTGGATCGATTATTTCCGTGGCATCGCCTCTCTCGAAACCGATCGTCTGGACATCCTGCTCGGCGAAGAGGAGCTGGTCGTCGGCGATATCGTGCTTGCGGAAGTCCTGCAGGGCTTCGATCGCGACACCGAGTTCGAGACGGCACGGCGACTGCTGACCGGCTTCCCGGTGATCGACGTCGGCGGCGCCGAGATCGCGGTCGAGGCAGCGCGTAATTACCGGACCTTGCGCGGCCTCGGCATCACCGTTCGAAAGACGATCGACACGCTCATCGCGACGCGCTGCCTCGCCGAAGGCTGGAGCCTCCTGTTCAGCGACCGCGACTTCGAACCTTTCGTCGTCCATCTCGGGCTCGCCTCCGCCATGGCCGCGGACGCTTAGGCGGCCGGACCGGGTACGGCCATTGCTCTCCTGCGAAAGAGGGAGCCCGGCTCGATCACCGTCTGGACCCCGGCTTTCGCCGGGGAACATCAAACTTTCCTAGGCACACGCGGCCTGCCCGGCTCGCACTCCAGCGCCGTCCGATCCCAGTCGCCGAGATCGGCCGCGGCCTCGTAGGTGCTGCGGAGGAAGGCGAGGAGGGCCGCGTCGGGATTGGGAGCGGAGCGGAGCGCCTTGTAATCGAGCACGAACTCGCCGAGCCCCTCGTCGAATCGCGCTGCCTCAGGCTCGACCCTGGCCTGGGCGAAGCCCGGCGGCGCGGGATAGGCATAGGAATAGAAGAAGGGGCCGCCGGGCGCGCCGGCGCCGCCGGGCCAGAAGCCGGCGCTGGAGACTTCGTGGCTATAGGCTTCGCGGGTGACGTCATCGGGGAGGTGCGGGATGCCGCCGGGGTGGCGCGGAGCCGGGCGGCCGGAGAAGCGGGTGACGGCGAGGTCGAAGCTGCCCCAGAAGAAATGGACCGGGCTCACCTTGCCGAGGAAGGAGGAGCGGAACAGGCTCAGCACCCGGTCGGCGTCGAGCAGCGCACCGAGCAGGCGGCCGGCGCTGTCCGGATCCCAGGCGCGGGGCTCGCGGTCCTCCGCGAAGGGGGTGGCGGGCTCGACCTCGTTCGGCGCGGGATGGATGCGGACCGGGCGGCCGATCAGCGCCAGCGCCTCGGCGTGGAAATCGGCGACGCTCATCGGCCGCAGCGCCAGCGACCGGACGCCCGCCGCGTCCGCACAGGTGAAGGCGCCGTCGACCAGGTCGAAGCCGAGCTCGAACGGGCCGCCGGCGCCGTAGAGCGGCTCGGTCCGGAGGCCGCGCGGATGGAGGCGGAGGGTGAGGTGCCAGCCATGGTTGCGCCATGGCAGCAGGGCCACGGCCACCTTGCCGGCGACCTGGCTGAACAGGTGCAAGGCGGCGATGGTGGGGCCGTCCTGCGCGGGATCGAGCCTCGGCCAGGCCATGCTAGGAACCTCCTTCCCGCAGCATAGAGGATCGCGGGCCCCGCCTCTATCCTCGACCGCGTCGCTGGCCTAAGCCGTCCCGGTGCGGGGGCTCCATTTTCGTTCGGACATAGAGGGGCTGCGCGCCGTCGCGGTTCTACCCGTGCTCCTCTTCCACGCCGGGGTCGCGCCGTTCGGCGGCGGCTTTCTCGGCGTCGACATCTTCTTCGTCATCTCGGGCTATCTGATCACCGCCATGCTCGTGCGCGAGATGGACGGCGGCACCTTCTCCCTGCTCGGCTTCTACCAGCGGCGGGTGGCGCGGATCCTCCCGGCCCTGCTCTTCATGGTCGCGGCCGTGCTGCTCGCCGGCCTGTGGCTGCTGCTTCCGGTCGAGATGGACGTGCTCGGGCGGAGCGCCACGGCGGCGGCCGCCTTCGCCTCAAACCTCTTCTTCTGGCAGCACCAGACCTATTTCGCCGAGGCGGCCGAGACCCAGCCGCTGCTCCACACCTGGTCGCTCGGCGTCGAGGAGCAGTTCTACCTCCTCTATCCGCTCTTCCTCCTCGCCTGCAGCCGCTTCGGCGCCAGAATCCGCGTCATCGCGCTCGCCGCGGGGACGCTGGCGTCGCTCGCCCTCGCTTTCCGGATCGGCCAGATCCATCCGGAGCCGGCTTTCTACCTGCTGCCGACGCGGGGGTGGGAGCTGGGCATTGGCGGGCTCGTCGCGCTGGGTCTGTTCCCGGAGCTGCGGAGCCGGCACCTGCGCGAGGCGCTTTGCGCGGCCGCGGCGGCCGCCTTGCTCCTCTCCTTCTGCCTGACGCGGATCGGCTGGGGCTCGCCCTTTCCGGCGGCTTTGCTTCCCTGCGCCGCGACCGCGATCCTGCTCGCGCTGAACGAGGGAAGCGCGACCGGCCGGCTGCTGTCGCTGCCGCCGCTGCGGGCGATCGGGCGGATCTCCTATTCGCTCTATCTGTGGCACTGGCCTCTCTTCTCCTTCTACCGGATGTGGTTCGGCTTCGCGCTCTCGCCGGCCGAGCAGGCGGGGCTGATCGCCGCCGCCTTCGTGCTGGCGATCCTCTCCTACGTGGCGATCGAGCGGCCGCTGCGGCGGCGCCTGCGCCGGGCGCCCGCGGGGCGTGCCGTGGCGGCCGGCCTGGCCGCCGCCGCCCTGGTCGCGCTGGCCGGATGGACGCTGAAGTCGGGGCAGTGGACGCTCCGCTCCTATCCGCCCGCGGTGCTGCGCGTCTCGGACGTCCGCGGCCTGGGGGCCGGCCGCGCGGAGGCGAAGCAGCGCCCCGGCTGCCGCTGGAACGGCGCGGACAAGATCGTCGAATGCTTCGACGTCGCGCCGGGGAAGCGGAATGTCCTCATCGTCGGCGACAGCCATGCCGGCCATATCTGGCAGGCGGTGGCCGAGAAATTCCCCGGCATGCATTTCCCGATGTCGATCGAGGTCACCTGCCGGCCGCTGGTGGACGCGACGGGCGGCAGGCCCTGCCGCGCGCAGGTGGCGCGCGCCTTCGCCTTCGCGACGCGGCCGCCGGTCGACGGCGTGATCCTCGCCGCGCGCTGGCATCCCGACGAGCTCGACAAGCTGCGGCGGACCATCCTCCTGCTCCGCGGCCGCGGCCTCAAGGTGACGGTGATCGGGCCGGTGGTCGAATATGGCGCATCGGTGCCGGGCCTGCTCGCGCGGGCGTTGCTCCTTCACGACCGCAACTGGATCGACCGGACCCGGATGCGCGAGCGCGAACGGCTCGACCGCGAGATGGCGCCGCTCGTGGCGGCGGCCGGCGGCACCTATTTCTCGGCCTATCAGCAGGAATGCCCGCCCGGCCGCCCGTGCCGCCTGTTCACCCGCACCGGCCGCCCGATGCACGTGGATTACGGCCATTATACAAGCGACGCGGCGCGCGAGATCGCCGCCGCTCTGCCGCCTCCGTGAGGGCGGCAGCGACCAAGCGAAGCCGGGACCGGCGAGGAAGGTCGGCCGTGCCGCCGCGACCCGCCAGTGCGGCGGGCCAAGGCTGGACAAAGAGGCGAAGCGAATCGATGGTGCAGCCTCTCCGCCGGCGCGGCCGGTGCCTCCTTTTTCCGGAAAGCTCTTCATGCGCGTGCTTTTTTTCGCTGCCTGCCTCGCTTCGCTCGCGGCGCCCACGTCCGCCCAGACGCAGACCCAACCCGCTCCGGCACCCACGCCCGACGCGCTGATCGACCAGCTTGTCCGGGTGCTGCCGCATCAGGGGGAGTTCGACATCCAGCCGCGGTTCGACCCGCAGGATCTCGCCCGCCTGGCGGCGCTCAATCCCGGCCGCGAGCCGGAAATCCGTACGATCCTGATGGCGCACGCCACCTGCTCGAACCCATTCCTCAAGGACGCCACCAGGCGCGCCATCCGCGGCATCGCGCGCGAGCTCGGCGCGGCGAAGGTCGGGCAGCTGATCGCCTTCTACCAAGGCCCTGATGAGAAGATTTTCGAGCGCATCTCCGACGCCGCGGACAAGGGACAGCAGCCTTCGGCCGCGGATGAAAAGGAGGTGGAGCGGATCATGGCGGCCTATCCGCTGATGGAATGGACCAGGGGGGTGAACGGCGCGGCGCGCCTGTTCACGGACGACCAGAGCTTCATGCAGGGTATCACCCGTTGCGCCACCGAGAAGCAGGCCGCGCTATCGCGGGCGAAGCTGAAGACCCGATAGCCGGCTCTTTGCCGCTCGCCCCAATCTCGTCTAGAGCCCGCCCCCATGCCTGACCTGGACACGCTTTCGGCCGATCTCCTCGCCCGCATCGCCGCCGCGCCCGATCTCCAGGCGCTGGAGGCGGAGCGGGTGACGGCGCTCGGCAAGCAGGGGACGGTGACCGCTTTGCTCAAGTCGCTTGGCGGCATGACGTCGGAGCAGCGGCAGGTCGAGGGACCGCGTATCCATGGCCTCCGCGAGGCGGTGACCGAGGCGATCGCCGCGCGCAAGGCGGCGCTCGAGGCGGCCGAGCTCGACCGCAGGCTGGCGACCGAGACGCTCGACATGAGCCTGCCGGTCGAGCCGGGGCCGCAGGGCAGCGTTCATCCGGTCAGCCAGGTGATGGACGAGCTTGCCGAGATTTTCGCCGACCTCGGCTTCTCGGTCGCGACCGGGCCCGAGATCGAGGACGACTGGCGCAACTTCACCGCGCTCAACATCCCCGAAAGCCACCCGGCGAGGGCGATGCACGACACTTTCTATTTCCCCGGCACGCGCGACGCGGCCGAGGGAGTCGGTGGGGCAGGGCTTGGGCTCGATCCGGGCTTCGCCGGCAATGCGGTCAGGATGCTGCTCAGGACGCACACCTCGCCGGTGCAGATCCGCACGATGCAGTCGCAGCCGCCGCCCATCTACATCATCGCGCCGGGCCGCACCTACCGGTCCGACAGCGACGCCACCCACACGCCGATGTTCCACCAGGTCGAGGGGCTGGTGATCGACCGCAACATCCATCTCGGCCATCTCAAATGGACGCTCGAGACCTTCCTCAAGGCCTATTTCGAGCGCGAGGACATCGTGCTGCGCCTCCGGCCGAGCTATTTCCCCTTCACCGAGCCGTCGGCCGAGGTCGACGTCGGCACTAGCTCGGTGAACGGGCGGCGCGTGCTCGGCGGCAGCGAGGGGTGGATGGAGCTGCTCGGCTCGGGGATGGTCCATCCCCGCGTCATCGCCGCCTGCGGGCTCGATCCCGACGAATGGCAGGGTTTCGCTTTCGGCTGCGGCATCGACCGGCTCGCCATGCTCAAATATGGCATGGACGATCTGCGCGCCTTCTTCGACGGGGATCTGCGCTGGCTGAGGCATTACGGCTTCTCGGCTTTCGATGTGCCGACGTTGAGCGGGGGCGTGGGGGCATGAAGCTGACCGCACACCTCCCCTCCCGCTTGCGGGAGGGGAATGAGGGGAGGGGATGTCTTTCCATCCGCTGCGCGCGCGAAGGACAGGCCCTCCCCCTGACCCCCTCCCGCAAGCGGGAGGGGGAATTATGAAATTCACCCTGTCCTGGCTGAAGGAGCATCTCCAGACGGACGCGACGGCGGCCGAGATCGCCGAGACGCTGACGCGGATCGGGCTCGAGGTGGAGGGCGTCGAGAATCCGGCCGAGAAGCTCGCGCCCTTCACCATCGCGAAGGTGCTGACCGCGGCGCCGCATCCGCAAGCGGACAAGCTCCAGGTGCTGACCGTCGATGCCGGCGGCGGCACGCCGGTCCAGGTCGTCTGCGGCGCGCCCAACGCTTATGCCGGGATGCTCGGCGTGTTCGGCGCGCCCGGCACCTACGTCCCGGGCAGCGACATCACGCTCAAGGTCGCCGCGATCCGCGGCGTCGAGAGCCGCGGCATGATGTGCTCGATCCGCGAGCTCGAGCTGGGCGACGAGCATACAGGCGTGATCGAGCTGCCCGGGGATGCGCCGGTCGGCGCTTCCTATGCCGAGTGGGCCGGCCTCAACGATCCGGTGTTCGACGTCGCGGTCACGCCCAACCGTCAGGATTGCATGGGCGTGCACGGCGTCGCCCGCGACCTCGCCGCCGCCGGGCTCGGCACGCTGAAGCCGGTCGATCTGCGCGAGATCCCCGGATCCTTCCCCTGCCCGGTCGAGATCCGCACCGACGATCCCGAGGGCTGCCCGGCTTTCTACGGCCGCGCGATCCGGGGCGTGCGCAACGGCCCCTCGCCGGCCTGGCTGCAGCAGCGGCTGAAGGCGGTCGGCCAGCGGCCGATCAGCGCGCTGGTCGACATGACCAACTATATCATGCTGAGCCACGGCCGGCCGCTCCACGTCTACGATCTCGCCAAATTGCGAGGCGCCCTCGTCGCCCGCCGCGCGCGCGAGGGCGAGGAGATGCTGGCGCTGAACGGCCGGACCTACCGGCTCGACCCGACGATCACCGTCATCGCCGACGACGAGGGCGTCCACGATATCGGCGGCATCATGGGCGGCGAGCATTCGAGCGTCACCGAGGCGACCACCGACATCCTCATCGAATGCGCCTATTTCGACCCCGAGCGGATCGCGCTCAGCGGCCAGAAGCTCGGCCTCACCTCCGACGCCCGCACCCGCTTCGAGCGCGGCGTCGACCCCGCCTTCGTCGAGCCTGGCCTCGCGCTGGCGACGCAGATGGCGATCGAGCTTGCCGGCGGCGAGGCATCCGAGACGGTCCGCGCCGGAGCGCCGCCCGACCCCGACCGGCATGTCGACTACCGCCCCGGCCGCGCGCTCGCGCTGGGCGGCGTCGACATCGCGCCGCAGCGCCAGAAAGACATACTCGGCCGGCTCGGCTTCGGCGTCGAGGAGGGCGAGACGTGGCGGATCAGGGTGCCGACGTGGCGCCGCGACGTCGACGGTGCCGCCGACATCGTCGAGGAGGTCGTCCGCATATACGGCTATGAGAAGGTCGAGGCGGCGCCCCTGCCCCGCACGCCGGGCGTTGCCCGGCCGACCGCGACCCCCGAGCAGAAGGTCGAGCGCAAGGTCCGCCGCACCGCCGCCGCGCGCGGGCTCAACGAGGCGGTGACCTGGAGCTTCATCGCCGAGAGCGAGGCCGAGCCGTTCGGCGGCAGCTTCTGGATCCTCGAGAACCCGATCAGCGAGGAGATGAAGGCGATGCGGCCCTCGCTGCTGCCGGGCCTGCTCGCGGCCGCGCGCCGCAACAGCGACCGGGGCGCCGACAGCATCCGTCTGTTCGAGATCGGGCGGCGCTATCTCGCCGACGGCGAGCGGCCGACGCTCGGCCTCGTCCTCGCCGGGAGCGCGCGCGACCGCGACTGGCGGAGCGGCAAGGCGGGGCGCTTCGACGCCTATGACGCCAAGGCCGAGGCGCTCGCCTTGCTCGCCGCCGCCGGCGCGCGGGTCGACAATCTCCAGAGCCTCGGCGGCGCCTCGGGCGTCTACCATCCCGGCCGCTCGGGCCGCCTCTGCCTCGGGCCCAAGAATGCGCTCGCCGAATATGGCGAATTGCACCCGGCGATCCTGCGCGCCTTCGACCTCGACGGGCCGGTCGCCGCCGCCGAGATCTTCCTCGATGCGATCCCGCGGAAGCGCGCCTCGGGGCATATGCGCGAGGCCTATAAGCCGCCGGCGCTGCAGGCGGTCACGCGTGACTTCGCCTTCCTCGTCCCCGCGGACGCGGCCGCCGACGCCCTGCTCCGCGCCGTCCGCGGCGCCGACAAGCAGGCGATCGCCGGCGTCAGGCTGTTCGACCTGTTCACCGGCGAGGGCGTGCCGGAAGGGCAGAAGTCGCTCGCCATCGAGGTAACGCTCCAGCCGGGCGAGAAGAGCTTCACCGACGAGGAATTGAAAGCCATTTCCGACCGCATCGTCGGCGCCGCCGCCAAGGCGGGCGGGCGGCTTCGTGACTGAAGCCGCGGTCAGGGCGGCCTTCGCCACCCAGGCCGGGTGGTGCGACCGGCTCGACGCGCGCTTCACCGCCTTGCTCTGCCGGCTGCTCGGCGAGCGGCTCGACGAGACGACCGAGGCGGGTCGTCGGCTGCTCGGCTGGCCCGGCAATGCCGATCCGTTCGCCGACGCCGTGGCGCTCCGCGTCTGCGGCGGTCTTCATTTCCTCGTGCGCAGCGGGGCCGCCCCGGACCTCGCCTCATGCTATCCGCCCCACGCGCTGCCCGATCCGGAGGCGCTGTGGCGGGCGCTGCGGCCCTTACTCGACGATCCCGCTCTGCTCCCTTGGCTCGACAGCGCGCCGCAGACCAACGAGGTCGGCCGCTCGGCGGTGCTGATGAGCGGGCTGATGGCGGTCGCCCACGCGTTCCCGCAGCCGGTCGCCCTGCTCGAGCTCGGAGCCAGCGCGGGCCTCAACCTGCTTCTCGACCGCTACGGCTACGATCTCGGCGGGCGGGCGGCGGGCGATCCGGATTCGCCGGTCCAGCTGAAGCCCGACTGGCAAGGCGATCCGCCGCCGGACGCGGCGGTGACCATCGCCTGGCGGCGCGGCGTCGACCTCAACCCGGTCGACGTCCGCAGCGACGGCGAGCGACTGGTCGCCTATGTCTGGCCCGACCAGCAGGCGCGCCTCGCCCGGCTCGAGGCGGCGCTCGCCATCGCCGCCGTCGATCCGCCGCGGCTCGACCGCGGCGACGCGGCCGACTGGCTCGAGGCGCGGCTGGCGGAGCCGCCCGCGCCCGGCATCACCCGAACCGTGCTCCACTCGGTCGCCTTCACCTATTTCCCGGCGGAAGGGCAGGCACGCATCCGGGCGGCGATGGCGAAAGTGGGTGAAACGGCGACGCCGGACGCGCCGCTCGCCTGGCTGCGCTACGAGGCCGAGCCGGAGGAGGATCGCTTCACGCTCCGCCTCCGCCTCTGGCCGGGCGGCGAGGACCGGCTCCTCGCCCGCTGCCATCCCCACGGCAGCAAGGTCGAATGGGTGGGGAGTAAGCCCAGCGGGGCCTGAAGCCCCTCCCCTGAAGGGGAGGGGCTAAAAAGGGTCATGGCAATCCCGTCACGGGAGCGGCTTCAGCTCCCTATAGAGGTGGCTCACCGCGACCTTGTTGGTCTGGTGGCAGTCGAAGCAATTGGTGCCCTGCGCGAACGTCTCCAGCGTCGAGTTGGCGAGGAGGTTGGTGCCCACCTCGTTCGCGCCGTTCGGGGCCGCGCCGCCGATCGTCCAGGTCGTGCCGAGCTGGAAATAGTTGCGCCGCACGTCGCCGGCGAGAAGCTGGCTGATCACCGAAGCGTTCGAGCCGATCACCTGGGTGTTGAGCGACGAATTGGTGCCGTTCGTCCCCCAGGGCATCATGCGCAGGATCGGCGTCGGCTGGATCGGCGTGCCGGCGCTGGTGGTGACGAGATGGCCGTTGCTCGTATCCCAGCTCGCATTCATCTGGTTGAACGGGCCGGCCGAGCCGCTGGGCGTGAACAGCCACGTCCCGCTCGTATTCTGCGGCACGCTCTTCGGGCCCGTGGTCGAATTGTAGCTGTAGGCGGCGTTTGGCGTGTTGCCGAGATGCTCGAACGTCCCCCAGACCATCTCGCCATGGCCGAAGGTGCTGCCGACGACGTGCATCCCGACCAGGACCATCTTCACCGTCTTCTGCCCGTTCGGCACCCATTCCTGGGGATTGGACTTGTCGAAGGTGGGGATGGTCGCGGTCGCCTGCACATAATCGTTCGGATTGGCGACGCTGCTCGCCTCGACCCAGCTGCTCTTCACCTCGATCGCCAGCGCTTCCGGATCGACGATGGTGAAGCCGTGCGACGCCGCGAAGGCGACGACCGCATTCCCGTCGGCGGCGGTGAGCGGGAAGGTGATGTTCGTGTTCGGCGGGATCAGCGCCGGGCCCTGCATCGTCCGGTGATAGGCGTAAACGTCGTTGACGACGGAGATGTAGAAGATGAGCGACCCGTTCTGCGAGAGCAGGACGCCGCCGTCCGCCTGGCCCGGCTCGACGTCGATCACGTTGTTCGCGGGATCGATGAAGATGGGGATGCCGCGGAAGACGAGCTTGCGCGCCGCGATCGGCCTCTGCAGCTGCGCGCGCGAGATGATCGGGACGCGCGTCCCGTCGGTCATCCGCACCATGATGTGAGGTGTCGGCGGCGGGGCGAGCTTGCGGACCTGGACCTGCCGGCCGGCCGTGTCGAAGAATTGCAGGCGGTTGCCCGGCGCCACGCGGACGTCGCCGAGGCGGACGGAGCGGCCGTCCTGCAGCCGCACGACGGCCGGGACCGGGCGCCTGGGATCCGGCTTCTGCACCTCGATCACCTGGCCGGAGCGCGAGACGAGGGCCGGCAGATTGTGCGGGCCGAGCTCGGTCATGCGCAGGCCCATGCGAAGGATGCCGTTGGCCTGGTTGCGGAGGAAGGTCCGCCGGCCGGTCGAATCCTCGGGGCTGACGGTGAAGAAGGTCGGCGAGAACATGATCCGGCTGCCGCCGCCGTAGCGGCTCGGCGCCGGCGAGGTCAGCCAGAGGAACATCTGCTCGGTCCAGCTGAAGAAGCCGCAATTGGGCGAAAGCGCCACCGTGCTGTTCGCCGGCTTCACCACGCCGTTGAGGGTGACCGTGCCGCTCTCGAACATCGACGCGACGCCGGCCGGCGAAATCTGGCAATTTCCGGCCGCGGGATCGGTCGGAACCGTCTGCGCGCCGGCCATGTTCGAGAGTGCGATCGAGGTCGCCGCGGTGACGAGCGCAGCCGCGAGCACATTGCGTCCAATTGACATGGTCATCCCCCTCCAGGTCAACTAAAGTTGATCTATGTCAATGTACGCCTGATCTTGCTCTGCTCCAAAATGTTATTGAACCGATACGGTGGTATCGGGAATGGTGCGGAAGCAACAACTTAGGGGATAATAAGACCATTCCGGCGCAGCGATTTCCCTTTTGGATCGAGGTGCTTCGCTTTCGTCGGCGCGCCACCGGCATCGAGTCGGCGTGCGCGGAGCGTGTCGACGCGATCAATCTCCCTCTCCCCGGCGGGGAGAGGGTTGGGGTGAGGGGGCTCGGCGGTCGCGGACGATCGCAGACGCCCGACACCCCCACCCCCACCCTCCCCCTCCAGGGGGAGGGCTTATCGGGAAGCGACCCGCAGCTCCTGGAGGATTGTTTCCAGCACCCCGTCGAGATTCTCGGTCACGTCGCTGTTCCAGAAGCGGATGACGCGGTAGCCGAAGGATTCGATCATGTGCGTGCGCTCGGCGTCCGCGTGGGCCGCTTCGGCATGCTGCCCTCCGTCCAGCTCGATGGCGAGCTTGCCTCTGCGGCACGCGAAATCGGCGACGGCATCGCCGATCGCGCATTGCGACACGAACTTGTGGCCTTCGAGCTGCCGCGCTCGAATTCGCGACCAGAGCAGCCTCTCGGCGTCGGTCATCTCGTGGCGAAGCTTTCGTGCGACCGGCGTCAGCTTCTTCCTACCCAACGCCGTACCCCCTCACCCAACCCTCTCCCCGCCGGGGAGAGGGCTTATATTTAAGCGACCTTGCCCTGCAGCGCGTTGATCGCTTCGTGCACGCGCGCTTCGGCGTCCCGGCGCTTCAGGCCGGGCGGGATGGGCGCGCCGAAGCGGAAGGTGATCGTGCCCGGCTTCTTGCCGAGCAGGGTCCGGCCCCACAGCCGGCCGCTGTCGAGGGCGAGCGGGACGATCGGCAGGTTGAGCGCGCGGTAGAGGCCGGCGAAGCCCGGCTGGAGCGGCGGCGACGCGCCGTGCGGGACGCGCGTCCCTTCGGGGAAGATGACGATCGGGCGGCCTTCGGCGATCGCGTCGCCGGCGGCCCTCAGCATGCGGCGGAGCGCCCCCGCGCCGCCCTCGCGGTCGACCGGGATCATCCCGTAGACCCGCGCCAGCGCGCCCCAGACCGGGATGCGGGCGAGCTCGCTCTTCATCACGATCGCCGGATCGGCGAGCAAGGCGGTCAGCTCCAGCGTCTCGAACATCGATTCGTGCTTGGCGGCGATCAGCACGCCGCCCTGCGGCACCTCGCCCTCGATCCGGGTGCGGATGCCGAGGAGGAGGCGGGCCGAGGCGCGGTGGAAGCGCGCCCAGCCATAAGCGACGGCACGCACGCCGCGTCGGCCGAAGGCGAGCGCCGCGACCGCCGCGATCACGAAGAGGATCGTGCCGCCGTAGAAGACCAGGAGGAAGAGGAACGAACGCAGCGCCGACATCAGATGCCGACGAGGACGGCCGCCCGCCGCAGCAGATATTTGTTATATTCCATGAAGAGCTGCCGGAAGCTCGGATTGCTCTCCACCGCGTCGCCGAGCACGGGCACCGAATCGCCGAGCTGGCGCGACAGCTCGAAGCGGGCGCGCGGCATGTGCCAGTCGGTGGTGACGAGGCGGACGGTGTGCAGGTTCCTCTTCTTGAGCCAGCGCGCCACTTCCTCGGCATTGGAGCGGGTGTCGACCGATTCCCGGCCGAGATCGATGCAGCATAGGAAGAGCGGCGCGCTGCCGGGATAGCGGATGGCGAGGTCGGCGGGGCGGACGGTGCGGTCGACGCCGGAGACGAGCATCCGCTGCGCGCGGTGGCGCTGGAGCAGATCGAGCCCGCGCTCCATCCGGTTGGCGCCGCCGGTGAGGACGACGATGGCGTCGGTCTGCCGGTCGTCGGCCGGGCGCGGCAGCAGAACCGCGAACAAGGCGTAGCCGAGCAGATAGAGCAGAGCGAGGGCGGAGAGGATGCGCGAGATCACAGCATCCGCCCCAAGGCGCGAAGGATGGTCGTGCGTGCCACCAGCATCGCAAGCAGGACGCCCAGCACCGGCAATGCGACGAGCAGAAGCCACGCGCCGACCGGAAAGCGCGCCGAACCGATCAGATCCGAGCCCAGAGCGGCGACCCGGGTGCCGATCAGCACCAGCACGAGCGAGGCCGCGGCGAGGCCGAGCCCGCCGCCGAACAAGGCGTCGAGCGCGATCCGGCGCTGGAACAGCCGCGCCACCTGGACGTCGGTCGCGCCCATCAGATGGAGCACCTCGATCGTGCCGCGATGCGTGTCGAGCGCGGCGCGGGCGGCGAGCACGACGGTTGCCGAGGTGGCCGCGATCATCATCAGCACCAAGGCGACGGCGAGCCATTCGAGGTCCGAGATGAGCCGGCCGAGCGGGCCGAGCCAGTCGCCGTTGCGGTCGAGCCTGGCGGAGGGGACGGCGCGGGCGAGCGCGTTCCGCACCTCGTCGAGCCGGTCGCCGCCGCCGGGGCCGAGATCGGCGTCGATCATCACCGGGATCGGCAGGTCCGCCCCGGCGCTGCCGGCGCCGAGCCAGGGCTCGAGCAGCCGGTTGATCTCAGCGGTCGAGAGGCGGCGCACCTTCTTCACGCCGGGCAGGCGCTGGAGCAGGCCGGCGGCGCGGGCGGCATCGGCCTCGCGCAGATCGGGATTGGGCTCGATGATCTGCACCGTCACCCGGTTGCCGACCGCGGCGTTGAGGCTAGCGGCGGCGCTGCCGAGGCCCATGCCGGCGGCGGCGGCGAGCACGGTCAGGAACATCATGATCGCGATCACCCAGGGCATCGGCCCGGCGAGCCGTCCCTCGGGGAGCAGCCGCCGGTCGGCGGCGCCGAAGCGTCGCACGCCGCCCTTCATGCGCCCCCCTTCATAGGGCGGGCCGGCGCGGCGGGTTGCGGAGCGCGCCGGTCGGATCGAGCAATTCGCCGCGGTCGAGCCGCAGCATCTCGGACCGGCCGATGCTCGAGATGAGGTGAAGATCGTGGGTGGCGACGACCACGGTGGTGCCGAGGCTGTTGAGGCTGTCGAACAGATGGAGGAGGCGCTTGGCCATTTCCGGGTCGACGTTTCCGGTCGGCTCGTCGGCGACGAGGATGTCGGGCCGCGCGATCACCGCCCGGGCGATGGCAACGCGCTGCTGCTCGCCGCCCGAGAGGGTGGCGGGACGGGCGGTGGCGCGGTGGCCGAGGCCGACCCAGGCGAGCATCTCGCGGACCGGCGCCTCGAGGTCGCGTTCCTCCACCCCCGCGACGCGCAGCGGCAGAGCGACATTGTCGAAGGCCGAGAGGTGCGAGACCAGGCGGAAATCCTGGAAGACGACGCCGATCCGCCGCCGGAAGCCCGGCAGGCGCTTCCTCGGCATGGTGACGATATCCTCGCCGAACAGGCGGATCAGGCCGCGGCTCGGCCGCTGGGCGAGGTAGAGCAATTTCAGGAGCGAGGTCTTGCCGGCGCCCGACGGGCCGGTGAGGAAATAGAAGCCGCCCTGGCGCAGCGAGAAGCTGAGATCCGACAGCGTCTCGGCGCCCGTGCCGTAGCGCAGGCCGACATTGTCGAACTGGACGATGGTGTCGGCCACGCTCCGGCCCGCCTCCGCTTTCAGCACCCCGCGATCCCAATGGCATGGGCGCGGGCGCGGCGCAAACCTCCCACATTTGCTTGCATGCCGGGCGATAACTGTGCTTCGGTTCGGGTTCGAGCACCAGATTTGGGGCCCCTGTCGCGCGATGATCCTGAGCTGTCCCGCCTGCAAGACGCGCTATGTGGTGCCCGACAGCGCCATCGGCCCCACCGGCCGCCAGGTCCGCTGCGCCTCGTGCCGGCACAGCTGGCACCAGGCGCCCCCCTCCTACGAGCCCGCGTCGCCTCCGGTCGCCGCCCCGCCGCGCGCGGCGCCACCGCCTCCGCCGCCCCCTCCTCCACCGCCGATGCCGGCGCCGCCGGCGCACGTCACGCCCGCCGCGGCCGAGCCCGCGCGGCCCGCCGCGGCCGACCTGCTCGGCCCGGGCCCGGAGAGCCAGGAGGATTATGACGCCTTCGGCCGCGAGCCGCCCTTCCGACCGCGCCGCAACCCGGCGAAGATGTGGACCTGGATCGCCCTGGTCGCCGCGGGCCTGATGCTGGCGGCGACGGCGGCGATCGCCTGGTTCGGAATGCCGCGCTTCGGCGGCAATTTCGTCATGATCGGCGCGGCGGGCGTCTCGCCGCTCCGGATCGAGGATGAGCGCGTCGAGCGGGGTCCGCTCGGCAGCGGCAACGAATTGCTCACCGTCACCGGCCGCATCGTCAACCCGACCGACAGCGTCCAGCGGGTGCCGCAGATCCGGGCCGAGCTGCAGGACGCCGGCGGCCGCACCGTCTATTCCTGGGCGATCTCGCCGCCCGTCGCCGAGCTCCAGCCGCGCCAGAGCGCGACGTTCAACAGCGCCGAGGTCGACCTTCCGAAGGACGCCAAGCGCGTCCATCTCGACTTCGGCAAGACCCTCTGACGGCCCGCCCGGCGATGCGGATCGGCATCCTCACCGGGGGCGGCGACGTGCCGGGCCTCAACCCCTGCATCCGCTCGATCACCCTTTCGGCCGACGATCTCGGCTGGGAGGTGGTCGGCTTCCGCCGCGGCTGGGAGGGCGTGCTCGCGATCGATCCCGGCGATCCCGCAAGCATCGCCGCCAACAGCCTGCCGCTCACCCGCGAGGGCGTGCGCGGGCTCGACCGGCTCGGCGGCACGATCCTCCACACCTCCCGTCTCGACCCGCGCACGCTGACCGCGGGGGACGAGACGGCGCGGGTGATCGACGTGCTGACCCGGCTCGGCGTCGACGCGATGGTGACGCTGGGCGGCGACGGCACGCTCCGCTTCTCGGCCCATCTCGCGGCGCAGGGCGTGCCCGTCATCTCCATCCCCAAGACGATGGACAATGACGTCTTCGGCACGGACTATTGCATCGGCTTCTCGACCGCGGTCAGCCGCTCGGTCGAGGCGATCAACGCGCTCAGGACCACGGTCGAGAGCCACGAAAGGATCGGCGTGGTCGAATTGTTCGGCCGGCGGAGCGGCGAGACGGCCCTGCTCGCCGGCTTCCTCGCCCAGGTCGACCGCACCGTGATCGCCGAGCTTCCCGCCGATCTCGACCGGCTGCTGCCCTTGCTCGCCGAGGACAAGGCCTCCAACCCCGCCCATTATGCGATGTGCGTCATCTCGGAGGGCGCGACCCTCAAGGGCGAGCAGAGTGGCGACGCCGAACTCTCCAAGCCCGCCAGCCAGCGCGTCGAGATGGGCGCCGGCCAGCGGCTCGGCCGCGCGATCACCGAGCGGCTCGGCTCCGGCGTCGTCATCCAGGAGCTGGCTTACCTGATGCGCGCCGGCGAGCCCGACGCGATGGACCGGATGGTCGGCCTCGCCTTCGGCGCGCTCGCGGTGCAATTGCTCCAGCGCGGCGAGAAGGCGCGGATGGTGACCCTCACCGACGGCAATTACGCCCACGTGCCGGCGGATACCCTGCTCCAGGGACGCAAGGCGGTCGACGTCTCGGGCCTCTACGATGCGGCAAACTACCGCGCGAAGCTGATGCGCGTCGAAGGCATGCCGATGTTCCTGTACTAGCTCCGGCTTTCCCCCTCACCGTTCGCCCCGAGCGAAGTCGAGGGGCCCGGTCGAGCGAAGCCGAGACCTTTCCCTGTCTTTCTGTTCTCGGCTTCGCTCGAAGGGGTGTCTCGACGGAGTTTATCCAGAGCGCCGTCGCAGGCGGCGACGAAGGGCTCGACACGAACGGGTTGGAGATCGGGAAAAGCTGAGGAGAGTCCGGGTTGCGCCCCCCGGGGGCCTTTGCTAGGAGCCCGCTCCTGCCAGCGCCGGACCCTTCCGGCGGCAATCACGTGCGGTCGTGGCGGAACTGGTAGACGCGCAGCGTTGAGGTCGCTGTGGCCGAAAGGCCGTGGAAGTTCGAGTCTTCTCGACCGCACCATGCTCCCAGAAAAATCTTCCGGGGGAAGATTTTTCGCAAGGAGCATCTCAAGGTCGCCATGCCCCGGCATGGCTGCGAAGCGCGGGGCGCTTCGTCCCTGCTCATCCCCCTAACCTCCTCGAAAGCCACATTGATCGTGCACCAAAAGCCTCTATCCTGGGCGCTTCAGGGGCATGAGGGGCTTATGCATTATTTGTGGTTGCTCGGGGCGGCGGCGTTGCTGTCCAGCGGGGCGGAGGCGGCGGACAAGCCGGTCATCGGGCCTGTGCCCGCCTGGGTGAAGCCGGTGCCGCTGCCGTCGGTTCCGGCCGGCGGGGACGCGCCGTTCCGGATCCTGCTCCAGGACCAGCAGGTCTCGTTCGAGCCGGGCCGCGAGAGCGTCTATCTCGAGACCGCCTATCGCATCCAGACGCCGCAGGGGCTCGCTGGCGCCGGCAACATCACGCTTCCCTGGCGCCCCGACAAGGACCTGCTGACGATCCACAAATTGCAGATCCGCCGCGGCGACCAGGTGATCGACGTCCTCGCCTCCGGCCAGACCTTCACCGTGCTGCGGCGCGAGACCAATCTCGAAAATGCGGTGCTCGACGGGGTGCTGACCGCGACCATCCAGCCCGAGGGGCTGCAGGTGGGCGACATCGTCGACTTCGCCGCGACCGTCACCAGCAGCGATCCGGTGCTGCAGGGCCATGTCGAAGGCCTCGGCGCGGCATGGAACGGCTTTCCGATGACCAGGGCGCATCTGCGCCTGCAATGGCCGGGCAGCGTCCCCTTGCGCCTGCGCGGCACGAGCGGCCTGCCGCCGCTGAAGCCTGTGAAGAGCGGCGCCGCGAGCAGCCTCGAGCTCGCGCTCGACAATGTCGAGCCGCTCCCGCCGCCCAAGGGAGCGCCGGCCCGCTTCATGCTGTCGAGGATGGTCGAGGCGAGCGACTTCGAGTCGTGGGCCAGCGTCGCGGCGCTGATGGCGCCGCTTTACGCCAAGGCGGCGACGATCCCGCCGCAGGGGCCGCTGCGGGCCGAGCTCGAGCGGATCCGCGCGGCGTCCTCCGATCCGAAGGCGCGGGCGGAAGCCGCGCTTGCGCTGGTCCAGGACCGGGTGCGCTACGTCCTTCTCGCCATGGGCGACGGCGGCCTGGTGCCCGCCGATGCCGAAACGACCTGGTCGCGCCGCTTCGGCGACTGCAAGGGCAAGACGGCGCTCCTGCTCGCCCTGCTCCACGCGCTCGACATCCAGGCCGAGCCGGTGCTGGTCAACACGGTCCTCGGCGACGGCCTCGACCAGCGGCTGCCGATGGTCGGCCTGTTCGACCATGTCCTCGTCCGCGCCGCGATCGGCGGCCGGACCTACTGGCTCGACGGCACCCGCACCGGCGACAAGCATCTCGACCTCATCCAGACGCCCGCCTTCGGCTGGGGGCTGCCGGTGGTCCCGGCCGGCTCGAGTCTGGTCCGGATGATGCCGGCGGTGCTCGACCGGCCGAGCCAGGACGTGACGATCCGGATCGACGCCAGCGCCGGCATCGCCGCGCCGGCGCCGGCGCGGATCGAGACCATCCTGCGCGGCGACAATGCGCTCGGCCTCAGCCTCGCCCTCGCCGCCCAGACGCCGGACGATCGCGACCGCGCGCTCAAGGATTATTGGAAGGAGCGTTTCGACTTCGTCGATCCGAAGACGGTCAGCGCCAGCTACGATCCCGCCACCGGCGAGGAGCATCTCGTCCTCGAAGGCAATGCGAAGATGGACTGGAGCAACAGCCGCTACGAGACCGACTGGACCGGCGTCGGCTACAAGGCGGATTTCGCGCGCGATCCAAAATCGGACCGCAACGTCCCGTTCGCGGTCGAATTCCCCTTCTTCGACCGCACGGTCGAGACGATCGTCCTGCCGCCCGATTCGGGCACCTTCCGCATCGCCGACGGGATGGAGGTGAACGAGACCGACGGCGGCATCGAATATCGCCGGCACGCGACGCTCGCGGGCAATGTCTTCACGGTCGAGCGGAGCCAGAAGAGCGTCGCCCCGGAATTCCCGGCAAGCGCCGCGCCCGCCGCGCAGGTGGCGCTGCGGGCGCTGGCGGAGAAGGGCGCCTATCTGCTGAAGCCCGCCAATTACGTGACCACCGACAAGGAGATCGCGGCACAGCTCGCCGAAGCGCCGACCACCGCCAACGGCTTCATCCACCGCGGCAACCTGCTGATGGACAAGGGGCGCAACGACGAGGCGATCGCCGATTTCACCAAGGCGATCGCGCTCGAGCCGAAGAATGTCTGGGCGCTCGCCGACCGGGGCCTGGCCCATGCCAGCAAGGGCGAGGCGACGGCGGCCGCTGCCGATCTCGACGCCGCCGCCGCCATCGATCCCGCCAATGCGGTGGTGTTTCGGGCGCGCGGCATCATGGCCGAACGGAAAGGCGCCTCGGCCGACGCCGTGGCCGCCTTCAGCCGGTCGCTCGAGATCGAGCCGGGGAACCGGTTCGCCCTCTATCATCGCGGCCTCGCTTACCGGGCGGCCGGCGACACCGCGCACGCGCTCGACGACATGGCGACGCTCATCCGGCAGCAGCCGGACTGGATCGAGGGCTATCTGATCCGCGCCAACCTGCTGCGGACCGGCGGCCGGGACGCCGACGTGCTCGCGGAGGCGGAGGCGGTCACCGCCGCCAATCCGAACAACGCCATGGCCCATGTCGTCGCGGCGCGCATCTTCGACAACCTTCACAAACAGCCGGAGGCGATGCGCGAATATGACCGCGCCCTCGCGATCAAGCCGGAACCCTATATCTATCTCAACCGCATGCGCGCGCGGCCGAAGGAGGATCTCGCCGGGCGGCGGGCGGATCTCGAAGCGGCGCTGAAGCTCGATCCGAAATCGGTCGATGCGATCGTGGCGCGGGCGCGGTTCGCCGACGAGAGCGGGGACCGCGCCGCCTCGCTCGCGGCATGGTCGGCGGCGATCGCGGCGGAGCCGAAGGATCCGGGCCTGCTCGCCGACCGCGGCATCGAATATCTCCGCGCGGGACAGAACGGCCTCGCCGCGAAGGACTTCGCCGCCGCGCGTGCGCTCGCCACGGACCCGACCCTGCTCAACAACATGTGCTGGGAGAAGGCCATTGCGGGGGTCGCGCTCGAATCGGCGCTGGAGGAATGCGATCTCGCACTGAGCAAGGTTCCCGATGCCGCGGCCTATCTCGACAGCAAGGGGCTCGTGCTGCTGCGCCTCGGCCGGCTGGACGAGGCGATCTCCGTCTACGGCAAGGCGCTCGACAAGAGGCCGAACCAGTCCTCCTCCCTGTTCGGCCGCGCCGCCGCCTGGGCGCGCAAAGGCGACAAGGCGAAGGCGGATGCCGATGTCGCCGCGGCGCTCAAGGCCAATCCGGACGTGCGGACCGAGTTCGAGGGCTACGGCATCCGCATCTGACGGCGCCGCGAGGCGCGAGCCTACGTCTTTGTTGCCGCATTGTTTTGCGAAAAGCCGGTACCCACCTTTTCGCGCAATGCTCTAGATCGGCGAATCCGGCATCACCGAGCGGAGCGGGACGAAGACGCGGGCGCAATCGGTGCGCGGCGCGGACACGGTGGTGGGGACGGTCGCGACGGTGACGTCGTCGGCCGCGGACGGGGTCAGGATTCCGGTGAAGGCGTTCGGCCCGGCCAGCGCGATGCGGGCGGCGGTCGGGCCTCCCGCGCCCTTGCCCGCGGAGACGGACGGCTTGCCGCCCTCGAAGACGATCGTGTCGAGCGTGACCTGCAGCGGCAGGCGGGTGCCGGGCTGGACGAAGCCGCGGAAGACCGAGGTGCCGCCGCCGAAGCGGCCGCCGGCGAGATAGTGGAAATCGCGCACGACGATCCCCTGGAAGTCGGGCAGCTTCGTGCCGGGCCGGTCGCTGTAGTAGGTGTCGAAGACCAAAGGGCGCGCCTCGCCGCGCATGCAGACATGCTCGTAGAGGACGCCGCGGACCTGGCCGCCGCGCGATGCGTCGGACTTGATGCGCAGGCCATTGCCGTTGGGGCTGTCCATCCCGTCCATGACGAGATCGGTGACGAGGATATGCTCCGCGCCGCTGTTGGTCTCCGAGCCGATCGACATGCCGTGGCCGTAATAGAAATGGTTGTGGGCGTAGACCTGGTCGCGGCTGACGATGGTGCCGCCCGCCTTGATCGCGACATTGTCGTCGCCGGCGCTGATCCAGCTGTAGGCGAGCAGCACCTGCGACGACTGGCCGGGATCGAAGCCGTCGGTATTCTTGACCGTGTCGGGCGTGAAGCAGGTGGCCGATTCCGTCTCGGCCGGCGTCGTGCCGGGCGGACAGGCATAGTTTGGCGGGCTGTATTCCGCGCTCGGCGCCAGGATCCTGATGCCCCAGGCGGTGATGCCGCGGAAGGCGTTGGGGACGACGTGGAAATTGGGGCTGTTCTCGAACGCGATCCGGTAGAGGGTGAGGCGGCTGCCGCCGTCGAGCATGACGAGACGGAAGACGTTCTGGCTGAGCCCGTGCTTCGAAAGCATCGCCAGGTCCCACCAGGAGGATTTGCCCTTGTTGGGACCGGAGAGCAGGCGCGAGCCGCCGCGTCCGTCGATCCTGCCTTCGCCGACGATGCCGGCATCGACGAGGTCGCTGCCGTTGATGAAGGCGCGGCAGGAGCGGCGATGCTCCTTCGTGGCGGTGCCGCAATAGCCGTCGCCGGTGTCGTAATCGCGCGGATCGCGCGAGGCGAACAGAGTGACGCCTTTGTCGACCCAGAGGGTGACGCCGGAGCGCAGGGTGAGCGGGGAGGAGAGGAATGCATTCTCCCCCGTCGGCCCGGAGACGAGCTTCACGGCGCCGCCGCGGCAGGTGTCGATCGCCGCCTGGATGCGGTCGTGATCGGGATGGGTTTGCACGCCGTCGGCGTCCACCGCGTCGATCGACCAATCGTGCGCGCGGAGGGTCGCGGGCAGCGTCGCGCAGATCCTGGACGGCCAGGACGGCTCGGCGATCGTGCCCCAGGAGGTGCGGACGGGCGCTTCGGCCAAGGCCGGGACCGCGGCCCAGAGGGCGAGGAGGCTCGCAGCCGACCAACGTGGGAACCAGCGGGTGCGGGTCGGGATCATCGGTGCGTGCCTCCAAACTCTGCTTATGACACCGGTGTCGCCGACCTCGGCAGATTTCGCAAGAACCGGCTTTACTTCGCGGCCGGCCTGCGCAGGGTGGCGCGATGCTGCTCGACGTCGACACCGGTTACGAAGGCAAGTTCGACTTCCCCCGCCGCGCGGCGGAGCCGGACCTCGTCTACATGCTGGCCTCGATCCCGCGCACGGGAAGCACCTGGCTCAGCCATCTGCTCTGGGAGACGGGGTGCCTCGGCGCGCCGCTCGAATATCTGAACTTCGAGAAGACCGGGCCTTATTATTTCGCCGCCCATTCGCCCGACGCGCAGACGCGGCTGTGGCGCTCGCTCCTGCACCGGCGGACCTCGCCCAACGGCGTGTTCGGCTTCAAGATCTTCCCGGTCCAGCTCCAGGCGCTGAACCGGGAGAATCCGGCCCTGCTGCAGGCGCTGAGGCCGAGCCGGATCGTCTATCTCGACCGCCGCGACCGCGCCGCGCACATCGCCTCGCTCGCCCGCGCCTCCGTCTCGGGCGTGTGGCGCAAGGAGCAGGAGAAAGCCGGCGCCGCGCCGCCATCCTATTCGCACGAGGCGATGGAGGCGGCCGAGCGCGGGATCACCTTCCAGGCCGCGGGCTGGGAGAAAGTGTTCCGCGAGCGCGGGATCGAGCCGCTGCGGCTCTGGTACGAGGATGCGGTCGAGCGGCCCGCCGAGGCGGTGCGGCAGGTTGCCGACTATCTCGGCGTCGCGCTCGTGCCGGGGGCGGAGGTACGCGTGCCGCCGGTGGCCAGGCAATCGAGCACGGGCGCGGAGGATTGGACGGCGCGATACGAAAGGTCGAAGGCCGCGCGCACCTGACCGGCGCTTCCGATTCCCCTTTCGCCCTCCGGCACGTTGGTCCACTTTCCGGCGATGGAGCAGCGCCCCGTCGCCCGACGCACCTTCGGATTCTGGCTCTGCCTGTCGCTCTGCGTCGGGACCTTCATCGGCTCCGGCATCTTCCTGCTGCCCGCGCAGCTCGCGCCTTACGGCTGGAACGCGCTCTTCGCCTGGCTGATCACGATCGGCGGCGCGCTCTGCCTGGCGCTGGTGTTCGCGCGGCTGACCCGCGCCTTTCCAGAAGCGGCCGGCCCCTATGCCTTCGTCGGCCATGCCTTCGGCCCCGGCGCCGCCTTCACCGTCGCCTGGAGCTACTGGATCTCGACCTGGGTCGGGAATGCTGCGATCGCCACCGCGGCCATCTCCTATCTGTCCCTGTTCGCCCCCGCTTTGACGGCCACGCCGGCCGCGACGGCGGCGGCGGCGGTCGGCCTCCTCTGGCTGCTCACCCTGCTCAACTGCCTCAGCCTGCGCGCGGTCGGCGGCTTCCAGCTCCTCACCGTCCTGATCAAGCTGGTGCCGCTGCTGGTCGTGATCGGCCTCGCCGCCCAGGTTCTGGCGACCGGCCGGCAGGGGACGGTCGCGCCGCTCCGCGCGCAGGACCTCCACCTCTCCTCGATCAACGCGGCGGCAACCCTGACGCTCTGGGCATTGCTCGGGCTCGAGGCGCCGTCGATCGCCTGCGCCACCGTCCGCGACCCCGAGCGGATCGTCCCCCGCGCCACATTGATCGGGACCGCTCTGGTCGGCCTGCTCTACATCCTCGCCTCGACGCCGATCGCCATGTTCCTGCCCGCGGCCGAGCTCGGCCGTTCGGATGCGCCTTTCGCCTTGTTCGTCGCGCATTATTGGGACCCGCGCCTCGCCTTGCTGGTCGGCCTGTTCGCAGCGATCAGCTGCATCGGCGCATTGAACGGCCTCATCCTCATCCAGGGCGAGCTGCCGCTGGCGATGGCGCGCAGCGGCTCCTTCCCCGCCTGGTTCGCGCGGACGTCGCGCCGCGGCACCGCAGTGCGGCCGATCCTGCTTTCGACCGGCCTCGCCACCCTGCTCGTCCTCACCCGGGCCGGCGGATCGGCGGCGCAGCTGTTCGTCTTCATGATCCTGGTGTCCACCGCCGCGGCCCTGATCCTCTATCTCGCCTGCGCCCTGGCGGCGCTCCGGCTGCAACAAAGGGGCCTCATGCCGCGCTCGCGCGCAGTCAGCGCCGTGGCCGGGATCGCCGCTCTCTATTCGGTCTGGACGCTCTACGGCGCCGGCTATGAGGCAACGGCGTGGGGCGCGGCTTTGCTGGCCGCCGGCATCCCCGTCTATTTCCTGATGCGCCGGGCCGGCCGAGCGGGGGCCGCCGGCGCCTGCACCGATCCTCCATCGCCGGGCGCCGGAAGCAGCAAGACAAGCTGAAGGGTCCGCCGCTTGTAGCGCGAGTCGGGAGGCCTTAGGCTGCGCGCGCAATGGCCAGTGACGCTTCCCCCCGCTCGCCGCTCAAGCGGGCGCTCATCACCACCCTCAAGGTCGGGCTCTACGGCTTCCTGGTCGGCCTGGTCGCCCTGATCGTCGCGGTCGGCGTCGCGATGAGCTCGCTCCCTTCCTATGACGAGCTGGTGCGGCGCAACGATCTCGGCCAGATGATCCGCGTCCACGCCGCCGACGGCTCGGTTCTGGTCTCGCTCGGCCCGAGCTTCGGCGAATGGCTGAGTTCGAACGAGATCCCGCAGATCATGAAGGACGCGATGGTCTCGGTGGAGGACAAGCGCTTCCGCCACCATCCGGGCGTCGACCCGATCGGCATCAGCCGCGCCTTGTGGGTGCGCGCGGCCAAGGGTCACTGGACGCAGGGCGGATCGACCATCACCCAGCAGCTCGCCCGCAACATCTTCCTCACCAACAACCGCAATTTCGGCCGCAAGATCCGCGAGGGCATCCTTGCCCTGGCGCTCGAGCGGCGCTTCACCAAGGACCAGATCCTCGAGCTCTACCTCAACCGCGTCTATTTCGGCGGCGGGGCCTATGGCATCGACGCCGCCTCGCGGCGCTTCTTCGGCCATTCGGCGAAGACCCTGAACCTGTCCGAGGCGGCGATCATCGCCGGCCTGGTCAAGGCGCCCTCCAATTACGCGCCGAGCGCCGATGCCGAGGCGGCGAAGAGCCGCGCCGCGGTCGTCATCCAGGTGATGCGCGAGAACGGCACGATCACCCCCGAGCAGGCGGAGAATGCCGCGCCGGCCAACGTCCAGATCGTGCCCACCGCTAAGCAGAACAGCGTCCGCTACTTCACCGACTGGGTGCTGCCGCAGCTCGACACCCTGATCGACGAGACGGTGCAGCCGATCGAGGTCTGGACGACGCTCGACCCCAACATGCAGAAGCTCGCCGACCAGGTGATCAACGCCAACACGCCCGGCGGCGCGCAGGGCGGCCTGGTCGCGATCGACCGCGACGGCGCGGTGCGGGCGATGGTCGGCGGCCGCGACTATGTGAACTCCATCTACAATCGCGCGACCCAGTCGGCGCGCCAACCGGGCTCCTCGTTCAAGCTCTTCGTCTATCTCGCCGCGCTCGAGGCGGGCCACAAGCCGGACGACATGGTCTCGGCCGACCCGGTCAACATCAACGGCTGGAGCCCGCGCAACGACAGCCACGTCATCTCGGGCGCGATCAGCCTCCGCCAGGCCTTCGCCCAGTCGATCAACACCGTCTCGGCGCGGCTCGGCCAGGAGGTCGGCTTCCGCACCGTCGCCGACATGGCGCAAAGGCTCGGCATCACCACCAAGATCGGCAGCAACCCCTCGATCACGCTCGGCAGCTCGGAGGTGCGGCTGATCGACATGACGCGGGCCTATGCGACGATCGCCAACAAGGGCGTCGCCGTCGTCCCCTACGGCATCAAGCGGGTGACCACCGCCAAGGGCGAATTGCTCTACCAGCAGCAGGCCCCCGAATCGCGGGTGCTGGTCTCGCCCTGGGTGGCGGCGGAGATGACCGACCTGATGCAGACGGCGGTGCTGACCGGCACCGGCCGCGCCGCGCAGATCGGCCGCCCGGTCGCCGGCAAGACGGGCACGACCAGCTCGAACAAGGACGGCTGGTTCCTCGGCTTCTCGAGCGGCCTCACCACCGGCATCTGGATGGGCCGGGACGATTCGAAGCCGATCCCCGGCCTGCAGGGCGGGCGCGCGCCGGCGCGCGCCTTTCACGACTTCATGATCCGCGCCGTCGCCAACCGGCCGGTCGAGAATTTCGACGTGGCCGTGAAGGCGCCCGACTGGCAGGAGGAGCCGGACAACGAGGCCTGGTTCGGCAGCCCGGACAACAGCCAGTTCATCGACGAGAACGGCAATCCGCTCCCAGAAGACCAGCAGCCGCAGCTGCAGCCCGAGCCGCAGGATCAGGACGAGCCGCTGCCGCAGGAGCGGCCGCGGGTGCGCAGCCCGGCGCCTCCGCCCCGCGCCGACGAGATGGATTCGGGCGGGCCGCCGCCCGACCAGAGGCTCGACCAGCGCTGGCTGGACCGGGCGATCGGGCGGGACCGGCCGCGGCGGCCGCGGCCGTCCGACCGGCCGTCAGACGGCGGCGATGCGGTGGAGCGCCGCCCCGTGGCGCCGCAGCCATAGCCGCGCCGGCTTCGGGTCGGCGCCGAGCAGGCGCTCGACCAGGTCGTGGAAATCGGGGCCGTGGTTCATGTGGACGCGATGCGCGACCTCGTGCGCGACGGTGGCGCGGCGCACCCAGTCCGGCGCGAGGATCAGCCGCCAGCTGTAGCGGATCGCGCCCGACGTCGAGCAGCTTCCCCAGCGCGACACCGGATCGCCGATCCCGACGCGGCTGACGCTCACCCGCGCTTTGTCGGCGAATTCCTTCGTCTCCCGCGACAATATGTCCGCCGCGTGGCGGCGCAGCCAGCGCAGGATCCGCGCCTCGAGCGTCTCGGCGGGGCCGCCGACGATCAGCCGGCCCGGCTCGAGCTTCGGCACGCGCGAGGCTGCAGCGTCCCAGCAGATCAGATGCGGTTCGCCGTGGAGCGGCAGCTCGGCGCCGTCGCCGAGCGAAGCGGCGGGGACGATCTTCGCCAGCTGCGCCTCGACCCAGGCGCGGTGCCCGGCAGCCCAGTCGAGCGCCTGCCGGCGCGACACGCGGCGCGGCACGGTCAGCACCACCGCGCCGCTGCGCCGGTCGACCCGCAGCCGCATCACCCGCGCCCGCGGCGACACGACCAGCTTCAGCTCGGCTTGGCCGCCGTTGAAGCGGAGCTCAGAGGTCACGGTCGATCACATGCCATTCGAGGTCGCCCGCCTCGCCCTCGGCGACGGTCCAGCCGCGCACCGACTGGCCGGCGCGATGCACCGCCTCGCGGTCGCCGCAGATGAGGTAATGCCATTCGGGCAGGGGCTTGCCGGCGGCGCGGAGCCGATAGGCGCAGGTCGAGGGAAGCCAGGCGAAGCGCTCGACATTGTCGGCATCGAGCCGGATGCAGTCGGGGACGAAGGCCCGGCGGCCGCGATAATGGGTGCAATGGCCGCTCTCGCGGTCGAGCAGTTTGCAGGCGACGTTGGTGGGATGGACCTCGCCCGTATCCGCATCCTCGAGCTTGTGCAGGCAGCATTTGCCGCAGCCGTCGCACAGGGCCTCCCACTCGGCGCGGGCGAGCGACGCGAGCGGCTTCTCCCAGAAAGGCGCGCCGGTCACGTCACCCATTTCGCCAGCTCCGCCGCCATCGCCTGCGGCCCCTCGTCGTCCTTCAGCAAGGCGAGCGGCTCGCCCTTCGGCCCCTGGAGGACGATCTGCCGGCTGTGGTCCATCGCATAGCCGCCGCCCGGCTGGACCTCGCCCCTGGCGGCATAGACGACGAACTTCTTCTCCGCGTCGGCAATCTGCGCTTCGCTGCCGGTGAGGCCGAGCAGGCGCGGGTGGAAGGCGCGCAGATATTCCCTGAGAGCTGCCGGCGTGTCGCGGGCGGGATCGACGGTGATGAAGATCGGCTGGACCTTGGCGGCGCGCGCCGCATCCCGCTTCTCGAACAGGCGCAGCGCCTGGCTGATCGTCGCGAGGTCGGTCGGGCAGACGTCGGGGCAATGGGTGTAGCCGAAATAGACGATGCGGTAGCGGCCGGCGAAATTCTTGTCGCTGACGGTGCGGCCGTTCTGGTCGGTGAGCGTGAAGGGCCCGCCGATCGCGGCGCCGGCCAGCGGCGGCGCGGGCGCCTTGCCGCAGGCGATCGGGGCGAGGGCAAGCAGCAGCGAAAGCAGCAGCTTGGGCGGCGATGCGGCGCTTTCGTTCATGGCGGCCTCAGCCATGCTTTGCTATAGCCGGAGGATCAAGCCGCAACTGGCAAGCTGCAGTCGGGATCGCATCGGGATGTTCAAGACGGGCAAGTTTTTCAACCGCGCCGCGGCTGCGGCCCTGGCGCTGGCGCTTTCGGCTCCGGCCGTGGCGCAAGGCTATTCGGACAGCTTCAACTTCCTGAAAGCGGTGCGCGAGCGCGACGGCACCAAGGCGACCGAGCTGGTCAACCAGCCGGGCACGGCCGTGGTCAACCTCAAGGACCCCACCAGCGGCGAAGCCGCGCTCCACATCGTCGCCAAGGGCCGCGATTATACCTGGCTCTCCTTCCTGCTCGGCAAGGGCGCGCGCCCGGACACCCAGAACAGCAAGGGCGAGACGCCGCTGATGATCGCCGCGCAGCTCGGCTGGATCGACGGCGCGGAGCTGCTGCTCGGACGCGGCGCCAATGTCGACCTGCCCAACGCGCGCGGCGAGACGCCGCTGATCGTCGCCGTCCACAATCGCGACGTGCCGATGGTGCGGCTGCTGGTGGCCAACGGCGCCAATCCGAAAAAGGCGGACCATATTGCCGGCTATTCGGCGCTCGATTATGCCAGGCAGGACAATCGCGCCCAGTCGCTGGTCAAGATCCTCGAAACCCCCGCGTCACCGCCGCGGCCGGCAGCGGGTCCGGGCCTCCACCCTTAGATCAGGCGAATCCCGCCAGCGCCGGGTCGAGATCGCCGACCAGCCGGCGCGCGGCGCGGCGGGCGAAGCGCAGGGTCTCCGCCTTGCGGCGCGCCGGGGCCAGCTTCCGGATCGGCGCCTCGCGGACCACGGCGGCGTCGTAGCGGTCGGCGACGATCAGCCCGCACGCGCCGGGGTGGAAGCATTCCTGCTCGAACGGCTGCAGGTTGAAGCCGGCCGGCACCGCCCAGAAGAAGCGGTCGCAATAATCGAGATAGTCGCGCCACTTGCCGTCGCCGAGCAGGTCGGCGCGGGACACCTTGATCTCGACGATCGTGATCATCCCGCCGGCGTCGATCGCCATCATGTCGGCGCGCCGGCCGTTGGGCAGCGGCACTTCGCAAATGCCGAACAGATCCTGGTTGAAGAAGAGCCGCGTGACGCCGCGCGCCACGTCCTGCGCGGCGAGCGGGGCGTCGGCGAAGCAGAGCTGCGACTCGGGAATCGGGGAGGCGGCCATCACGCCAGACTAGAATGAAAGCAGAACGAAGGCCAAGCCCCGCAGCGGCGATTCATGGCTCCTCTCCCGCTTGCGGGAGAGGAAGGGGCCCATCGTCGCGAAGCGGCGATGGGAAGGTGAGGGCCTGTTTTTCCTGCCAGCCGTGACGAGGAAACAGACAGACCCTCATCCTCCCACCCCCCTTCTCCCGCAAGCGGGAGAAGGAACCTTACCGATAGAAGAAGTGGTTCCCGATCGCCGCAACCCGCACCGCGTGCCAGCCGGCGGAGACGCTGCGGGCGTGGAAGAAGAGGGCGTTGGCCGCCGGACGCTCGCTCGTCCCGTCGAGGGCGCGGCGGGCGATGGAGACGGCGGTGCGCCAGGCGGCGGAGGCGCGCGGAGCGCTCGGCAGGCGGCCGCCGCGGACGAAGGAGAATTGGCCGCGCTGCCGGACGACGCCGCAGACCGAAGAGGGGAAGCGGCCCGATTTCGTCCTGTTCAGGATGACCTGGGCGACGGCGAGCTGGCCGCGCAGCGGCTCGCCCTTGGCCTCGAAATAGACGGCGGTGGCGAGACAATCCTGCTCGGCATCGCTCGCCGCGGCGGCGGCGAAGGCTTCGACCTTCTCCGCTACCGACGGGCGGGGCGCCTCGATCTCCCGCGGCTGGGCCGCATTGTCGGCCGCAACGGGCGCCGTTTCAGCGGCGGGCGCAGCCGACGGGAAGGAAAGGGGGGCGGGCGCCTGGATCGGCGCCGGAGCCGGGGTGGGAGTCGTGACGCCGGGAACGTTCATCTCCCAGGCGCGGGAGGGTGTCGGGTTGAAGATCCCGAGCGACAGCAGAAAGACGGCCGCGGCAACGCCGCCGGCACCGGTGGAAAACCTCATTTAACATCGCATCAATGCGGCCGGCGGTTCGAAGCGGATGCGTGGAAACGTGCATCCGGAAACCGCCTTCCGTCTCGCGTGGCCGCCTCCCTCCCAAATACCCCGGGTGGGACGGCCCCCGCTCTCGCAAGAACAGGCCGGCGCTAGGGGTGGGGGCGACGGGGGGTCAACCGATTAACTTCATTTCATCGGCGAACCGTTCGCTGGATGGGACGTCCAGTTCGATAAACCATGAATCGGGGTCGAACCGCCGCCGGCGGGCGATGAACGAAGGAACTTCTTCGCCGCTTGCGCCCGGCTGAGTCGGCGACGACGCCCAGCCATATTCCCCGTCGCCCTGCAGGACACGCTCGAAAATCCGCGGATTTCCGCCCTTTTCGAGCAGGATAACGCTGATCGAGCCCGCCGTTTCGTGGCCCTTGGCCAGAACGGCTCCGAAACCACCCTCCGCCTCCGCCCGGCGCAGCAGGGCGCCGACGAGCATCGAGCTGGTCAGCCGCGGCGCCATTTCAGGCGGGAAGGTAGCCGGGCAGGCTAGCGAGCGGGATGTGCGAGCGCATGAAGGTGCCGGTGCCCCGCCCCGCTTCCTCGCCGTCCGCGTCCACCAGCCGCGCCTCGCCGACGAAGACGCGCCGCCGGCCGCTCGCCCAGCGTCCCTCCGCCACCACCTCGCCGCCCCTGAGAGGGCGGGTGAACAGGAGGTTGAAGGCGGTGGTGAGCAGGAAGCGGTCGGTGACGAGGCTGTTGCAGGCGTAGAAGGCCGCATCGTCCATCATCTTGAAATAGAGCGTGCCGTGGGCGGCGCCGCCGGCGTGGAACAGGCCTTCCTCTACCTGAAAGCGGATGCGGGCGAAGCCGGGCTCGACGATCTCGAGCCGCGAGTCGAACAGGCGATTGATCGGGGCGTGGCGGTAGAGCGATTCGAGCGCGCGGTAGTGGGCGGCCTGACCGGCGGACGAAGGAGGGCCAGCCCCAGTCTCGCCCTCAGGCGGCATGGAGGCTTTCGATGCCGGCGAGCAAGGCGAAGATCGCGTCGCGCGAGCGGGCGCCGCGCAATTTGGCGGCGAGGCTGCGGTCGCGCAGCGCGCGGCTGGCGCCGGCGAGCGCCTTCAGATGATCGGCGCCGGCATCGGGCGGCGAGAGGATCAGGAAGACGAGATCGACGGGAAGGCCGTCGACCGACTGGAAGTCGATCGGCGACGCGAGCCGGGCGAAGGCGCCGACGACGCGGTCCAGCCCCTCGATCTTGGCGTGGGGAATCGCCGCTCCGCCGCCGAAGCCCGTAGAGCCGATCTTCTCGCGGTCGGTCAGGCCCGCGACGATCGCCTTGGCCGGAAGGCCGGTCCGGCGCGAGACGGCGAGCGCGAGCTGCTGGAACAGCCCCTTCTTGTTGGCGGCCGCCAGATGCTCGTCGATCGCGTCGACCGTCAGAATGTCGGAAAGGTCGTTCATCGAGCTTTCGAAAGAGGGCAGCCCCGGGGCCCCCGCGGAAGGAAGAGGAAGAGAGATAGGCGCCCGGCACTGGTTTCGCCAGTGGCCGGCGCGGCTCAGCCCTCGTCCGGGCCCGCGCCGTCGTCGCCTCGTCGATAGCCCGAATCGTCCGCGGTCGCGAAGGCGTCGCCGGGCTCCGCGCGACGGTCCTTGACCTTGCGCATGTGGCGGCGGAGCTGCTTCTCGATCTTCTCGGCGGTCGCGTCGAAGGCGGCATGGGCGGTCATCGCGCGGTCGGTCGCCTTCATCACCAGGCCCTGCGGCGCGTGGGCGACGACCTCGCAGGTGAAGCCGTGATCGTGCGGCCCCTTGCCGAAGGTGGTCTGGACCGAGACGAGCCGCGCCGAATATTTTTCGTCGGCGGTGCGGAGGCGGTCGGCGACATGGGTGCGAAGCGCTTCGCCGGTATCGACCTGATGGCCGGAGACCCGGATGTCCATGAGCTTCTCCAAAAGGTGCGCGGGCGCGATTAGGCTCCGCCGTGCCGCCCCGTCAATCGGGCGCGTTGAGCCGGTTCCAGATCGGATCCTGGATCGTGGCGAGGAAGCGGGCGTGGGCGACCAGCTCCTCCTCGCTCGGCGCGTGCGGGCGCGGCGGGCGGATCTCGATGTCGATATGCTCGACCATGATCGTCGCCGTTCCGGCCGTCTCCTCCTCGATCGTCTCGACAAGAATGTCGGCGAGGCCGAGCCCGATCTGGCGGCCGCCGGTCAGCTCGACATAGCATTGGGCAAGCAATTGGGCGTCGATCAGGGCGCCGTGCTTGACGCGGAGGCTGCGGTCGACGCCGAAGCGGGTGCAGAGCGCGTCGAGGCTGTGCTTGGCGCCGGGATGCTTCGTCCGCGCGATGGCGAGCGTGTCGACCATCCGCGTCAGGCAGACGAGCGGACGGCCGCACAGGCCCAGCTCGTGGTTCAAAAAGCCGAAGTCGAAGCTCGCATTGTGGGCGACGAGCGGGCAGTCGCCGAGGAAATCGACCAGCTCCTCCACCTTCTCCTCGAAGCGCGGCTTGTCGGCGAGGAAGGCGTCGGAGAGGCCGTGCACCGCCTCGGCCGTGCTCGGCATCGGCCGGTCGGGGTTGAAGTAAGCGTGGTAGGTGCGGCCGGTCTCGACGCGGTTGAACAATTCGACGCAGCCGATCTCGACCATCCGGTCGCCGGTCAGCGGGCTGAGGCCGGTGGTCTCCGTATCGAACACGATTTCGCGCATGCGGCGGTTATGAATCGGCGGCGCCGGTCAGGCAAGCAGTGATGCGGCGAACCGAAGCCCTTGTTTCGTCGAAGGAACCTTCGGTGGAGATGACGAAGTCCGCGCGCGCTTTCTTCTCGGCGTCGGGCAGCTGGCGGGCGAGGATGCGGTCGAGCTTTTCGGCAGTCATTCCGGGCCGGCCGAGCACCCGCGCGCGCTGGATCTCGGGGCGCGCCGAGACCACGACGATCCTGTCGACCTGGTCCCACCCGCCCGCCTCGAACAGCAGGGGAATGTCGAGCACCACGAGCGGCGCATCCGCATGCTCGGCGAGGAACGCCTCCCGCTCGCGCGCGACGGCCGGGTGGACCAGCGCCTCCAGCCGCCGCAATTCCTCCGGCTCCCCCAGCACCCGTTCCGCGAGTGCGCCGCGATTGACGCCGCCGGAATCGGTCGTGCCTGGAAAGGCGGCCTCGATCTTCGCCACCAGCGCGCCTTCCGGCCCCTGCAAATGATGGACAATGGCGTCGGCGTCGAACACCGGCACGCCTTCCTCGGCGAACATGGCGGCGACGGTCGACTTGCCCATGCCGATCGAGCCGGTGAGGCCGAGCCTGATCATCGGGTGAGCAGGTCCCATAGCCCATCGTAGCTGTCGGGCGGCGGCGCAACGCCGAAGAACAGCGTGAATGCGACGAGCGCCTGCCCGATCAGCATGTCGAGCCCGCTGACCGTTCGCCACCCCTTCTGCTCGGCTTCGACGAGGAAAGGAGTCCGCAAGGGGCTGTAGACCATGTCGAAGGCAGTGTCCGCTTCGGTGCCCGGCCGGATTGCCTTCAGGATATGCTCAGGCATTTCCTGGCCGCCGGAAGAACCGAGCGGCGTCGAATTGATCAGGATTTGGGCGTCGGCGACATGATCCGCGAGCGCGTCCCAAGGCTCAAAGGCGACAAGCCTTCGCTTCAGCCGAGGTAGAACGGTGCGAAGCACTTCGGCCTTACCCGGGTCGCGGGCCAGGATCGTGGTGCGGGCACCACGCGACGCCAGGTAGCTCAATGCGGCACGCGCCGCACCCCCCGCGCCGAGCATGATAACCCGGCTATCCGGGCGGACGACGCCGCGGAGGGCAAAGTTCAGGCCGTCGACGTCGCTGTTGACTCCGCCGAGGCCGCCTTGATCGGGAACGGCGCAATTGATCGCGCGAATACGTCGCACCTGGCGGTCTACCCGATCCATGAGGGCGAGAGCTCGCTCCTTGTGAGGCGCGGTTATGTTGCAGCCGCGCCAATCGGGATCTTGCCGGCGGCTGGCGAAGTAGCTCTCGAGCTCTTCCGGCTTCACCTGCACTCGCCGGTAGTCGCCCTCTAGGCCCAGCCTCTCGAGCCAGAACTTATGGATCGCCGGCGATTTGGAATGGGCGATCGGGTCGCCGATCACCTCGGCATAGGGCACGCCCATCAGCGGTCCAGCAGGCCGCGCTCGCGAAGGTAGGCGAGCAGGGGCAGGAGCGGCAGGCCGAGGATGGCGAAATGGCTGCCCTCGATCTTCTCGAACAATTGCACGCCCGGCCCCTCGATCCGGTAGCCGCCGACATTCCAGCGGACATGCTCCCATTCGCGGTCGAGATAGGCGCGCAGGAACGGTTCGCCGAGCGGCCGCATGGTGAGCGACGCGCTCTCGATCGCCCACCATTTCGCCTCGCCATTCTCGCAGATGACCGCGGCCGAATGGAGGCGATGGGTCGCGCCGCCGAGGCTCCGCAGCTGGCGGAGCAGGTCGTCGCGCGAGGCGGGCTTGCTGAGGATGGTGCCATCCTCACGCTCGAGCACCTGGTCGCAGCCGAGCACCAGGGCGTCCGCGCCCGCCGCGACGCTCAGCGCCTTGAGCTGGGCCAGCTCCTCGGCGACTCCGATCGCGTCGAAGCCGGCGCTTTCGAGGCCCTTCTTCGCGGCTTCCTCATCGAGCTCCGCCTCGACCGGTTCGAATGGGACTCCCGCCGCCTCGAGCATCGCCCGGCGCGCCGCGCTCCTCGAGGCGAGCAGCAGCCTCACGCGCGCTCCGTCCGCGCCGCGTCGATCCGCTCGTTGCAGAGCTTGACGATGGCGAAAGCGGTTTCCTCGATCGAGCGGCGGGTGACGTCGATCACCGGCCAGCCATTGTCGGCGAAGATGCGCCGTGCGAAGGCGAGCTCGGCATTGACCGCCTCGCGGTCGACATAATCGGTTTCCGGCGCCTGGTTGAGCGAGAGCAGGCGGTTGCGTCGGATCTGGATCAGCCGGTCGGGATTGGTGGTGAGGCCGACGATCAAAGGATGCTTCAGCGTGTAGAGCGAGGAGGGCGGCGGCGCTTCGGGCACGAGCGGGATGTTCGCGACCTTGTAGCCGCGATTGGCGAGATAGATACTGGTCGGGGTCTTGGACGTGCGCGACACGCCGGCGAGGAGGATGTCCGCTTCCTCCCAATTCTCGGCGCCGACGCCGTCGTCATGGGCGATGGTGAACTGGATCGCGTCGACGCGCGCGAAGTAAGCGGCGTCGAGCGCGTGCTGACGTCCGGGGCGTCCCTTCGCCTCCTGGCCAAGCACCGCGGACAGAGCGTGGGTCACCGGATCGAGCACCGACACGGCATGGATGCCGCGGCGGCGCGTCTTCTGCTCGAGCTCGCGGCGGATGTTGCTGTTGACCAGGGTGTAGAGGACGAGCCCCGGCCGCCGCTCGATATCGTCGAGCACGCGGTCGAGGTGGCCTTCGGAGCGCACCATCGGCCAGAGATGCTGAAGCATTTCGACATGGTCGAACTGCGCGAGGCAGGCCTTGGCGATCAGCTCCAGCGTCTCCCCCGTCGAATCCGAGAGGAGGTGAAGATGAAGCGGATCCTTCACTGGAGCGGCCTGTGGATAAACATGGGGAAATCGCTAGCGGAAGCCTCGGGACGCTGGCAAGCGTGGCCTTTGCCCCCGTCATTCCGAATTCGGTCCACAGATTCGCAAAGGTGAAAAAGTTCCAAAGCCTTTCCTGTGGATCGCGGGGATAGACGGGGCGAATCAGCGGGCTTCCGCGGCCCCGCGAGAGTCAAGCTGTTTGCAAAATCGGGCGGAGCCAATAAACCCCGCTGCCAGCCTTCCAACAACCTTCAACAATCTCTCTTATATAAGACTCTTATAAGAGAAGAGAGGGGAGCTCTCCCGTTTCGATGACCGGCACGAAGAAGCCTTTGCTCGCCGTGCTGCGGGGCGAAAAAGCTGAAAAAACACCGATTTGGCTGATGCGGCAGGCGGGACGCTATCTGCCCGAGTACCGCGCGCTCCGAGAAACGAAAGGCGGCTTCCTCGAGCTTGCGCTGGATCCCGAAGCCGCGGCCGAGGTGACGCTCCAGCCGATCCGCCGCTTCGGCTTCGACGGCGCGATCCTTTTCTCCGACATCCTCATCATCCCCTTCGCGCTCGGCCAGGACCTGCGCTTCGAGGCCGGCGAGGGGCCGCGCTTGTCGCCGCCCCTGGCGGAGGCGCCGCTCGCCGCGCTGACGCCCGATTCGGCCCGTCTGCAGCCCGTCTACCGGACTGTGGAGAAAGTGGCCGCCTCTCTGCCGGAGGAGACGACCTTCCTCGGCTTCGCGGGCAGCCCGTGGACCGTTTCGACCTACATGATCGCCGGCCAGGGCAGCCGCGAGCAGGCCGAGGCGCGGCGTTACGCCTATCGCGACCCGGGCGCTTTCCAGGAGATCATCGGCCGTATCGCGGAAGCGACCGTGGACTATCTCTCCGGGCAGATCGAAGCGGGGGTCGAGGCGGTGCAATTGTTCGACTCCTGGGCCGGCAGCCTGTCCCCCGCGCAGTTCGAGCGCTGGGTGATCGCGCCGACCGCTTCGATCGTCGCCGGATTGAAGACGCGCCATCCGGACGTGCCGGTGATCGGCTTTCCCAAGGGGGCGGGCGGCAAGCTCCCGGCCTATGCGCGCGAGACGGGGGTCGATGCGATCGGCCTCGACGAGACGGTCGACCCGGTCTGGGCGGCCGCCTCGCTGCCGGACTCGATGCCGGTCCAGGGCAATCTCGACCCGCTCGCCCTGATCGCGGGCGGCGAGGCGCTTGAAACTGCGGTAGGGCGCATCCTATCTAGCCTTGCGGGGCGCCCGCATATCTTCAACCTGGGGCATGGCATCTTGCCGGACACGCCGATTCCGCATGTCGAGCAGCTTCTCCAGCTGGTGCGCCGGTGATCTATGACCTGCAGGCGGCGCTCAGCTTGACCTACGCCTGGATCAAGGCCGGCCACGTCATCTTCGTGATGTTCTGGATCGCGGGCCTGTTCATGCTGCCGCGTTATTACGTCTACCATCAGGAATCGGCGCCCGGCTCGGCCGAGGAGAAGAAGTGGATCGAGCGGGAGCGCAAGCTCCGGTCGATCATCATCACCCCGGCGATGATCCTCGTCTGGGTCTTCGGCCTCACCCTCGCCTGGATCACCCAGGCCTGGGTCTGGCACTGGTTCCAGCTGAAGTTCCTGCTCGTGGTCGCGCTTTCGGGCTATCACGGCTGGATGATCGGCTACGGCCGCAAGCTCGCGCGGGGCGAGCGGCCGGTCAGCGGCAAGGCGCTCCGCATCATGAACGAGATTCCCGGCCTCGCGGTCGTGCTGATCGTCGTGCTGGTGATCGTGAAGCCGTTCTGACGGGCGCCGTCACCTACGACCCCATCGTCACCCCCGGCGGCAGCCGGGGTCTCGGCACTGAATTAATGCCTTGCCGAGATCCCGGCTTTCGCCGGGATGACGGAGAAGAGCGCCCGGTCGCGCTTGACTTGATTTGGGCGGGGGCATAACGGCGGAACCGTCGTTCGCCCGCCGTCCCGCGTGGGCATCCAGCCGCATTCCCGATCCTCCCGCGCGACCGGACGACCATCACTATTTTTCCGAGAAATTTTCCATGCATCTCAAAGAACTGAAAAAGAATTCCCCCGCCGATCTGGTCAACATGGCCGAAGAGCTCGGCATCGAGGGCGCGTCGACGCTTCGCAAGCAGGAACTGATGTTCTCGATCCTCAAGGTCCAAGCCGAGAACGGCGAGGAGATCATGGGGATGGGCACGATCGAGGTCCTGCCCGACGGCTTCGGCTTTCTCCGCTCGCCAGAGGCCAATTACCTCGCCGGGCCGGACGACATCTATGTGGCGCCGAACCAGGTCAGGAAGTTCGGCCTGCGCACCGGCGACACGGTCGAGGGCGAGATAAGGGGGCCGAAGGACGGCGAGCGCTATTTCGCTCTGACCCGCCTCACCTCGGTCAATTTCGACAATCCCGACGCGGTTCGCCATCGGGTCAATTTCGACAATCTGACGCCGCTCTATCCCGACGAGAAACTCAGCCTCGACAGCCTCGATCCGACGATCAAGGACAAGTCGGCGCGGGTGATCGACATCATCTCCCCGCAGGGCAAGGGCCAGCGCGCTTTGATCGTGGCGCCGCCGCGGACTGGCAAGACGGTGCTCCTCCAGAATATCGCTCGGGCGATCACCGACAACCATCCCGAGGTCTTCCTCATCGTGCTGCTGATCGACGAGCGGCCGGAGGAAGTGACCGACATGCAGCGCTCGGTGAAGGGCGAGGTCATCTCCTCGACCTTCGACGAGCCCGCCAGCCGCCACGTCCAGGTCGCCGAGATGGTGATCGAGAAAGCCAAGCGCCTCGTCGAGCACAAGAAGGACGTCGTCATCCTCCTCGACTCGATCACCCGCCTCGGCCGCGCCTACAACACGGTGGTGCCGAGCTCGGGCAAGGTGCTGACCGGCGGCGTCGACGCCAACGCGCTGCAGCGGCCGAAGCGCTTCTTCGGCGCCGCGCGCAACATCGAGGAAGGCGGCTCGCTCTCGATCATCGCGACCGCTTTGATCGACACCGGCTCCAAGATGGACGAGGTGATCTTCGAGGAGTTCAAGGGCACCGGCAATTCCGAGATCGTGCTCGACCGCAAGGTCTCCGACAAGCGCATCTTCCCGTCGCTCGACGTCGGCAAGTCCGGCACCCGCAAGGAGGAATTGCTGGTCGACCAGGCGACGCTCTCGAAGATGTGGGTGCTGCGCCGGATCCTCATGCAGATGGGCACGGTCGACGCGATGCAGTTCCTTCTCGACAAGATGAAGGACGCCAAGTCGAACGAGGATTTCTTCGCTTCGATGAACCAGTAAGCGCCGGCGTAGAGGATGTTCGACTTCGGCGACATCTTCACGGCGGCGGGCCTGGTGACGCTCGGTCAGGTGATCCTGATCGACCTCACCATGGCGGGCGACAATGTCGTCATCATCGGGACGCTGACGTCGGGCCTGCCGGCGAAGGACCGGCGGCGGGTGATCATGCTGGGCGTCTTCATGGCGCTCTTCTTCCTGATCGGCTTCGCGCTCGTCGCGACCCAGCTGCTGAGGATCACCGGCCTGCTGCTCGCCGGCGGGCTGCTCCTGCTCTGGGTCGCCTACAACATGTATCGCGAGCTGCGGCCGGCCGGATCGGTCACCGCCGACGATCCGGATACCGAGGCGGTCGAGGGCCCGCCGCCGAGCAAGACCTTCCTTCGCGCCGCGATCCAGGTGACCCTCGCCGATCTGTCGATGAGCCTCGACAACGTCCTCGCCGTGGCGGCGGCGGCGCGCCAGCATCCGGCGGTTTTGTTCGTCGGCCTCGCGCTCTCGGTGACGATGATGGGCCTCGCCGCCAACATCGTCGCCCGGCTGGTCCAGCGCTACCACTGGATCGCCTGGGCGGGCCTGCTGATGATCCTCTACGTCGCCGGCAAGATGATCTGGGAGGGCCTCCACCAGTTCGGCCCGACCGCGGCGCTGCTGGCTTAGCGCGCGGAGAGATACGTAATGGATGACCGCCCTTTTTCCGTCGGCCCCTACTCGTTGACGGCGAAGGAAATGGTCACTGGAACATGCGCAGTCAGCTTTCTGTTCGCAAGCCCCGCCGCTCGCATCTTTCCATACGGTATCGTGGTGGTTTTGGCGGGAGGGGCGCTCCTTTCCGTCTGGGACGGGGAGTGGCTGTTGGGCGGGTGGCTCCTGTTTTGCTTATTGCTGCTGTTCGTGCTGCTTCCCGCTTATCGCTCGCGCAGCGCCAATGCGCGAAACATCATCACGTCGATCGGAGAAGAGGGGCTTGTCACGGATGTCGTCGCGGCCAAGGCCATCTATCGCTGGGCCGGCATCCGCTCGTGCCGCCGCGTGGCCGGTCTGCCGATCGTGATGGTCAATGCGCGCTGCGGGATCGTCATTCCCGCTCGCACGATGTCCCCAGAGCAAGTGCGCGATTTTGAGAGGGAGATCGAGCGGCGGCGCGCCCTCGCCACCACCAAGCCAGCGGTCTGATCAAGGTATCAAGACCGTCGACCCCGTCGTAGCCCGCGATTCGATCGCGCGATGGGCGTCAGCGGCATGCGCGAGCGGGAAGCGGGCGCCGATGCGGACCGGCACCTTGCCCTGCTCGATCATCTCGAACAGGCGGGCGGCTGACGCCCGCATCTCTTCGGGCGTGGCGCAATAGTCGGCGAGCGTCGGGCGGGTGACGAAGATCGAGCCGGCGCGGAGCAGGTCGAGCGCGGTGAAGGGCGGGACGGGCCCCGACGCATTGCCGTAGGTCACCAGCAGCCCGCGCCGCGCGGTCGAGGCGAGCGAGGCGGCCCAGCTGGCCGCGCCGACGCCGTCGAACACCACCGGCGCGCCCTTGCCGTCGGTCAGCTGCCTGACCTCGGCGGCGAGCGCGTCCATCGGCACGCAGAGCGAGTGGTCGGCGCCCGCCTCCTTGGCCAGCGCCGCCTTCCTGCTGTCGCCGCTATGGGCGATCACGCGCGCGCCGAGCGCCTTCAGCCACGGCACCAGGATCGATCCGACGCCGCCGGCGGCCGCGTGGACCAAGACCCATTCGCCCGCCTGGATGCGGGCGCAGCGCTCGACCAGATATTCGACCGTGCAGCCTTTGAGCATCGTCGCAGCGGCACTCTCGGCGTCGATCGAATCGGGCAGTATGACCAACTTGGCGGCATCGATCTCGCGGTGCGTCGCATAGGCGCCGGGCGGGCCGGTGAAATAGCCGACGCGGTCCCCCTCCCGGAAATCGCTCACCCCCTCGCCGACCGCCTCCACGACCCCCGCTGCCTCGGTGCCGAGGCCGGTGGGCATCGGCAACGGATAGAGGCCCGAGCGATGATAGGTGTCGATGAAGTTGAGCCCGATCGCCTCGTGGCGAACGACGACCTTGCCGGCGCCCGGCCGCGGGATGTCGATATGCTCGGCCTCGAGCACCTCGGGGCCGCCGGTCTTGCGGAGGAGGAAGGCGAAGGGATCGCTCATCCGAGATGCTCGGCGAAGAAGTCCTCGGTCCGCCGGTCGGCCTGCTGCGCCGCGTCCTCGCTTCGCCTTTTCCCCATCTCCGCGGCGAAGCCGTGATCCTCGCCGGGATAGTCCCAGAGGGTGATGCGCTCCTCGCCGTCGAGCCCCTCGTGCATCGCCTGCTGCTGGTCGGCGGTGACGAAATGGTCGGCGCCGGCAATGTGGAGGGCGAGCGGCCGCGCGATCGCATGCTTCTCGCCGAGCAGGCCGGGAATGCCGACTGCATAATAGCCGACGCTGGCGTCGATGTCGGTGCGCGCGGCGGTCATGTAAGCGAGCCGCCCGCCGAGGCAGTAGCCGACCGCGCCGACCTTCCCGCCGTCTGGCAGGCGGCTGCGGGCGGCGCGGATCGAGGCCTCGATATCCTCGATCCCCTTGTCCTGGTCGAACCGGCCCATCAGGTCGAGCGCCTGCTTGAACTCGCTCTCGATATCGGGATCGAGCTCGACGCCCGGCTGCAGGCGCCAGAACAGGTCGGGCGCGATCGCGAGATAGCCTTTCTCCGCCCAATGGTCGCATTTGCGGCGGATGCCTTCATTGACCCCGAAAATCTCCTGGATGACGACGATGGCGGCGCGGGGCGTGCCGTCGGGCTCGGCCAGATAGGCATCGAAGCTGCCGCTGCCGTCGAGCGTCTCGATCCGGATCTTCGCCATGGGCTCCTCCTTGTGTCGCGCGTTTCCTCTATACAGATAGGGACGGTCCGCAACGCCGACTTCGGCCCTGGGAGAGAGGAAGCGCATGAAAGTCACGGTCGATGTCGATTGCACGCCGGAGGAGGCGCGGCGTTTCCTGGGCCTGCCGGACCTGACGCCGGTCCATGCGGCCTATGTCGAGCGGATGCAGAAGGCGGTGAGCGAGGGCGTGACGCCCGAGAGCTTCGCCGAGATGGCGCGGGCCTGGGGGCCTATGAGCGAGGCGGGCATGAAGATGTGGTCGTCGATGCTGGAAGGAATGAGCGGGCGGCGTGACGGCTGACACGATCTACGCCCTCTCGTCCGGAAGCCCGCCCGCCGCCATCGCCGTCATCCGCATCAGCGGACCCGGCGCCGACGCCGCGGTGGAGCGGCTCGCGGGGAGGCTGACGCCGCCGCGGGTGGCGTCCCTCGCGACGCTTGCGGTCGATGGCGAGACACTGGACCGGGGGCTGGTCCTCCGCTTCCCAGGCCCCGCCAGCGCGACGGGCGAGGATGTCGCCGAGCTCCACCTCCATGGCGGGCGCGCGGTGGTGGCGCGCGTGCTGGCGGCGCTGGCGGGCTTCGAGGGGCTGCGGGCGGCCGAGCCCGGCGAGTTCACCCGCCGCGCCTTCGAGAACGGCCGGGTCGACCTCGCCGAGGCGGAAGGGCTGGCCGACCTGCTCCAGGCCGAGACCGAGGCGCAAAGGCGCTCCGCCCTCGCCATGGCGGGTGGCGCGCTCAGCCGCCGCATCGAAGCTTGGCAGGCGCGGCTGCTCGATCTGGCGGCGCGGCTCGAGGCGGTGATCGATTTCTCCGACGAAGGCGAAGTGGGCGAGAGCCTTCCCGACGGATGGCGCGGTCAGGCGGAGGCGCTGTCGGGGGAGATCGCTGCCGCCTTGGCAAATCTTCCCGCCGAACGGCTGCGCGATGGTGTCCGGGTCGTCATCGCAGGCCCGCCGAACGCGGGGAAATCAAGCCTTCTCAATCGGTTAGCCGGGCGTCAGGCGGCGATCACCTCGGCTGTGGCGGGGACGACCCGGGATCTGGTCGAGGCGCCCACCGGCATCGGCGGGACCCCTTTTCTCCTCGTCGACACCGCGGGGCTGCGCGAAACCGGTGACGAGGTCGAGACGATCGGCGTCACCCGCGCGCGGGAAAGCATCGAAGCGGCCGACCTGGTCCTGTGGCTCGGCGAGCCTGCGGCCTGTCCCGCGCCAGACAGGTCGATCCTCGTCCAATCGAAGATCGACATCGTCGACCGCGATCCAGCCGCCGAGATCGGTGTTTCGGCCGAAACGGGAGAGGGGATGGACCGCTTGGTCGGCTTGCTGATCGACCGCGCCCGGGCCTTGCTGCCACGCGAAGGGGAGGTTGCCCTCAATGCCCGCCAGCGCGACGCCCTCGGCGCTGCCAATTTTTTTCTGGTCGAAGCGGCGGCGGGCAGCGATCTCCTGCTCCTGGCCGAGTCGCTCCGCCACGCGCGGACGGCGCTCGATCGTGTCACCGGCCGCGCGGGTGTCGAGGATATGCTCGATGCTCTTTTCGGCCGCTTCTGTGTCGGCAAGTGACTGTTCCACGTGGAACAGTTAGAGGCGGGAGCGTGACTCGGAGCTTCGATATCATCGTCGTCGGCGGCGGCCATGCCGGCTGTGAGGCCGCTGCGGCGGCGGCGCGAATGGGCGCGTCGGTTGCGCTTGTCTCCTTCAGCCGGGAGCAAATTGGCGCCATGTCGTGCAATCCCGCGATCGGCGGCCTTGGCAAGGGCCATCTGGTGCGGGAGGTGGACGCTTTCGACGGCCTGATCGCCCGCGCCGCCGACCATGCCGCAATCCACTATCGGATGCTCAACGCGAGCAAGGGCGCTGCGGTACGGGGCCCGCGGGTACAGGCGGATCGGCGACGCTACAGGGAGGCGATTCATCGCCTGCTGGACGCGCAGGCGGGCCTCGCCATCATCGAAGGCGAAGCGCGGGCACTGTGCCTGGAGGGGCGGCGGGTCACGGGGCTGGAGCTCGGCGATGGGAGCGCGCTGTCGGCGCTGGCGGTGGTGCTGGCCACCGGCACCTTTCTCGGCGGCAAGCTGCATTTCGGGATGACCAGCTGCGCTGGTGGCCGTGTGGGCGAGCGCGCGGCGACGGCGCTGGCGGGGCAGCTCCGCGCCCTCGGCCTGCCGCTGGCGCGGCTGAAGACGGGAACGCCGCCGCGGCTCGACGGGCGGACGATCGACTGGGCAGCGCTCGAGCGTCAGGAATCGGACGCATCGGGCTGGACGATGTCGTCGCTGAGCTCGGGGCGTTCCGCGCCGCAGCTCTTCTGCGCGATCACCCGGACCAATAAGCGCACGCACGAAATCATACGCGCCAATCTCGACCGCTCACCTCTCTTTGCGGGAGAGATTGAGGGCGTGGGCCCGCGTTACTGCCCCTCGATCGAGGACAAGGTCCACCGCTTCGCCGACCGCGACGGGCACCAGGTCTTCCTCGAGCCGGAGGGGCTGGACGATCCGACGGTCTATCCGAACGGCATTTCCACCTCGCTCCCCGAGGACGTCCAGCTTGCGATGGTGCGCTCGATGCCGGGGCTCGCGCGCGCGGAGATCCTGCAGCCCGGCTATGCCGTCGAATATGACCATGTCGATCCGCGCATACTCGAGCCGACGCTCGGCGTGCGCGACGTCGACGGTCTCTATCTCGCCGGACAGATCAACGGCACCACCGGCTACGAGGAAGCCGCGGCGCAGGGGCTGGTCGCCGGCCTCAACGCGGCGGCTTGGGCGGCGGGCTTGGCGCCGGTCCAGCTCGAGCGAAGCGAGAGCTATATGGGTGTGATGGTCGACGACCTGGTGCTGCAGGGCGTGACCGAGCCCTATCGTATGCTGACCGCCCGCGCCGAATACCGCCTCCGCCTTCGCGCCGACAATGCGGAGAGCCGGCTGACGCCCAAGGCGATCGCCGCCGGCTGCGTCTCGGGGGAGCGGCGCCGCCACTTCGCGAAGAAGCAGCGCGCGCGGTCGGATGTCGAGGCGCTGCTCGCCCCGCTGCGGCCCGCCTCCGAGCTCGCCGCGCACGGCGTCGGCGTCCGCGACGATGGCGTTCGCCGCAGCCTCGCCGAGTGGCTGCGTTTTCCCGAGGTGGACGCCGCCGCGCTCTGCCGTATCGAGCCACGGCTCCGCGCTTTCCCCGCCCCCCTCCTCAATGAAGCTGTCGAGGACCATTTTTACGCTCCCTATCTGGCGCGGCAGCAGGCGGAGATCGTGCGGCTGCGTTCCGACGAATCGGTGCGCATACCAGCCAGATTCGACTATGCGGCGATACCCGGCCTCTCGAACGAGATGGTGGAAAGGCTCTCGGCCGCCCGCCCGGCCACCCTCGGGGCGGCAGGACGCGTGCGGGGGGTCACTCCGGCGGCTTTGGCTGCAATCCTGGTTCACGCGCGCCGCAAGGCTGCCTGATGGAAGAAGCAGAGGCGCAAGCCAAGCTTGATGTTCCACGTGAAACATTCGAGCGCGTGGCGGGATTCGTCCGTTTGCTGGAAAGCGAGAATGCGCAACAAAATCTCGTCTCCAACGCCTCTCTCGCCCATGTCTGGGGCCGGCACATCCTCGATTCGGCACAGCTCGTCGCTTACGCTCCGCCAAGCGCCCGTGACTGGCTGGATCTCGGGTCGGGAGCGGGTTTTCCCGGCCTGATCGTCGCCGTGATCGCGCCATTTCAGGTGACGTTGGTGGAGGCGCGCAAGCTGCGGGTCGATTTCCTGCTGCGCGCGGCCGAAGTGCTCGGCGTAACGGAGCGGGTGGAGGTCATCTGCGCCAAGGTGGAGAGGTTCCCGCCGCGGCCGTTCGACGTGATCAGCGCCCGCGCCTTCGCGCCGCTCGACCGGTTGCTGGCGCTCGGCAGCCGCTTTTCCACAGATAAGACAGTCTGGATCCTTCCGAAGGGGCGGAACGCTAAGACGGAACTGGAAGCGGCCGACTCTTCATGGCAGGGTGATTTCCGTCTCGAGCCGAGCCGCACCGATCCCGACGCTCAGATCATCGTCGCGACCGGCGTCCGGCCCAGGAAGAAGGAAAGACGATGATCCGTATCGCCGTCGCCAACCAGAAAGGCGGGGTCGGCAAGACGACCACGGCGATCAACCTCGCCACCGCTCTGGCGGCGACCGGCTGGCGGGTCCTGCTCGTCGATCTCGACCCGCAGGGCAATGCCTCGACCGGCCTCGGCATCGGTCAGGCGCAGCGCGACCGCTCGAGCTACGATCTGCTTACCGGCGACGCCGTCGTCGAGGAGGCGGTGGTGGCGACCCGGGTGCCGCGGCTCGACCTCATCCCCGCCACGGTCGACCTGTCCGGCGCCGAGATCGAATTGGTCGAGATCGCCGAACGTACCCACCGGCTCGACAAGGCGCTTGCCGCGACTCCACCCGGCCGCTGGGACGTCTGCCTGATCGACTGCCCGCCCTCGCTCGGCCTGCTGACGATCAACGCCCTGGTCGCCGCCCAGTCGATCCTGGTGCCGCTCCAGGCGGAGTTCTTCGCCCTCGAAGGACTCAGTCAACTCCTTCAAACCATTGAGAGAATCCGGGCGCGCTTCAATCCGGAGCTGTCCATCCTCGGCGTCGCCCTGACGATGTACGACCGCCGCAACAACCTCTCCTCCCAAGTCGCAGACGACGTCCGCGCCTGCCTCGGCAAGGTCGTGTTCGAGACGGTGATCCCGCGCAACGTGCGCCTGTCCGAGGCGCCGAGCCACGGCATCCCCGCACTCATCTACGACCATCGCTGCTCGGGCTCGGAAGCCTATATGGCGCTCGCCCGCGAGCTGATCGCCCGCCTGCCCAAGCGCGCGGCGGCGGCATGAGCGACGACGCCCCCGCCCGCAAGCGTCCGTCGGGCCTCGGCCGCGGCCTCTCCTCCCTGCTCGGCGAGGTGGCGCAGGAAGCGCCGGTCGCTGGCGGCACCAGCCCGCGCGGCGGCGTGCAGATGATGCCGGTCTCCTCGATCGAGCCGCATCTCGACCAGCCGCGCCGCCATTTCGACGAGGCGGCGCTCGAGGAGCTCGCCGCTTCGATCGAGGCGCGCGGCCTCATCCAGCCGATCGTCGTCCGGCCTCACGGCCACCGCTACCAGATCGTCGCCGGCGAGCGGCGCTGGCGCGCGGCGCAGAAAGCGCGGCTGCACGAGGTGCCGGTCGTCGTCCGCGACTTCACCGATGCCGAAACGCTCGAAGTCGCCCTGCTCGAGAATATCCAGCGCCAGGATCTCAATGCGATCGAGGAGGCGGAGGCCTATCAACGGCTGATCGACGAATATGGCCATACCCAGGAGGCGCTTGGGAAGGTCGTCAACAAGTCGCGCAGCCATGTCGCCAACCTCTTGAGATTGCTCGATCTTCCCGAGAGCGTGCGCAAGCTGGTCGTGTCGGGCGAGCTCAGCATGGGCCATGCCCGGGCGCTGGTGACCGCGATCGATCCGGAGGCGCTGGCGCAGGAGGTGGTGGCGCGCGGCCTCTCGGTGCGCGACACCGAGAAGAGGGCGCGGTTCGGCAAGCCCGGGCGCGAGCGGCAGGGCCGGCTCGGTTACAAGAATGCCAGCGCCGACATCGAGGCGCTCGAGCGGCAGCTCGGCGACCTGCTCGGCCTCGCCGTCCGGATCAGCCACGGTCCCGAAGGCGGCGCCGTCTCGCTCCATTATTCGACGCTCGACCAGCTCGACATGATCTGCCAGCGCCTCAGCGGCGAGCGGATCTAGGGCCGCTTCCCCTCCGCCGCTCAGTGGATGGTCGCGGAGCCGCTCAGGCCGAGCGGCCAGCGCTTGAGGATGCGGTGCCGCGTCCGCCCGACATGGCTGTGGATCAGCACCAGCTCATCAGCGCGCCAGACGATCGGATCGAGCGACTTGGTGAAGCGGCGGCCGTCGCGATAGAGCAAGGTCATGTGCGGGTAGAACCACCAGTCGCGGCGGAGCGGAATGGAGCGGACGAGCGCTTCGCAGGCAAGCGCGCGATGAAGCTCAATCAGCGCCTCGGCGGGACCTTTCGGGCGAAGCGAAACCGACGTCTCCGTCCCCACCAGCTCGCGAAGCGCGACGTTGACTGGCGGTGGTGAAACGCTGTCTCCAACCGAGATCAAAGCGCTCTCGAGCATGGCCGGATAATGGCGATAATCGTCGGTGATCAGCATCGTCAGATGGCGTCTGTCCCGCCGCACCGGGGATCCCTGGTTGGGGAACAAGCGGCTGATCGCCTCGATGGCGTCGCCTTGGGGTTCCGGCGGCTGGAGCGCGAAAAACAAGCGGTGGCAGGGCCTTGGAATAAATCTCTCCTCGAAGGAATGGCCGAGGCGCAAAGCTTCCCTGCGGGCGGAAACACGTCCTCCCGGGCAAGTGCAAAACAGGATAAGAGCCGCGACTCGGCAGCGATCGTTCTTACTATGTTCTCGCTGTTGATTGGAGTCCCTCGAGTCCGCGATTGGCAACGGAGCCATTCGCGCGCTCCAGCGGTTGATCGGACGCAGCAAAGGAGGCTCTCAATGCTCGAACATGTCCCGCACTGGCTCGGCCACGCTCTGCGCAACGTCCGTGCCGGGGCCGACAAGCTCTGCATCGCCCAGCCCGAGCTCGGCGGCGGGTTCGGGACGATCGACCTCTCCAGCCCGGCCTTCGCCGACGGAGCGATGCTGCCGCCGCGCTTCACCGCGGACGGGGAGGGGGTATCACCACCGCTCATATGGGGACCGGTGCCGGAGGGGACCGAGAGCCTGGCCCTGGTCGTCGAGGATCCCGACGCGCCGTCGCCGCAGCCGCTGGTCCACGCCATCGTCTGGAACATCCCGCCCGATGCGCAAAGGCTGGCGGAGGGCGAAATCCGCGCCGACGGCGCTGGCGGTCCCGACGGCCGCGACGTCGGCCGCAACTCCTATTTCATCGAGGGCTGGCTGCCGCCCGATCCACCGACCGGCCACGGTCCGCACCATTATGCCTTCCAGCTCTTCGCTCTGTCGGGCGAAGCGGGGGAGCCCGGCGAAACTCCGGGCCGCGCTGCCCTGGTCAAGGCGATGGCGGGGAGGGTGCTCGCCGCCGGCCTCCTCACCGGCATCTATTCGCGCGGCGAAGGCGCGGCTGTCGGCAGGGTCGGCGTTGGGGCACCGGCGACGGCCTGAGCCCGCCGACTTGCCTTGGTCGGCGTGCGGAGCTCAGTTGCGCCGGTGCAGAACCGTAACGGCCCCTATCATTTCCGTCCCGCCAGCGAGGCCGACCTCCCGCTGCTCGCCCGCTGGCGGGTCATGCCGCACGTGCTCTTATGGTGGCCGCTCGATCATGGCGAGGGTGTGGAAGAGATGCTCGCCGATCCGCAGGTGGCGGCGTGGATCGTCGAGCATGACGGCCGGCCCTTTGCCTATGCGCAGGATTACAGCCCGCACGATTGGAAAGGGCATCATTTCGCCTGGCTTCCGCGCGGCTCGCGCGGGATCGACCAATTTATCGGCGAGCCCGACATGCTGGGGCGCGGCCACGGCCCGGCCTTCGTCTCGCTCCATTGCGAACGGCTGTTCGCCGCGGGCGCGCCCGTGGTCGGCACCGATCCGCATCCCGACAACAAGCGTGCGATCCGGGCCTATGAGAAAGCCGGCTTCACCATCGTCTCCGGTCCCGTGGAGACTGAATGGGGCCGCGCCCAGCTGATGGAGCGCCGCCGCGGCGGCTGACCGGCCTCAGTGCAGGGTTTCGCCGCGCTCCAGCATCCCGACGAACTTCGCGATCCGCGCGGCGCGGGTCTCGGGCTTCTTCGCCTCGCCGATCCGGTAGAGGATGGCGTAGCGGTTGGCGCCCTTGAGCGTCGCGAAGAAGGCGGCGGCCTTCGGGCTGGCGTCGAGCGCTGCCTGGAGGTCGGGCGGTACCGCGGCCTCGCTTTGCGGCGCGTAAGCGGCGTCCCAGCGGCCGTCGGCTTTCGCCGCCTCGATCTCCGCCAGGCCCGCCGGGCGCATCCGTCCCTCCTCGATCAGCTCGAGCGCGCGCTTGCGGTTGCGCTCGGACCATTTGCTGCGCGGGCGGCGGGGGGTGAAGCGGATCAGCCAATGCGCCTCGTCATATTTGTCGAGCTGGCCGTCGATCCAGCCGAAGCAGAGCGCCGCGTCGATCGCCTCGGCCTTGGAAACGCTGGCGCGGCCGGAGCCCTGCTTGGCGAGCTTCAGCCAGATGCCCCGGCTTTCCCGCCCCTCGGCCTCCAGCCAGGTTTCGAGCGCCGCGCGGTCGGGAAAGGCGCGAATCGGCAGGCCCGCTTCGGTCTCGGGCCCTTTCATCTCAGGCGGCGCATTCGGGCAGCGCCCAGTCGATCGGCTCCTGGCCCCGGCTGACGAGGAAGTCGTTCGCCTTCGAGAAATGGCGGCAGCCGAAGAAGCCGTTATGGGCGGAGAGGGGCGAGGGATGCGGCGCCTTGAGCACGAGGTGGCGCCCGCCGCGCTCGACGCTCTCGACGAAGGCGGCCTTCTTCTGCGCGTAGCTGCCCCAGAGCATGAACACGACCGGCTCCTCCTTCGCGGCGACGAGGCGGATGACCGCATCGGTGAATCGCTCCCAGCCGCGCTCGCGGTGCGACGCGGCGGCGCCCATCTGCACGGTCAGCACGGAGTTGAGCAGCAGCACGCCCTGCCTCGCCCAATGTTCGAGATGGCCGTGGCGGGCGGGGGCGATGCCGAGGTCGCTCTGCATCTCCTTGTAGATGTTGACCAGCGAAGGCGGGATCTGGACGCCCGGCCGTACCGAGAAGCAGAGGCCGTGCGCCTGGTCCGGGCCGTGATAGGGATCCTGACCGAGGATGACGACGCGCACCTTGTCGAGCGGGGTCAGGTCGAGCGCGCGGAACCACTCGCCGCCCTTCGGGAAGATGCGCTTCCCCGCCGCCTTCTCGGCGACGAGGAAGGCGCGGAGCGAGGCCATGTAAGGGCTGTCGAACTCGCCCTTCAGCGGTTCGAGCCAGCCCGGCTCCAGCCTGACCTCGCCCCCCACCTGTCGCCTCGCGCGCGTCCGGCTCAGCCGCGGCGGTGCGCCGCCTTCCAGGCCCGCACCGCCGCCATCGTATTGTCGGCATGGTGCGCCGCGTCCATGTCCGAATAGACGTAGATGATCTTGCCGTCGGGCGCGATCACATAGGAGGTGCGGCTGGTCAGCGCCGTATTCCCAAGCTTGACGTCATAGGCCTGGATGGTCGCCGGCGTCGCCGTCGCGACCGGGAAGGCGCTCTGGCACATCTCGGTCGAGAAGCGGGCGAGGGTCGGCTGGTCGTCGGCCGACATGCCGATCACATTGGCGCCGAGCTTCTTGAACTCGGCGGCTTTCTCCGAGAAGGAATGCGCTTCGGCGTTGCAGCCGCCGGTGAAGCTCTTCGGGAAGAAATAGAGGACGAGCGGGCCGTGGCGGAGCTGCTCCTTGAGGTGGAGCGTGTAGGGCTTGCCGGCGAAGGCGCCGGTGGTGGTGAAGTCGGGCGCCTTGGCCCCCTTGTCCAGCGCGCCCCACGCGATTGCGGGCGCCGCTGCAACGGCGAAAGCGATGAAGGTCTTGAGCATGCGCATGGTCCGACTCCCTCCAGAAACGGCGCGACGATAGGCGCACGGCCGCGGCGGCTCAACCGCCCGTGCCCGGCCGGCCGAGCAGGTCGAGCGTGGCCGGGTCGCGCGCCCCGCCGAAGAAGAGATGGAGCGCCCCGGCAAAAGGTTCCTGCCCGCCGGCGGCCTCGAACAGGGTCATGGACGAGCGGAGCTTCATCGCGTCGACCGGGCCGAGGATCGCCTCCGCGCCGCGGCGGCGATGGGCGAGCAGCGCCTCGGTGCATTCGCGAAGCCGCGGGCCCAGGACCGGATGGGCGAGATAGGCGCGCGCCTCGGCGAGCGAGCCGATCGCATAGAAAAGCGCCGTCGGGCTGCGGCCGAGCCCGGCGAGCTGGGGAAAGACGAACCACATCCAGTGGCCCTCCTTCCGCCCGCGCCTGAGCTCGGCCAGCGCCTCGGCATAGACCGGCGCCTGCGCGGCGACGAAGCGCGAAAGATCGAAATCCGCCATCCCGGCTCCTTGATCGCTCCTCCGCGCCATGTTTAGCTTCTCTCCGGACGAGTCTCAGGGGGAAATGAGATGAACGGAAGACCGGCGATTCTCTGCCTGGCCGCGGTCGCCGCGGCGGTAATTCCTTATGTCCTCAGCGCCCAGGACGGCGCCGACGACCTTCTCAACAAGATCATCAACCGGCCGCCGGTGACGGCTTGGCAAATTCAGGGGATTACCGGGAAGCCGAACGTGCGGAGCGATCCGGCCGTCCAATATGGCAAGGCGGTGCGGGTCGACGTGCCTGGCAAGGGCGAGCATCCCTGGTCGATCGCCGCCTCGAACGCGATCGACAAGCCGGTCAAGGCCGGCGACAATCTCCTCCTCGCTTTCTGGGCGCGGCTCGAGAAAGGCGAAAATGGCGCGACGACCGCGACCCTGCCCTACAATGCGGTGCAGATGGCGCAGGATCCCTATACCGCCCTCTTCTCCGGCCCGGCGACGATCGGGCCGGAATGGAAGATGGTCGAGATCAAGGGCAAGGCGGACCGGGCCTATGCCGGCGGCCAGCTCAACGTCTCGATCCATCTCGCGACCGGCAAGCAGGTGGTGGACCTCGGCCCCGTCTTCGTCCTCGACATGGGTCCCTCGGGAGGATAGCCGCCGGGCGCGATGATCGAGCAGACCCCCGCCGTCAACGAGATCGCGCACCTCATCTCGCTCGCGATCGCGCCCGTCTTCCTGCTCGCCGGCATCGGCTCGATCCTCAATGTCCTCGCCTCCCGCCTCGCCCGCGTGGTCGACCGCGCCCGGCGGCTCGAGATCGAGTTCGAGACGTTCGATCCCGACAAGCAGGGCCCGGCCCGCGCCGAGCTGCGGCTGCTCGACCGGCGGATGACGGTGGTCAACCTGGCGCTGAGCTGCTGCACCGCGAGCGCGCTGCTGGTCTGCCTGGTCGTGGCGATCCTGTTCATCGCCGACCTCGCCTCCTTCCAGTTCGGTCGGATCATCGCCTATCTGTTCATCCTCACCATGGCGATGCTGATCGCCGGGCTTTTGCTCTTCCTCTACGAGGTGCGGCTGGCGATGCGATCGCTGCGCATCCGGCGCGACCAGTTCCCGCACCTGAGGAGGCCCGAGGCATGAGCGACGAAGGCGACCGGCGGCTTGCGGAAGCGGAGGCCGAGGCGCGACGGGCGGGGCAGATGGCGCGGGTGGCTTTGATCGTGGCTGCGGTGGCGATCGCGCTGGCGATCCTCGGCCTGTTCCTGCCGATCAGGGTCGGCTGACCGGCCGGCGCGTGCCGGTGAAACTCTTGGTGAGCGAGAGGATGCGGAGGCTGCCGGCGATGCGGCCGCCTTCGAGCCGGCCGGCGATCGTATAGGAGACCAGCATGCGGCTGCCGCGCAGCGTGAAGGAATTGCCATTGGCTTCGCCCTTCGCCTTCACCGCGCCCTTGCCGTGGATCTCGGCGACGATCCGGCCGCCCTGCTGCGCGATGACGAGGAAGCCGCTGCGGTCCGGCCCGTGCCGCGTCTGCCAGACGAGATCCCAGGTGCCGGCGAAATCGGCCGGGGCCTGGGCTGGCGCCGCGGCCGGCGCGATGGCGGCCAGGATGGAGAAGAGGGTGAGGCGCCTTGGCCGCATGGTCGGGATTCCTATCGGAAATCCGGGCCGGCGGCGAGCTTCAGTGGCGGGATGCGGCCCCGGAGCGGCGCATCGTGCGCGGCGGCGCGGCGAGGAAGCTCTGCAGCCTCAGCATCCACTGGCGATAGAGATCGGCGACCATGAGGGCCTCCTGTGCGGGCTCAGCGCTCGGGCGCGATCCAGGCGGTGACGAAATAGAGGAAGATGCCGACCGGTCCGAGCAGGAACAGGCTCATCACGGCGGCGAGGCGGAGCAGGGTGACGTCCACGCCGGTGGCCTCGGCGGCGCCGGCGCAGACGCCCATGATCTTTCCCTGCGAACGGTCGAGTGTGAAACGCTGGTTCATCTCAGTCTCCCCGATTGGAGTCCGGAGCGGCCGGCGGTCAGATGAGCTGACCGGCCGGGCCGACGGCGGCGGAGATGAACAGGCTGGCGGCGATGAGGGCGCCGACGAGCGAAACGGTCACATTCTGCAGGCTGGTGAGGTTGAAGGTCATTGTCTGTCTCCCTGAACTCTTGCCGTCGGACCATCCGGCGGCGATGCCAGGATAATTGCAGGGGCCGTGCCAAATCGCTTTTCGCGCGGTTTTCCGCCATTTTCGCGGCCGCGCTCTGAAGGCGTGTCGCAATTTCCACCAACTTCTCTGGCACATCACACCAACAATCGGCGAGGAACGCGACGCAGCCTCGGCCATTTTCACGATCCGCCCCGGCTGCTAGAGCGTCGCCATGCGGCGGCTTTTCACCATCGGCTATGAGGGCAAGACTCCCGACGAATTCCTCGGCGCGCTCGAGGCGGCCGGGGTCGAGCTGGTGATCGACGTGCGGGCGGTGGCGGCGTCGCGGCGACCGGGCTTCTCGAAGACGGCGCTCGCCAATTCGGTGCGCGAGCGCGGCATCGACTATCTCCACCTGCGCCCGCTCGGCACCCCCGCCGCAGGCCGCGAGGCGGCGCGCAAGGGGCGGACGGCCGAGATGCGGCGCATCTATGCGGGGCAGCTGGAGACGATGGAGGCCGAGCTCGCGCTCGAGCAGGCGCTCGCCGCCGCATCCGAGAAGAAAGCGGCCCTGCTCTGCTACGAAGCGGATGCCGCCGGCTGTCACCGCACGATGCTGGCGGAGCGTATGATCGCCCGCACGCCGTTCGAGGTGGTGGACCTTTAACTCCCCCCTCCGTTCGGGCTGAGCTTGTCGAAGCCTTTTCCTTCTCCTCTGCTGGAAGGGGAAAGGAGGCTTCGACAGGCTCAGCCCGAACGGTGGTGGGGGGTTCAAAAGCTAGCGAGAACTAACGCGGCCGTCGTTCGAGGTGCAGGTAGGTGGGGTTGAACTCCGCCAGCCGCTGGAGCCGCTCCCAGTCGTGGATGACCACCTCGCCACCGCGGAAGGTGAGGATCTCGTCGTTGCGCAGCTTGCGCAGCATGCGGTTGACATGGACCGAGGTGAGGCCGGTCGCGTCGGCGAGATCGGCCTGCTTGAGCGGGAGCTGATAGCGGCAATCGCCGGCGAGGCCGACCAGCTGCAGCCGTACGTAGAGCTCGCAGAACATGTGGGCCTTTCCAGCACAGTGGGATCCGAAGCTTGGAATTCACGTGACTTGAAGTCGCGGC